>JAEEGJ010002289.1_pt1 | contig 110466 bp, 82 predicted proteins | sample 8958761 | NCBI WGS metagenome assembly JAEEGJ01 (sample SAMN16246546, study PRJNA631951) | gut metagenome | biome: gut microbiome; feature: rumen; material: RS-attached | host: Bos | place: Iran: Karaj | collected 2018-10 | reverse complement strand
GTGTAGCTGTTGGCGCCGGAAGCGGTGAGGGTAGTGCTGGCACCGCTGCAGATGTTGGTGTTGCCACTAATGGTGATTGTGACGGCGCTACAGCTCGTCTTGAAGCTCTTTTCCTCACCATACTTGGTGCCCGCCGCAGTGGTGGCGTAGGCTCTTACATAGTAGGTGGTGTTCGCGGTAAGTCCTGTGAGGTTGCTGGTGAAGATGCCCGTGCCGGTTCCGTTGGTGGTATGGCTGCCGGTGATAGTGGGATTGTGCGATGTGCTCCAACAGACACCTCTGGCGGTAACGGGCGAGCAGGCGTCTGACGAGACCGAGCCGCCGCAAGTGGCCGTTGAGGTTGTGATACTGGAAACGTCGGATGTGCTGACGATTGCCAATGTGGGTGACGTGACGTTAACTGTGAACGTGGCGGTGGCGGTACATCCGTAGCTGTTGGTGCCCGTGACTGTATAGGTAGCGGTGCTGGTCGGATGGACGCTGATGCTGGCGCCGGAAACTCCTGTGTTCCAGCTGTAGGTGTTGGCGCCGGAGGCAGTGAGCGTAGTGCTGCTGCCGTTGCAAATGCTGCTGTTGCCGTTGATGGTGACCGACGGATTGGAATGGATGTTGAGACGCAAGGTGTCCACCTGCAGGCAACCGCTGCCGTTTGTGAAGGCGTAGGTGTAGGTACCGCTGGCATTGTAGGTGGTGCCGTGCCAGGTGTAGGTGCCTCCGCATAGATTTTGTGTAGTGACCGAGCCCGGTGTGGTGCATCCTCCCGTTACGGAGACACTCCCGCTGGCCCCTGCCCGGCAACCGTTGCTCCATATCGCCCAAACGGTATAGTCATAGTTTCCGTTGACACCTACATTGTCTGTATAACTCGTGGTAGAGGTGTTAGGGACGATAGTGCTGCCGTTGCGGTCAATCTGGTAACGGGACACCGTTATAGGAGTATCCTCTACAGTGGCTTTTATGCTGAAACCAACACCGAAGTCGTACCAATTATAATAAGGGTCCCTCTTAATCAATCCCCCCTTTTTGGAAACACTGACATTGTCGTCAAAACCTACCATGTAACAGGTTCCCGAATAGGCTAAATAAATCCCAAACCATAGTTCTTGAGATGCATCTACAATTACAGGTGTGTTTAGGGTGACGTTGTTCCAAGTCCAAGTGGACAGGGAGGATACATTGATGTTTTGTTCGTAAACCAAAGTGCCGGGATTAGCTGAACCTGAGCTGAACGAACCTCCCTTATATACTACTATCTTGCCGGAAGTGATGGTGGAAACAACCGGCATGACAAACGATATGGAGGTGATCTTCTTGTTATGATAGGGACCCAGGTCGTTGGGCTCGAATCTTTGGACCATAGTGCAATTCCCATCGGTTCCTATAGAGTAGTAACTTTCGTAAACGAAAGAACTGCACCAGGATAGGGTGGCAGGTGCATCAGGGGTGTACGTGGGCGCATCCCATTGCAGGTTTGCAGAGGGTCCCGATGAGGAAAGAACCAGGTTCTCCGGAGGATTACAGTCGCTGTAGCATTGTCCGGAAAGGGATACTTGGGCGGATATGGTGCCGGAGGTGAGGTTGATTTGTCCGCTCTCAAACGGGGTGGTGGATGAGGTCGGGGTGTATTTTACATACAAGATGCCTCCTGAGGCGGGCATCGTGGCGGAAGTGGAGTAGGAGGTCCCGTTTGTGCTTATCTTGAAATTGCCGCTGACAGATATTTGGATGGGTTGCGTCAAACCGTTTCCTCCTACCTGAATGGTCTTTGCAGTGCTGGAGAAACCGTAGTTGTTGTGGAATTCCAGCACTTGTGGGTTTGCGGTGATGCTGGCAATGTTGGTGAAGTCTTGGCTGGCGTCTGCAGAGCAGCCGTTGTCCCAATAGGCGGTCACGGTGTAATGATAGGTGTCGGTGTGGCTTACGATGTCGTTGTAGGAAGTCGAGGTCGTGGAGCCCAGAGAGGTCCCGTCGCGCGACACCTCATAATGGGTGACGCTTTGCGTGTTTTGGATGATGCCGCGCAGACAGACACTGTAACTGTTGATTTGAGACCAACTTTGTCCTCCACTGCTATTGGAGTATCCTATAATACTGCCTTTTTTTGCAACAATGGGGCTGCCTACAGGTATCGGATAGGCGTAGGAGGATTCCATATAAACGCCGAAACATAACTCTTCGTGGGCGTCGATGGTGACGGGATGGGATAGGGTGAAGGTGTTCCAAGAATTCCCGGTGAGGGTTGAAACGGGTATGGTCTCCTCCACGATCAAAGTGCCGGGATTAAATGAAGTACCTCTAAAATCACTCCCTTTGTACACCACTAATTTAAGGACGGAGAATCCGCTGGTGACATAGAACGAGATTCCAGTCAATGTCTGGTTGTGGTGAGAGGCCAAGTCTGCGGTGGTAAATCGTTGCAACAGTGTGACTTTATTGTTATTGTAACTGTAGTTGCTGGTCTTGGCGTTATTCCAGGTGAGAATTTGAGGCGTAGTGTCCATTTGCGGTTCCGTCCATGCGATATTGATATGGGAGAGGTTGCTCGACGAGATGTTCAGATCGTTGACAGGCAGGCAGTTGATGGTATAGGTGAATCCCTTCAGCGAGATGTTTTCTGTCAATGATCCTGAAGTGATGGCGACGTTGGCGGAGTCGGCGTGGATGCCGGCGGTTGGTTGGTACCTGATATAAAAAGCCCCTCCTCCCGTGGACAATGACACGGAGGTGCTGTAATGAACGGAGTCGGTGCTGACAAAGAAGGGACTGCTGGTGGAGATGGAGATGGGATTGCTCAGGCTGTGGGTGATAACGTGTACTTTTCTGTCCTCACCGGTGGTGCCGTCCTCAATCAGATAAAAGATTTCGGTTTCACTGGCGCGGAGTATGGGCAGCGCGGCACTTATGTTGAATATACCCCCTTGCGTATAATTGAAATTGTAGCTTCCCGGTGTGATATCATCTAATGTGAAATAACCGTTATAGGAGCCACTCCAACCAAAGTTGAAGTGGAAATAATCGTCCACCGTATATCCGTCGCAGATGAATGCGTGTCCGCCACTACCGCTTCCATCGTATAGCACAGGACGACCATTGTTCAACTCTGTCTTGAGTTTGTTCGTCCATTGATAGTTCGTGTAGTTGGACTTGTTTTCGTATTGGCAGCCTGAATAGCCGAAATAGGTGTTGAAGGCATTCGCGGCATCTTGAGTGGAAGCGCCACTGCCTCCAAGAGAAGCCAAACCATAGTCCATATTCACACTTACACCGCAATGGTACATCAACTTGGCTACCTCGTTGATTTGGGCAGTGCTGCAGCTGCCGTTCAGCGAAAGGGGCATCAGACTGTAGTTGTAGGTCGTGTTGCCGAAATCGGCCGACTGGGTGCCGTAAGTGGGATGGTTGTAGCTATGACTGCCGATGCCACGCGTCGGGAACTGCCAATAGCGGATGAGTTGCGCCATAGCCGTGGCCACGCAACCGGTCACCACCCGCTCGCCGGCGCTGGCATCATACGGGCAATAGTTGTTGTAATAAGGATATTGGTCCCAAAGGGTCTGTATCAGAGGCGCCACCCTGACCGTGCCGTAACGGCTGGGGGTGTAATTGTCGGAAGTCAATGCCCGCCAAGACGCTACAGGTGCTTCGTTCGTGAACCCGGGCGACGAGACAGCCGCACTGATTTTAGCGGCATATTGCCCAAGCCACTCCTGCAATTGCACCGGAATGTTCTGCATATCAAAGTTCCCTTCGGTGGAATAACCCAGCACCGGTGTGATGCGGTCGTCGGCACTGACAATCACATAACCGTCGCCTACATTATATATGTATAGGCAATTGATAGAATCGCGCGCCTCACTTGGCAAAGTCTTGTAAGTCTTGACCAATTGAGTGCTGATACTTCTGGTTTGCGGGACGCTGGCTCTTTCACGGTAGAAATTCGACGCCACGCGAAGTCCGGTCAGAGTGTCCACCGGAGCTGATATCAAAACGGAAACAACTGCCACAAGGCAAACCGTCAGGAGTATAGACTTTCTCATATTATATAATTCTAAGTTCTTAATTCTCAATTCTTAATTCTTAATTCTCTTAACGACTTCTATGCACCAGCAAACAAAGGTGAAGAGGAATCCTGCCAAAGCCACAAGGATGCTGATGCGAGCGATATAGTCGCCGTGCTGCACGTAGAAGGTCTCGCCCTCTTGGGCGTACACGGTCTCCTTGATGGCCGTGCGCTCGTTGTAGTTCGTCTTTTGCAAGACATTGCCGCAGGGGTCGATGATGCCGGAGAATCCGCCGTTGGCGGCACGCACAATGTAGCGGCGCGTCTCCACGGCTCTTAACCGTGACATCTCAAAGTGCTGCTTGTGCCCCTGGCTGTCGTCCCACCACGAGTCGTTGGTGATGACCGTCATCAGATTGGCGCCGTTCTGCACGAATTTGCCGAACAGTTCCCCATATATGGACTCGTAGCAAATGGCCGCGCCCACGCGCAGCTCCGCACCCTTGCTTTGGATGGCGAATGTGCGCTGGATTGTGTCGTTGCCCAACGATGTGTTGGACCCGCCCAACTTGATAAGCACGTCGCCGAGGAATCCAAGCAACTTCGGGAAGGGCATCTTCTCCACACCGGGCACAAGACGGCATTTGTGGTAATGCCCGTTGTAGTAGTTGGCACCATAGCATAAAGCGCTGTTGAAGACATCCACATAGGTCCCTTCACCCACCGGACGTGCTGTCAGCGTGGCCGGATGGTCGTATAGAGAGAACAATGACATGCCTAATATGTAGTTCAGCTTCGGATAGGTTTGGATGACACTGTCCAAAAGAAAGAATCCGCTGTACCCCGTGTTCGCGGGCATAAAGGTGCGCATCTGCAAGTCCAGAAGCGAGATGTTGTGCGGCACGCTCGACTCGGGACAAACCACCAGTTCGGTGTTTTCGTCGATATATGGGGCGCTGACCTCAATAATTCGTTGGATCTGCTCCTCGTTGGTGAGCGAATACTCCTCCTCCCAAGGGTCTGTGTTCTGCTGCACTGCCACCACATTCACAGGACGGCTCTTGTCGATGCTCTCCCCGGCATTTTTAAACATCAATGCCGAAAGGATGACAGGTATGAGGAACACGAGCGCGCTGGCGGTGATGAACCCCCAGGCAACGCGGTGTGTCTTGGCCTGCCGGCGAATCAGATAGTAGAGCAGGAAGTTGAGCAAAAGAATCCATACCGTTCCACCCATCGCTCCTGTGAGCGAATACCACTGCACCCACTGCGGACAAACCGCGAACACGTTGCCGAGGTTCAGCCACGGCCACGTCAGGTCCCAGTTCAGATGCAGGTACTCGAAAGAGACCCAGAAGGCGATCAGCAGGATGGGGTGTGCCCATTCCTGTTTCACATACTTGCGGCAACAATGCCAGAAGCCGAACACCCAAGCCTGTAATAGCGAGTTGGCCACGATGGCTCCGATGGCCCCAGGGATGGTGCAATAGCCAATCCAGTAGGTGGTGATGAGGTTCCACAACATCAACCCAGGCCAGCTCGAAAGCCATCCTTTCACGAAAGCGGCCCTTCCTCCTCTCTCCAACAGTATGTCACTCATAAAGAAAAAGGGGATCCAGGCAAAGAAAACCAGGAACGGCAGTCCGTGGGGATACCAGGCGAAGGCAAGGAGCAGCCCGCCGAGGAGACTGAGTGATGGGATTATGAACCTTTTCATATGCGATTTGCGATTTGCGATTTACGATTTGCGATTTACGATTTGCGGGGGCTCCTCCTCACGGCACCATCTCCTCCTCACGGCACCACACTGCGCTTCGCTTGTGTGGGGTTACTGGGATTTTGTCCCTTCGGGACTGCTCAAGGAAAGTCTAAAGTCTTAATTCTCAATTCTCAATTGAACTTATCAATCCCTTCCCGCAGGAACTTGATATATTTGTCCTTGTCGCGTTCGTAGTAGGTGGGGCCGGAGAGCACCTTGCCGTCGGGGTCCACGACAAAGTAGCAAGGCTGGGAGTTCTCGTGATAGAAGGTCTGCTCGATATAGCGGTTCTTGGCGCCCAGCATTGTGATGGGGTCGCCGTCGGCATCCTTGAGCTTGCCCTTCTCGCTGTCAGGCAGCGGGATGACCTTGTCGTCGGCATACATTGTGCAGACGATGAGTTCCTCGGCGAAGATGCGCCGCACCTCGGGATCAATCCAGACAGCGTTCTCCACGTTACGGCAGTTGGTGCAGCCGTGGCCGGTGAAATCCAAGAACACGGGCTTGCCCTCCTTCTTGGCCACGCGCAAGGCCTGGTCGTAGTCGAAATACCCCTTGATGCCGAAAGGAATTTCCAGTTTGTCGGCATACATCGGCTCCTCGGTCCATTGGTAGGTGCTGGCAGTCGCGCCGCCGTTGCCGCTTTCGGTGCGGACGATGTTGGAGATGTCGAAATCCTGGGTGGTCATCGGCGGCAGCCAGCCGGAGATGGCCTTCAGCGGGGCACCGAACATACCGGGAATCATATAGACTACGAAGGTGAAGACGAACAGGGCCATCGTGAAGCGGAACCAGCTTTTCTGTACGGGGTATTCGTCATCAAGCGGGAAGCGGATTTTGCCTAAGAGGTAGAGGCCCAGCAGGCCGAAGATGACAATCCAGAAGGCCAGGTAGACCTCGCGGTCGAGGATGCCCCAGTGATAGGTCTGGTCGGGTACGTTGATAAACTTCAGGGCGAAGGCCAACTCCACGAAGGCGAGGATAACCTTCAGCGTGTTCATCCAACCACCAGACTTGGGCATTTTCTTCAGCAGGTTGGGGAAGAGGGCGAAGAGGGTGAAGGGCACGGCGATGCCCAACGAGAAGCCGAGCATCCCGATGATGGGCTTGAGGAACTTGCCGCCGGCGGCGTTGAGCGCCACCGCACCCGCGATGGGCAATGTGCAGGAGAAGGAGACCAGCACCAAGGTCAGGGCCATAAAGAAGATGCCCGCAATGCCTCCCTGACGCTGGCGCTTGGCAGAGCCATTGACCCAAGAAGAGGGTAGGGTGATCTCAAAATATCCCAGCAAGGAGAAGGCAAAGATGAGGAAGATAACGGCAAAGAGCAGGTTGGGAATCCAGTGCGTGCTCATTATGTTGCCGAGGTCGGCGCCGAAGATGGCCGACAGCACCAGACCGATGGTGAGGAAAATCAGGACAATGAACAAGCCATAGAGCAGGGCGTCGCGTTTGCCCTTGTGGCCCTCTTTGGAGAAGAAGGAGACGGTCATCGGGATCATCGGGAAGACGCAGGGCATCAGCAGGCCGACCAGACCGCCGCCGATAGCGAACAGGAAGTAACGCCACAGAGACTCCTCTTTCTCGGACTCAGCCGTGGAAGGCTCCGGATTCTCAGGTGCCGGCGCTATAGAGGCGGTGGCGGCGCTGTCAGGCGTGGGCTCCTCGGCAACATCCGGCTCGGCAGTTGCCTTGACATTGTCGAATCCCTTGATGTCGAACGAGAACTTCTGTTCCACCTGCGTGCATCGTCCCTCAATACAGGCCTGCCCGTCCAGTTTGCCCTTGATGGTAAAGGGCTCGTTGTCCAAAATCTGCACCCGTTGCTTGAAGGTCACCTCTTTGGTGAAAAACTTGGAGAGACCGAAGATCTCATCATTCTCTTCCGTGGGTTTTGGCTCTTGCACCTTGCCGAGCCGTTTGTACTTGCTGTCGGGGTTGAATGTGAACACAATGGGGTTTTCGACCCCGTTGTTGTGCGACTGGGCATAGAGGTGCCACTGGGGCTGGATGGTGGCGTGCAGCTGCAATTCCGCAACGGAATCGTTGACTTTGACGCTCTTGAAACTCCATTTTACGGGAGATTGCTGCGCAAACGAGGTGGCGATGCCCATCATCAGGGCGACAAATAGGATTAAACGGGAAATGGTGTTTTTCATATTCTACTCTATCTATTTTAATTAATTTCCAATTTAAATATAAGGCGCAAAAATAGTAAAAATTATAATTGCCTCCTCGCTTTTTTGCAGTTGGATTTGGGATGTTTTTTGTCCATTTTTTTATATTTTTGCAACCCGAATTTGAACGGCTGATCAGGCCGATTGCTTTGAAAGTTAGTAACATTAAATAAAAAACATAAACTATGAAAAAAATCTTCCTGTTTTTGTGTTTTATGGGGATGGTTTCCCTCGCTGCCAATGCGCAGACTGACAATGTCCGTATTGAGAAAAGTGCTTATGAGACTATCGACGCCGTGCCGGGCACCTCAATGTTGAGGGTTCCAGCCCAGACTACAGTGGATATCCCATACGCTCCTGAAACGGAGTCCCTTATGCAGCAAAACAATGATTTTACGAGGAACAGAAGTGCCCGCAAGCGCATTCTGCGCCCCGGCGAGTCCCTTATTTTCAGTGTGGAGAACAATGTGCTGACGGAGGACAGTTCTCATTTCGAGACGCTGTCGTCTGCCATCGAGAGCGCCATCGCCCGCGTGCCCGTCTGGATGCGCTACGACCTGCGCTTCAAGTTCCACGAGATCAGCAACACCACCGTCCGCACCAAGATGGTGAACCTGATCAACTCCACTCCCAAGCAGTATCTTGACGAGGTGGCCTTTGTGCTGACCTACCTGCCGGCAGAAGTGCTCAACGCCTCCCGCTTTGCCAACGACTGGGAGCATCTCGTGCATAATGCCGAGCTTATCTATCAACACGCCGGTTTTCTGCATTATGTGCGTTTGGTGGAATCAGGCGACACCACCTCCGGCGACTGGTACACCACCACCGAGTACCGCATCAAGCAGGGCTCCAACTACATCTGGCGCCCCATCGACAAGTACTACTACTACCAGTTCATCGTGATGCCCAAGCTGGAGCAGGAGGGCGTCTATGTGACCGACAACCTCACCTCCATCACCTCGCAGCGCACGTGGGGCTACTTCTGGCGCGACTACCTCTGGAACGACTACTCCCAGGCGGTCAACCCCTCCGACAATGCCGACCGCAGCTACAAGAACGTGAATATGTGCGGCTATGTGGCCATCAACTCTTCCGGCGCCCGCGACACGGTGTGCATTGACACCATCCCCGCCCTCGGCGAGATTATGCAAATGCCCGAGTACCTTTGGAACGAGAATCCCACCATCTACTTCTTCAACCGCAACTTCTCGCCCACACAAAGCGCTTTGGATGTGCTGGGCAACTGGTGCTCGCGCGCAGTGCCGCAGGATGTGACCTCCTCCTCCGACTATCGTCCCTCACAGCCTAACCACATCGCCTGGAAGCACGTGGGCAACTGCCACGAAGACGCGCTCTTGGTGACCGCTGCAGCCCGCACCGCCCTCATCCCCTGTATGCACGTGGGCGACTTCTGCGATGACCACGTCTGGACCGTCATCCACGACGGCTGCGACGATATGGAATGGCACCACTTCGAGTTTTTCCGCGGCGGCCTCTCCGCCAGCAGACCCTACTACTGGGGTATGACCAATATGCAGGCCACCGGCAACTACGGCTGGAACAGTTCCCTTGTGCAGGGCTACGTGCCCGACGGCACCCTGCAGAACCTCTCCGAGAAATATTCTGAGAATGAGGCCTGCACGCTCAACCTTACCGTCAAGGACCAGGAGGGCAAGCCCGTGGACGGCGCCAAAGTCAACCTCTATTCCACCAACTACCAGTACAGCTCTTCCAACCCCTCCATCCTCTCCGCCGGTTACCTCTGGACTGATGCGCAGGGCAAGATTTCCGTCAAACTCGGCACGGGCAACAAGTACTATATGAAGATCTCCCATCCCGACTTCGGCTCCTTCCCGACCACTTCCGGACAGGTGTACAATGTCATTACCAACAAGACCACGGCTGGCCATACCTATAACGTGAACTACTCGTTCCCCTCTGCGGCCACTTCGGAACGCAACCACATCAACTCCGCCCAGACGGAGTTCCCTGCTAACAAGAGTGTCAAAGTGACGCTTTCGGCTTACAACATCACGACCGGCAACAATCCTGTTGATGGTCAGAACTCCTCGTTCTATGAGCATACCGGCACGCTGGCCGGACTGACTGCATACGTGGTGGACGAGGCCAACATTGCCAATTTCCGCAACGGCACCCTCGTGGCCGATGCCGAATATGAATTTAATGGACTCGCCGAAGGCGCCTTTTCCATTCCGGTGCACCAGACGGGCAAGACCTACGTGGTGGTTTCCAACAGCAACAACTATGTCAACTATGTGGAGGTAGAGTACGATGCTGAAATGGTGGACGGTGCCGACTTCAACGGTGTCAGCACCTACGAAGGCCTCTCCTTCCAGCTCTATCCGAATCCGGCCACCGAGAGAGTGCAGCTGGCATTCACTGCCGACCCGACCAAGGCCCTCGATGTGCAGTTCTTCGATCTCTCCGGCAAAGTGGTGCTCACCACCACGGTCGATGACGCCATCTCCAGCGTGGACGTGACAACCCTGCGCCCGGGCGTCTATTTCGTGAAATGCGACAACCACGTCGTGAAATTCATCAAACAATAACATCTCTTTTTCACAATGAAGAATACTTCTTATCAAATCATTACAGCTCATCGGAAAATGGCGGACGTGCTCACTGAGCACAGCAAACTTATCTCCATATTCCCCCGTCTGGGCATAGCCCTCGGCTTCGGCGAGAAGACCGTGGCACAGGTCTGTGCCGACAACGGCGTCTCCCTCCCGATGTTCTTGATTGTCGGCAATGTCTATACGATGGACGAGTACCTCCCGACGGATGATGAGTTGCAACAGTGCCCCATCGGGGATTTTGTCCGCTACTTGATTGATTCGCACAAGGACTATCTCGATTATAAGTTCCCCCATATCGAGCAGCATCTCGCCGAGGTTGTCAATGATTGGAATGAGAAGTACAAGAAATTGATTACCAACTTTTTCTATGATTATAAGAAAGAGGTGGTGGATCATTTCAAATATGAGGAAGAGGTTGTTTTCCCCTTTATACAGGCTTTGGTGCACCGCTCATCCACCAAAAAGAATGCGCCCAAGAAGGGGGCGTTCGACAAGCAGCACACCAATATCGAGGACAAGTTGCGCGATTTCACCAATCTGTTGATCAAGTACATACCTGCCGATGTGGCCCAGCGCGAACGCATTGATATGCTGGAGGATATCTGTGCACTGTCAGAAGATATTGAGAAGCACGCCCTTATTGAGGAGAAAATATTGTTCCCGTACATCAAGATTCTGCACGAAGATGAAAACCTGTAAAATTGCTATAGCAGACCCTTCGGTCATCGTTTTGAGCGGGTTGTCGGCTTTGTTGCGGGACCTGCCCGAGTACGAGGTGGTGCTCCAGTCGGACGATATGCACACCGTGATGACGCGCCTGCGCATCCTCCGTCCCGACGTGCTGGTCATCAACCCGTCTATGATTGATTATTCTAAAAGGCGTATGGTGCGCTCCCTTTTTGAGGACCTTCCCGATTTGCGGGTGGTGGCCCTGGTGTCCGGATTTTTCGACAACCAGATGCTTCGCCAGTTCCAAGGGGTCATTGAAATCACCGACGACCTGCAGCGCATCAAATCCACCCTGAACCAGGTGGTGGCCCAGCTCAATGCGGAGGATTCCGATATGGATTCTTCGGTGCTCTCCGATCGCGAGAAGGATGTGCTGATTTGTTTGGCCAAAGGTATGAAAAACAATGAAATAGCGGATAGCTTGAATATTTCTACCTACACGGTCATTACCCATCGCAAGAATATTGTGCGCAAAACGGGCATCAAGTCCGTATCCGCCCTCACCGTGTATGCGATTCTTAACAATCTGTTGGAACAGAAGGATATTATTTAGAAATGACTTTTAAGAGATAAAAAAAAAGGGGTGTCCGTGTGGGCACCCCTTTTGTGTCTTATTTTTGTGGCCGGAGCTTGGACTCCCGGGTCCAGTCAACGGTCATCCCGAAGAGTGAAACGCCTAAATAGCCTCGCATCTTGAGGGTTTTGCCGTCGTTGACCAGCCGGATGTATGTCTTGTAGGTGCCTTTCTTGCCGGGATACTTCAACTTGCCGTTCTGGTATTCCTTTTCTTTGGCATTGTAAGTCAGACCTGTCATAAAGACAAGTCCGAGTTGGTTTTTCTTTTTGGGGTTCTCCACCCACACCACCTTGGCCTCGTAGGTGCCGTTGGCGGCCTTGTAGATTTCACATTGCGAGCCCTCTTTGGAGAAAGGGTCAACGGAATGGAAGATTCCGCAGATGTCATCCGCATTTTGGGCGTACAATGCGCATCCGAACAGGGCAAGGAACAGGGTTATCAGCGTTTTTTTCATAGTGGTCGTTATTTAGGTAAAACAGTTTTTGAGATTTATTCCTCGGGGGCGAACAATGGGTCCCAAGGCGGGAGATAGATGGGGGTCTGGTCGAAAAGTTTAAGGGTGGCGGCGGGAATGTATTTTTCTTCCACCACCAGACGGAACATATATTCGTTGAACCACTCGTTGGTCATAATGAGGAATCCGTTGTGGCCGTATTTGTTGCCCCAGCTGTTCTCCACCATCCATTTGAGGGGTCTGCCGTCTTTGTCGAGATCAACGGCGCAGAGAGTCATCGCGTGGGTGGAGCCGCTGGCGTAGGTGGCGATGCGCTGGCGCTTGTCCATATTGAACTTGGTGCCGAACAGGGAGCCGTAGTCGTAGTTGTTGATGTCCATATAGCCGGTCTCGCGGTCGAGGAACTTGCCCACGTCGCAGGGGAAGTACATATTGGTGCTGTCCTTGATGGAGGCGATGGCCATCTGGGCGATGTCGCTCATCGGCAGGTTGAGGTAGCGCCAGTTCTGGCCGTCATAGACGTGCCGGTCATACTGGATTTCATACACGCGGTAGTACTCGCGGGTGGGATCGTTCATCACCATATAATATTTGCTGAAATCCTCGTTGGCGAACTTGGCGGCGAAGGACTTGGGGGTGTACTTGTCGGTGCTGACAATCTCGCCCTTGGCGTTACGCTGCGTCCAGGAGAACTCGGCGGGCGGCTCGCCCAAGGTGAACACTAACATCTTGTAGATGACTTTCAGCATATCCATCTTCTTGTCCTGCAGCATTTTCTCAGTAGTGCTCTTATTGTTGGCCATCTCGCGCAAGATCAGTCCGTCTTCGCGCAGGCGGAGCTTGATGAGCGACGACATCTGCGAGGTGTGGTTGCTGCTGTAGGTCTCCGGCATCGCCTCCTTGGGCATAATGCCGTATTTGCTGATGAGGTTGGCCACGCCGGTGAACTGGCCACCGTCGCCCAGCGGGTTTTGGAACAGCCACTTCACGGTTTCGTCCTCCATCGACTTGTTGCGGTTGTCAAGGATCGATTGCAGGAAGAGATTCGACTTCTCCAGTTGGTCCCAGAAGAAGGTGTAGCATTGGGAGAACTGGAAGTCGGAGGGCAGGTCGTACTTTTTGATGGCTTTGGCGCGCAGCACGTTCATCCCAGTGAACATCCAGCAGCGGCCCGACGAGGCCTGGTCGGTGATGGCCTTGGAGGGCACCTGGTTGGAGAAATGGGCGTCGAAGGCCGTGTTGTTGTCGTAGTTCTTGGCCAATTTGTTGATGTCGTTGGCCACCACCGCGTTGCGCAGGGCCTTTTCAGTGCCGGTGCTCTTGTAGGAGTCCTGCAGGGTGGCGATTTGCTCGGCGGTGAGGCCGCCGTTCTTGCTGATGCTCTGCCCGAAGACAAAAGACAAACAGCTGATGGCTAAAGTGAGAAGAAGTGTTCTTTTCATCTGTCGTTGAGGTATTTGTGGTTTGTTATGTTTACAATAATGATTATGGTTACATCGGTTTGATTTTGCGGGCCAGCTTGGCGCAGAGACCGGGGAAGAAGCGCTTGATGTGGGCCATAATGAGTTCGCCGCTGCCCACCAGTTTCTCCCTCTTTTCTTTTGCGATGGCCTTGAAGATGATGCGGGAGGCCTTCTCGGCGGTGATGCCGCCCGCCTGGCCCGCGTCCATCTTGCCGTGCTGCCGCCCGTCTTTCTCTAACGAATTGACGGAGATGTTGGTCTGCACGCGCCCCGGTGTGAGGATGGTCACCCGGATGTTGTCCTTGTGGTTTTCCGCCGCGATGGTTTCGAAGAAGCCGTAGAGGGCGTGCTTGGCCGACGAGTAGGCGCAGCGCAACGGGAAGCCGAAGAGCCCTGCGATGCTGGTGGTCACGGCCAACTGACCGCCGCCCTGCTCAATCATCTTGGGCAAAACGGCTTTGGTGAGGATGACCGGGGCGTAGAAGTCGATGTCCATCACCTTGCGGATGACGGCCATATCGGTTTCCACGGTGGTGCCGCGCTGGCTGATGCCGGCGTTGTTGTAGAAGAGGTCGATGCGGCCGTACGCGTTGAGCGCATCCTGGGCGAGTTGCGGCAGCGCGTCGGTCTGCGACAGGTCGAAGGGCAGGCAGGTCACGGCCTTGGCGCCCCGACGCAGGCACTCTTCGCGCACCTGCTCCAGAAGGTCCGGTTCCAGGGCTGTGAGAATCAGCCGCGCGCCCGCCTCGGCAAAGCGGAAGGCCACCTCCTTGCCCATACCGGAGGAGGTGCCCGTAATCCAAACTACTTGGTTGGTATAGTCAATCATATTTATATGCTCCTTTTAGTTCAACTCATCCACCATCTTCTTGAAGAAAGTGGCCCTTGCGGCGCCTTCTCCTGTGTTGAGGAGGACGGTTTCGCCGTTGCGGATCTGTCCCTCTTCCAGGGCTTTGTAGAAACCGGCAAAGCAGACGATGGAGGCGGGTCCGAGGTAGATGCCGCGCTCGTCCTTGACAATCTTGCCGTAGCGTGCCAGCTCGTTCTCTTTCACCTGCAGGAAGGTGCCGCCGCTCTTGCGCACGATGGGCGCCACGATGGGGTACATTCCCGGGTTGCCGGCCGTGAGGATGGACACAAAGGTCTTGGGATCAGCGATGATGGGGTAGTCCTTCTCGTAACCTTCCGGAAAACCGGCCTTGACGGCCTTGTTCCAGGCCTGCACCATCGGGTCGCAAGTGTCCTGCTGGATGAGCAGCATACGGGGCAGCTTGGTCTCCGGGAAGGTGGTCTGCAAATCGCGGATGCCCTTGTCGAGGGCGATGGGGCCTGTGCCGCCCGCGACGGCCTGTACATACACGTCGGGCATTTTGCCCAACTGTCGCAGGTACTCGAACACCATCGTCTTCTTGGCCTCCACGCGGATGGGGTCGATGTTGCCGGTGGAGATGAGCACGTGGTTCTTCTCGTGGAAGTCGTTGGCCTCTTTCTTGGCGAAGCCGTAGTTGCCGTCGCACACCACTACCGTCTGGCCGTAGGATTTGATGGCCTTCACGGTGTCTTCACAAGCGTCGGAAGGCATAAAGACCGTGAACTTGATGCCGGCTTCGGCCAAATAGCGGGCGTATGCGGTGGCGGTGTTGCCGGTGGATGCCACGCAGAACTCCTTCACACCGTTCTCCTTGAAAAGTGAGGCGGCCAACGAGGCGGCAATGTCCTTGAAGGTGTTGCTGCCGCCGTTCAGGTCGTTGCGATAGACCATCACCTGGCAGTCGATGCCGTATTTCTCTTTCGCCAATTTTTCCAGGAAATCCCACTCCTCAATCGGGATGGCACCCTCGCCGAAGGAGACGATGTTTTTCGGGTCCATCACCGGCAGGAAGTCGAAATAATGGTAGAAGTTGGCCGGTTTGTGCTCGGGCTTGGTGAGTTCCGTGATTTTATGATAATCGGCGCTATACACGACATCGGCGCGTTTGCAGCCGCAGGAACACTCCTGATTCATCTTAAACCAAGTGGCGAAGTCGGGGATGACTTCCCCGCATTTTGTACAGACGAGTTTGTATTTGTTATTCATATAGATATGTTTTTGTTATTATCTTGAAAAAAAGCGTGCAAATATACATTTTTTTGTCAGTTGTTACGATTCCTGTCCCTTATTGCAAAACGCCTCCATCTTCTGCAGCCAGTGCAGGGCGGCCTTGATGGTGGGCACGTGGTGTATGGAGAGCATCAGCTTGTGGTTTACCTCCTTGAGTTGGGTGGTCGGGTGGTTGTACTGCATAAAGCCCAGTACCGCCCCGAAGGCGTCCGACTGGAAGTATTTGGAGCTGGAGTTGCCGAGGAAGTAGCCGGTGAGGGTGTTCTTCTTGAGCAGGATTTTCTCGAAATGGAGTTGGGCGGCGGTCAGACGCAGCGGAATGGTCTGCATCAGTTCCAACGCCTCCTTGGGCATCGGGCCGAAGATGTCGGTGACCTTTTTGCGGAAGGCCTCGAGCTTGTCCAAGTCGCGGATGGCTTGCAGCTCTTTGTAGAGGCTCATCCGCTCGCTGACGCTGCTGATGTAGTCGGCGGGGAAGAGAGCCTCAATGTCGGTCTCGAACAGGCACTCGCGGCTGAGAATGCCGGAGTTGTCGGCCATCTCCACCTCCTCGTAGTCGGCATACTGCATCTCCTGGATGGCCTCGGAGAGGATTTTCTGGTACATTTCGTAGCCGATCTCATTGATGAAGCCGCTCTGGTCGGCGCCGAGGATGTTGCCGGCCCCACGGATATCGAGGTCGCGCAGGGCGATCTGGATGCCGCTGCCGATGTCGGAGAAGTCCTCGATGGCCTGCAGCCGCTTGCGGGCCTGGTCGTTGAGCATATCGAAGGGCTTGGTGAAGAGGTAACAGTAGGCCTTCTGGTTGTTGCGTCCCACGCGCCCGCGCAGCTGGTGGAGCACGTTGAGCGCAAAGTTCTGGGCGTCGTTGATGATCATTGTGTTGGCGTTCACGATGTCAAGGCCCGACTCGACGATGGTGGTGGAGACCAGCACGTCGGTCTGGTGGTCGATGAAGTCAGTCATTATGCGTTCCAGCTCGGCGCCCTCCATCTGGCCGTGGCCGATGGCGATGCGCGCTTGCGGCACGAGCCGCTGGATGAGGCCGGCCAGCTCCTTGATGTCCTGGATCTTGTTGTGCACGACGAACACCTGTCCGCCCCGGTTGAGCTCGCGTTGCACGGCCTCGCGCAGAATCTCCTCGTCGAAGACGTGCACTTCCGTCTGGATGGGCTGGCGGTTTGGGGGTGGGGTGGTGATGACGGAGATATCGCGCGCCCCCATCAGCGAGAACTGCAGGGTGCGTGGAATGGGCGTGGCCGACATCGTCAGCGTGTCCACACTGACGCGCAGCTCTCGGAGCTTCTCCTTGGCCGCCACGCCGAACTTCTGCTCCTCGTCGATGATCAGGAGCCCGAGGTCCTTGAAATGCACATCCTTGCTCAGCAGTCGGTGCGTGCCGATGAGGATGTCAACGCGCCCTTCCTCGAGGCGCTTCAGGATATCACGGATTTGTTTGGCGGTCTTGAAACGGTTCACATATTCGACCGTGCAGGGCATCTCGCCCAGACGGTCCGTGAAGGTGGTGTAGTGCTGCAGTGCAAGCACGGTGGTGGGCACGAGCACGGCCACCTGCTTGTTGTCGCAAACAGCCTTGAAGGCGGCGCGGATGGCGATTTCGGTCTTGCCGAACCCCACGTCGCCGCAGATGAGGCGGTCCATTGGGTGCTCGCTCTCCATATCGCCCTTCACGTCGGCGAGCGTTTTCACCTGGTCGGGGGTGTCCTCGTAAATGAAGGAGGCCTCCAGCTCGGCCTGCATAAAGTTGTCGGCGGAGAAGGCGAAGCCCTTGCGGGCCTTGCGCTGCGAGTAGAGCTTGATGAGGTCTATGGCCAGCTCCTTGACACGCTTCTTGGTGCGCTCCTTGAGCTTGTCCCACGTGCCGGAGCCGATGCGGTGCAGGGTGGGGGGCGTGCCCTCTTTGCCCACATATTTGCTGATCTTGTAGAGCGAGTGGATGCTCATATCGAGGATGGCGCCGTCCTTGTACATCAGCCGGATGGCCTCTTGCACCTTGCCGTCCACTTGTGTCTTGACCAGCCCTTTGTAGATGCCGACGCCGTGGTCGATGTGCACCACATAGTCGCCGGGCTGCAGGTCGTAGATCTCCTTCAGCGTGAAGGCCTCGCTCTTCTTGTAGCGGTCGCGGATGACCACACGCTCGTTTTTCTCGAAGAACTGGTGGTCGGTGTAGAGCGCCCACTTCCGCTCCTCGTCGCGGAACCCTTCGTGCAGAATGCCTAAAATGGGGGTATAGAGTTGCTCTAACGTCAGCGAGGCCTGGTTGTGGCGGTTGTATTTGGCCACAAGGTCGGTCATCACCTTCTCCATTCGTTCCAACTGTGATTTGTTTTCGGAAAGGAATATGGAGCGTATACCCCGCTCCACGTTGTCTATCCACTCGAGCAGCAGGTAGTCGAAGCTGCGCCCGAAATGGTTCTGGGGTTTCGTTTGGAAGTCGATGGCCAGGTCGGTGCCGATCTCCTCGGGCGCTTCCACCAGACAGCGCGTGTGTTTGACCGCCTCCTTGTCGAAGTCGCGCCGGCGGATGAAAAGGTCCTCCACCCGGAGGGTGTCGTCGTTGGCGGGAGTGTTTTCGTACTCTTCCTCCACCTTCCTGTAGAGGGCTGCGATTTGCGAGCCGATGTCTTTGGGGTGCTCCAGCCACAGGCGAGTGTTGGCGGGAAGGAACTCCAGCAGGGAAATGCGCTTCTCCTCAATTTGGTGGGAGACGATTTTGGGCATTATGTGGACCACATCCTCCTCGTGCAGGGAGAGTTGTGTCTCGGGGTTGAAGAAGCGGATGGACTCCACGCGGTCGCCGTCCAGCTCTATACGGTATGGGTATTCTTCAGAATAAGAGAAGATGTCGAAGATGCTGCCGCGCCAGGCGAACTGGCCGGGTTCGAAGACGAAATCCTCCTGCAAATACTCGAGTTGGTAAAGTTGGTCCAGAAAATGGTCAACAGTGATTTCGCTATCCTTAGCGATAGAGAAGGAGTTGTCGAAGAGAAACTGCTTGGAGATGATTTTCTCGGCCACGGCCTCGGGATAGGAGACGATGCAGTAGGGCACCTCGGGGTGGTTGGCGATCTTGTTGACGATCTCGGAGCGGAGCTTCACGTTGGAGTTGTTGATCTCGTCGGCGGAGTGGGCGCGCTTGTAGGAGGAGGGCAGGTAGTGCACCCGCTTGCTGGGCAGCGGCAGCTCCTTGTCGTGGAGCAACTTCTCCAAATCGTTGTAGAAAAAGGCGGCCCGCTCGCGGTCTGAAAGTATGAAAAGCTGCGTGGCAGTAGCCTTCTCTGCAAGACGCGAGGCCAGTAATGCGTACGAGGAGCCCGTCAAACCATTGAGTTGTATGGTCTTGGCGGCTCCTTCCGCGTCCAGTATCGGGACGATTTTCGACACTTCCTTGGTGCAGAAGCGCGATTGGAAATCTTCTATGGTCATATCAAAAAATAAGGTCGCAAAAGTACGATTTTTAGGGATAGGAAACGCCATCTTTTTTGTATCTTTGCACCCAAAAATCATTAACCGCTATGAAAGTACATTTTATCGCCATTGGGGGCAGCGCTATGCACAACCTGGCCATCGCCCTCCGTTTGAAAGGATATGAAGTGACCGGCTCTGACGACGAGATCTTCGAGCCTGCAAAATCGCGCCTCGCCAAGTACGGCATACTGCCCGACAGCATCGGCTGGCACCCCGAACGCATCACCCCTGACCTCGACGCCATCATCCTCGGTATGCACGCCCGCATCGACAACCCCGAGCTGGTCAAGGCCAAAGAACTGGGCCTGAAAATCTATTCCTACCCCGAATATCTCTACGAACAGTCGAAGGACAAGGTGCGCATTGTGGTGGGCGGAAGCCACGGCAAGACCACCATCACCTCGATGATTATCCACGTGCTCCAGCAGAACCACATCGACTGCGACTATATGGTCGGGGCGCAGCTGGAGGGCTTTGAAGTGATGGTGAAGCTCAGCGAGGAGGCGCGCATTATGGTCATCGAGGGCGACGAGTACCTGACTTCGCCCATCGACCGGCGCCCCAAGTTCCACGTCTATCAGCCTACCGTCGGCATCGTCAGCGGCATCGCCTGGGATCACGTCAATGTGTTCCCGACATTCGACATTTATGTGGAGCAGTTCGAGATTTTCGCCAATATGATTCCCGACAACGGGAAGTTTATCTATTGCGAGGACGACGAAGTGCTGCGTGCCTTGGGCGAGCGCGTGACTGTTGCCCACAAACAGCCGTATGGCGTGCATCCTTACCATATTCAGGATGGCGTGACCTATCTGGAGACGCCCGAAGGGGATGTGCCCCTGCATATCTTCGGCAAGCACAACCTCACCAACCTCAACGCTGCCCGCTATGCTTGCGCCGCCGTGGGCGTCTCTTCACAGGATTTCTACAAGGCCATCGCCTCTTTCAAAGGCGCTTCCAAACGTCTTGAATTGGTGGCCAAGAATGCCGACAGTCTTGTATATAAGGATTTTGCCCATTCGCCCTCCAAGCTCAAGGCGACCATCGCCGCCGTGCGCGAGCAGTACCCCGACAAACATCTCGTGGCCTGTATGGAACTGCACACCTTCAGCAGCCTGACCGAGGCTTTCCTTACCCAATATGCCGGCGCGATGGACGATGCCGACGAGGCCATCGTCTATTTCTCGCCCGAAGCCATCGCGCTCAAAAAGCTCCCGCCCATCACGGCCCAGATGATTGAGAAGGCGTTCGGACGCCCCGATTTGACGGTGTTTGACGATTCCGCTTTATTGAAGAATAAACTTTTGAATATGAAGGCAGTCAATACCGTTTTGCTGATGATGTCGTCAGGAAATTTTAATGGTATAGATGTGAACGAGTTGGGTAAAAAAATTATATCTTTGCACCCTTGATTTCAAAAAGGAAAAAATAATAAAACAAAAACATAAAAAACACCAATTCACAATGAAAAAGTTCAGTTTATCGGTTTTGATGGTTGTCGCATTTGTCTTCTGTTATGCGCAACCGAAGATTCAATTTGAACAAACCACCCACGATTTCGGCAAGATTCACGAAGAGGGTGGCAAGGTTACGGGCAAGTTTGTCTTCACCAATGTGGGCAACGAGCCTTTGGAACTGACCAATGTGCGTCCCGGATGCGGATGTACTGCGGCCAATTACACGAAGGGACAGATCGCCCCGGGCGAGCAGGGTTACATCGAAGCGACTTATAATCCCTACAATCGTCCCGGCAACTTTCACAAGAACATCCGTGTCACCACCAACGAACCCCAATTCCTTGATGACAGCAAGACGCCCCCTCACATGATTTTCATCAAGGGTGAAGTCATCAAGCGCCCGCCCACGGAGTTTGAACGCACGGGCTACACCAAAACCGCAGGAATGGCGCGTTTCTTCGAGCCTTCCGTGACGCACAACCTGCTGAACACAGAGTCTGTGCTGGACACTTTCAAGGTTCGTAACTTCTGGGACCAGCCGGTCAACTATGTCCTGGAGAGCAACAATGATTACATCACGGAGGTTTACCGCAGTTTTGGCAGTGACCTGATGCCTGGCGAAGAGGGTTTTATCGTTATCAAATACGATGCCTCCAAGCGCGCTGCTTTCGGCCAGTTGAAGGATGCGGTCACCTATATGACCAACGACAATCAAGAGCCCAAAAAACAGCTGCATTATGCGGTCAACATCAAGGAGGATTTCTCCAAACTCACCGCCAAGCAGTTGAAGAAGGCCCCGATCTCTGTTTATACGGAGACTCAGCTCGATTTCGGTCAGGTCCAGAAGAACAGCACAACCGAGAAGGAGTTTGTCATTACAAATACAGGCAAGAATCCGTTGCTGATCCGCAAGGTCGAGTCCTCTTCTGTCACCTTTAAGGCATATCCTTCTCAGACAGAGATTCCTTCTGGTGCTTCCGCCACCATCAAGGTGGTTTATAAGTCCAGCAATCGTCCTGGTGTGCAGAATGGAACGATTGAGGTGATTACCAACGACCCGAAAAATTCTAACCAGATCATTAACCTCAAGGTTCAAACTCTCTAAAAGATTGCTTTTCCCATAATCAAATATAGCGGCGGAACTCTTGGAGTCCCGCCGCTTGTTGTTTGTGGTCTTTAACGTGGCAAGTGAGTTGTTGGATTCGGCCTTTTACCACAGGCTGCAAAGGAATTAGTCGAGGTTCAGTTTCTTGATGTAGTCCTCGATTTCGTTTACCAGAATGTCTTTCCGGATCACTCTCTTGTCCTTGTCGATGAGGAACATAAAGGGAATGGTGCGGGTGTCGAAAAGGTGGTTCTCCTCGATGGTCTGATCGAAGTTCCAGCCGTGCAGGTAGGCGGGGTTGGCTTCGGAGGAGTGGATGAAGTTTTTCCAGACGTTGGCGTCGTCCTCGAAATAGACGGTGAGCACTTTGATGTTGTCTTTGGCAATGGCGCTGTTGAGGGCTGCGAAATTGGCCATTCGCCCGCGCACTTCACGGCAGGTGGGACAGGTGGGATGCTGCAGGTAGAGCAGCATATAGTCGCTCTGCACCTGGTGGAAGGTGGTGGTGTCGCCGTTGCTCATCACGATGCGGAAATCGGGCAGGATGTCGCCTTGGTGGTTCTTGTCGATGATGGACAACTCGTGCTCATAACGGGTCTTTCGGGCTGTTTCCAACTTGTTGTAAGAAAGCATATAACGGAGCATCTTGATGTAGCTGTTCTCCATTTTGTAGGGCGAGACGTTGCTGCCGAGAATCTTCTCCATCCGGTCGAAGATTTCATAGAGGGAGGTCTCGTTGACTTTGGCCGCCTCCAGGACTTTGATGATGCAGGTGTCCAGTTCGGGCATATCAAACTGATAGATATAGTTGCAGAATCCCTTGATTTTGTTGTCAGCGATGGCCGTGTTCAGGATGCGGGGGTCCTCCCAGGGGAAGTTGTCGAAATAGTGCTCCATAAAAAACTTTTTCAACTTCTTTTGGGTGGGGTCCTGATAGAATTCTTTCGGGGGTTGCGGGGGCTCAATGCCGGCGGCAATTACTGAAGCCAGCAGAGTGCCGGGGTTCTCGGCTATCACTTTCCGTTGGTATGCCTCCTTGTCTTTCGAGATGCGGTTGGCGCGGGCGGTCAGCGAGTCCACGAACACCTGCAGCATATACTGGGGCAGAGAGGCTTGGGCTTGCTGGAATTCCCTATTCAGTTTTGCCATCATATTGTCATAGTTCTGCAGCTCATCGATGTATTCGTGATAACGCTGGTTCTCGGTGCTGCCCGTGTAGGTGATCTTGCTGGAATCCACGACGGCGGAGAACTTCTGCCCTTTGGAGGAGGATATGAGGAATGCGTCCACCAAATTGCTGTCGCCCAGCACCCAGTAGAGGCCCGGCTCCAGGGGGGTCTTGCTCTTGAATTCCATCGTGGCGGCGTATGGCTGGGCGTAGATGGTGGTCATCTTGTGGTCCTTGCCGAAGGCCTGGATTTTGAGGGAGTCGGCGTGGACGATGTTGCGGAACTGCCATTTGATTTCCGTCTGGGCTTGGAGCAGACCGAGTGAGAAGATTGCTGTTAAAAACAGAATAGAGATTCTTTTCATTGGAACGATTATTTAGGGTAATCATTGGATTCAAGGTAACGAAACGCCTTGCCGAAATATTGTGGCAGGTCGGAGGCGATGAGCGATTGGGGCGCATTCTCTTCGGCATACAGGTCGCCGGCCAGGCCGTGGAGACATGTGCCCAGCAGGGCGCTTTCCACCGGGTTGTAGCCTTGGGCCATCAGGGCGAGAAGCAGGCCGGTGAGGGTGTCGCCGCTGCCGGCGGTGGCCATCCCGGAATTGCCGGTGGAGTTGAAGAACTGTGTGCCGTCGGGCAGCGAGATGAGGGTGTGGTGCCCCTTGAGCACCAGCACGATATTGTAGCGCTGGGCAAAGTTGCGTGCCATTTCCACACGCTGGAAATCGTCGTCTGCGTGCCCGGCCAGCCGCTCGAACTCTGCAAAATGCGGGGTGAGGATGCTGTGCGGGGGCAGGAAGGCGAGCCTGGTCTTGTTGTCGGCCAGTATGTTCAGGGCGTCAGCATCGAGGATGAGGGGTGTCTGCACCTCGTCGAGCACATTCTTGACCAGGGTGACGGTCTTGGGGTGGGTGCCCAGTCCGGGCCCTATGGCGATGGCGTTGATGTTGGCCGGCAGGGTGCTCCAGTCGATGCGGCTGGCGTGTTGCTCCTCCGCGTCAGGATGGAGGATGGCCTCGGGCAGGCGGTCGGGGACGTGTTGTGCGGCGGCGGCGGGGGTGTGGAGGGTGAGCTTGCCGATGCCTCCGCGCAGGGCGGCGGTGGCGGCCAGGATGGCGGCCCCGGGCATTAGGGCGCTGCCGGCAATGAGCAGTCCGTGACCGAAGGTGCCCTTGTGGGCGTATGGGGAGCGACGGCGGAGTAGGGGACGCACCCCCTCTGCCGTCAGATATTCCCGGGTGATTTTCATCGTCGGGGGTGCCTCCATCCCGATGTCCAGCACTTGCACGTCACCGTAGTAGGGGTAGGCTTCCGGCAACAAAAAAGCCAGTTTCTGGAATTGGATGGACAGGGTCAAATCGGCTATCACGACGTCGCTCTCAACAGGCGTGTGTTGGTCGGCGAACAGCCCGGAGGGGATGTCGATGGACACTACGGGGGCGTCGGAGGCGTTGATAGCCTGGATGGCGAGGGCGTGGATGCCGGCGGCGGGCCGGTGCAGCCCAATGCCGAAAAGGGCGTCCACGATGAGCGCGTCACCAGGAATCTCCAAGGCGTCGGTGCCGTCGAAAATGAGGGTGCGCGTGCGCCCGGTGTTGACCAGCTTCTCCCAACGGTCGAAGTTCTCCTGGAACTCCGGGGAGCGGCGTGAGTCTGCGTCTTGGCAAACCACCACTGTGACAGTCTCGAGACTTGTGGTGGGCTCCAACGCCAGGTGGCGGGCTATGACCAACCCGTCGCCGCCGTTGTTGCCCGTGCCGCAGATGACGAACATTTGCGGGATGGCGTTGCGGTCCAGCAGGGGCCGGATGGCTTGCACGCAAGCGATGCCAGCCCGCTCCATCAACTCTATCGAGGGGATGGACTGCATCGTGAACTGCTCACTTTCACGGATCTGGGGTACTGTCAATATGGGCGTGTGCATCGTGTATTTGTATCGCTTCTGCTCGTCTGGCACGGGCTGTGTTTAGAGGCGCAAAAATACAAAAATTAAATTTTTCCTTCATCAAGAAAGCTGTAGTATTTGTTTTTGTGGAGAATGAGATGGTCGAGCACCTTGATGTTAAGAAGGGCGGCGGCCTTTTGGATGTCCTTTGTCAGCAAGATGTCTGCTTTGCTTGGGGTGAGCGAGCCGGAGGGGTGATTGTGGCATAAGATGATGCTTGTGGCGTTGTGGAGCAGGGCCTCGTGCAGGATGACCCTGGGGTCCACGGTGGTGGCGGCGAGTCCACCCTTGCCAATCTGCACGGTGTCGAGAATCTTGGCGGCCTGGTTGAGCAGCAGCACCCAGAACTCTTCGTGTTGCAGATGGCCGATGCGCTCCTGCATTATCTCGGCGGCATCGCTGGAGGAGAGTATGGTGCCCCGTTCCTCGACCTGCTCGGAACTCAGGCGGCGTCCCAGTTCGAAGGCGGCTTTCAGGGTGATGGCCTTGGCCTGCCCGATGCCGTGGATTTCCGTCAGCTGACGCAGGGAGAGGTCTTCCAGACGGTTCAACTGGTTGTTACAGGTGTGGAGTATTCGCCGGGAGAGGTCCACGGCGCTTTCGGTGGGAGTGCCGGTACGGAGTAGGATGGCGAGGAGCTCGGCGTCGCTGAGGGCGGCGGGCCCTTGGGCGGCGTACTTCTCGCGGGGCTTGTCCTCGGCGCACCACTGGGGTATGGTCAGCCGGGAGCCGGCAGGTTCGGATTTGTCCATCAGATCGTGTGGGCGCGCTTCAGCAAGTAGGGGAGCAGTATCTGGTCGAACCCTTGGGTGATGTCCGCCGGAATGACGTCAATCTGGTACTGCCCGCACTTGACCTTGATTTCGTGGAAGTACTCGTGTATCGTGTTTTGGTAGAATTCGCGGATGTTGTTGGCGTGCACCTTCACCTCGTTGCCGGTTTCCATATCCACAAACTTGTAGAGGCGGTTCTCGAAGGCGAAATCGTATTCGAGGGCCTTGTCGAAGGTGTGGAAGAGGAGCACTTCGTGCTTGTTGTGGCGAAGGTGACCCAAGGCGAGCATCAACTCGTCAAGGTCTTTGCCGGTTTCCAACATATCGCTGAAGATGACGACGATGGAACGACGGTGGATTTGCTCGGCAATCTGGTGCAGGGTGTCGGTGACCATTGAGTTGCGGTGCACTTCTGTGCCGATGGGCTGCAGGATTTTCTCCAGTTCGCGGTAGATCATCTTGTGGTGCGCGTCACCGCCACGGGCCTGCGTGTGCAACTCGAGCTTGTCTGAGAAAACGCTCAGTCCGACGGCGTCACGCTGACTCTTGAAAATCTGCATCAGCACTGCGGCAGCATACACGGAGAAGAAGATCTTGTTGGGCGCCGCCAACGAGTACTGGTCGCGGATGGGGAAGTACATCGACGATGAGTTGTCGATGATGAGATGACAGCGCAAGTTGGTCTCCTCCTCGTAGGTTTTCACAAACAGCTTGTCGGTGCGGGCGTACAACTTCCAGTCGATGTGCCGGATGGGCTCGCCTGTGTTGTACTGCCGGTGCTCGGCGAACTCGACGGAGAAACCGTGCATCGGACTCTTGTGCAAGCCGGTGATGAAACCCTCGACCACTTGCTTGGCGATGAATTCAACGTGGTCGAACTGAGTGATTTTCGTAAGGTCTATCGTGTATGCCATCTTCTTGTGTAATTGCGGCGCAAAAGTACAAAAAAATATGCTAAGAGACGAAGACGGGCTTCTGCCACCCCTCTCTCTCTAAAATCATCGTCAAACCAATTTTCCATAGGGCTTTCCGTTTATCTGTGATTGAATTGACGCCATTGCTCCATAAATCCGTCCTTCAGGCCGATGGAGTAGGGATCATCGTCCAATATATCGTCCAAAGAGAATAAAATGGGAGCTCTACCTGTTTCGTGAAAAAGAAGAGCCGGGTATGCCGTTATGCCGCCGAACCATTCGGCAGGATAGCGGTCGTGCCGGCGACGATCCAGGTAATACAGCCGAAACGGCCTTTCCAGATGCGTCTTGATGCTGTTGTGGATCTCTCGTTCTTGTAGAGCTCCCGGTATGAATGAGTAAAGAATGCCAATATGGACGTCCTGGGCGGTGGAGTCGTTGAGCAGTTGCAAAAGGTGGCGTACACAGGCGGAACATTCCAGTTCGTTGTTGACCAGCAGGATGCTTTTCCCCTGGGGCAAGTCCTCCAAAGAATAGGGCTTGGAGTCGGTGTCCACCAAGAAGGGCATCGCTGTCGGGTCGGTGTTTTTGTAGCGCATTATTCTGATTTTAAAAACAGGGTCGTTCCTTTTGAAGTATGCCTCCCTCGACAGCTTGTATGCTTCCGGAGTCAATCCTCGCCAGTTGATGGTGTCGTCAGCGGAAATCTCCAACAACAGGTCTCCCCAACTGAGGTGGGCCTTGTCCTCTTGCGGGTGAAGCAGGTTGAAGGGGAATCGCCCGTCGCCATAGAGTTTGGTCGAGGTGTCTTTCGCGGAATAGAGTCGTGTGCTCCCGTGACTGTCCCGTATCGCGAAGGCCGGGACAGAGCGGCCTGTCAGGGTGTCATATTGGGTGTAGTACAAGAGATGGCGGTTGCCCAAGGGAAAGTCTAGCTTGGGATAGGAGTAGCGGAAGATGTCGTCCTTGGTGGCGAATATCCGCTCCACTCCGTAAGGAACCGACAGGCTTTTCCGGATATACTCCTCCTCGAATGGATGCCAATGCGGCAGGTCGAAGCGTATCTCCTCCAGCCATTGGCCGTCAAGACTGTACTTGTGCAACACGGGGAATCTTGTGCTGAGAAAATAGAGTGCGTTTTCGTCGTGGAAAAGATAGCGGTTGGGATTGGCCTGCACCACGTGCGGTGCCTCGTAGGCGAGCTCGCGCACAAGCCTCTCTCGTCCGCCCTGGAGTGGACGTTGAAACCATCTGTATCCGAAATCGTGGTCCTCCTCCAAATAGAAGACCGAGCCGTTGTGGAGGTAGGCCGCCTTGCAGTTCCGATGCGGGAAGAGCGTGTCGAAGAGGTACTGCGTCGCGCCCGTACGCCGGTAAACCAGAAGCTGTTCCTGGGTGGCCAGAACCAGCAGGTCGCCTGACAAGTCAAAGTCGTAGATCCAGTAGGTGCCCGACGCCCGCTCCCTCCGCTCGGTGGTGGGAGGGAACGGAAGACGGATGTCGTATTGCACATAATCATCAAGGGACAGGGCGTGTATGACAGCGTCATAGTCGGTCTCCTTGCGTTGGAATGCGCGCATATCGGTGAAATAGAACACGCTGTCGCAGACGCGGTACTTGAGGCGGGAGAGGTCGAGCCCCTGGGCGGAGGGGCTAAGGATGATGGATGTGTCAAGTTGGAATGCCGTTCCGATCCAGGACTGGCCGTGTCCCTCCTCCAGTGCCATCGTGAGCCCTATGAGTATGGTGATGATTATGCGTGGTTTCATATTGTTGGGATTACATTAATAAATATGCCGTTACATTCTGACGTCCAGGGGCAGGGGAGAAATGTAGATGTACAAGTCGCCCTCCCCGTAGCTGTTGTACTTCCACTCGCCTTTGACGGCGAAGATGGCGCTTCCCGAACGGTTGTTGCTGGGAATGGACACCGTGATGGATTTGCTTCCCTGTGTGGCCCCGTCACGCGACCGGTTCTCGCTGAACTCGATAATCTGGTTGATGGCGTTGGCGAAGGCGTTGTTGGCGGCGACCACATTCGAGGTCGTGGCGGTAATGGACCTGAACTCGCCCATACTGACGTGTGGGACACGGCAGAAACTCCACCCCGCACCCGAGCAGTCCAGCGTGGCCGGCACCGTCTCGTCGTTGGATGGCGTGTAGTTGATGTCGTTGTAGAGGTTCAGCCAAGCAAAATAACCGCCGTTGCTCTTGTGGACAATCACATAGGGTTGTTTTTTGGCAGAGAGGGAGAAAGCCATTGCGAAGGCAACAATAAATAAGAATAATCTTTTCATAATCTTTTTGATTTAAATTGTTATGGTAATGATTTGATTTTTGAAGGCGTTCCGGTCTCGCGGGAATGCTTTCGCAATCGGCGTCGCGGCTTCTTTGTGCCGACGATAGGGAGTGATATGTGAGAGGCGCTCTTCGTGTTGGGTTATACAATGTTTTTAATGTTTTGCCGGACCTCGGGTCGCCAACCCTTTCCGACGCAGCAAAGATATGATGAAGTAAAACATTTGTCAAGAGTTTTTATAAAATTTTTTACTAACTGATTACAAGATAATTATAAAATATCTGTTATTATTTATAACAATTAATTGTTAATTTAAAATTTTGATTTCGGAGGATTTTGGGAAAATCGTGCTTTTCCCGAACAAGAATGCCTCGGATTTTTGGGCAAAAAGAGTAAGAGGCTGTCGGTTTGTGAATCTCGAAAAAAAATGTACCTTTGCGCGCTTTTAAAAAAGCGTGATTTTATTTAGTATTTGTTTCATAAACAATGCAATAACCTATGGAAAAGAAAATTAGATTTTGTTTGGTTTATCGTGATATGTGGCAATCGTCGGGCAAGTACCAGCCCCGTGTGGACCAGTTGAAGGAGATTGCCCCCGTGATTGTGAAGATGGGTTGTTTCGCCCGCGTGGAAACCAACGGCGGTGCCTTTGAGCAGGTGAATCTCCTTTATGGTGAGAATCCCAACAAGGCTGTGCGCGAGTGGACGAAGCCCCTGCGCGAGGCCGGCATCCAGACCCAGATGCTGGAGCGCGGTCTCAACGGCCTGCGGATGTACCCCGTGCCCTCTGACGTGCGCCGACTGATGTTCAAGGTCAAGAAGGCCCAGGGCGTGGATGTGGTCCGCTCCTTCTGCGGTCTCAACGACTACCGTAATCTGGAACTCTCCATCAAGTATGCCAACGAGTTCGGCCTCATCTCGCAGGCGGCGCTGAGCATCACCTATTCGCCCGTCCATACCATCGAGCACTATATGGAGATCGTGGACAAGTATGTGGAATACGGAGCCAAGGAGATCGGCCTGAAGGATATGGCCGGCATTGGCCGCCCGGCAATGCTGGGGAAACTGACCCGCTGCATCAAGGAGAAGTACCCGCATCTCGTCGTTCAGTACCACGGACACACTGGCCCCGGCCTTTCGATGGCCTCCGTGCTGGAGGTGTGCCGCAATGGCGCCGACATCATCGACGTGGCTATGGAGCCCCTCTCCTGGGGTATGGTCCACCCCGATGTCATCTCCGTGCAGGCAATGCTGCGCGAGGCCGGCTTCGACGTGCCTGACATCAATATGAGCGCCTATATGGAGGCCCGTACCCTCACGCAGAAGTTCATTGACGATTTCCTCGGCTATTTCATCGAACCCAAGAACAAGATTTGCACATCCCTGTTGCTTGGCTGCGGCCTGCCCGGAGGTATGATGGGCTCTATGATGGCCGACCTGAAGGGCCTGAAGGATGCCATCAATCTCTCGCTCCGCAATGCCGGCAAGCCCGAGCTCTCTGAGGACGAACTGCTGGTGAAGTTGTTCAACGAGGTGCAGTATGTGTGGCCTCGCGTGGGCACTCCCGGCCTCGTGACCCCCTTCAGCCAGTATGTGAAGAACATCGCCTTGATGAATATCCTTGCGGAAGCCCAGGGCAAACCCCGCTACTCCAATATGGACAAGAATATGTGGGATATGATTCTCGGTCGCTGCGGCCGTCTGCCTGGCCCGCTCGCCCCAGAAATCGTGGAACTCGCCAAATCCAAGGGCTATGAGTTCTTCGACGGTGTCCCCCAAGACAACTATCCTGACGAACTGCCCAAATACCGCGAGATGATGAAGGAACGCGGCTGGGATTGTGGTGAAGATGACGAGGAACTCTTCGAGCTGGCAATGCACGAACGCCAGTACATTGACTATAAAGAGGGTAGGGCGAAGAAGAATTTCATTGAGGCGCTTGCCAAGGCCAAACTCAAAGCAGAAGGTGCTGGCGAAGAGAAACTGCCCGATGAGATCAAGAAGACGGCCATTGAGCGCGTGCTGGCCAAGGAACCCGACGCCAAGACGGTGGTCGCCCCTGTGTCCGGACAAGTGATATGGGAACTCTCTGTGGATGAGAAATCGATGGCCAAGCCCATCGGCACTTCCGTCAAGGAGGGCGACACGGTGTGCTTCGTCGCAGCCTACTATGGCAACGAGGAGGTGCACGCCCTGTATGGCGGCAAAATCATCGAGGTGGTGGCCCAGCAGGGCGATAAAGTCCAGAAGGGTGATGTCATCGCCTTCGTGAAATAGTGAGAATCTTTACTCGCAGGGATGTCTTCCGGGCATCCCTGTTTTTTATTATATATAATCCTTTATAATATGCGATATCTGCGTCCTCTTCTGGAAGGAAAGCACATTCTCGTTCAACTTCTGGCGCTGTTGATTCTCATTTTCGTGGGAATGACGGTGCTCAGCACCCTCGGTCAGCTGGTGGCGTATGCCATTTTTCATACGATGGATATGCATACGGCCAGCAATCCCGCCGCCTATATTCGCATCACACAGTTTTTCAGCTCTATAGGGACGTTCCTGTGTCCGGCATTGCTGTTTTCATATCTCCAGGACGGGCATTGGTTGAACTATAATGCCGCGAATCGTCGTCCCCACCATCTGTTCGTCAACACGGTGCTGGTGCTTTCCATTGCGTTGCTCCCGTTGGTGGCCATTTTGGAGCAATGGAACGAGGGAATGCATCTGCCGGAATGGATGTCGGGAGTGGAGCAGTGGATGGCCCGGATGGAAGAGTCGATGAGTAAGGTGATGGAACTGCTGGTGCAGGACCATTCCTACGCCACCCTGTGTTTGAACATACTGGTGATGGCCCTGATCCCCGCCATTTGCGAGGAGTTCCTTTTCCGGGGAACGTTGCAGTCGCTGCTGACCAAACAGTGGAACAAACCGCACTTGGCCATCTGGATAACGGCAGTGGTGTTCAGTGCGATACATCTGCAGTTCTACGGATTTCTGCCTCGGATGCTGCTGGGTGCCTATTTGGGATATCTCTTTTATTGGAGTCGCTCGCTGTGGTTGCCGGTGCTGGCTCATTTCTTGCACAACGCACTCTCCATCCTTGTGTCCTATACCTTTATGGGCCGCGGCATCGATATTGACGATATGCGTTTCACGGATATCCACGGCTCCACCACGTTGGTGTTTTCCTGTGCCGTGGTGGCGGCGATGGGCATTGTCTTTATGTGGCGTACGCAGAAAGAGCTGAAGTGATGCGGTCGAGGGCCTCCTTGACGATGGCCCTGGGCGTTCCTATATTCATTCGCATAAATCCTTCACCTTCAGGCCCGTAGTCGAGGCCGCTGTTGAGGCCGACCTTGGCTTTGTAAAGCATTTTATCCACCAATTCTTTATGGGAGAATCCCAATCCGCGGAAGTCCATCCAGATGAGGAACGAGGCTTCCGGGCGCATCATCTTCACTTTGGGGAGATGCTCTTGGAGATACTGTTCCGTGAAGTCGATGTTCCCCTGCAGGTAGTCCAGCAGTTGCAGGCGCCACTCCTCGCCATATCGGAAGGCGGCCTCCGCTCCGGTATAGGCGAAGATGTTGCCCAAGGAGAGCTCGTTGGCGTCAAGGAAGCCGAAGAACTTTTTCTTGATCTCCGGGTCGGGCACGTACCCGACGGAAGAGGCCAGTCCCGCCATATTGAAGGTCTTGCTGGGGGCGATGAAGGTGATGGAGTTGTGGTAGGCCTCGTCCGACACGGTGGAGAATGAGGTGTGCCGGTGGGGCGCGAAGGTCATATCGGCGTGGATTTCGTCGGCGATGACCAGCACGTGCTGTCGGTGGCAGACGGTCGCGATTTGCTGCAGCTCTTCCTTGCTCCAGACGGTGCCTCCGGGATTGTGCGGGTTGGCGAGGATGAACACTTTGCAGCCTTTGGCCTTCTCTTCAAAGTCGTCGAAGTCGATGGCGAAGCGTCCGTTGACGGTTTTCAGCGGGCTGCTCACGAAGACGCGGCCGCTGCGGTGGGGCACGTTGAGGAACGGGGGATAGACAGGTGTGGTGACCAGCACCTTGTCACCGGGCTGGGTAAATGCCTGCAGCACAAAGGCGATGCCCTGCACGATGCCCGGGATGAAGTGCAGGTTCTTCCATTGCGTGGTGATGCCGTAGTGCGTCTGCAGCCAGTTGATGACGGCGCAGACGTAGGTGTCGGAGGAGAAGGTGTAGCCCAGCACCTCGTGCTCGCACCGTTTCCGGATGGCGTCGAGGATGAAGTCGGGCGTCTTGAAGTCCATATCGGCCACCCACATCGGCAGGAGGTCATCGGTGCCGAAGAACTGGTTGAGCATATCGTGTTTCACGCAGTGGGTGCCGCGGCGGGGAACGATTTCGTCGAAGTTGTATGTGGACATAGTTTCAGAATATTGTCGTAATAATGTGCAAAAATATGAAAAAAATGCGATGCCGCTTTCTCATCCCAAAAGAAAAATAGTATTTTTGCGGCTTTTAAAAAAGTAAAGATATGCAAACGAAAATCGCCATCATAGGTTATGGCAACATAGGCAAGGCCGTGGAACAGGCCGTTCTGGCCGCCGACGATATGCAGTTGGCTGGCATTTACCATCACAACGACAACTTGGACGCATTGGACGCCGACGTGGCTGCGCTCTGCACGCCCACCCGTGAGGTGCCGGCGTTCGCGGAGAAGCTGCTGCGCCAGGGCATCTCCACCGTGGACAGCTTCGACATCCACGGGCAGATTTTTGACCTGCGCAAGCGTCTCACCCCCGTCGCCAAGGAGCACCAGGCGGTCAGCATCATTGCCGCCGGCTGGGATCCGGGCTCCGACTCGGTGGTGCGCGCCCTGTTGCTGGCACTGGCCCCCAAGGGCATCACCTACACCAACTTCGGTCCGGGCCGCAGTATGGGCCATACCGTGGCTGCCAAGGCCATCCCCGGCGTCAAGGACGCGCTCTCGATGACCATCCCGCTCGGCACAGGCATCCATCGCCGTATGGTCTATGTGGAACTGGCCGACGGCGCCGATTTCGCCACGGTGGAGAAACTTCTGTTGCAGGACGACTATTTTGCCCACGACGAGACGCACGTCATCCCCGTCCCCTCCATCGACGCGCTCAACAATGTGGCGCACGGCGTGCATCTGACACGCTCCGGCGTGAGCGGCGACACGCACAACCAACGCTTCGAGTTTGATATGGAAATCAACAACCCGGCCCTCACGGGACAGGTGCTCGTGTCGTGTGCCCGCGCTGCGGTGCGTATGAAGGCGGAACAGCGTTACGGTGCCTTCACGATGATCGAGATACCGCCGATTCAACTCCTCCCCGGCGACAAGGAACAGCTGATTCGCTCGTTAGTGTAGTTTGAACTCATATTGTTCTTTGGTTATCTTACTCATAATTATATTGTTGACGCGTCAATTGTATCGTTTTTTATCACCTCAAAATAAGAGATAAAAAAGACGGGATCTTGCGGTCCCGTCTTTTTGTTATGGATAAAGGTATGATTATTCGAAGGAGAGGATAGCCTCTTTGATCTTGGCGATGGCTTCGCGGAGTTCCTCTTCGGTGATGACCAACGGGGGAGCGAAGCGGATGATGTGCTGGTGGGTCGGTTTGGCGAGCACGCCGAGTTCTTTCATCTTCACGCACACGTCCCAGGCTTCCTTGCCGTTGGTGGGTTGGATGATGATGGCGTTGAGGAGGCCCTTGCCGCGCACTTGCTTGATGAGCGGGCTGTTGACCTTGTTCATCTCGTCGCGGAAGATCTTGCCGAGGTATTCGGCGCGTTCGGCGAGTTTTTCCTCTTTCACCACTTCGAGAGCGGCGATGCCGACGCGGCAGGCGATGGGGTTGCCGCCGAAGGTGGAGCCGTGCTCACCGGGCTTGATGTTCAGCATAATGTCGTCGTCGGCCAGGACTGCGGACACGGGCATTGTGCCGCCGGAGAGGGCCTTGCCGAGGATGAGGATGTCGGGACGCACGCCTTCGTGGTCGCAGGCCAGCATCTTACCCGTACGGGCGATACCGGTTTGCACCTCGTCAGCCATAAAGAGCACGTTGTGGGCCTTGCAGAGGTCATAGCATTTCTTCAGATAACCGTCATCGGGCACATACACACCAGCCTCGCCTTGGATGGGTTCCACGAGGAAACCGCAGACGTTGGGATCTTCGAGAGCCTTGGCCAGAGCGTCCACGTCGTTGTACGGGATTTTGATGAAGCCCGGGGTGAACGGACCGAAGCCTGCATAAGCGTCAGGGTCGATGGAAAGGGAGATGATGGTGATGGTGCGGCCGTGGAAGTTGCCTTCGCAGACGATGATCTTGGCCTGGTTTTCGGGGATGCCCTTCTTGTCGTAACCCCAGCGGCGGGCGAGTTTCAAAGCGGTCTCGTCAGCCTCGGCACCGGAGTTCATCGGGAGCACCTTGTCATAACCGCAGGTCTCGGTGACATATTTCTCATAAGGTCCCAAGCAGTCATTGTAGAAAGCGCGGGAGGTGAGGCACACCTTCTGGCACTGGTCCATCATAGCACCCACGATCTTGGGGTGGCAGTGACCCTGGTTGACGGCAGAGTAAGCGGAGAGGAAATCGAAATACTTCTTGCCCTCCACGTCCCAAACGTACGGGCCCTGGCCGCGTGCGATGACCACGTCTAACGGATGATAGTTGTGTGCGCCGTACTTGGCTTCCATTTCAATGGCTTGTTGACTTGTTGTAATTTTTTCTACCATAATTGTGTATTTTAGTGAGTTTTACGTTTTTGCAAAAAAAGCGTGCAAAGATATGAATATTTTTTAAACGGAATAATGAAAACCGTTGAAAAAAACGGACGTCTTGTTTTTATTATCTATAACACTAAAATGCAGGAAATGATTTTAGGGTGCCATACTCGTGGATTTTTTTTGTATTTTTGCCCGCTTAAACAATACGACCTTATTATGAAAAAATATTTCTCCTTAATGGTTCTGGCGGCCTTCTGTGTCGTGACCCTCTTCTCGTGCAAACCCGATGACGAAATCTATAACCGCAAGTGCAAGATTAGCAAGATCTGGTACCTCAGCAACGTCGGCGACCCCAACGAGGTATATCAATATGATAAAAAGGATATGCTCACTCATATCGTGATTGACTCGCTGGAGACGTATGATTTCGAATACAACAAGGACAAAACCGTTTCGCGGATTGTCCACAAAGGCAAACATTACACCGAGAAGATTGAGATGACCTACACCGACCGTTTGGTGGACAAGATGGTCTATTCCGTCAACGACACCATCCGTCAGGAAATCTCCTTCACCCGTGATGAGGAGACCACCCGCATCACTGGCATCGAGGAGGTTTACGACAAGGCATTCTACGACAGTTTCAGCATCCTGAGCAAGAAGAGTCTCTACCGCAAGATGGTGGGCGACCCCGAGCCTGTGATGAAGATGATGCGCGAGAACGGCGCCAAAGACCTGGTGCTGCACTGCAAGAAGACCATCACCTACGATCCCGGCGAGAAGGAGAAGTATGAGAACATCGCCACCGTGGTGGAAGAGTATCCCGAGATGCGTCAGGAAATCACCCGCACATACAAATATGACCCAGAGTCCTTCAATCCCTTCTATGGAATGCAGTATGCCTACGCTGGCTATGCGGGCTATTATTTGAACAACAAGCTGGTGGAAACGGAAACCATCCGCACGGCAGGTGTTATCACTCGTGAGACCGTCTTTACCTATAACTATACGGGTCTGCATTTTATGAATGACAAGAAGTTCCCGCGCCAGTTCACCAAGACCTCCAGCGAGAACAATATCCCGCGTAACACCTATATTCTCTACGTCAAGTAAGCCTTTTTGATGAAATTCCACGAAGCAGGCAGGGTCAGCATCTTCATCACGTTGTTTACCGTGGTGATGCTCACAGTGTGCTATGTGCTGTTCCTGGCCAACCTCTGGTGGGTGAACCTCATCTTCTTCACGGTGATGCTGGTTACCGCCGGTATGGTGGTGCGCTTTTTCCGCGTGCCGTTCCGTATCATCAACAAGGTGGAGGACGGTGTGCTGGCTCCTGCCGACGGGACTATCCTCTCTGTGGGCCCTGCTTTTGAATACGAATATTTCAAGGATGAACGCATAAAGATATCCATCTTTATGTCTGTCCATAATGTGCACGTCAACAGCTATCCTACCGACGGCACGATTGAGTACATCGCCTACCATCCAGGCAAATATGTGCTGGCCAAGCTGCCCAAGTCCTCCGTAGATAACGAGCACAATACCATCGTGGTGTCCCAGGACGAGCGCCGGAAGGTGCTGTTCCGCCAGATTGCCGGATTCGTGGCCCGCCGCATCATCAGCTATCCCGAAGTGGGCGACACCGTCCAACAAGGCGAAGAGGTTGGTATGATTAAGTTCGGTTCCCGTGTGGACGTGTTCCTGCCCCTTGATGTGCAGACTGCCGTGCGCATGGGCGACAAGGTGGTCTCCAAAAAGACCGTTCTGGCCTATTTTTAACCTCCGGTTATGAAACTCAGCGTTGTCATCGTCAACTATAATGTCTCCTGTTTCCTCGAACAGGCTCTCAATTCTGTGTATAAGGCCCTGCGCAATGTGGAAGGGGAGGTGTTTGTAGTGGATAACAACTCTGCGGACAACTCTCTGGAGATGCTGGCGGCCAAGTTCCCGCAGGTGCAGGTTATCGCCAACAAGGAGAATGTGGGCTTCGCCCGTGCCAACAACCAGGCCATCCGCATCTCCCGGGGCGAATATGTGCTCCTGCTCAACCCCGACACTGTCGTGGAGGAGGATACCTTCGAGAAATGCATCCGCTTTATGGACGAGACCCCTGATGCTGGCGGCCTCGGTGTTAAGATGCTCAACGGCAAGGGCGAGTTTTTGCCCGAGTCCAAGCGCGGCATCCCGTTGCCATCCGTGGCCTTCTACAAATTGTTCGGGCTTTCCAAACTCTTTCCCCGCTCCCGCAAGTTCGGGGCCTACCACCTTTCCTATCTCAGTGACGATGAGATTCATTCGGTGGAGGTGCTGGCCGGTGCCTTTATGATGATGCGCCGCAGTGTCCTTGACCAGGTGGGCCTCCTCGACGAGGACTATTTTATGTATGGCGAGGACATCGATCTCTCGTACCGTATTCTCAAGGGCGGTTACAAGAACTACTATTTCCCGGAGACTCGCATCATCCATTACAAAGGGGAGAGCACCAAGACGGGCAGTCTCAACTATGTGCACGTCTTCTACAAGGCGATGCAGATCTTTGCCCGCAAGCACTTCTCGCAGCAGAATGCCCGTTTCTTTAATTTCTTTATCAACTGCGCCATTTGGTTCAGGGCCTCTCTGGCGGCGCTCAAACGCATTGCCGCCAAGCTCTTGCTGCCCCTCATCGATTTCCTGCTGGTGTATGCGGGAATGTTCGTGCTGGCCCGCTACTGGTCAAGCAACGTGTTGGCGCAGCGCCATACCGTGTATCCGGATTTCTATTATTATGGTATTATACCTTTATATATTATAGTGTGGCTGTCTGCGATTGCCCTTTGCAACGGCTACCGGAAACCCATCCGGCTGACCAGTGTCAACAAGGGTATTGCATTCGGCACGATTGCCATCCTGCTGGTGTACGCCCTGCTGCCCGAAACGCTGCGCTTCTCGCGCGCGGTGGTCGTGTTTGGCGCGATGTGGACGGTCATTGTGGTGGATTTGGTCCGCTATTTCATACAGAAACTGCATATCAAAGGCTATAGTTTTGACACCAACAGTAGTCGCCGCATTGCTGTGGTGGGCGGCGCCGACGAGAGCGCCCGCGTGATGTCTCTCGTGCAGGAGATGGAACCCAAGTGCGAGTTTGCCGGTGTCGTCGCCCTGGATGAGAACACGGCCGGAAACAGCGAAACCATCGGTGTCCTGTCTCAAATCAGCGATCTTCTGCCGCTGTATCGCCTCAATGAGGTCGTCTTTTGCGCCAAGGATATGCCCAACCGCCAAATCATTGATTGGATGGACCGCCTCAGGCCCTTCCAGGTGGAGTACCGCATTGCACCCGAAAACGCCTCCTCCATCATCGGCAGCAACTCTATCTTCACTTCCGGTAGCAGCCATCTTCGGAAGATGCACGCCATATCGCAGCCCTCCAACCGCAGGGCCAAGCGTGCCTTTGATTTCTTCACGGCACTGGCGATGTTGTTCCTTCTGCCGCTGGATATTTGGTTTGTGCACGACAAGGGCGGTTTTGTGCGCAATATCTTCGCCGTGCTGGCGGGCCGCAAAAGCTGGGTGGGATGCTCTCTCCCTTCCAATGCTGACGTCGCAGGCCTGAAGCCCGGAGTGCTCTCTCCCGTTGACGCTTTCCCGAACAACACCTTCTCACCCGAGATGGTTGCCACCGCTGACCAGCTCTACACGCAGGATTATAGCGTGCGGCAGGATGTGCGAACGGTGGCGCGGGGCTTTGGCCGGCTGGGGGAGTTGAGAATTGAGAGTTGAGAATTGAGAATTGAGAATTACCATTCTTCATTCTCCATTCTCCATTCTCCATTCTCCACTCACCGTTACGCGGATTCCCTCAGAATGCGAGGTGAACTCCGGTGCGTACATACATTGGATGGTGGTGAGGCCATTGCTGTAGGTGCCCGTCATCGTGGCCACCAAGGTGTACTCGAACACGTAGGTGCCCTTGGGCAGGTAGTCGATGAAGAAGTTGGTGGAGGCATCCTTGGTGCACTCGTAATACCACAATCCGTCTTGATGGCGGTAGCCCGACAGCACATTCGTGGGCTCGAAGCAGGCTGCCCGCATATCCTTCAGATGCACATACTCCATATCGCGGTCGGTGCGGATTTCCACACGCACGCGCACTTTGTCGCCGGCTTTCAGCGGCGATTGCTCCGTGATGGCGGTGAGCACCTCTCCGCGCTCGCCAATCTCCACTTTGTACAGTTGCTTTTGTATGCTGAAGTTGCCGTCCTGGCTGTGCTCCACCTTGTCCAGATTCTCCAGATACTGCCAGTACAGACCGCCCCACGCGGGACCGGAGGTCTGTTTTTCAATCTTCAGATTGGCCATATCGGCGGTCACATCGCCGCCCTTCCAGCTCTTCTTGATGTATCCGGTGCCGGCCTCCGCCTGCTCGGTGCCGTCGCCCTCGGTGTAGGTCCATTGGTTGCCGAGCGACAAGGTTACGCCGTTGGTGTTCTCCAACTGTGTGTTGTTGAGTAGCAGGGCGTAGATGGCTTCTGTGGTGGATTTGGTGGTGGGCCAGCTTTGTGTCTGTTTCTGCTTGAGCAGCCACAACTGCATTTTCTCCACCGACTCGGCATCTTGAGTGATGGTGTTGAAGGCCTCGATGAGCAGTGCTTGGCGCTCAATGGGGGCTTCGTACCAGAACCAGCCGTAGCCACTCTTCTTCCAGAACATTCCCATCTCCTCATTGTACTGCGCCATCGATTTGATGTGGGCGATGATCTGCTTTGCCAGTTGCGTATCGCCGTTGCGATAGCAGACTAAGGCGATCATTCCCTGCATATAGATGGACCGGCTCTTCCAGTTCTTCTTGATGTTGTTGTAGTTGAAGTTATAGGCCTCCAGATGAGTGCTGTTGACTTTCTGGTCGAGGAAGAAACTGCGGGCATAGAGGTAGTGGATGTCGCCCCAGGAAGAGGAGTGCTCCTTCTTTTGCCAACGTTGGTAGTAGTCGTTCATCTCGCGGTCGATGAAGCTGATGGCCTTCTTGAGGGTGTTGGATTTCAGTGCCGACTTGACGCCAAGTGCGTTAAGATGTCCGATGCCGGCAACAATGTGCTCGGTGATGTAGCTGCTGCTTTGTCCGCCGGCAAACCACGACCAGCCGCCATCGTTGTTCTGGCGGTCTTCCAGCTTCTTGCAGGCGTTTTTGCCCTCTTTGGCCATACGATGCAGGTCGAAGAGCAAGGCCACATTCTGCTTGCGTGAGGATTCGCGCTGCGCGTCGAGCACCCAAGGAGTTTCCTCCAGCAAGACGTTCTTGAGTTCTTGGTTCTTCTCCAACTGCGAACAGAAGGCATCGGGGGTGGCGTTGAGCCACTCGTCAAAGACCTGCTTCACACGCGGATGGCTGTTCACGATGTTGGTGGCCAGGGTGTTGGCATAGTAGCGGCTGAAAATCTGCTCGTTGCACTCGTAGGGATACTCCATCAGATAGGGCATCGCCTGGATGGCGTACCAGATGGGGTTCGGGGTGAATTCCAGCGTCAGCGACTGCGTGGTGAGCGTGCTGCTGGCGGTGGGGAGGAAACTCTTCTCCAAACGCTCGAAGCGGAAGGTCTTGCTGCCCTTGCCGGAGATGTGCAGCGGCAGACTCTCCGTAATCAGGATGCGGTTGGTGAGCACGGGCAGGGTGCGCTCCTCGCCGTCGGAAAAGGCCGGAGTTTCCAGATTGCGGGCCACGATACGGCAGGTGACGGCCCCGAGGTTTTGCGGCACCACCACGCGGAAATGCACTTCCTGGGATTGGCCGGGCTTCACCTCGAAGGGCTGGGCAGTGGCGCCCTCCACAATCTGCAAATCGGCATTGTTGAACGGGTTGCGGAACGATAATGTGACATTGCCACACTGGGTGACACTGTCCATATTGACCACCTTGGCCGACAGGATTAGCGTGTCGCTCTCGCGCAGGAACCGCGGCACATTGGGCACCACCATCAGTTTCTTGCTGGTCTGCACATATTTCTCGAAATAGCCGGACATCAGATCCGTGTTGTGCGCAAAACCCAACAGTTTCCATTTGGTCAGTGATTCGGGCATTGTGAAGGTTATCAGTACATTGCCCTCCTTGTCGGTGCGCAAGTCGGGGAAGAAAAAGGCGGTTTCGGCGAAGTTGGTGCGCACCTGGACCTCTTCCTCCTTCGGCTCGGCGGGAGCTTCCCATTGATGGGTGAGATTTTTGTCTGAGGCAAGGTTTGGATCTACAGCAAGCGCATCATCTACGGTTACAAGCGCATCATCTTCCATTATGGCCACTTCCGCCACTTCTGCAGAGGATTCCACCATATTTAAAACCACCTCTTCTTGGTGAGGTACGCCTGCGGTTTTATAGAGCCTTCCGCCTGCGTAACCATAATAACGGCGTGACCCGAGATATTTCAATTGCGGATAGTTGCGTTCACGAATCTCTTTGTAGTTGACGGGTGATAAACTGTTGCAATACTGCCAAGAGAAGCCGTTGTTACGGATGTCTTTGGAGAAGGAACCGTCGAAAGTGCGCTTGTGCCATTGGAAGATATAGCGTTTGAATGAATTGGGCGATGCAAAAGCGTCCAAAGAGGCGTCGTACATCCCGCAAAGCAACTCGGCGGCCACCTTGTCGCCGTTTTTGTCCTTCAGCCGTATCTGATACTGTTCGGCGCTCCCCGGTTCCGTCTTGTCGCGGAAGGTGATGAAGTCAAAGTCTATATCCTTGTGCGAATATGGGACATGGATGTTCAGTTGTTTCGTATATTGGAAATTGTTTTGCACGGCATACGCCCTGAAGACCACATTGCCCAGGTCGCGCTCCGAGAGCTTGTAGGTGTAGGTGTTCTTGCCGCGGTCGAGGCGCACCCATTTGGATTCCAATAATTTGTCGTTGGATATTACCTCGCATAGCACGTAGGCGTTCTTCAGGTAAGTCTCCATAGTGATGTGGATGGTCTGGCCCACTTCGTTGATGTCGTTCTTGTCCTGGTGAATCCACAAGGGTTTGTAAACCACGGTTTTCTTGCTCTCTCTTTGATAAATGGTGACATACGATTCTTCCACAATCTCATTCTTGTCGCGGTCGCGTGTGGTGAAGGTGATTATGTAGGTGCCCTCGGCCATATTTTCCAGATTCGGGATGGAGAAGAACCGTTTGCCGTCGGCCTCAAAGTCGCCGCTATAGACAAGGTCGCCCTCCCAATTCTCCATACGCCGTTTGTTCTGGAGGTCCAGATAGGGCAGAGCCTTGAGCATTGCTGTGGCGTCGGAGAGGACGTAGTCGTGGCTGGGGCAGTCGTTGAGGTATTCGGCAGGTGTCTGCAGCCGCCCGATTTCGTAATGCAGCGTGGCGGGTTGCGTCTCGCCGGCGAGGTTGGTGGCCTTCACGGGGAAGGCGTTCTTGTCGTCAGTGGCGATTTGCCGGGGCAGGTCGCTGTCGATAAGCAGGCTGTTTTTGCTGACGAGCACGGTGGTGCTGGCGGAGTGCGTCTCGCCGGTGATGTCGGTCACGTCGGTGGTGACCTTGAAGCGGTACAGCGGGTTGTAGCGCTGAGACTCCAGGTCGGGCAGGGCGGTGAAGCGGATGCGGAACGTGCCGTCGGCGTCGGTCGTCACCTCGCCGGAGGCAATCTCCTGGGAGGGACTGCTGGGTGAATACCACCATCCGCGCCACCATGGGAAGGAGGCCTCCCTCCTCACTCTGTACTTGACCGAGGCCCCTTCCAGCGCATATCCGGCATAGGCCTTCACGGTGCCGCTCACCTCCACCTCCTGGTCGATCTTGAACTGCTCCTTGGGCTGCTCCACCACCACTTCGAAGGTGGGCCGCTTGTACTCCTCCACCTGGAAGGAGGTGGAACCGTGGTTGCATGCAATCCTGAATTGACCGTTCAATCCCGAGGTGGGCAACACAAAACTGCCGGAGAAGGAGCCATACTCGTTGGAGGTATGGTCTGTCTTTTCCACATCTTGCCAGTTGGCATCCTTCAAGATGGCCCGCTCGTGCACTTGGGCGGCAACCCCCTTGCTGGCGCCGTAGTAGCCAGATCCTTCGTTCTTGACCACAATACCCTTGTAATAAACGGTCTGCCCGGGACGATAGATGCTGCGGTCGGTGAAAATGTAGGTGTGCAGCTCTTCCTTGTTGTCGGTGCCGTAGTCGGACATCCACTGGTTTTTCAGGAATGTAAACTCCTCTCCATTGTTGCTGACAATGGCAGTCAGCCGTCCGATTTCTTTCTCGGAGAACAAGTGATCGCAGTGGCCGTTCTTGTCGCTGGTGAGCTTGTATTGGCAAATCTGGTGCTTGCATTGGTAGTCGGAGTAGGTCTTCAGGTTGACGGTCACCCCTTCGATGGGCTTTCCGGTCACACGGTCCGTGAAGATGAACTCGTAGAATGGACCGTTGTTGCGGTAGTTGGCCGCCAGATTGGAGATGCGGACTTTACAGTAGGAATAATCCCCCTTGCTGTTGCTGCTGAAGGGGGCGTTGGAGGCCAGCAGGACGTAAAGGCCCTGTTTCAAGGCGGGCATCAGGAAATGGCCGCTCTTGCTTCGGTAATCCTTCTCGTCGGGTGCGGGAATGCTGGTTTCGTACACCCGCTTTTTGCTTATCAGATCCCGATAGAAATGGTCGCTTCTCAGTAGCTGGGAGTACTCGGCATCCGTGATGGGAATGATGCGGAAGTAGATGTTCTGGCTGTTCCTGTATCTGAAGTTGATAAGGTTGGGTTCGCCGGCGGGCATAATGTTGACCACGGCGAAGTCGATGCTGGATTCCTTCAACCTCGCAATTCTCACCAGGGCATTTTTGCCCTCTATGGATTTGGGGTCGTCTTTTGCGGCTGTCTGATACCACTCGATGGCTGTGACATAGTCGGAGGCGTATTCGGGGTGCGTGTTTTTGTCGTAGGACTTTCCCCGTGTTTGGTAGAATTCTCCCAACTTGTAGGCCACCATCTCGTGACCCGGCAGATTGCGGTAGCGCTCTTCCAGTTTCAACAGCTCTTTCAGATAGGTTTCCGAGGCATTGTCCAGGGTGCTGTTGGAGGAAAGATACTCGTACCGGCGCAGGGTCACATCCAGCAGCGCGCGCGGGTCCTCGTCGCGTAGGTGCAGCCGCGTGAGGGTCTGCATTATCTTCAAGGAGAGATAAGAGAATGAATATTCGTCAGGAGAACTGATGATAATGTTATTAAATATCTCATTGTCAGACCAGTATTTGCCGTTGTTGATGTCGAAGGGATTGATCGGGATGGGCATCTCGCTGATGCGGCGGCTCAGGAAGTCCAACGCGCGGAAGGCCAAGAAGTCGTACAGCGTGGGACGATACGGCTCAGAAATCACGGAGTCGAGCAGCGGTGCCCAGTCGCGGATGGGGATGCGCTTCAGAAAGTCCTCGTTGCGCAGCGACTGCTGGTAGTGGTACACAATCTGTTTCACCAAGGTCTGGAGGTCCCACACGTTGAGGTCGGCGGGCACGGCACCCTCCACTGGCGTGCGTTCCAGGATACGGTAACGGTTCTCCTGGTAATAGTTGCCGAGAAAAGTGGCCATACAGCTGTGCCATACGGCTTCGTTGGCGGGGTTGCCCCGCTGAGCCTCTATTTGTCTGGAGATGTTCAGATAGATGGTGTCGGCGCCATTGTCGTATTGTTGGTAGTCGCGTTCCAATTTGGACAGGATAGACGCTATCTCCTTCGGCGTTTGCTGGGCGGAAAGTGTGTTCATAAACAAAATACTTATAAGAAAAAGGTGAAAACAGTTTTTTTTCATAGCTCTGAAGATTGAGGATGAAGGGTTGAAGTGTGAAAGCGAATGTGAAAAAAACGATTCGGTTGCCACTTTTATTATAGGACTGCAAAAGTAAACAAATATTCGATACTGCGGAAGAAACGCACTTTTTTCGTATTTTTGCAGCCTTGAAAATCATAACCTATGGCAGACGATACCAACGATAAATTGGAAGAGGTCGAGCTTCCCGAAGAGGAGCAGACCTCGGACCTTCATAAAGTCATTTTTGTGCAGTCGATGTACCGGGAGTGGTTCTTGGACTACGCCTCCTATGTTATCCTCGACCGCGCCTTCCCGGATGTCTATGACGGCCTCAAGCCTGTGCAGCGGCGTATTCTCCACTCGATGGACGAGCTGGAGGACGGGCGTTACAACAAGGTGGCCAACATCGTGGGTAACACGATGAAATACCACCCTCACGGCGACCAGTCCATCTACTCCGCCCTCGTGGCGATGGGGCAGAAGAACTACGTCATCGACACGCAGGGTAACTGGGGTAACATCCTGACCGGCGACCCGGCGGCTGCCCCCCGTTACATCGAGGCGCGCCTCTCCAAGTTCGCCCTGGAGGTGGTCTTCAACCACAAGACCACCGACTGGCAGGTCTCTTACGACGGTCGTAACAAGGAGCCCATCGCGCTGCCCATCAAGTTCCCGCTGCTGCTCGCGCAGGGCGTGGACGGTGTGGGCGTGGGTATGTCCACCAAAATCCTGCCCCACAACTTCAACGAGCTGATCGATGCCTCCATCCACATCCTGCGGGGCGAGGACTTCGAGATTTATCCCGACTTCCCCACCGGCGGTGCGGCTGACGTGAGCCGCTACGCCGACGGCGCCCAGGGCGGCAAGGTGCGCAACCGCGCCAAGATCAACATCATCGACAACAAAACCCTCGTCATCACGGAAATCCCGTATGGCACCACCACTGGCAAGCTGATCACGGAGTCGAAGAACTCCATCACCGCCGCCGTGGAGATGGGCAAGCTCAAAATCAAGAAAATCGACGACAACACCGCCGAGCACGTGGAAATCTATCTCCACCTCCAGCCCGGCGTCTCGCCCGACCAGACCATCGACGCCCTCTATGCCTTCACCGACTGCGAGATTACCTATTCCACCAACGCCTGCGTCATCTGGAACGGCCATCCCGTGTTCACCAACGTCAAGGAGATTCTCAAGATCAACACCGAGAACACCCTCAACCTGCTGCGCAAGGAGCTGGAGATAGAACTGGACGAGCTGGATGCCAAATGGCACAAAATCTCCCTTGAGAAAATCTTCTTCGAGAAACGCATCTATAAAGAACTCGAAAAGGATGTCGATTCCTGGGACCTCCAGATCGAAAACATCGAGCGCGCCTTCGACCCCTACCGGCCGCTGTTCCGCAAGGAGATTACCCGCGACGACGTGCTCTCCCTTTGTGAGAAACCTGTCCGTAAGATCTCCAAGTTCGACATCAAAAAGGCGGAACAGGACATCGCCGACATCGAACTCAACATCGAGGAGGTGCAGAACCACCTGCAGCATTTGGTGGACTATGCCGTCAATTTCTTCCGCCAGCTGAAGAAGAAGTACGGTGCCGACCATCCGCGCCTTACCGAACTCAAGAGCTTCGACAATATCGTGGCCGCCACTGTGGCTGTGGCCAACCAGAAACTCTATGTGAACAAGAAGGAGGGCTTCATCGGCACAGCTCTCAAGAAAGATGCCGACGTGGAGTACTGCTGCGACTGCTCCGACCTGGACGAGGTGGTTGTGTTCCACGATGACGGCAAGTTCATCATCACCAAGGTGGCCGACAAGAAGTTTGTGGGCAAGAACATCATCCTTGTGGAGGTGTTCAAGCGCGGCGATGACAGACATATATATAATATGTGTTATGTGAACGGCACCGGCGGCTCCACGATGGTGAAGCGTTTCGCCATCGGCGGCGTCTCCCGCGACAAGGAGTACGACCTAACCAAGGGCAAGGCTGGCTCCAAGGTCACCTATTTCACCTCTAACCCCAACGGCGAGGCTGAGGTGATCCGCGTGAAACTCAAGCCCAAGGCCAAACTCAAGAAGCGTGAGTTTGACTATGATTTCAGCCAGCTGGCTGTCAAGAGCCGCTCCGCGTTGGGCAACTTGCTGACGCACTATCCCGTGGCCAGCATCACGATGAGCCAGAAGGGCGTCTCCACCCTCAGCGCCATCAACGTCTATTTCGAGGAGTCGGTGATGCGCCTCAACACCGACGAGCGCGGCACCTTGCTCGGCGCCTTCAAGGAGGACGACAAGATTCTCAGCATCTACAAGTCGGGCAACTACCGCGTCACAGGTTTCGAGCTCAACACTCACTTCGACGATGACCTCGGTGTGATCCGCAAGTGGAACAAGAACCACGTCATCACCGTGGTCTATTACCAGAAGAAGGAGGATAAGTACTATATGAAGCGCTTTGCGCCTGACACCTTCAACAAGAAGGTGGAGTTTGTGCCCGACGACGGTGTCTCCTCCATCGTAGGCTTCTCCATTGACTATCTGCCGCAGATCAAGGTCACTTACCGCCTCAAGAAGGCTACGGAAGACTCCGAAGAGATCATCTCCTGCGCCGAGTTTGTGGAGCTGATGACCTTCCGCGCCCGCGGCAAGCGCATCAACTTCCCCAATATCAAGTCGGTGGCTTTCATTGAGCCGCTGCCGTACGACGAACCCGAGGAGGAACCCGAACCTGAAACGCCGGAAGATCCCGACGACGATTCTGCCGAGAGCCTGGACGAGGCTGTGGCCAAGGATATTTTCAAGGACATCACCATCGATTCTGGCGACGCGCCTTCCTTCGGTGACGAGGCTGGCGACCAGCTGAGTCTCTTTTAGACAATGAAAACCAAGCCCTTTTTGGTGAGTGTCTTATGGGCAATCGTCATCGTAACAGCGGTTGCCTGTAGGGAGCGCGTGGTGCCGCCCACGCCCTACACCATAGAGGTGCCCTTCGGTTTCCCCACGCGGCTCAACATCCCCGATGACAATCCGATGACCGTGGAGGGCGTGGCCTTGGGCGAGCTCCTCTTCCACGACCCGCACCTGTGCGGCTATCGGGGCAGCGAGCCCGATTCGCTGATGTCGTGCGCCACCTGCCACCGGCGTTCCTGCAACTACGATATGGGCGCCGACAATCCGCGCTTTCCCGACGGCGTGGCGCGGGGCCGCACCACGGGCAAGGCCACTCTTCACAACGTGATGCCCCTCACCAACCTTGTCTTCAACAACGAGGGCTATTTCTGGAACGGCAGCGTCTGCAACCAGAACCCCAATGCCGAGGCCCGCACCATCGAGGATATTGTCAGGATGGCCATCATCGCTGACGATGAGATGTGCTCCACGCCCGAGCGCACCTTGGCCGCCATCCGCGCCGACAGTCGCTATCCCGAGTATTTCAAGCGGGCCTTCGGCTCGGAGGAGATTACAATGGAGCGCATCGAGAAGGCCATCGCCCAATATGTGCGCTCGCGGGTGTCGGGCAACGCCAAGTTCGACCGCTACCTGAGAGGGGAGGAGCAACTCACCCCGGAGGAGTTGCGCGGCTATATCCTCTTCACTACCGAGGAGGGTGCCGACTGTTTCCATTGCCACGGCAGCGACGGCTCTCCGCTCTTCACCACCAATCTCTTCTACAATAACGGTCTTGACGATTTTTTTGTGGACGACCACGACCGGAGTTCTTTCACGGGTGACCCTATGGACCGCGGGGCCTACCGTGCGCCCTCGTTGCGCAATGTGGCTGCGTCGGCTCCGTATATGCACGACGGGCGCTATCGCACACTCGATGAGGTACTTATGTTCTATAATGAGGGAGTGCGCCCGTCGCCCTACATCAGTCCGCTGATGCATAAAGCCAACGAGGGCGGAGCCCATCTCACCCCCTCCGATATTGCGGCTTTGAAGGCCTTCTTGATGACGCTGACTGACGAAAAATATTTGGAAAATTGAACATAACACAATTTTTGTATTTTTGCCGCCGTTAATGCAACGCAAGAAAATTATTATTAACAAAAAAAATTATAAAGAATGAAAAAACAAATCTCCTTATGGCTTGCCGTCATTATGCTTTTCGGCACCATTGCTACATTTGCTCAGAAACCCTTCGCCGGGACCATCACTTTTGCCTGGAGCGCAGAGGGTACGGACGATCCTAATGTCGCTGCCCAATTGGCTGAATTGTCGCAAGAGGTTATCCTCTTGGGTAACAACACCAAGACAGTCCTCAACCAGATGGGTGTCGGCATCATCAACATCACCAATGGCGACTACAAATTGGTTACCACGGTGATAGACATCCCCGGTTACGGAAAATACTATGTTGAGCAGGACGAGAATGAGGTCAAGAAGAAATTTGAAACCTCCAAGATTGATTTCAACTACAAGGATGAAACCAAGACCATTGCCGGTTACAACTGCAAGAAGGTGGTGGTGAAGGTCACTGACCTTGAGACCGACGAGGAGGATGAGATTGTGCTTTGGGTGACCGACGAACTGATGACCGGCGATTATGTCAATTTCAGCACCTATCCTGGCCTGAAGGGTTATCCTCTTGGTATTGAAATGAAGAAAGAGATCGATGGCGAAGAGGTGACGTTGGTGCAAAAGGCCTCTGCTGTCACTCCGAGCAAGAAGATCAAATCCACTGAGTTCCTCCGTCCCTCCGACGCGAAGGACATCAAGGATGCCCCTGCCGAGCTGAAGCAGATGTTCGGTATGGATGAGTCCGAAGAGTAATCATCAATAACTTACATAGAAGAAAAAAGGCGAACCGTTTGGCTCGCCTTTTTTTATGTGGTATGAAAGCGCCGTTATTGGGCTGCTTCCTCTTTGGGGACGATGCGGATCAGTTCAATGTCGAACACGAGCGGGGAGTAGGGCGGGATGTTGTAGTTGCCTCTTTCGCCGTAGGCCAGATTGGAGGGGATAAGCACGGTGGCCTTCTCGCCGACGTGCATCTTGCTGAGGGCCATTTCCCAGCCGGGAATCACCTGGTGGGCGCCGAGCGTGAAGGTGAAGGGCTCGCCACGGGGAATGGAGCTGTCGAACACAGTGCCGTCGAGCAGTTTGCCGGTGTAGTGCACCTCAAGGTTGTCCATCTCCTGGGGCAGCGGGCCGTTGCCCTTCTTGGTGGTCACAATGTAGAGGCCTTCGGGGGTGGGGGAGACCTTGATGTTGTTGTCCTTCACGTAAGAGAGGATCTTGTCAGCCTCCTGGGCGGCGCTCTCCTGCATCATCTTCTCATATTCGGCCTGCATTTTCTTGAATTCCGCGGCGGGAATCAGGCCGTAGAGTTTGACATCGGAGTAGAGCGGGGTGTCGCCGAAAGGATACTCCTGGCCTTGCATAAAGTTGTCGAAGAACTCCTTGCCGTTGAAGATGAAGGTCGCGCTGTCGCCGACGTGCATCATACGGACTGCGGTGTAGAAGTCGCCGTCATAGATGGAGTCCATCAGCATCTCCTGGGGCATCATCGGGATGAGCACGGAGTCACCGGCGCGGAGGTTGAACAGCAGCCCCACGAGGTCGCCGGTCTTGGGCATCGCGGCCGTGTCGTTGATGTCACCGTAGAATTGGTAGTAAAGGCCGGTTTGTCTGTCTTTCTTGAAGCCTTTGTACTTGCTGAAGACACCTTTGGCGGCCAAGATGCCGCAGATGATGCCGGCCAGCACGAGCAGGCCCACGATGATGCCGATGATCAGGCCAGTCTTGCCTTTGGCAGGTTTCTCTTCCTCAACGGAAGCGGTGGTATCTGCTGTGGAAACTTCAGGAGTCTCCACCACGTCCTTTGCCTCTTCGCGAGTTTCCTCCACCTGGGGAGTCTCGATGTTCTCTTGAATCTCTTGATTCTCTAAATTCTCTTGATTTTCGATTTCTGACATTGTTGTGTTGTTATGATGTTATTAAATTTGGTTTATTGTCTCCTCGTCACGGCTCCACACTGCGCTTCGCTTGTGCGGGGTTACCAGGCTCCTCCTCACGGCTCCACACTGCGCTTCGCTTGTGCGGGGTTACTGGAATTTTGTCCCTTCGGGACTGCTTGAGGTATATGTCTCCTCGTCACGGCTCCACACTGCGCTCCTTCGTCGCTTGTGCGGTGTTACTGGAATTTTGTCCCTTCGGGACTGCTTGAGGTATAATTCTCCATTCTCCATTCTCCATTCTCAATTCTTCACTCGTACAATCATCGCAATCGGCACGCGCCCCTTGATCTGGTCGCCGTCGCCGGCCACGCCGTAGGCGAGGTGGGAGGGGACAACCAGCCGGGCTTCGCTGCCGGGACGGAGCAGTTGCGCGGCCTCGTGCAGGCCCGTGATCTCCTCGGAGCGTCCCACGGTGAAGGATTTTTCACCGTTGTACACGCGCTCGCCCGACAGGAGGAACGTTTCGAAGTCGAGGGTCACCAGGTCGCCCTCCTGGAAGCATTCGCCCTCGCCGGGTTTTACAATCTGGATGCGGAGGCCCGTGCCCGTGCGGGTCATATCCCAGCCGTATCGCTTGACGAAGAGGTCGATCTCTTCGTTTTCCCATTGCAGGATTTTCTTGTTGCCCTCCACGTAGGGAGCATCCTTGTCAACTGTGGGCTCCTTGTCGGAGGTGACCACCTGGCCGGTCTGCCGGTTATGGCAGGCGGCGGCAAGCAGCAGACAAAGCAGCAAGGACAATATGCGGAGAGGACGGGTCAAAGCGTTCAGATCTTGAAGTCATTCTGGAAGGTTTCGCGGGCGGCTTGCTCAAAGTGCTTGAGAGCCTCCTCGATGGTGCCGTTGAAGAAGGCGCCGGCCGCGTTGTGGTGGCCGCCGCCGTTGTAGTATTTGCGGGCGAACTTGTTGACATCCACAGGGCCCATCGAGCGGAAGGAGGCCCGGATGCGGTTCTCCCGCTCCACAAAGAAGGCGGTGTAGTGGATGTCCTGGATGGAGAGGCCGTAGTTGACGAACCCCTCGGTGTCGCCGATTTGGAAACCGTTGTCCAGGAGGTCCTGTTTGCTGAGATACATATAGGAGACGCCCAGCTCGGGCAGCACGGTCATACGCTGCGACAGGGCGAGGCCCAAGAGTTTCATCCGGCTGATGGTGTAGTTGTCATAGACTTTGCGGTGTATCGACTCGCCGTTGACACCGGAGGCGATGATCTTGCGCAGCACGTCGTAGGTGGAGGGCTGGTCGCAGGCGTAGGTCACCGAGCCCGTGTCGGTGATGATGCCCACATAGAGGGCCTCGGCGATGGGGCGGGTGAACTTGCGTTTTGGGGTCAGGTACTTGTAGAGGAAATTATAGACCAGCTCGGCGGCGGAGCTCGTCTTGGAGGTGGAGTACATCACGTCGCACTCGATGTCGGGCTGCACGTGGTGGTCGATGAGCACCTTGAAGCCGCGGGCCTTGACGATGGAGCGCTCGAGGTCCTGTCCGGCGCGGTGCGGCATATTCATATCCACCACGAAGAGGATGTCGGCCTCCTTGATGGCTTTGCGAGCCGTGGTGAGGTGCTCCTGGGCGACGATGATGTCGTTGGCCCCCTCCATCCAGTGGAGGAAGTCCGGGAACGGGTTCGGCGAGATGACCGACACCTCGTAACCGTCGTCTTTGAAATAGTGATACAGGGCTAAAGCGGAGCCCACCGCGTCCCCGTCAGGGTTGAAATGGAAGACAATGGCGATGCGTTTCGAACGCTCCAGCGTCTCCTTGAAGAGTTGTATTTCCTGCTTTTTCAAGTCTCTGTTTTTTAAGGCTGCAAAAATAGTAAAAAAGTGCGTTGCCGGAGAAACAATTATTATTTCTTTGTTAGCCCGATAATTTTTTTTATATATTTGCAGCCGCAACCCTAAACATTTCCATTATGAAAAGAAAACTGTCCTGTTTAGTGTTTGTTATGTCCATCTGCACTGCTGCCGTGGCACAGAATGGTCATTACAGTTATGGCGTACACAACATTAACGGTGTTGTCAACGCATCAAGTGCTGTAAATGTATTATCCGCTGCACAGACCGTCACCCAAAAAGTTTTCATTAATCGCTAATCCCTTTGAAAAATATGAAACGCCTCCTCCTGATATGGATTCTTTTCTTGCCGTTTTGGGTAGCGGCACAGGAGGGGTATGCAGGCAGAGACTTTTGGGCGACATCTGTAATCAATCCTTTCTTTACCGGACCTGACAGTGCCGTGTTGTACCTGGTTGGCGATACCGCCTGCGGCGGATACGTGGAAAACCCGAATTCTGCCTATTATCAGACTTTCAGCGTCTCTCCTGGTCAACCTACTATCATAAAGATACCTAAATCTGAAATACAATTTGATTTTGACTCCTCCTCCATACAGACCAAAGGCGTTCACATCTCCACCACCCACGATGTGTATGCCTACCTGCAGAGTTCCAATACGGACATTTTTCAAAATTATCCGACAAGTTCTATCCCCGATCCGTGTCCCTTTACTAAAAAACACCCTCTTATTCCCAGTTTATTATTGGGAGACCAGTATCATATACCACAACGTCTTTTAGCGAGGCCCGGAGAAATGCTCCTCGTAGCCACTGAAAACGGGACACAAATTGATTGCGGTCCCGACGGAATCCTGTTTTTGAACAAAGGGGAGGTGGCCTTTCTGCAAAGACAATCTTCCGCTCCGAGTTTCTTTCTCTCCACCAACTGCAAGAAAATTGCTGTGTTCAACGTGTTATACAACAATTTTAATTTAGGATATTCTTCAATGTCACATTTTCTTTTTGGCGGTCCCCGATTGACAAGCAGTCACCTTTTTGACGGGAAGGACTATATCGTCAAAAAGAGCGGTAATAAAAGATTTGCCAAATCAATGTACCTAAATGGAGTTATGCCGTATTATATGTCAGTGCAGTTGGCAACCATTATATTCAGAACGATATATGTAGCCAATCAACTAAACATTGAGAATGGAGGCTGGTATTTCTACGGAAACACCCGAAATATGGCCCATTATCTTTCCTATTGTGATCCCGACACGCCACCCTTTTTATGCGATGTACCCTATGTCTTTTCCCGCTATTCTAATTATCCGCAGCCCTATTGCTTCATCTATGAAATTTCTCGGGAACTGCTTTTTAATATGCTGTATTCAACCACAGGTCCAACCGCCAGAATTACAAATCACAAGCATCTGTTCGATAGTTGGGGAAGTATTATCCCTAACGATGTGATGGTGAAGAATTGGGTGATACCCACCACACGCCGTAATGTGACAATCCGCAACGGCTTTATAGATTATGACACAATATTTGCCGAACTGGACATCTATGTCCACGAAAACGGTCTCCATTCCACTTATCTGAACGGCCAACTGCTGCCCGCCTCCGCCTTCGATTCCGTGCCTTTCACCAATAGGGATTACTGGGTTGCTCAAATTGACTACTATAATGACTCCATACCAGAAATCATTCGCGTGGAGAACCCTAACGGTTTCAGTGCCTACCTTGACGAGTTTGGTTACACTCCTTTTGACAATCCTATGAACTACATTTACCTCCACTACTGGCACGAAAACAATTCCGGCGTGAACTTTGAGACTGCCCCCGTGGAGCACTCTAACCTCAGTCCCCACAACGGAGACACCGTCTATCGCTGCCTCGGCGACACTCTCCACCTTGACGTGGAGTATAACCCCGACTCCCTGGAGTTCGACTGGATTGTGGATGGCGTCACCCACTACAACACCCGCACCCTCGACATTCCCATCACCGACCTCCACACCATCACGGCCCAGCTTGTCATCCACTACCCGTGCCCCGACACCACCACCACCTTCGTGCGTGTGGTGCTCCCGCCCGTCATCCCCTTCTCTTCCGACACCATACTCTGCGCAGGCGCCACCCTCTCCGCAGAAACCCCCGACGCCCTGCTCTACAACTGGTCCACGGGGGAGACAACCCCCACCATCACCATTGACAGCGCGGGTATCTACTCCGTAACCGTGGCCAACCGAGGCTGCACCGCCAGCCTCGACAGCTTCCGCGTCGAGCTCTACGAGCCCTCCCACGTCAACTTCGGCAACGACAGCACCCTCTGCGACCTGGCCACCCTCCTGCTTGACGCCACACAGACCCACCCCGCCACCTATGAGTGGCAGGACCACTCCACCAACACCACCTATCTCGTTGTCAATGACGGCCACTATTGGGTAATCGTCACCGACCACTGCCTCGGCGCCTCCGACACCATCGACGTGGACTACCTCCAGGACTTTGAGGTCAACCTCGGCACCGACACCACCCTCTGCGAGGGCGACGAGCTGGTGCTCTCCGCCGACCTGCCCTTCTGCACCTACCGCTGGCAGGACGGCAGCACCGACCCCCGTTATGTAGTGCGCCAGCCGGGCAGCTATTCCGTCACCGCCACCAACCTCTGCTACTCCCATAACGATGACATTGACATCGACTATGAGTCCTGCGCGCAGGAACTCTGGATGCCCAACGCCTTCTCCCCGAACGGCGACGGCCTCAACGACCGTTTCCTGCCCATATTCAGCCACCCCGACGAGATCGAAAGCTTCGAGATGATGGTCTATGACCGCTGGGGCTCGATGGTCTTCCTCACCAAGGATATGCACACGGGATGGGACGGCAGCAACCTGCCGAGGGGAATGTACGTCTGGGTAATCCGCTACAAGAGCGCCCGCGAGGAAGAGCACACTGTCAAGGGAAGCGTGATGCTGGGAAGATGAGTTTTCCAAAATTTTGCGGTGAAGCTAAAAAAGTGTATTTTTGCAGCTTGTTTAAAATAGACGTGTTGTAACCTCATATATGAAGAAACTATACCTTTTCCTCTTCCTGATACTCTCAACCGCAATCCTCTCCGCACAGAGGGTCGTCACCATCGAGCAGTGCCAGCAATGGGCTGTTTCACAGACCTCCGCCAATGTGCAGAAGGACCTCAACGGGCAGATTCTCAAGACCAACTACCATAACGCAGGCGCCCACCTCTTCCCCAAACTCTCCATCAACGGACGTTTCGCTTACGAGTCGGTGGACGCGCCCCCCCTCACTCCCTTCGACCAGAATCCCGAATGGGCCCGGATGCAGTACCACATTGGCCTTGACTTGGAACAGGTGGTGTTCGACGGATGCAAACTCTTCTACGGCCGCCAGTTTGCCCGCCTTCAGAACGACGCCGAAATCTACAAGATCGAGCTCTCGATGAATGAGATCAAAGCTCAGGTCATCAACCTCTATCTCAGCCTTCTTATCCTCGACAAGCAAATCGGCATTATCCAAAATGTGCAGAGCACTTTCGACGACCAGCTCAAGCAGCTGCGGGTGCTCTACAAAGAGGGCGTGATTCCCCAAAACGATGTCTCCCAACTGGAGCTGGAAGCCCTGAAGATGGAGCAGAACCACGACGAGCTCCAGGCCAAGCGCGAGTCCATCATCTCCACACTTTCCATCCTGACCGGCCAGGACCTTTCCGGGGCGACTTTCACGATGCCGGAGCTTGCCGATTTCTCCGCCACTGCCCCCTCCAACCGCTTGGAGTTCTCCATTTTCGAGAACCAGCTGGCCCAGATGGAGTTCCAGCGCAAATTGCATTTCTCCAACAGTCTGCCCAAGATATCCCTCTTCGCCACCGGCGGTTACGGACGTCCTGATTATCAGTTCTATTTTGCCCGCCCTGACTGGTACTATATGGCCGGCGTGAGTCTCCGTGTTCCTCTCATCGACTGGGCCAAGAGCACGGGCGTGGCCAAGGTGATCGGCATCCAGAAGCAGATCCTCGAAAGCCAGGAGGCCGATTTCAAGAAGTCGAACCAAATTGCCATCCAGGATAAACTCAACGAAATCAACCGGCTGGAGCATCTGATTGTCTTGGACAAGGCCATCAACGAAAAATATGCGGAGCTGACCAAGACCTATTCCAGCCAGTTGGCGAACGGCACCATCACGGTGACCGACTATATCCGCCAGCATAACGACGAGCTGACCTCCCTGATGAACCAGGAGATTCACAATATTCAACTGTTGAAGACCAAATATGAACTTATGGCCCTTCGCGGTGAGTTGTAAGTCGCTTTTAGAAAATTGATAATAAATATAAAACACCGTAACGATGAATAAACTTTTGAATGTATCCGGTTCGCCCCACGTGCATAGCGGAGAAACCGTGCAGAAGATTATGTGGTCGGTGGTGTTGGCCCTGGTGCCGGCATTCCTGGTCTCTGTCTTCTATTTCGGCCTTCCCGTGATTGTGCTGACATTTGTCTCTGTGGGGTGCTGTGTCTTGTTCGAGTACTTGATACAGCGTTTCCTAATGAAAGTAAAACCGACCATCAGCGACGGTTCCGCCGTGGTGACGGGTTTGCTGCTGGCGTTCAACGTGCCTGCCAATCTTCCGATTTGGATAATGGTGGTGGGCGCTATCGTGGCCATCGGCATTGCCAAGATGCCCTTCGGCGGTCTGGGTCACAACCCCTTCAACCCCGCATTGGTGGCCCGTGTGTTCCTGCTCATCGCCTTCCCGGTGGCAATGACCAGCTGGCCTGTGCCGACGCCCGTCTGGGGCTTCGCCGACGCAGTGACCGGCCCCACGCCGCTGGGACTGCTCAAGGAGAGCGCTTCCTTGGATATGAGCCAGATGCCTTCCTATACCAACCTGCTGGTCGGCCAGATGGGCGGCAGCTTCGGTGAGGTCTCGGCCATTGCCCTGCTCATCGGCGCGGCCTTCCTGCTCTGGAAACGCATCATCAGCTGGCACATCCCCGTGGCCTTTATGCTGACAGTGTTCGTCTTCTCCGGCATTTTCTGGCTGATCGACCCGACGCATTACGCCAGTCCCTTCTTCCACCTGCTCACGGGTGGTATCGTCCTGGGCGCCTGCTTTATGGCCACCGATATGGTGACCTCGCCGACCTCCCACAGCGGTATGCTCGTGTTCGGTTGCGGCTGCGGCCTCCTTACCATCATCATCCGTCTCTTCGGCGCCTATCCCGAGGGCGTTTCGTTCTCCATCCTGATTATGAATGCGCTGGTTCCCCTGATCAACAAGGGATTCAAACCTAAAACTTACGCCAAATAACCTAAACCGCAACCACTATGTCACAGAAAAAAGAAGCATCCCTGTTGCGTTTGGTCGTGGTGCTGACCTGCATCGCGCTGGTGGCCGGAATGGCCCTCACTGGCGTGTACGCCCTCACCAAGGACCGTATCGAAGCAGCACAGAAAGCAAAGAAAGAAATGGCCCTGAATCTGGTTCTGCCCGATTTCAAGGGAACTCTCAAAGATACCACCATCACGCCCGATGGTGAAGACGACCCCGTGTTGGCCCATATCGCCCTCAACGATGACGGCTCGCTCTTCGGCCTTGCCGTGGAGACCTTCACGAAAAAGGCCTTCGACGGCCGCTTCGACCTGATGGTCGGATTTGACGCCGACGGCAGCATCATCAACACCGAGGTGATCGATGCCTCCGAGACCCCGGGCCTCGGCGACAAGATCAACAAGGACAAGAGCAATTTCGCCAAGCAGTTCAACGGCCAGGACCCCGCCACCTACAAGCTGTCTGTCAAAAAGGATGGCGGTGACGTGGACGCCATCACGGCCGCCACGATCTCCTCGCGCGCCTATTGCGACGCAGTGCAAAGAGCTTATAATGTTTACCAGAAAATAAAGGAGGGTAACAATGAGTAAATGGAATATTTTAACCAAAGGTTTTTTCAAAGAGAATCCCAGCTTGATTCTCGTGTTGGGCACGTGTCCCACGCTGGCTGTTACCACCTCGGTGAACAACGCCATCGGTATGGGCGCCGCCACCACCTTCGTGCTTTTGATGTCTAACATACTCATCTCGCTGCTCAAGAACGTGATCCCTGACAAGGTGCGTATCCCGTGCTTCATCGTCATCATCGCCACTTTCGTGAGTATGGTGGACCTGCTCATCCAGGGCTTTGTGCCGGCATTGTCCGCCAGCTTGGGCGTCTTCATCCCGTTGATTGTCGTCAACTGCATCGTGCTCGGCCGTGCCGAGGCGTTCGCCAGCAAGAACGGCGTGTGGGATTCCATCCTGGACGGTCTGGGAATGGGCATTGGCTTCACCATCTCGCTGATTCTCATCGCCGCTGTGCGTGAGGTGCTGGGCGCCGGCGCCTTTATGGGCCATCAGTTCATCCCTGCCGATTACAACATCCTGATTTTTGTGCTCGCCCCGGGCGCCTTCATCGTGTACGGTTTCATTATGGCCCTCGTCCGCCATATCCTCAACAAGGTGGAGGCCAAACGCAAAGCCAAATGTGCCGTGGCCAAATAACATTGTCATTAACTTTTAGAAATTAGTATTATGGAATATATATTGATGATAATCGGTGCCGTTTTGGTGAACAACATCATCCTGGTGCAGTTCCTCGGCATCTGTCCGTTCCTCGGTGTCTCCAACAAGGTCAGTACCGCTCTCGGTATGGGTATGGCCGTCGTCTTCGTGATGACCCTGGCCACCCTGGTGACCGCCACCTTGCAGAAATATGTCCTCCTCCCGTTCCAGATTACCTATCTGCAGACCATCGTCTTCATTTTGGTCATTGCCTCTTTGGTGCAGATGGTCGAGATTGTGCTCAAGAAGGTCAGCCCGCCGCTCTATCAGGCTTTGGGTGTCTTCTTGCCGCTGATTACCACGAACTGTGCCGTGCTTGGTGTCGCCATCAAGGTGACTGAGCAGGAGTTGATCAAGGGACACGGCTTCTCCATTCTGGACAGCACGTTGTATGCCGTGGCTGTGGCCATCGGCTTCACGCTGGCTATCGTCATCTTCGCGGGCTTGCGCGAGCAACTCGAGTTGGTGGACATTCCCAAGGGTATGAAGGGCGTGCCTATCGCGCTCATCACCGCCGGCATCCTGGCTATGGCCTTTATGGGCTTTGCCAATCTGGTGTAATCGTTACCCGATAGATACAAAAAGGGCGGGATGGTGTTTCATCATCCCGCCCTTTTGTGTGATGGCTACTCGATGCGGTGCCTGAAATAGTCGATGGTTTTGACCAGGCCGGCGCGCAACTCGACCGTGGGCTCCCATTGCAGGATGTCTTTGGCCTTGCTGATATCGGGTTTCCGCTTTTGCGGGTCGTCCGACACGGCGGGCAGGAACTTGATTTTGGAGGAGCTTCCGGTAAGCTCGATGATAATCTCGGCGAGCTGCCGGATGGTGAACTCGGTGGGATTTCCCAGGTTGATGGGGCCGGTGATGTTGTCGGGGGTATCCATCATCGTGATGAGCCCCTTGATGAGGTCATCGCAGTAGCAGAAGCTGCGGGTCTGGCTGCCGTCGCCGTAGATGGTGATGTCCTGTCCGCGCAGGGCCTGGATGATGAAGTTGGAGACCACGCGGCCGTCGTTGGGGTGCATATTGGGCCCGTAGGTGTTGAAGATGCGGACCACCTTGATGCGCACTTGTCTTTCGCGGTAGTAGTCGAAGAAGAGGGTCTCGGCGCAGCGTTTCCCCTCGTCGTAGCAGGAGCGGATGCCGATGGGGTTCACGTTGCCCCAGTACTCTTCGGTCTGCGGGTGTATGGTAGGATCTCCGTACACCTCGCTGGTGGAGGTCTGGAGAATCTTGCAGTTCAACTGTTTGGCCAGTTCCAGCATATTGATGGCGCCCATCACGGAGGTGTTGATGGTCTTGATGGGGTCTTGCTGGTAGTGGATGGGGGAGGCGGGGCAGGCGAGGTTGTATATTTCATCGACCTCCACTTCGAAAGGCTGCGTGACGTCGTGCCGCACCAGTTCGAAGAAGGGGTTGCTCATCAGATGGAGGATGTTGAGTTTGCTGCCGGTGAAGTAGTTGTCCAGGCAGAGCACTTCGTGCCCCTGTTTCAGGAGGGCTTCGCAGAGGTGTGAACCCAGGAATCCGGCGCCGCCGGTGACGAGGATTTTCTTCATAAGCCTTTGGAATTTTTGGGCCGCAAAGATAGTTTTTTTTGTCTTGTGACAAGGTCTTTATAATGTAAAATTTGCGGGAAAGATGTTTGATGTTGTAACTGTCTTCTCTCAGAAATTAAATGCGACTCCGATGCCGTAGGAGTTGGCGTTGATGCTCCAATAGCTCTGTTGCCTGGAAACCTGTGAGGCGCATTGTTTGTTGAAGACATCTACGCTTTTGTGCATTTTGGTGTAACCTATGATAGTCAGGGGAATGCTTATGATTGCACAGGCGCCTGCGCAATACATCATAGTGGTGGTATACGAGTTGAAGCCCCCCACAATGGCAGCACCTATCAGAGTCCCAAGCTCAGCGCCTATGGCGAACCCTAAAAAAAATCCTCCTACATAGGCAATGGTTTGACCGCTTTGATAAAGCAGATAAGCATTATGACAGTTGTTCATTAAGAAATTGGCATATTCATCCCCTTTCATAACAGTTCCATTGTATGTGTATTTTTCGCCCGTACGTGTAATAAGGGATGGACTTTCTGGTGACTTTAGAGGAGTGTTGTTAGAGGACGGGTTATGAAAGATGTACACGGTTCCGTTTGCATAGATGATTGAGTTAATCATTTGAGTGGACATAATATATGTTGGACCTTCAAGATTGTCCATTCTTTTGTATTTGATTTCTAATCCGGATACTTCCAGCACTTTAGCTTCAATTCTTATAGAATCAGTTGTGACGATGATGTCTTGGGCAAAAGTGATGCCTGCCAGGAAAATAAAGAAACAAAACAGAAGGAACTTTTTCATAACAACTATTTTTTAACGGTTCTTGATAGGATACAATAATAATTGCGCAAAAATAAAAAAAATACTGGATTATTCCCTCGAATCTTGTAAATACCTTGTCTGCGTATTTCTGCGAGTTCCGCGGGCATATAATTGTCCCGCAGACCGCGCAGATTAACGCAGATTATCACACACTTTTTTTGCAAGACTTAAAGTGACAATTATTAACGATTTGACGTTTTGCGTTTGCGGAGTATTATTCAAACATTTTGTCCTCGAAGTTGATGAGATAGACTTTGTCGGTGCTGCGGGTGACGGCGGTGTAGAGCCAGCGCACGTACTCTTTGTCGAGATTCTCTTCCGTGAGATAACCTTGGTCCACCAGCACGTGCCGCCACTGGCCGCCCTGCGTTTTGTGGCAGGTGAGTGAATAGGCGAACTTCACCTGCACGGCGTTGAGGTAAGGGTCGTTCTTGATCTTGAGGAAGCGCAGCCGTTTGTCAGTGATGTCGGCATAGTCCTCGGCAATGGCCGCGTACAGCTTGCGGCTCTCCTCGAAGGGCAGGGAGGGCGCCTCCACCTCCAAACTCTCCAGTATGATCTTGATGTCGATGGCGGGGTAGTTGGGGTAGTCGCAGAGCCGCACTGTGACGTCTGCGAAGTGGAAGCCGTAGAGTTCCTGCTGCTTGTGGATGGCCATCACCTCCATAATGTCGCCGTTGGCGATGAAGCCGACCTCCGAGTCCTCTTCGAGCCAGAAGTAGTTGTTCTTCACGGCCATCAGGTAGTCGCCGGTGGCGATGCGGTTTTCACGGTACAGGATGCGGTTCCTGATCTCGCAATTGAAGAGGTAGGCGCGCTTGTTGGAGCGGGTGACGGTCACAATCTCGTCGCAATCGTGGTGACTGTAGAGGTCGTAGAGCAGGTCCTCGAGTTCGCCGCCGGGCACGCGCACGAAGTCGTCGAAGGGCTTCTGGCTGAAGAAGGGGAAGGCGATGTCGCCGGCGTTGAGCTTGTCACGCAGCAGGGTGGCGTTGTAGAGGATGCCGGAGTCGTTGGCCTGCCGCACCACGTCGGTGAGTCGGCAGCCTCGGATATTGACGTCAAAAGCCGCCCGCAGGTACTCGGCGGAGAGGGCCGGGCTCTCGGTGGCGTGTACCGGCGGCAGCTGCGCGTCGTCGCCAATCAGGAGCAGCCGGTTGTGGGGGGTGGAATAGACGTAGTCGAGGAGGTCCTCCAGCAGACTGCCCATCCCGGGCAGCTCGCCGGCATTCGACTCGGCAGAGACCATCGAGGCTTCGTCCACGATGAAGAGCGTGTGGTTGTACTTGTTCTCCTTGCGGAGGAACATCCGCAGCCCGTCGCGCGTGGTTACCCGGTATATCCACTTGTGGATGGTGTAGGCCTTGCGCCCCGCATAGAGGGATATCACCTTGGCCGCGCGCCCCGTGGGGGCAAGCATCACCGTGCGCACCCGCACCTGCTCCAATGCCTTTACCAGCGCGCTCACCAACGTGGTTTTGCCCGTGCCGGCGTAGCCCTGCAGGATGAACAGGAACCGCTCGCCCTTTTCGTAGATGAACTCCGAAAGGGCATCGATGGCCTCTTCCTGGCTGCCCGTGGGCGTGTGCCCGAAGTGCTGCCGAAACATTTCCTTGAAGTGGGATAGGCTAAGCATTAGATTGCGTGCGGGTTAAAGGCGTGATTATTATAGTGTTCAGTATTGATCTTGGAAAATCAGGAGCCACTCGGCGTTGCCGCGAAGAAACTCCTTAGGGTCTCGGCCCTGTTGGACGGCAAGGCTGTCCAATTCGGCTTTGCGCAGCTGATGTTTCCAGATGTCGTGCTCGAAATAGCGGATGCCGTCTTTGCGGTAGCGAGGCGGCAGATGGCGGAAACTCACGGGCTCCACACCGGGATAGAGTATATTGCTGATGGACATTGTGGCGGGCATCAACCCTTTTCCGGTCAGGGTGAAGGTCTGCATAGCAGGCTTGTTCAGGAACTGGATGTTGCCGTAATGGGCGTTGGCGATCGAGTGAAGTGGCATCCCGTTGAGTTGCACCGTGCCGGAGTCGGCCTCCGAAAGTATGGAGAGCGCGAAACTCTTGTAGGCAGAATAGTAGCCCACAATTACGGTGTCGCAGGCTATCTGCCGGTAGTCTTCCGTCAGGTCGGTGCCCCGGCATTGGAAGAAGGTGTAGTATAGGTCGTCGCTCTTGGCGGCCTGCTGGCAGGTGAAAATGATGACATAGTCCTTGGAATTCCGGTATCTTTCATAGAAAATGGGGTAGTCGTACTCGTATATTCCCTCAAGACCTAAATAGAAGTCTATGCCGCCGTGCAGCTCCGCACAAATCATCTTGCCGGTTTGGGTGGGCGTGACCTGGAAACGTCCGTTCCAGACAGGCTTGTCGCCATCCAGGACTATCTTTTCTTTTTGGAGGAATTTCTCCGCCTGAGTGTACCGTAGATTGGCCCGTTTGACATCTTGCATCACCTGCTCGTTGGTGAACTGGGTCAATATGGTGACCAGAAGCAGGCCGCAGGCGAACAACGCCGAGAAAAGTTTCTGAATGACAGGCCGTTTGGAGAGATAGTGCCGGCCCAACAGACAGAGGATGGTGAAGGTGAGCACCATCCCGAAATTGGCGAAGTAGGTGGTCACATAACTGTCGGGTATGTCTTGCACATATTTCGACGAGCAACAGAGCAGCAAGTGGGGAAGCGTGGCCATCATCACCGCAATGAGCAGGGCAATCCATAATCTCCTGCCCGTGGTTTTGAGGTCGGTTGCGGAGAGAATCCCATAGAAGAGCGCCACGGCCAGCAGCCCCTTTGCCCAAGCAGTGGTGCCTGCGTGGACAAGCATATAAAAGAAGGAGTAATGGAATTGCGGGTCTCCCGTAATCCCGGCAAGGAGAATCCTGTATTGATAGAACGACATTCCCGGGATGGAGTACAGGATAATGTTGCCCCAAGACCGCAAGGTGTTCAACAAACTGAATGACCATTTCACGCCAGTGTAGTGAGTGGGCACGCTCTTGGATATGACAATATACGCCAGGATATACAGCAGTCCGCCTATCACGAAAGGCAGAAGCTCTTTGAAGAATTTCCGCCGGCTCTCCTTCTCGCGGTATAATCGGCTGTCGTATTGGGAGCGGAGAATGAGGTATATGACGAGGTAGTAGGCTAAATAGGCTTCGTAAAAGATGGTGGCGAGGAACATAAAAAGAGCGGAGAGAACAAGTTCTCTGCGTTTTCGGTTCTCCTTGTAACGAAGCAGGAAGAACAGCGATATCAGCAAAAGCAGGAAAGAGGACGAGAACCAGAACGGGAACCCGATGGAGCCGGAGAACCCGGTGTGGATGGCGAAACCGCATAGCATCAGCAGGGCTGCCAATTGGGCAACCGATTCGTTGCGCGAGTATTTCCTGACCAGGAGAGTGGCGAGCAGGAAGTCCATAAGAATGGGGAGTATAACCAACAACAGGAACAGAACATTGGAGCGCGCGGCGAAGGGGAGGTACATTATCCATCCAGTGAGCAAATGGGTGAGCCGACCTGTATGAAGAAAATACTGGTGTCCAAAATTGAACAAGGAACTCAACCCAGGATGCGTTATCGCAGAATAGTGGAAAATAATCGCGTCGCTGTTGGTCAGTCCTGTGTGGAGTAAAGGCAGGAAGGTCGGCACGGCTAAAATCGCCAGCAGCCACCAAAGGAGCCTGTTGAAGTTGTTTCGCTTGATTGTTGTCTGTTTCATCAGGGTTGTTTTTTTCTATTATAAAAACACCACCTCTTTGGTGCCGCAGCGGTGCAGGGTGCCGTCGGACTCCTCCAACTGGAGCCGGCCGAACTCGTCCACTCCGAGGATGGTGGCCGTCGTCTCCCGTCCGTGGATGGCGTAGCGCTGGGATTCGTTCAGGTGGTAGAGGTGCTTGAGATACTCTTGGTTCAGGGTCTCGGCCGCAGCAGGGTCGGTGGATAAAAGGGGGTAGCGCTCCCGCAGGAGCTCCTGGTAGTTCAGGAGGAAAGTGCCCACGTCGTAGGGCTTGCCGGTCTCCATCGTCAGGGAGGTGGGGTGGGGGATCTCCTCCGGGAACCACTCCTGGTTGAGGTTCACCCCGATGCCGGCGATGGTGTGCCGGAGGCGGTCGCCCGACAAGGTGTGCTCGATGAGGATGCCCGCTATTTTCTTGCCGTTGACGTAGATGTCGTTGGGCCACTTGATGGCCACATTGTCCACGTGACGGGCGATGAACTCGCGGGTGCACACCGAGAAGTACTGGTTGAAGAGAAACTGTCGGGCGGCGGGGATGTCGGGCTCGAAATAGAAACTGACGAGCAGGTTCTTGCCCGCCTCGCTGAACCAATGGTTGGCACCCATACCGCGCCCCGCTGTCTGAAAGTCGGCCCAAAGCGCGAAAAAGGACGGGATTTTGACACCCGTTTGGGCGCGCTCAAGTATCCAAGAAGATAATAACTTATTGGTTGACTGTGTTTTATCAATATGTTGGATTAGGGTGTCTTTCATTCCGCAAAAATAAGTATCTTTGCGCTCTAATTTTTGAAAAAAGATGAAAAAAATAAAATTTATCGCTTTCCTCTGTATAATAGTCGTTTTCGCCCACTCCTGCAAGGATGAGAGTGGCGAGTATGTGCGCCAGCTTTATACCGATGCCCAGAAGGAGAAGGCATTCACCACCTGTCTCACCACCGCTGCCGATTCGGCCATCAACCATCTCTGCGTCGCCAATGGCTTCTCCCAGTATGGCGACGGGGTGTATAGCCTTGACTTCGCGCCGCTGCAGGCCTCTGTCTTCCAGACGCTGATTGACCACAACTGCGCTTCTCTTGCCGACTCGCTGGTGATGCTATCCAACCGTGTGGCCGAGAACTGCAATACCCAGGTGATGACTCCCATCTTCAAGGAGGCCATCGGCTCGCTGGTGTTTTACGACCACGATGCGCTCATCAACGGCGACAGCACCGCCATCACCGACTATTTTGTGCGTTTCAAGAATGACAATATGAAGGCCGCCCTGCAGTCGCCCGTCTCCATCCGTATGAACCTCTTCGGGGTCAATGACTGCTGGAACCGGATTGCGGCACGCTACTATCAATATACCTCGACGCCTGTCTCGTTCGATGTGCAGAACTATATCGTTCAGAAGATGCTGGACGGCTTGTACGAGGAGATGCGCATCGAGGAGGTCAACATCCGCACCGACTCCACGCACCGTGCGAAGGAGGATTCCCTGTTGGGTCGCTGATTTTCTTTATAAAACGAATATTAATTTGTAAACAATACTATTATGAGACCAGACAAACTTTTCAATGGCAAAACATTGGCCATCCTTTCCGGCGGTGGTGACACTCCGGCCATCAACTCCAGTATCGAATGCGTGCGCAACCGTGCCTCTATGTTGGGCTTCAAGGTGTATGGCGTGCTGCGCGGCTGGAAGGGCCTTTTGGGCGATGGCGACATCGTGGATCTGACCAACATCCCGTACAACGGCATCTACGGCGGTACCGCTTTGCTCTCCTCCCGGACCAACCCGTTCCCCAGCAAGAAGAATCCCGAGGACCGTTCCCAGCAGATTCTCCGCAACATCGAGCGCTATAAAATCGATGTGCTGGTGACCATCGGTGGTGACGATACCAATGGCGCTGCCAAGAAAATGTACGAGACCTACGGCATCCCTGTCATCGGTTTCCCCAAGACTATCGACAACGACCTGCGCACCCGCACGATGCACCACTATAACGGCCAGCAGCACGAGACGGTGCTCTGCCCCGGCTTCCCCTCCGGTGCTATGGCTATCAAGAAACTGACCAGCAAACTGCACACCACCAACGAGTCTCACCAGCGCATTATGGTGCTTGAGGTGATGGGCCGCGATGCCGGTTGGTTGACGGGCACGGCCGTGTTCGGTGGCGCCCAGATGGCCCTCGTGCCTGAAGTGGAGATGACCAAAGAACGCAAGGAGTTCTTCTTCGAGTCGGTCAAGGAGATGTATATGCGCTCCCCGAAACACAGCCTCATCATCGCCGTCTCCGAAGGCGTGCGCTGGTGGGACGATGAGAAGCAGGAACTCGGTATGGTCTATGCCTCTTCCGACCTTGACGAATATGGTCACCCGCGCTTTGGCGGCGTGAGCGGCGTCATCGCATCCGAAATCAACCGCCGTCTCGGCATCGAGGCCCGCGGCCAGATTTCCGGCTACATTCCCCGCTCCGGCAAGTGCTATGAGTACGACAGACGACTCACCTCCACGCTCGCCGACAAGGTGGTGGACCTGCTGCTCCGCGAAGACTACGGCAAGATGCCCGTGATGCGCGACATCGTGCCCTACTCCGAGCTTGAGGAGTTCCACGCCGACGCCATCGAGATGGGCAACATCGGCAACTTCCCGCTGCCCGCCGCCTACTACGACGCCAACAAATTCCAGTTCACCGACCAGTACGTCGATTTCCTCACCAACATCATCGGCGCCCCCTATCGTATGGAGTTTGATCAGCATTTCCCCATCGTTATACCTGAATAAATGTCCGAATTTCTCATTGAAGGTGGCCACAAATTGAGTGGCGAAATCATCCCGCAGGGGGCCAAGAACGAGGCCCTTCAGGTGTTGTCAGCCGTTCTGTTGACGGACCAGCCGGTGACTATCTCCAATTTGCCGGACATCCGCGACACGCAGCGCTATCGCGACATCCTTTCCCTCCTTGGGGTGAAAATCACCAAACACAACAAGGACACCTTCACGTTCCAGGCCGATAATGTCAACCTGGATATGCTGCTCACGAAGGAGTTTACCAAATTGTCCACTTCGATACGGGCCTCCATTATGGTGCTCGGACCGCTGTTGGGACGGTTTCACAAGGCATACGCCGCCCGTCCCGGTGGCGACCAGATTGGACGCCGTCCGCTGAACACCCATTTTGAGGGCCTTGAAAAACTGGGCGCCAAGGTGAGCATCTCTGAAGACGGCAACTTCTTCGAGGCGCAATGTGACCAGCTTCGGGGTACCTATATCCTGTTGCCTGAAGCCTCAGTGACCGGCACGGCTAACGTCGTGATGGCAGCTGTCCTTGCCGAAGGTGAAACCACCATCTTCAACGCTGCCTGCGAACCCTATCTCTATCAGCTCTGCACGATGCTGAACAAAATGGGCGCCCGCATTGATGGGGTCGGCTCCAACCTGCTCCGCATCCAAGGGGTGGAGAAACTCAATGGCTGTGAACACCGCATCCTGCCCGATATGATTGAGATCGGCAGCTTTATCGGGATGGCCGCGCTTACGCAGTCGTCCCTTACCATCAAGGACTGTGCCGTCCAGCACCTGGGAATTATCCCGGACACCTTCCGGAAACTGGGCATCGATTTTGATATTCAGGGCGATGACATTGTCATTCACGAGCAGGATTGCTACGAGGTGGAGACCAATATGGACGGCTCCATCCTGACCATTGCCGACGCCCCGTGGCCGGGCTTCACCCCTGACCTGATCAGTATCGCCCTCGTCACGGCCATCCAGGCCAGGGGCAGCGTGCTCATCCATCAGAAGATGTTCGAGAGCAGGCTGTTCTTTGTGGACAAACTGCAGTCGATGGGAGCCCAGATCACCCTTTGTGACCCGCACCGCGCCATTGTCATCGGCCTGCAACGTCGCAAGCAGTTGCGCGCCACGGTGATGGCCTCCCCGGATATCCGTGCCGGCGTTGCCCTGCTCATCGCCGCCCTCTCCGCCAAGGGGAAGAGCATCATTCAGAATGTCGAACAAATTGACCGCGGCTACCAGCATATTGTGGAACGCCTCAATGCGTTGGGAGCCTGTATTGAGAGAGTAGGAGGGTAGTTGTTGGACGTAAGACTTGAGACGTAAGACTTAAGACTTTCCTTAAGCAGTCCCGAAGGGACAAAATCCTAGTAACCCCGCACAAGCGACGAAGGAGCGCAGTGTGGGGTCGTGAAGAGAAGACCGCACAAGCGACGAAGGAGCGCAGTGTGGAGCCTTGAGGAGGAACCCCGCAAATCGCAAATCGTAAACCGCACATCGCAATGTCACTCACCGGAATCATCACAACACTCAACGAGGCCAAGAATATCGAGGCCTGCATCCGCTCGCTGCAACAGGTTTGCGACGAGGTGGTGGTGGTCGATTCCAACAGTCAAGATAACACGGTGGAGCTGGCGCAGGCCGCCGGGGCAAAGGTCTTCTTGCACGAATATATCGGCGATGGCTTGCAGAAGAACCTCTGTCTGCCATACGCCACCAACTCGTGGGTGTTGAGTATCGATGCTGACGAGCGCCTTTCCGATGAGCTGGTGGAGTTTATCCGCCAAACGGATTTCGACAAGACCCCGTATGATGGTTTTGCCTTGCGTCGTCGCAACTATATCGGCGAGCGCTGGGTGAAGTGCTGCCGCTGGTATCCCGACTATCTGGTGCGCCTTTTCAGGAAAGACAAGCTGCGCTTTGCCGAGTTGAAACAGCACGCCTTTGTGCCCGAGCACAACACTCTTCGCATCAAGGCCGACTTGATACACTATCGTTACAAGAACTATGACCAGCTCTTTGCCAAGCCGGAGCGCAACTACAGCAGCCGCGGGGCCAAGATACTCTTCCTGAAGGGCAAGAAAGCCAGTGCTTTTTCCCCGTTTCTCCATGGTTTTGCCGCTTTCTTTGTGAACTATTTCCTGCGGGGCGGCATTTTCGGCGGCCTCGATGGATATGTGCTTTCAAAGGCTGTGGCCCACAACAGTTTCCTAAAGTATGCCAAACTGCTGGAATACCAGCGCGACCCGTCTGTGCGCGATGCCGAGGACTGGGATTCCGTCTGGTGACCTTTGACTTTGCCCTTTTTGTGATTTTCATATCATTATTATATAATAAGAATCAATAACCCTTTTAAATTACAAGCGTATGAAAAAATTATTACTCTCTTTGACAATACTCGCAGCCGTTACGTTAGCTTCGGCGCAAGTGCCTTTGTACAACGGTAGTTTTGAAAACTGGGGAGCTCAGCAGCCCAATGGTTGGACCACCGGCCTGGTGGGTAATGTGCTGATAGATGTGTTCGGTGCACAGGTGCCTATGCCGGTGAACACCTTTTTCGGCACTCAGGTGAGCGATGCTCACGCCGGCTCCACGGCCCTGCAACTGCATCCTGCCAATGTGGGCGTTCCGGGCACGCAATACAATATTAACTTCCCCGGTATCGCCCAACTGGGTGTTGCCGGCGGTTTCAACATCCCTTTGCAAACCATCCTCGATCTGGTGGATATGATTTCCGGTGGCGACACCACAGGATTTGACCCGGGCGACTTCGACCCGTCCGTGTTGGCTTCCTTGGCTCAGGTGTTTGCGCCCGGCGACTCCTGCTCCAGAACCCCGCAAGCCCTTAATATGTGGGTGAAGTTCTCTCCTGCAGGAGATGACGAGATGGGAGTGATTGCCTACTCCAAAAGCAATGGACAACCTGTGGGCTATGCGGAAATAACCCTGGATGAGCCCATTAATGAATATACCTATTTGTCTGTCCCGTTTGAAGAGGCCGGCACTCCTTGCGACAGCCTCGTCGTGATCATTATGGCCGGCACCTTTGGCACGGCCGATCTTGGCACCGCGATGTGGGTGGATGATGTCACCATTTCCCCGTACCAAGTAGGCGTTGAGGAGTCTGATGCCCCGCAATTCCATACCTATCCCAACCCCGCTACCGACTATGTGCGTGTGGCTCCGGACGTTTTCGAGCCTTACACCTGTCAGGTGCTCGACCTGCAAGGCCGTTTGCTGCGCGTGGTCGAATCCAACGGCGAGCAGTGCTCCGTGGATGTCAGCGACCTGGCCAGCGGCATCTATATGCTCAAGATAGACCAGAAGGGTAGAGTGGCCAACCATAAGATTGTGGTCCGCTAACATTCGCAGGCGATGAACCTTTGGCTCGCCCCGCTTGACGGGATCACGAACTACCTTTTCAGGAACAGTCTATGCCGCCATTTTGGTGGCATAGACTGTTTTATGACGCCCTTTATGCCAGTGCAGGAGCGCGCGAAACTCAATGTGACCAATTGGCGCGACATTTGGCCCAAGCACAACACGCTCAAGCCGACTGTGCCGCAGCTGATGGGCAATGAGCCCGCCCATTTTGTGGACACGATGCGCCTGCTGCACGAGACTTACGGCTATGAGGAGTTCAACTGGAATATCGGGTGCCCCGTGGCGCAGGTGGTGCGCCGGCACCGCGGCTGCGGCCTGATGCCCGACACCGACCGCGTGGAGGAGGTGGTGGCCGCCGTCACCTCTCAGACACCCTTCCGCTTCTCCATCAAGATGCGGCTCGGGCTCCATTCGCCCGAAGAAGGCCTGCGCATCCTTGAGCGGATGGAGCCCTATCCCCTTGACTTCATCGTTGTCCACCCGCGCTTGGGTGAGCAGATGTATGAGGGGACTCCTGATTGGGACACCTTTGACGATTTTTATCATCTAACGCACCATCGCCTCGTCTATAGCGGCGACCTCAATGCCGTGGAGGATTTGGTGCGCTTGCAGCAGCGCTATCCCGATATCCAGGACTGGATGTTGGGACGGGGCATACTGGCCAATCCCTTCTTGGCGGAGGAGATCCGCGGCATCCCGTGCGGCGACCGCAAGGAGCGTTTCCTCAAGTATTACCAGCATTTTGCCGCCGAGTTGCTGCCCCTGCGCCACGAGCGCGGCACCCTGCACAATATGAAGGAATTGTGGCACTACTGGCGCCGACTTTTCAACATTACGGACGAGCAGCTACGACATCTTCTTCGCATCAACGAGTGGGGTATGTTCTTTGACACCTCATTGCAACTTGTGGCAAACGCCAGCTTAGGGAATGACGAGCATTAATTCCGATGGCACTGATATTGCCAAGGCGGAAGATTATTATAGTGCTGACAATCCTGACCCTGACGCCAATGCCGAGAAGTTCGGACGTCTCTATACTTGGTGTTCTGCGTTATGAGAATCTGCTCGGCGATGTCTATTTCTGGTCGGCCTCTACGGGTGCCTCTGTTTTGCAAGGCGTGTGCAGCGCCATTACCCACACCTGTCCGCAAATCTTGATTGAGAACGAAATGAAAGGTGTGGGCTTTAGCATCCGCTGCATTAAAAAAGAGTAAAACATACACTATACTGTGATGATAAAAATGTAGAGATGTAACTTTTTGCGTCTCTACATTTTTTGTATTTTTGCAGCCCAAATTAAAAAACTATGGATTTAGACAACGTTAACGAGATTTTCTCCCATTTCAATAAGGCCACCGTCTTGGTGATCGGTGACGTGATGATCGACTGTTACATTACAGGTACAGTCTCCCGTATCAGTCCCGAGGCCCCAGTGCCTATTGTCAATGCTCAAAGCCGCAACTACCGTCTCGGCGGCGCGGCCAATGTGGCCCTCAACCTCAAGTCGCTCGGCGCCACGCCCATCCTCTGCTCCGTCATCGGCGGCGACAACAAAGCCAAGGTCTTCTACGACCTGATGGAGGATTGCGAGCTGGATTCTGTCGGTCTGGTGCCGATGTTCGGCCGCAAGACGACGGTCAAGTACCGCATCATTGGCAACAATGCCCATATCGTGCGTGTGGACGACGAGCGTGACGAGCAGCTCAAGGAGCGCGAAAAACGCCAGTTCGTCACCACTGTCGAGCAGCTCATTGAGCACCATCCCATCGATGCTGTCATCTTCGAGGACTACGACAAGGGCCTCTTCTCCAAGGATGTCATTGACGAGATTCTCGGTTTCGCCCACAAGAAGAACCTCTTTGTGGCCGTTGACCCCAAGAAACGTAATTTCAACCATTACGAGAATGTCAACCTTTTCAAACCCAACCTGAAGGAGTTGGCAATGGGAATGCACATTGAGGACAATGTCGAGCTGAAATTGGAGGATATCCACGAATTGGCCAAGCGTTTCGCCAACGAGAAACACATTGAGATGGTGATGATTACAATGTCAGCGAAGGGCATTGCTTTCTACAATGCCAAGACTGACACTTTCTATCACCAGCCGGCCTTCAAGCGCCGTGTCAGTGATGTGTCGGGCGCGGGCGACACGGTCATCTCCGTGGCCACGCTCTTCCTCTACACGGGTCGCTCGATGGAGGAGACCTGCCTGGCCTCCAACCTCGCCGGCGGTCTGGTTTGCGAGTATGTCGGCGTGGTGCCCATCAACAGCGCCCAGTTGCAAAACGAGATCGTCAAGAACCAAAACTGACCTCATCCATAATAAAAAGACAAGTGGTGCGTTTACCCTACTTGATTCTTTGTATCTAGTATGAAATATCTGAAATCCTTACTGATAATACTCCTCGTGGCAGTCGCTGCGACGTCGGTTCGTGCCCAGTCGCGCGCTTTCGGCGTGCCTAACCTCTTGAAATACGACAACAAGCTTTTCCATTTCGGGTTCTTGATCGGCTATAACTCTTCCGACTTCTTGATTTATTCCCAGGCGGGGCTCAACGAGCACGACACCCTGAACATCATCAACACCCGCGGCTATAGCGGCTTCAACCTTGGCATCGTTACCGACCTGCGGATGGGCAAGTATTTCGACCTGCGCTTTATTCCGAGCCTCTCGTTCATCGACCGCAGTGTGGTCTATAACGACAACCTCGGCTTGGAGTATCACCAGAACACCAATCCCAAGAACAACGTGGCCGGTGCCGTCTATATGGATCTGCCCCTGATGGTCAAGCTCAAGTCGTCGCGTATTATGAACAACATCCGCGCCTATGTACTCGCAGGTGCGCAATACTCCCTCGACCTGACCTCCATCGCCAAGAAGCGGCAAAACAACGTGGGCTATGTGCTCCGTCTCTATCCGCACGATTTCCAGGGCATCGCCGGTGTGGGCTTCGACTTCTACTGCACCTATTTCAAGTTCGCTGCCGAGTTGAAGATGGCCTTCGGGATGCGAAATCTTCTTGTTCCCGATCCTGATATCCACGCCACGACCATCAATTCTTTGAAATCCAAAATGTTAATGATATCTTTTACCTTTGAATAATTATGGCAAACAACGAAGAACGCTTTAAACAGATAATCGCCCACGCCAAAGAGTACGGCTTCATTTTCCCTTCCAGTGAAATTTATGACGGCTTGAGCGCCGTTTATGACTACGGCCAGAATGGCGTTGAATTGAAAAACAACATCAAGCAATATTGGTGGAAATCGATGGTGCAGTACCACGAGAACATCGTTGGCTTGGATAGCTGTATCTTTATGCACCCCACCATTTGGAAGGCTTCCGGCCACGTGGACGCTTTCAATGACCCGCTTATTGACAACAAGGACTCCAAGAAGCGCTACCGCGCCGATGTGCTCATCGAGGACCATATCGCCAAAATCGAGGAGAAAATCAACAAGGAGGTTGAGAAGGCCCGCAAGCGTTTTGAGAACTTCGACGAGAAGATGTTCCGCGAGACTAACGGTCGTGTGCTGCAATATCAGAAGCAAATTGACGACATCACGGAGCGTTTCGCTGCCCTGATGAATGCAAACGACCTTGCCGGTCTCAAGGCTCTCATCGAGGAGCTGGGCATTGTGTGCCCCATCTCCGGCACCCGCAACTGGACCGACGTGCGCCAGTTCAACCTGATGTTTGCCACCAAACTCGGCTCTGTGTCCGAGGGCGCCGACACCATCTATCTCCGTCCTGAGACTGCCCAGGGCATTTTCGTGAACTTCCTCAATATCTATAAAACGGGCCGTATGAAGCTGCCGTTCGGCATCGCCCAAATTGGCAAGGCCTTCCGCAACGAAATTGTGGCCCGCCAGTTCATCTTCCGTATGCGCGAGTTTGAGCAGATGGAGATGCAGTTCTTCGTGAAACCCGGCGAGGAGCTCAAGTGGTTTGAGTATTGGAAACAAACCCGCCTGCAGTGGCACACTGACCTTGGCATTGATCCTTCCAACTATCGTTTCCACGACCACGAGAAGCTGGCTCACTACGCCAATGCTGCCACCGACATCGAGTTCAAGTTCCCCTTCGGCTTCAAAGAACTGGAGGGCATCCACTCCCGTACCGACTTCGACCTCTCGCAGCACGAGAAGTTCTCGGGCAAGAAGCTCCGCTATTTTGACCCCGAACTCAACGAGAATTATATACCGTATGTCATCGAGACCTCCATTGGCGTGGACCGTATGTTCCTGGCCGTGTTCAGCAATGCCTATACAGAGGAGACGTTGGAGGATGGCTCCACGCGTGTGGTGCTGAAGTTGCCTGCCAAGCTGGCTCCCAACAAGGTGGCCGTGCTGCCGTTGGTGAAGAAGGACGGCCTGCCCGAAATCGGACAGGAGATTTTCGATATGCTCAAGAAGGACTTTATGGTGCAGTACGAGGACAAGGATGCCATTGGCCGCCGCTATCGTCGTCAAGACGCCATTGGTACGCCCTTCTGCATTACCATCGACAACCAGACCAAGGAGGACAACACCGTCACCGTGCGCGAGCGCGACTCGATGGAGCAATACCGTCTGCCCATCGCCGACCTGACGGTGGAATTGATGAAAAAATTGCGGTAATCCGTTGGTTTTTAAATATCCCCCATTGTAGAGACGCGGCGCGCCGCGTCTCTACCTTTGTTTATGCGCGCCGCGTCTCTACCTTTGTTTATGCGCGCCGCGTCTCTACATTATTTATACGCGCCGCGTCTCTACATTTATATTACGGTATCATTCAAAAAAACACTATCTTTGCGGTCCCAAAAATATTTTGCAATGAGAAGATTATCAATCTTGTTACTGTGTCTGCTGGCGACAGTTACCCTGCAGGCCCAGAATATGAAAGCCTTTATCAGCCACAAGGCCTACTGCACGGCCAATATGCAGCCCTACATCGAGTTTACCTTCATCATCGGTGGCAACTCGGTGCAGTATGCTCTGGACGAAACTGGCCAATACTCGGCTGAAGTGGAATTGCGTGTGGAGGTCACCCGCAACGACTCGCTTGTCAAAACCCTGCACTACATTCTCGCTTCCGATGAGTTTGCGGATTCCGTGCGGATGGGCAAACCCGACTTCGCTGACAAGAAGAACCTGCCCGTGCCGAACGGTGATTTCATCTTGAACTTTTATCTCAAGGACCGTCACCGCGACTCCGTGGAACTCAAGTACATAGACCGCATCATAGTGGATTTCCCAGAGGACAAGATTTCCTCTTCGCGCATCTCCCTCTATGAGGATATGACCGCCGCCAAAGAGCCGGGAATCTACACGAAATACGGCTTCAACCTTCCTCCGCTTTATTACAATTATGTGCACGAGGAACAGTATGTGCTGCCTTTTGCCCTCGAAGTGTACAACACGCGCAAGGTGCTGGGTGACGGCCAGCCGTTGAAGGCGAAGTGCTATGTGGAGCATTACGAAAACAAACTGGTGGCGCTGCCCAACCAGGTGGTTACCAAGGACCTGCAAACCAGCGATGTGGTGCTGGTTTTCGACAGGATAAACATCTTCAAACTCCCTTCCGGCAACTACAATATGGTGGTGGAACTCTATGACAGCAAGGACAGCCTGTTGCTCATCAATAAACTCTTCTTCCAGAGAAGCAATCCCTCCATCAAACTCGACCTTGCCGACTATGAGGCTGTAGATCTGAAGGGGAGTTTCGTCACTAAAATTGAGGACCGTAAAGTTTTGGAGGAGTATATCCGTTCGCTCTATCCCATTAGCACGGGATTGGAAAACGAGTTCTTCGACACGCGGATGAAGAATATCTCCACCGAGGAGTTGCAGCGCTTCTTCTATGCTTTCTGGCTGGCCCGTAACCCCAACGATCCCGAGGGAGCCTGGAACAAGTACAACAAGATGGTGCAGATCGTGCAGGAGCGTTTCGGAAGCGTGCAGGAGAAGGGTTACAAGACCGATCGGGGGCGTGTATATCTGCAATATGGGCAGCCCAATGACATTACCGAGGTGCCCTCCGACCCTGTCACAGTGCCGTATGAAATCTGGCACTACTACTATCTCGATGACCAATCCAATGTTAAGTTCGTGTTTTACAACCCATCATTGATTGGCAATGACTACGACTTGCTGCACTCCAACAAGTATGGCGAGCCGCACGACACCAACTGGAAGATGCGTCTGGTGCGGAAGATACAGGTGCAGGATGATATCTATAATCCGGACCCGTATGATTATTACGGCGGTGACATCAACGGCAATTGGAAATATCATTGATAGCGTAGGATGAAACGAATTCTCGATATTCTTTGCTCTTTTTGTGTGCTTGTACTGCTGCTGCCGGTCTGGCTGGTGGTGGCCTTGCTGATTGTGCTGGAATCGCGCGGTGGTGTCTTCTATGTCCAGAAAAGGGTAGGGAAGGACAACCGCGACTTCAACCTGTACAAGTTCCGCACGATGCGTCCCGATTCCGACAGCAAGGGACTGCTCACGGTGGGTGCGCGCGACAGCCGCATCACGCGCGTGGGATACTTCCTTCGCAAGTACAAGATTGACGAGTTTCCCCAGCTGCTCAACATCCTCAAAGGGGATATGAGCATTGTGGGGCCGCGTCCCGAGGTGCGCAAGTATGTGGACCTCTACACGCCCGAGCAGATGCGCGTGCTTTCAGTGCGCCCTGGACTCACCGACTATGCTTCCATCCGTTATGTGAATGAGAACGAGGTGCTGGCCGCTTCCGACGATCCCGAACGCACCTACATTGAGGAGGTGATGCCCGCCAAACTTGCTCTCAACCTACAATATATCAACAACCAGTCGCTGAAAGAGGATTTTAAACTGATATTTAAGACTTTTACCGCCATATTGTCGCATTAATGTCACAATTTGGCCCCTAAACCTGTTGAATGAAGAAACTGTACACGTTCCTGCTCTTGATTTGCGCCTTTTCCGCGCTCTTTGCACAAAACGCCGACACCACCGAGGTGGCGCGGGAGTCCCGTCGCCATCGGATTCCTGAAGCGTATCGCCCGAAGTTCACCGCTACTGTGCTGGGGCGCTATGAGTACAATCCCCAGATCAACAAACATCACTTCGAGTTGCGCCACACCCGCATTGGCGTGAGCGGCAGCGTGCACCCGATGTTCTCCTATATGGCCCTGGTGGATTTGACCTACGGTGGACAGTTCTCTCCCGTGGCCATCTTCGCCCAGTTCAAGCCCGTCAAGGGACTCTCCTTCCTCATTGGCTATGACAAGATGCCCTTCAGCTCCGAGAACCTGCTCTCACCTTATCAATACTATTTCTCCGACAAGTCGTTTCTCACGCAGAAGATTACGGCCTGGTCGGATGTGGGGGCGGTGGTCGCCTACAAGTGGGACAAGGTCATTCCCTTTGAAATCAAGGCCGGCATTTTCAACGGAGCGGGTTTTGGACGGCAAATGGAGTTTCAGGAGCACCTGAACTATGTGGCCCGGGGCACGTTCGAGTTGTTCAAGAATTTCAAGCTCACCCTCGACTATGCGGGTGTGCGTCCCGAGGCATTCCGGATGCACCATTATGAGGTGGAGTTGGCGTACGACATTGCGAACCTCCATTTGGAGGCCGAATATTTATACAAGACATACAAAGAGCCTTCATTGCGCCCCACGCACGCCCTGTACGGCTTTGCATACTATAAAATCAATGTCGGCAAGAAGATGTTGGACAATATTGCAGTTGGGGCGCGCTATGACGCCATCACGGCCAACAGTCGGGGCAAGGCCGATGCCGACGGCAACTATGTTGTGGACCCACTTCGCCAGCGCCTCACGGCAGGCCTGACCTTCATTTTTGTGGAGAAACCCTTGCGCGCAGGCATCCGACTCAACTACGAGAAGAATTTCGTCCATAAAGGTGTGGAGTGCAAAGAGGACCGCATCATCCTCGAACTGATCACGCACTTCGGAAGTTAGAGACTCTCGTCTTCTCCCCAATTTGTTTCAGAAAGATAATTGGTGTCTTTGAATACTTTGGCTCTAATCTCTTTCTCGTATTTCATTCAGTTCCTTGTCACTCATCCCGTAGGCATCCTTGCCTCTCTTAAGACATTGCTCGAATCCCTCGTTGTCCTTGAGGGCCTTATGGCAACGCAACTCATTCTGCCAGAGGTCCCAGATCAGTGGCATCGACTTGTCAACGGTCACAAAACATTGCAAGGCATTGTCGTAGTCTTTGGCCACCAGGTTGGCGTAGCCGTAGAGGAACAGGAATATGGGGTCGTCGCCCACAATGGGGATGAGGGCGTTGATGCATTCTTCGGTCTCCGTCACCTTGCCTTCGTTGGTGTAGTACAACAGTTTGTGCAGCAGGAGATGCCGCCCGTCAATCTCGTCCTTCAGGGCGTCAAGACGGGTGGCAAAATGGGCGCGGTCGGTTTGGTGCAGGTTGGCGATGAGCAGTTGGTAGTAGGCTGGATACTGCAGCAGCGCCTCTTTGTGCGACTGCAGGGTGGCGATAGCCTTGGCGTGCTGGGCATTCTTGGTTTCCTCTTCCGCCTGCAGCAGCCACTTCACCTCGCTGTCGGGGTTGGTTTGCAGCATCAGGTTGTAGAGCATCGCCCCCTCCACACTTTTCGATAGCAGACAGCCGGCGTTGAAGATGAAACCGTCCTGTATCATCAGTTTGCCCCCGCTCGTGTCCACCGTGAAGTCGTAGAAGTTGACCACATAGTTGTCGTAGGTGCGGAAGACGATGTGATGCTGGCCCTTGTCGCTGTACTGGCGGGTGAAGGCGAAGTCGCCGCCGTTGTTGACTGCCGCCACCATCTGCTGGCCCACCTGGAGGCAGCGCTCGAAGAAGGCTTGCCCGCCCTCCACGTCAAAGCCACTGTACACGATGGAGTTCTCCGAGACGAGCTGCCGGATATTGTCCTTGTCGATGACCTTGTCGATGGCGTCGGCACGGCCGTTGAGGATGCCCTGCTCAATCCCTTTGGCAAAGTCGGCCACCGACGCTTCCGTCAAGGCGACCGCCTCAATGTGCTCTTTGGCGTTGTTTTTCTGTCTGTTACAACCGGCTCCAAGAAGTAATGTGATAATTAATGCAAAAAAGATTGTTTTTTTCATATTTGTGAACTAAGACTTTAGACTGAAGACTTAAGACTTTCCTCAAGCAGCCTCGAAGAGGCAAAACGCGCGAAGCGCAAGTAACCCCATACAAGCGCAGCGCAGTGTGGGGTCGCAAATCGTAAATCGTAAATCGCACATCGCACATCATCTCTTCTCCAGAATGGATATATACGTGTAAATGGGTTTATGGTCGGAGATGTTGATGTCGGTGCAGATGGTGTGCCCGAAGTCGTTGTACTGCTTGTCGTGGAAGATGTAGTCGATGCGGTAGGGCGGGAAGGGCTCGCCGTAGAAGGTGGCGCCGAAGCCCTTGCCGCTGCTGCGGAAGCTGTCCTTGAAGCCGTGTCCGATCTTGTGGGCGGAGTAGGATGCGGGCGAGTCGTTGAAGTCGCCGCAGATGATGACGGGCTTCTTGCAGCTGTCGATGTGGGCGCGGATGCTCTTGGCCTGCCATTGGCGGAGGTCGTAGGCCCGGGTGATCTTGTGGTAGAGCTTGGCGGTCTTGGCTTCGATCTCGGGGTCGCTGATGTCGGAGTGCAGCACCGCCTCGCTCGTGGCGTAATCCTCTTCACCCAGACTCATCGACTGCAGGTGGATGTTGTAAATGCGCAGGGTGTCGCCGTTATAACGTATGTCCACGAACACGGCCTTGTTATTGGAACTGTCGGAGGTCTCCACAAAGCCGCTGTTGACGATGCGGTAGCGGCTGAACACGGCCAGTCCGAACTGGTGCGGGCCTGAGGAGTTGCTCAGGAAAAGCCGGTAGTTGCGGTCGCTGTCGGGGAGTTCCATCGCATTGAGGATGCCCTCGGTGGTGTTGAAGTTGAGCTTGCCGGTCTTGTCGTAGAAATACTCCTGTATGCAGAGGATGTCGGGGCACTCCTTGCTGAAGAAATCGAGCAGCGTCTTCTTGTATTGCTTGCGCTTCTTGACGTCGTCGTTGGCGTCGTAGATGCCGAACACGCGGGCGTTGTAGCTCATCACCTTGATGCAGTTTGCGCAGGTCTCGGGCTTGTCCTGGGCGTGCCACTGGAAATGACGGTCCACGTTGTTGACATTGATGAGAATGGGGACCAGCGGAATCAAGGCCAAGCGGTAGTCAATGAAAACCCAGACCAGCACCAGCAGGATGTTTGTCAGGAAGATGTAGAAGAAGAACAGCCCGCAGAAGGCGACGATATGGCTGAAGGAGGGACGCAGAATCTGCGCCAGGAAGGCGAAGAACAACGCTGTTGCCGCCACCACCGTGACGAGAATCAGCAGCCATTTGCCGATGCTTTTCAATATGCTTAATTTCTTGGAAGCCATTATTTTCGGGAATAATGAAACAGAAAATCCTTTTCTTCTTTCGACAAGGCATCGTACCCTTTGGCGGAGATCTTGTCAAGAATCTCGTCGATGCGCTGCTTCTCGGCCACCTTGCGGGCGTTGTACTCCTCATCGCTCAGGGGACGTCCGCTTTCGGTGGAGACATAGTATTTCTTCTTTTTTCTGGACTTGATCCGCTCGCTCATCCGGCTGAAGAAACCCTCGCCACGGTCGTTGTCGTTGAAGTCGTAGTAATAGGTGTTCTGATGCTGCCGTTCGGCACGGCGCCACAGAATGATGAGCAGCAGGCCGAAGAGCATACCGCCGAGATGGGCGAAGTGCGCCACGCCGTCGGAGGTGCCGAAAATGCCCGACACCAACTCGATGCCGCCATAGAGAACCACGAACCACTTGGCTTTGATGGGCAGCAGGAAATAGAGATAGATGTAGGAGTTGGGGAACAGCATACCGAAGGCTAACAGCAGGCCATAGACGGCGCCGGAGGCCCCGACGATGTTGATGCTGTTGAGATAGTTGTCAAGGGCGTTGTAGGTGACGTTGACCAGCTCCGGGAGGGATTGGGGCGATTGCTGGAGCACCAGCAAATTGTTGCGCAGCATACTGTCGAACTCCACGGCTTTGTTGTTCTCCACCAGATAACGGTAGGTCTCCAACGAAGGATTGTCCAGGAACTGGTTGAACAGCGCGACCATAGGATGCAACTGGAAGAAAATGACGAGATAGTGGCACAAGGCCGCCCCGATGCCGGTGATGAAGTAATAGACTAGGAAGCGCTTCGTGCCCCAATGGTTCTCCACCGCCGACCCGAACATCCAGAGTGCGAACATATTGAAGAACAGATGCTCGAAGTTGGCGTGCATAAACATATAGGTCACAAACTGCCACGGATAGAAGTGGGAGGCTGAGAAGTAGTGCAGCCCCAACCACTTGTCCAAGTCGCAGAGTCCCGTGCTTTGGAATACAAGCGTGGCGAAGAAAAGCAACGTGTTGACAATAAGAAGGTTCTTGACACCTGGGGGGAGAATCCTGAATCCACCCATCCGAATTTGGTCGTCCATTGGGTAAGGTTATGGTTTATAGTGGTATGTTAAGATTTATAAAAGTTGGCAAAAATACGAAAAAATCCTATTTTTGCGGCGATGAATTTTTCAATCCTTCTTCCGAGCAGTAAAAGCATTGTTATCAGGCAGATGATGGCTCATTTTGTCCTGACGGGAGACCTCTTGCCGCTTCGTGGGGGCGAGTGCGAGGATGTGTGTGTCACGCACCGCGCCCTGAAGGTGGTGGCTGAATCCGCCGGCCGCGGCGCGGTCGTCGATGTGGCCGACTGCGGTGCCGCCTGCCGCTTTGTGATGGCCCTGCTGGCCGTCACCCCGGGTCGCTGGCTCCTGACGGGCACGTCCCGCCTGTTGGAGCGTCCGATGGACGGGCTGGTGCAGGCCCTCTGCTCCATCGGCGGCCGCATCACCCGCGTGGAGGAGGGCTGGCGCATCGAGGGGCGCGCGCTCAGGGCGGAGACGCTCACCGTGGATGCGCGGCAGAGCAGCCAGTTTGCCTCGGCCCTGTTGCTCATCGCCCCTGAAATCGGGCTCCGCCGGCTGGAACTTTCCCCTGCTGACATCCCCTCCAAACCCTACCTGCAACTGACCCGCCTCTGTATGCCTGCCCCGGTGGAGATCCCCGGACTGCCTCAGCCGCAAGGCCCGTTAGGCCGTTCCGGCGACTGGAGCGCGGCCCTCTTCTGGTATGCCCACGCGCTGCTCCATCCCGAAAACAGCTATGAGCTGCTGGACCTTTCTCTCACTTCGGCTCAGGGCGATGCCGTGGTGGCAGAATGGTTCGAAGAGTTGGGGGTGAGCAGCGAGGAGACGGAACGCGGTGTGCGCATTGCCGCCCAGCGTCCCCGGCAGAACGCCAGCCTTCGGTTGGATGTGGCCGACCACCCTGACGTGGTGCCCGTGATGGCCGCGCTGGCCGCGCTGTTGCCGGCGGACGTCACTTTCCTGCATACGGACAACCTTCGCTACAAGGAATCGGACAGGGTAGGGGAGTTATCCAAGCAACTCTCGCCTTTCGCGGAAATCCGGTGCACAGACAACTCATTGTGTGTCAAGGGCAAGGAGCGGATGAAATGGCCGCAGCCGCCCTATGAGTTCCGCACCTGCAATGACCACCGGCTGGCGATGGCCTTCCTGCTGTTCGGTCCGGAGGCGCGCCTCGACGATTTGGGATGCCTCAGGAAATCCTACCCGCAACTTCCCGATATCTTGCAGAGTGATATGTAGTTCCCCGCTTTTATCCCCTTTCAATGCTTCATTTTTGCTGATTGCGGGGCTCTAATCTTCCAAATCAAGAGGAGGGTGAAGGTGTGATAATCTCCTTTTTAATCTTTTTGAAATATGTAAAACATTGTTTTTCAATATATTATCTATTATAAAGAAAATGAGGTTGATAGGGTAGGAGGTTATGAAAAAAAATGTATCTTTGCGCGCCTAAAAAATACCGATTATTGTCCTTAATGTTAGTAAAAGGAATTAATTAAAAAACTCGGGAAATGTGGGTGAAGACATTTCCTACAAAAAAAACAACAAACTGAAAAATGGATGCAGTAAGTTACAAAACAATTTCGGCGAACAAAGAGATCGTCAAGAAAGAGTGGGTTTTAATCGATGCACAGGAAATGGTGGTCGGTCGTTTGGCTACGGCTGTCGCACGCATTTTGAAAGGCAAGAACAAGCCCTATTACACACCGAGCTTCGACTGTGGTGACAATGTGATCATCATCAATGCGGAGAAGGTGAGATTCACTGGCAAGAAGTGGACCGACAAGCAGTATGTGCACCACACCACTTATCCTGGCGGACAGCGTTTTGCCACGCCCAAGGAGGTGATGCGCAAGTATCCGGAGCGCATTCTGGAACACGCCATCAAGGGTATGCTTCCGAAGAACAGACTCGGCAGCCAGCTCTATCGCAACCTCCACGTGTACGTGGGCCCGAACCACCCGCACGAGGCTCAACAACCCAAGTTAATAAACATCAACGACATTAAATAGCAATGGAAGTAACAAATACATTAGGCAGAAGAAAAACCGCCGTCGCCCGTCTGTATATGAAACCCGGCACCGGCGAGATCAAGGTGAATCACCGCGATTACAAGGAATATTTCTGTGTTCCTACTTTACAATACAAGGTTGAACAGCCCCTGCGTGTGGCAGAAGTGCTGGGCCAGTATGACATCAAGGCCAACCTCGACGGCGGCGGTATGACCGGCCAAGCCGAGGCTCTCCGTATGGCTATCGCCAAAGCCCTGGTGGAAATCAACCCTGAACTCCGTTCCGCTATGAAGGCTCAAGGCTTCCTCCGCCGTGACCCGCGTATGGTCGAGCGTAAGAAACCCGGTCAGCCCAAGGCCCGTAAGAGATTCCAATTCAGCAAACGTTAATATTTATATATATACGTATGCTTGTTTAGTATCGAAACTGCGGAGATTTCTCCGGAACTACTCCGCGGTTGCTTTAAAGAATGTAAACAATTAAAAAAAAGAAAAAATGTCAAGAGTACAATTTGAAGAATTATTAGACGCCAGCTGTCATTTCGGACACCTCAAGAGAAAATGGAACCCCGCTATGGCTCCTTATATCTTTATGGAGAAGAACGGTATCCACATCATCGACCTGCACAAGACGGTCGAGAAGGTGGACCAAGCCGCTGAAGTCGCCAAGAGCATCGCTCGTTCCGGCCGCAAGATCCTCTTCGTGGCCACCAAGAAACAGGCCAAGGAAACCGTCGCCTCGATGGTCAAGGAGGTCGGTATGCCGTACGTGACCGAGCGTTGGCCGGGCGGTATGCTCACCAACTTCTTCACCATCCGCAAGGCCGTGAAGAAAATGAGCGATATCGATCGCCTGATCGAAAGCCCGCAATTCAACAACATCTCCAAGCGTGAGAGACTGCAGATTCAGCGTGAGCGCGCCAAACTCGAGAAGAACTTGGGTTCCATCGCCGACCTGAACCGTCTCCCGGCAGCTGTCTTCATCGTGGACGTGATGAAAGAGCACATTGCAGTCGCTGAGGCCCGCAAGCTCGCCATCCCGACGTTCGCTATCGTGGACACCAACTCCAACCCCAACCTCGTGGATTACCCCATCCCCGCCAACGATGACGCCTCCAAGTCCATCGCCGCTGTGCTCAAGCCCATCTGCGAAGCTATCCGCGAAGGCCTCAACGAGCGCGAGATGAACAAGGACGCCCAGAACGAGGAACTCGAGAATGTGGATGTCGAGAACGAGGAAGTCGAGGACAACGAGGACAACGAAGGCCGCAGAAGAAGAGTCAGCCGTCGTCCCTCCGCCCCGAGAAACGAATAATTTTTATTAACCTTTAAAAGACTTTTATTATGGCAACAATTACAGCTGCTGATGTAAATAAACTCAGAAAACAGACCGGTATCGGTATGATGGACTGCAAGAAAGCCCTCGTCGAAGCTGACGGCGATTTCGACAAAGCCATCGATATCCTCCGCAAGAAGGGTCAGAAAGTGGCCGCCAAACGCGCCGACCGTGAGTCTAACGAAGGCCGTATCGTGGCTATGACCAACGCCGACCGCACCGCTGGCGCTATGCTGGTGGTGGCTTGCGAAACTGACTTTGTGGGCCGTGGCGCCGACTTCGTCAATTTCGTGGATACCGTCGTCGCCAAGGCTATGGCCGCTGGCATCAAGAATAGAGAGGACCTCCTCGCTATGACCATCGACGGCAACACCGTGGCCGATATGATGACCGAGCTCACCGGCAAGACGGGTGAGAAGATCGAACTTCCTCACTACGACTATGTGGAAGCTCCCCTCGTGGAAGCCTACAACCATATGGGCAACCACAAGGCTACCCTCGTCTGTTTCAACAAAGGTGGTGAGAAAGCTCAGGAAGTCGCCCACAATGTGGCCCTCCACATCACCGCTATGAGCCCGCTGGCTCTGGACGAGAACGCTATCCCCCAAGAGGACAAGGATCGCGAACTCGCAGTCGCCGTTGAGAAGACCCGTCTCGAGCTGATCAACAAGGCCGTGGACGCCGCCCTCAACAAGGCTGGTATCAACCCCACCCACGTGGACAGCGAAGACCACATCAACTCCAACCTCGCCAAGGGCTGGATTACCGAAGAACAAGCTAACCTCGCCCGTAAGATCAAGGAAGAGGAAGCCGCCAACAAAGCTGCTAACCTCAACGAGGCTCAGATTCAGCAGATCGCCCAAGGCCGTCTGGTGAAGTTCTTCAAGGAGAGCACTCTGATGTACCAAGTGCTCGTGATGGGTGGCGACGGCAAGCAGAATGTGCGCGATTACATCGCTTCCGTTGACAAAGATCTGAAATGTACTGGATTTATCCGCCGTCAAGTCGGTGCTTAATCCAAGAAATGTTTTGTTTTTTTCATAATTAGAAAAGAGCCGTCCCTCGGGGCGGTTCTTTTTTTTGCGATGTGAGATGTACGATGTGCGACTTGCGATTTACGATTTGCGGGGTTCCTCCTCACGGCACCACACTGCGGCTTCGCCTTGTGCGTTGTACCCCACACTGCGCTCCTTCGTCGCTTGTGCGACCCCACACTGCGGCTTCGCCTTGTGCGGGGTTACTAGGATTTTGCCCCTTCGGGGCTGCTCAAGGAAGATGCTCCTCCTCACGGCACCACACTGCGGCTTCGCCTTGTGCGGGGTTACTGGGATTTTGCCCCTTCGGGGCTGCTCAAGGAAGATGCTCCTCCTCACGGCACCACACTGCGGCTTCGCCTTATGCGGGGTTACTAGGATTTTGCCCCTTCGGGGCTGCTCAAGGAAATTCTCAATTCTCAATTCTCAATTCTCAATTATCACCGTGTCCTTCGTCGGCACCATCATATTGCTGATGCTGAACTGGAGGGGTACGAGGCCGGGTTCCCGGAGTTTGACGTGCGTTATCTTCTCGCGCTTGTTGTTGGAAATGACGGTGATGACCTTTGTCTGCACGGAATCCCCGCCGCCGCGCACGTTATAGAACAGTAGATAATCCTTGGTGGGGGAGTAGTAGAAGATGTCGGCCTCGTCGGCGGAGGCGTTGAGCACGTCGGCAGTGTCCAGGGTTGTGATTCTGGAGAACGCCATCATCAATTCACCGTTTTTCTTGGTCTCAGTGGCCTGGATGTAATATAGCGGCCGGTTGCCGATGGTTGACACTTTGGATATGAGCTCCTCTTGGGTTCTGGCATACTCCAACTGGTGGCCGGCAATCCTGGAAATAAGCTTTTCAAAATCATCGCTTCCCAAACAGAGACGGATCCCAAACTTGGAGGTGTTGTGCAAAGACTCGTCGTAAATGGTGGCATTTTCGGGGATGCTGTCCAGATAACCTTTATCGCCCAGCAAATGCAACATTGTCACCCTGTTCTGGCTCTTTTTCATCTCCCTGCTGACAAGGTCGTTGGTGTAGTAGTTGATCACCGATCCGACGAACAACAGGATGCACCATATTGCGCAGACGATGGGTTGGACAGTCTTATGTTCACAAACCTTGAGGGTGGCGGCAATCACCAGCGCAATGGCCAGCATTATCCCCATATAGGAGAAGAAGGAGGTGACGTACGCCTGAATCCACGATGCCCACTCGGAGTTGTATTTCTCTGAAATGGCAATGAGTATATGGGCGGAGAAGGCAAACACCAAGGCAAACGCAATCCCGCCGATGATGGCACCCCAAGAGATCTTCTTCAGGTCGGCCTTGCGGGCTATGAGCCAAAGTATGCCGCATTGTATCAGGGCGTTGACGTATGCCACCGCGGGCGCGTGCGTCAGGATGAATAGCAGGTTGTTGGAATGCCCGGTCAAGGCCAGCGAGTTCTCTTTCATCAACCGCTGTACCTCCCACAACTTGAATTCCTTGCAGGGCAGGGTGTACAGGGTGCACTTGTTCAGAATGGCGAAGAAATTGGCAAAGCTGAAATTCTCCGCCAAGACCACGCCGTTGTACATATAGGTCTGCGCCAACGAATACTTGATGTACAGTCGGTAACCGATATAGCAGGCCATATAGGCCAGCACAACTGTGACATAGGGGATAATCTCTTTGTAAAACTCTTTGCTTTTCAGCATCGGCAGAAAACCGGAAATCCGCCAGTGACGGACCAGTATGCAGCATCCGAACAGGAGGGTGAATATTATATAGTCCTCGTAAAACAAACAGGCCATAAAACACACGATGGCGCTCAGGATGAGGCGCCAGTTGCCTCCTTTTTCGATGTAGTTTACATACAGCAATATGCTGCATAAGTAAACCATCAGACTGAAGGAGAAATAAAAGGGATATGCAGTAGGTGGATAATGCCAGTTGGCACCGATGAAGGTGTTGAAAATCAGAAGTAACAAGGTGAGCATTCCCAGTCGAACGGAGCGGAAGATACGGCCTGCGGTGTACGCAAACAGGCCATAACATAGCAACAGGCTCCCATATTGCACGAATTTCGTCCAGGCAAAGCTGTCGATCAGATAGGGTATGCAGTAAAAATACTTAGTGATGAGGAAGTAGAAGCGTCCTGACTGGTGGGCGTACGACTCTGCGTCTGCCCGCAACTGGCTCCAGGTGCCTTGGGCGGTGTTGTAGTATTGGAAATCGTCGGCGCAGGTGAAGCCCACCTGAAAGAAAGGAAGCAGGGTGAGTATGGCGATGGCAGTAAAGGCCAATGCCCATAGAAATTTCTCCTTTTTACTCATTCTGGCACTCGATATCTTCAATGATGTAAAGCGGGCGTTGTTTCACTTCGTCGAAAATGAACCCGATGTAGTAGCCGATGGCACCGGTGACGAAGAGTTGTATGCCGGCAAAGGCGCAAAGGAAGATGATGAGGGTGGTGTAGCCGGAAACGGGCGTGTCCACAATCCACATAACGATGGAATAGATGATAAGCAGGATACTGGCCAACACGAAGAACAGTCCGGTATAGATGCCTATTTTCAGCGGGGTTTTGGAGAAAGAGGCGATGGCGGCGAAGGAGAGCTTGAGCAGCTTCCAGAACGAGTATTTGCTATTGCCCGCGGCGCGGGAAGGCGCTTCGTAGGGGATGGACGCTCTGTGGAAGCCAATGCTTTGGATGATGCCGCGCAGGAAACGGGTGCGTTCGCGGTAGTCGTTCTTCAACACATCGATGGCTTTGCGCGAAAGCAGGAAGAAGTCGGAAGCGCCAGGTTGCAGCTGCGTGTCAGACAAAGAATTGATAATCTTGTAGAACCACTTGGAAAAGGTTCTCTTGAGGAAACCGCCATCGGCACGCTGGGTGCGTGTGGTGGTGATGACATCCTTGCCTTGCTGGTACAAATCCAGCATCGGGGCCAGCAGTGTGGGCGGGTGCTGCAGGTCGCTGTCCATACAGATGGCCGCCTCGCCTCGGCAGTGGTCAAGGCCTGCCAGCATAGCCGCCTCGTGACCGAAATTCCGGGAGAAGTGAATGACCTTGACACGATTGTCGCCCATCATCAGTTGCTTCAACACCTGCCTGCTGTTGTCCCGACTGCCATCGTTGACAAAAAGCAGCTCGAAATCAGCGTCTATTCCGGCAATCGCAGACGACAGCTCCTGGTGGAAACGCTCCAGGATCTCTTCTTCGTTGAAGACGGACACTATGATGGAATATAGAGGCCTCGGCATATTTTCAGTTTTAGAGTGTAAAGGGACGTTTGTCTGTTACATCCACTTGACCAGATTGAAATCGAGGTCGTGCGGCAGCAGCTCGTGCCGAGGAATGATACGGATCACGCAGTCCCACAACCCGACATCCTTGGCGTTGGCCTTGAACTGGTAGGTGGCCACATCTTTCTCTGTAGAAACAAGTTCGAAGGGAACTTTCTTGAAAAGGCGGGTCCGGCCATACTCGTCCTTGACCGCGAACAGCATCTCCACTTTGATATCGTCGGGTGACAAGCTCCCGAGTCGGATGCTCAAGGTCGTGGAGAGGGACTCTCCTACGTAGAATGTGTTGTTGACAGGTGATTTGAAATCGATGCTCTGGCGTCTTATGCCGCTCCAGCCGGCGACCACTTTCTCTTTCCAGCGAAGCAGTTGGCGGACGTTGCTCAGCTCGTTGGCGCGCAGTGTGTCGTGCCGCTCTTCAAGCTTGTGGTAGAACTTGTCGTAGTAGTCATCCAGTTGTCGTTTCATCGTGTAATGCGGTGAAATCTTGGCGAAGCAGTCCTTCATCATCTTCACCCAAGCGGAGGGGACACCGTTGGGTTCGCGGGTGTAGAAGGTGGGCACAATCTCCTCCTCGATGGTGGAGTAGAGGGTGGCGGCGTCGAGTTCATCCTGCAGACGGTTGTCACGGTAGGTAATCTGCTCCTTGATGGCCCAGCCGGCGCCGGGCACGTAGCCTTCCGCCCACCAGCCGTCGAGGACGCTGAAGTTGAGCACACCGTTCATCACGGCCTTTTCGCCGCTGGTGCCGGAGGCCTCCAACGGGCGCGTGGGCGTGTTGAGCCACACGTCGCAGCCCGAAACGAGCTTCTTGGCGAGTATCATATCGTAGTTCTCCACAAAGATGATCTTGCCTACGAACTCGGGCTTGCGGGCCAGCTCGATGATGCGGGTGATAAGATCCTGTCCGGCCTTGTCGTGCGGGTGTGCTTTGCCGGCGAAGACGAACTGGACGGGGTGCTGGTCATTGCAGAGCAGCTGGCGCAGGCGCTCTTCGTTGGTGAAGAGCAGGTGAGCGCGCTTGTAGGTGGCGAAACGGCGGGCAAAGCCGATGGTCAAAGCGTCGCTGCGGATGGCTTTCAGCGTGTTGGCGATCAGGGCCGGCGACTCGTTGCGGCGGCGCATCTGCTCGTTCAACAGCTCTTTGACGGCCACAATCATATCGTGGCGGAGTTCATCCTTGATTTGCCAGATACGGTTGTCGTCCACGTTGTATATCTTGTTCCAGATGGCCGGATTGGAGCGGTCGTGCTCGAATTCGGGACCGAAGGTGTCGCGATGCAGTTCTTGCCAGCGCTTATGGGCCCAAGTGGGGTAGTGCACGCCGTTGGTGACATAGCCGATGTGCGATTCTTCGGCGAAACGGCCTTCATAAAGGTCGGCGAACATTTCCTGTGACACGCGGCCGTGAATGCGGCTCACGCCGTTCACCTCCTGCGAGAGGTGGCAGGCCAGGATGCTCATCGAGAACTTGTCGCTGGTGTAGTCGTCGCGCTTGCGCCCGAAGCCCATAAAGGTTTCCCAAGTGATGTTGTAGCGGGCAGGGTAGGAGGCGAAGTAGGTGCGCATCAGGTCCTCGCTGAAAGCGTCGTGGCCGGCAGGCACCGGCGTGTGCGTGGTGTACAGGGAGGAGGCCTTCACCAATTCGATGGCGATGGACATATTGACGTGCTCGTTTTGCATAATGTCATACACGCGCTCCAGGTTCAGGAAAGCGGCGTGGCCTTCGTTGAGATGGTACAGGGAGGGCTTCTCCCCAATGAGATTCAGCATACGGATACCGCCTATGCCGAGCAATAGTTCCTGCTTGAGACGGTTCTCCTGGTCGCCGCCGTAAAGGGTGGCGGTGACGCCGCGGTCCTCCTGCCAGTTCTCGTCAAAGTCGGTGTCGAGCAGGTAGAGGGGAATGCGCCCCACGTCCACGCGCCAGATGCGGGCGTAGAGGTTGCGCCCAGGCAGGGCCAGACTGATCTTTAGCCAGTCGCCGTTCTCATCTTTCAAAGGCTTGATGGGCAGTTTGGAGAAACTTTGTGGCGGGTACAGGTTTACCTGCTCGCCGCGGGCCGAGATTTGTTGGGTGAAATAGCCATAACGGGACAAGAGTCCGACACCCAACATATTGACGTTGCAGTCGGAAGCCTCCTTGAGGTAGTCGCCGGCCAGCATTCCCAAGCCGCCGGAGAAGATCTTCAGCTCGTTGGTGATGCCGAACTCCATACTGAAGTAGGCGATGCGCTTTTCGGGGCGGGTGCAGGGCGTGTCCATATAAGCACGGAAACGCTCATAGACGATGTTCAGCTTGGCGATATAGTCCTCGTTGTGGGCGAAGTTCTCGAGACGGTCGAGCGGCAGCATCTGGAGAAGGTGCACAGGATTCTCGTTGCACTGTTTCCAGAGGGTGGGACCGGCAATTTCCTCGAAGAGCTCGCGGGCTTCAAAGGTCCAGCTCCACCAGACGTTTTCGGAGAGAAGTTCGAGTTTCTCAAGGGTGTCGGGCAGGTGCGATTTGATGGAAATACGGTGCCATTCGGGCAGGTCGCGGCTGGTGTGTTCCACGATACGGCCCACGTTGGAGGTCTTGTTCTGATAGAGCTCATACCGCTGGTCGCTCTTGCTGAGAGCTATGTCGTATGTCTTGAGATAGTTGTCGTAAAGTCTGCTCCAAAGGGCTTCCTGGGCCATCAGGGTGGCGTTCTCGTCGATGGCGTGTTTGGTGGCGGCGTCGCAGTTGCTGTAGAAGGCGATGGCCTCGGCAATGTGGCTGACGACGTCGTCGTCATTGTTGTCAGTGCGTTCCACCACGCAGACGCTCTGCTGGTCTTTGAAATGGTCGCGCACCCAAAGCCCGAATCCGGCCAGCGAGGTGGTGACGGTGGGCACGCCGAAGGCGATGCTCTCCAGCGGGGTGTAGCCCCACGGCTCGTAGTAGGAGGGGAACACGCTCAGGTCGAAGCCGATGAGCAGGTCGTAGTAAGAAAGGTTGAAGATGCCGTCCTCGCCATCGAGATAGACGGGCACGAACACCACTTTCACCTTCTGTTCAGGGGCGTTGACGAGGTGGTTCTCGTTGAGGGCCCGGATGATGGGGTCGTTGAAGGGGTCGTGCAGCACGTGGGTGGCGAAGTCGCCGGTCACGGGCTTGTCGCCGACGGGTTCCTGCATCTTGCGGAGCAGTTCTTCGCGCTTGCCGCTGTTGCCCGCAGGCACAGTGATGAAGGCCACGATGGTGCGGGTGGGGTTATGCTCGGAGAGGTGGGCCAGACTGCGTATAAAGACATCGATGCCCTTGTTCTTGAACTCGTAGCGGCCGCTGTTGACCACCAGGAGGGCGTCATCGGGCAGCGTCTGCTGCATCAGCGAGGAGGCCACGTGGAGGAGCGTCTTGCGGGCGTTGGCGCGCTTGTTGACATATTCGTCGCCGCTGGGCACAAAGCCGTTCTCAAATCCGTTGATGGTGATCACGTCGGCGGGCTTGCAGAAGAAGGCCTCGCACTCACGGTTGGTGATGTCGCTGACGGTGGTGTAGGCGTCGGCGTGCTGCGCGGAGAGCGACTCCAGGGAGTATTTCGACTGGACACCGAAGCGGCGGGCGGTGCCGGAGGGATCGTACTGTTTCATATTGCCGTACAGGGGCAGGCCGTTGCCGGCGATGCAGCGTCCCAGCACGGTGGCGTGGGTGGTGAACACGGTGGCGATCTGCGGCGCCGTGCGCTTGAGGTGCAGAATGCCCGTGCCCGTCATCCACTCGTGGAAATGGGCGATGATCTTGTCCATCGAGTTGCAATAGTAGTTGTAGAAACTCTCGATGACACGGCCGGCGGCGTAGCCGAAGAGGGCCGGCTCGATGTAGTCCCACTGCCCCGAAATGGAGTCCAGCTGGTAGGAGAGCCAGAACTGGGTGAGGATATCGTTCTTCTTCTCGAAGAAGGGGGTGAAATCGACGAGGATTACCACAGGCGAGCCGCAGATGTCCCAGCGCCCCACGCGCACCTTCAGTCCCTCTTGCAGAGCGGTCTCGCGCCAGTTGCGGTAAAGTTCCTGGTCCTCGATGAAGTCATCATTGTGTTCCTTGGATATGTCAGGACCCACGCAGAGGTAGTGGTCGTGGTACTGTTTGACCACTGTGGCGGCCTTGGTTGACAATACGGTATAAATGCCGCCTACTTTGTTGCAAATTTCCCAGGCGGTCTCGAAAATGTAATCAGCACTCATAGATACAGGTTAGGATTTTAAGGCCGCAAAAATACGAAATTTTTTTTGAAATCACACTGCCGGACTGGCGGTAAAGCCGATGTCCGAGATTGCTCTCATCAGGGTTTGTGGATCGTGCTGGCCTTCCACATATGCAATGCCTTTGGCCAAGTCCACATTCACGGATTCCACACCGGGAATCTGGGAGATACACTTTTCCACGTTGGCTTTGCAATGGTTGCAACTCATACCCTCAATCTTGTACTGGGTGTGGATGGTTTCGTTTTGGTTGTTTTCGTCTTTCATTTCTATTGTTTTTTTATGGTTCTTTTTTATTTGATAGGAATGATGCCATTGTTGGAGGAATGCGTTGATCAGCAATAAGATGAAAATGCCGAGGAAAATCCAGTCCCAGACACTGAGGCAGTGGGCGCAGTGGACATCTGAAGCGATGGCGCTGCCGACCTCGAACCAGGAGGCGGGCAGGAGGTAGTCGATGCCCAGCCCGAAGAGGACGGCGCCGATGATGATGGAGAGCAGGTAGAGCCAGAGGGTCCGTTTGCCGAACACCTTGCCGATGACAAGCATTGAGGCGCTGTTCACGGCGGGGCCGGCCATCAGCAATACCAGGGCCGCGCCAGGCGTGAGCCCCTTGGCCATCAGCGAGACAGCGATGGGGATGCTGCCGGTGGCGCATACGTACATCGGGATGGAGATGGCCAGCACGATGAGCATATTAAGCAGCTTGTAGTTGTGCAGGGCGGCCAGCCACTCGTTGGGCACCGCCACCGTGATGAGCGCGGCGATGAGCAGGCCTATGACCAGCCATTTGCCCACATCTTGCAGCATCTCCACAAAGGCGTACCGCATCGATCCCTTGAACTTGCCCCAGAAGGTGTCCTCCGGAATCTCCTCGTGATGGCAACCGCAGTGACAGCCGTCGTCATCATCGTCATCATCATCTTGTTCGTGATGATGATGCTCGTGTTCGTGGGAGTGGCAGCAGCAGTCGGATTCGTGCTCCCCGTTATGGACGGCGTCGGCGGAGTGCTGCTCGTCGTCGTGGGCGAACCGGTTGACCATCCAGCCGCCGAAAAGGGCAGTGAAGAGGGCCGCGACGGGGCGGATGATGGCGAAGGGAAGCCCCATCAGCGAGTAGGTGGCCGCGATGGAGTCCACGCCCGTCTGCGGGGTGGCGATCAGGAAGCTGGTGCAGGCCCCGTGGGAGGCGCCCTCCTTGCGGAGGCCCACCGTGGTGGGTATCACCCCGCACGAGCAGAGCGGCAGGGGAATGCCTAAGGCCGCCGCCTTGATCACGCTTTTCATATTGCGCGGGGCGAGATGTTTGTTGTAGATGGTCTTGGGGACAAATGCCCGGAGCAGTCCGGCAAAGAAGAACCCCAAAAGCAGGTAGGGAGCCATTTCGGCCATCATAATGACCAGGGCGTCCCAATAGTTTTCAATATATTGCCACATATTATTAATATTTTATTGTTTTCAAAATTTTCCTGTCTTCTTTTGACGCGGCAAAAATAACCTGAAATTCTTGCAATTTGGTTGCAAAGATGTGCGATGTGCGATTTACGATTTGCGGCTCCCCACACTGCGCTTCGCTTGTGTGGGGGCTCCTCCTCACGGCACCACACTGCGCTTACGCTTGTGTGGGGTTACTAGGATTTTGTCCCTTCGGGACTGCTCAAGGAAAGTTTCAAATCTTAAACAACATTCTCTTGTTGAAATAAAAAATGAAAGTTCTGTTGCAAGACTGAATGCTTTTTTGTATTTTTGCCGCCGTTTGAGGGTGTGTTGTCGGGATGCCCGTCCGCGGACAACTCCAACAATCCGCCCGTGACTGTTATTCAAATACCTTAAATCTTAACAAAACAACTGAAATACTATGGGAAGAGCTTTTGAATACCGCAAGGCAAGAATCTTCAAGCGCAATGCATATTTGGCCCGTACGTTCACCCGTATCGGCAAGGAAATCACGATGGCCGCCAAGGCCGGCGGTCCCGACCCCAACCAGAACTCCAAGCTCCGTCTGCTCATCCAGACGGCCCGCAACGAGAATATGCCGAAGGACAACATCGACCGCGCCATCAAACGCGCCTTCGAGAAGGACCAGTCCGACTACAAGGAGATGGTCTATGAAGGTCGCGGACCTCACGGCATCGCCATTATGATTGAGGCTGCCACCGACAACAACCAGCGTACTGTCGCCAACGTGCGCAGCTACTTCAACAAGTTCGGCGGCTCGCTCGGTACCTCCGGTATGCTTGATTTCCTCTTCGACCACAAGTGTATCTTCACCGTTGCCCGCACCCCCGAAATCGATATCGAGGAGTTTGAACTCGCGATGATGGACTTCGATGCCGAGATTGATGCCGACGACGAGGAAATCATCGTGATGGCTGAGTTCCAGGCTTTCGGACCCATCCAGAAGTTTTTGGAAGACAACAACTACGAGATCAAGAGCTTCAAGATGGACCGTATTCCCAAAGAACTCAAGGCCCTTTCCGATGAGGAACGCGCCGAGGTGAACCTCCTGCTCGACAAGATCAACGAGGACGAGGATGTCACCAACGTCTATCATAATATGGAAGAACCGGAAGAGCCCGAGGCAGAGTAACACCCGGGCCCTTTCCCCAAAATATCCACCAAACCATTCATCGCTATGTATTACTACAAGTTCAGAGTCTATTACGACGAAGTGGAGGATTTCGTGCGTGACGTGGAAATCCTCGCCAATGACAACTTCGAGTCCTTCCACCACTTGCTGTACGAATGCATCGGGTTGAAAGGAAACGAGTTCGCAGCCTTCTCCATCTGCGACCCCAAATGGAACAAGCAGAAGGAAATCACCCTGATGGACATCTCCGAGGGGGACGAGAACGAGGTGCCGGAGTATGATGATGAGGACGAGTTCAGCACCAAGACGAACCTGCCCACCTTTGTGATGGCCGACGCTGTGCTCAAGGACTTTATCACCGACCCGCACCAGCACATTATGTACGAATACGACTTTATGAACCCCCAAGTGTTCTACATAGAGCTGCAAAAGGTCCTTCAGACCGATGATCCCACGGGCTTCCCTCGCTGTACTTACAAGAAGATGGAGATGCCTGCCCCCGTGGCCAATGACCTGCCTGGAACCGGCGACTTGGACCTCGACCTGGAAGAGGAGGATGAAGAACCTGAGGTGGATGAACTGTTTGGCGACGGCTACGATATGGACGACTTCAGCGACCTGAATGAAATGCAAGACTTTTAAGGATCGCACCTTGCTGGTCGTCACCGGCCCGACCGCGGTGGGCAAGACGGAATACACCCTCGGCCTCGCGGAACGGCTCCACACCGTCATCATCTCCGCCGACTCCCGCCAGATGTTCCGGGAGATGAGCATCGGCACGGCCCGCCCGACGCCGCAGGAACTGGCCCGCGTGCCTCACTATTTTGTGGGAACGCTCTCTATTCACGACTACTACAACGTCTCTATGTTCGAGCACCAGGTGCTTGAACTTTTAGAGACGCTTTTTTTATCCCATCCCGTCGTGGTGATGACCGGCGGCAGTCCGCAATATATCGACGCCGTCTGCAAGGGCATCGACGAGTTGCCGGACCCGGACCCCGACACCCGTGCCTATGTGCACAACCTCTATGAGCACAACGGTATTGAAGCCCTTCGCGCCCAGCTCCAGCTCCTTGACCCGGAGTATGCCGCTGTGGTGAACCCCAACGACCACAAACGGATGTGCCGCGCCCTGGAAGTCTCCCTCCAGATGGGCAAACCCTACTCCTCGTTTATGCAGGCCCGCCCTAAGGAACGCAATTTTCACATCGAGAAATACTACCTCAACCGGCCCCGCGAGGTGCTCTTCGACCGCATCGCCCGCCGCGTGGACAAGATGATGGAGCAGGGACTGCTAGAGGAGGCGCGCTCGCTCTATCCCTACCGGGAACTCAACGCCCTCAACACGGTGGGCTATAAGGAACTGTTCGACTATTTTGACGGGAAATGTACCCTTGAACAGGCCGTGGAGGATATCAAGACGCACACACGGCGCTATGCCAAACGGCAATTGACGTGGTTTAAGCGGGAGTTTCAGGAATGGAGACTTGAGACGTAAGATTTAGACTTGAGACTTTCCTTGAGCAGTCCCGAAGGGACAAAATCCTAGTAACCCCACACAAGCGACGAAGTCGCGCAGTGTGGAGCCTTGAGGAGGAGCCTCGCAAATCGTAAATCGCAAATCGCACATTGTAAATCGCAAAACAAATGACTACAAAGGATTGGCAAACTAGAACAGAACTTCTGATAGGCGAGAAGGGTGTCTCGCGGCTGGCGCGGGTGCACGTGCTGCTCGTAGGTGTAGGCGGCGTGGGGGCGTATGCCGCCGAGCAACTCTGCCGTGCCGGCGTGGGCGAACTGACCATCGTGGATGCCGACAAGGTGGCCCCCAGCAACATCAACCGTCAACTGCACGCATTGCACTCCACTGTAGGCCAAAGCAAGGTGGAGGTTATGGGCCGCCGCTTGTTGGATATCAACCCTGACCTCAAACTGCACACTGTGGAGGAATTTATCCGTGACGATCGCACTTCCGAACTCCTTGACGCTGCCCCGTACGACTGTGTGCTGGACGCCATCGACTCGCTCTCCCCGAAGGTCTATCTGATTTACCAGACCGTGCAGCGCGCCATTCCCGTGGTCTCTGTGATGGGTGCGGGGGGCAAGATGGACCCTCATCTGGTCCAAATCGCCGATATCGCGAAGTCGCACCACTGCCATCTGGCCAAGGCGGTGCGCAAACGTCTCTACCGGTTAGGGATCAAGCACGGAGTGGAGGTGGTCTTCTCCGCTGAAAACGTGCCCGAGGAGGCCGTCATCATTGACCAGGACGAATCCATCAACAAACTCTCCACCGTGGGCACCATATCCTATATGCCGGCTGTGTTCGGCTGCTTCGCCGCCTCCGCCGTCATCCGACGGTTGTTGGGGTGAGGCGCGATGCGCGACCCCACATTGCGCAACTGCTGGCTCCTCGTCACGGCACCACAGGCACCTCCTCAAGGCACCACACTGCGCTTCGCTTGTGCGGGGTTACCAGGCTTTTGCCCCTACGGGGCTGCTCAAGGAAAGTCTATAGTCTCACGTCTAAAGTCTAAACACTAAACTCCCCCCACCGAGTCATACACCCTCAAGTACCCCCGGTAAATCTCGTCCCAGTTGAAGAGGTGCAGCGGGTGCAGGTCGGTGATGTGTTGCTCGATGGTGGCGTAGCGCTCGCCCACGAGCAGGATTTTCTCGGCCAGGTCGTCGGCGGATTGCGTGTGGGTGGCGTAGCCAATTTTGCCGTCGGGACTGAGCCCGTCGGGGCCGTTGTGCGGGTCGTAGAGAAGGGGGAGCCCCTGCGACAGCGCCTCGGCATAGTACTGCCGCGTGGCGTGTTGGGGCGCGGGAGTGATATAGATGTCACTCTCCCGAAGGATTTGGAAGAGTCCCTCGCGGGTGGGGGAGGGCAGAAAACGGACCGAAGGGTCCTTGTCCACCGCACTTTGCTGCGCGCAGCCCACCACGGTCAGCGACACATCATAGTTGCGCTTGCGCAGCAGCTGCACGGCCTTCAGCACGGGCGGCAGACTCTTGGGTGACAGCTGGTCGCCGGCGATGAGCAGGCGGATATGTATCATAGAAACCGGCTTGTGGATGTGTATGTTCTGCAGCCAGAAGGGGTCGAGGCCGTTGTGAAGGGTCAGCGCGCGACTGAAGATGCGGTCGGCATCCGAGTCGCTGAGCCGGCTTGCGACAAAGTCCTGGAAGTTGTTGTTGAGGAAGATGACGCGGGTGGCCTTTTCGAGCACAGGGACCAGAAGTTTCCGGCTGCGGAGAGGGTTGTCGTGCCAGAATCGGATGTCCTCCATCGTGACGGCCGCTATATAGGGTATGCCGTGTTGCAAAAGCAGGGCGTGTGCCAAGGTGCCGCCAGCCAGAAGCGAGTGGGCGTGGATGAGCGACACCTCCGAAAGGTTGACCTGCTGCCCCACGAATGCGGCGCATTTCCGTACCGCCTGGTCGTATTGGAAGTGCTTGGTGGAATCCAGAGGGGTGGGGGAACTGTGTACGGGGATGGAAAGTTCGGGGGCGGGAGTGGCGACGCATCCCTCGTTTTGCGGAAGGAAGACGCCGATGTTCTGGATGGTCCCTTGAGTGCGCGAAATCAAGGCCTTCAGGTCAGAGTCAAAAGTGCTTTCGGAGTATAAGTGGAGGATGTTTTTCATCGGGCGGCTTTCAGACAATATTCATTATTATAGAATAATCTTCTTTTTGCTCAAAAAAAGCAAGCCGCAAAAATAAGTTTTTTTTTCTTTTTTCAAAACAAAAAATGAATAAGGTTGCTTGAGATTCATAAGAAAATGATGGCGACTATTTTCCACTTTTCCTCCTGTTGCATTCCCGGCACAGCATCTGGCAGTTCTTGGCGACAGTGCGGCCGCTCGAGTGCCAAGGGGTGATGTGGTCACGTCGTCGCCAAAAATCAATCGCTACTACATTTCTGTTTAGGTGATCAATTATTTATTCGCAAATATTAGCTGCCCATTCGGGCATTTGTTCTACGTAATGTTTAATGATTTTACCATCTGCAAAACGAACAAGCAGTTTTGCATCGGAATTATCAATGGAGTTATCATATAAGTAAGCTCGGTTTACCTTTTGAACAAGGTATCTGCATCGAGACAATGATTTCTGATACCGAGACACTATCTTTGTGATGGGAACATCGTGTCCACCTTTCATAACTCTATTTGCAATACGGGCAGCATTTATAGTTGGAGAACTTGTGCATACAAAGAACAGTCTGACAAAAAAGCCAGCCGCCATTGATCTTTCTATATAATCAACTTTATCATTCGCAGACAATACGGTCTCAAATATTAGGTTTTTTTGTTCTGCAAGACATTGTTCTCGCCAGTCTTCACAGTATTTTACCGCTTTCATAATGGCATCTTTGGAGTTCCAATCCCCAAAACGTTCCTGTGCCACAACGTCAGGATTGATATATATAGAGTTTTCCAACCACTGATGGTGCAAGATTTTATTTGTTACAGAGGTTTTGCCCGAACCGTTGGGTCCGGCCACTACTATCAGAACAGGTTTCCTATCTCCCATTGATGCAACCATATTCTTGTTGATACATCTCTTTGATTTCGGCAAAATACTGTTTATGTGCCTCTTCATTCGTGATGCGGGCCTCCTCCGCCACCTCGTGCATAATGTAAGCCAACATTTCATCGGTGGGTTCCTCCGTATCGGTTAGTCGGTATTGGTTGATTTCTATTTCGGACATTATGGCTAATATTTTGGTTGACAATATGTTGTCTGGTGTGTTGTCCTAAAGGCCGAAAACTATGTCCCTGCTCTTTTGAAAACAGCGGCAAAGATAAGGAAATTTTACAAACGGCGTGTGCTTTTTTATTATCTTTGCCGCCTAAATCACGAATAATGGCTACTGTACCTATTTATTGCGAAAACACAGCACAACATCACGATGTTACATACGGGATGACCCTGAAGGAATACCTCCATCTTTGTCACGTGGAGGGCGAGCACCAGATGCTGGGCGCCTTGGTCAACCACAAGGTCCGCGCCCTTTCCTACCGGATCAACAAGCCCGCCATCATCCAGTTTTTTGACTACTATTCCAAATACGGACGTGATATGTATATCCGTTCGCTCTATCTCCTCCTCTGCAAGGCCGTGCACGACCTGCTGCCCCTGAAGGTGAAACTGCGCATCAAGCACTCCATCTCCGGCGGACGCTACTGCACCCTCGACAATCTGGACGAGCCGCTGTCGGAAGAGCTCGTGCAGCGCCTCTTCCATTCGATGCAGCAGACTGTAAAACGCAATATCCCCTTCGAAAGAATTGAGATGATGACCCCGAATGCCATCGAGGAGTTCGAGAGTCACGGTCTGGAGGACAAGACTGAGCTCTTCAAGCAACGTGACCATATCTTCACTTCCGTGTACAAACTTGAGAACACCGTCAACTACTATTTCGGCTATATGGTGCCATCCACAGGCTATCTGACTGTGTTCGGGCTCGAAAAATACGAGAACGGGATGCTCCTGAAACTACCCTCTGCCAAGAAGTTCAGCGCGATGGCCAAAACGCGGAACTACCCGAAGCTTTTCTCTGTCTATCAGCAGAACAAAGCCTGGGCGGAGCATATGGGCGTCTCTTATGTCAGCGACGTGAACCGCCTCATTGACGAGAAGAAGGTCAAGGAGATGATCCTGGTGGCGGAGGCGTTCCAGGAGAAGCGCATCATCAGTGTGGCCGAGGCCATTGCCGCCCGCCCGAATGTGAAGATGGTGCTCATCAGCGGTCCCTCCAGCTCCGGCAAAACCACCACCTGCAAGCGCATCTCCGTCCAGCTCGGAGTACTCGGCTACCATCCTGTCCTGATTTCCGTGGACGACTTCTTCCTCGAGCGCGAGGAGACCCCCAAGGACGAGAACGGCAACTACGACTTCGAGTGCGTGGAGGCCATCGACCTGCCCCTCTTCAACCGCACGCTTACCGAGCTTATTGAGGGCAAGCGTGTCGAACTGCCCACCTTCAACTTCACCACAGGAAAGAAAGAGTGGAACGGGAAGTCGATACAACTGGACGAGAAATCCATAATGGTCATCGAGGGCATCCACTGCCTCAACCCCAAGCTCACCGAGCAGGTGCCCGACGATGTGAAATTCAAGATCTTCGTCTCTGCGCTCACCTCCATATCCATTGACCGTCAGAATCCCATCCCCACCACCGACAACCGCCTGCTGCGCCGTATTGTGCGCGACTACAACTATCGCGGCTATTCGGCGATGGACACGCTACGCCGCTGGCCCAGTGTGCGCAACGGGGAGGAGAAGAACATCTTCCCCTTCCAGGAGAATGCCGACGAGATGATCAACACCTCCCTCGTCTTCGAACTGGGGGTGCTGAAACCTTACGCCAATACCATCTTGCGGCTGGTGCCCGAGACGGCTGTGGAGTATGCCGAGGCGTCGCGCCTGCTCAAGTTCCTCTCCTATTTCAAAAGTATCCCGCCTGACAGCATCCCGGGACTCTCCATCCTGCGCGAGTTCGTGGGCGGCAGCAAGTTCTCCTACTGATGATTGCGATTATAGGCACCGGCAATGTGGCCCATTGGGTGGCCTCGCGCCTGAAGAATTCACAGGAATTCCCCGTCGCGCAGGTGTACGGCAGGCGGATAGACCAGGCGCGTGCGCTGGCTGGCAAGGTCGGGGCGCAGGCTATCGACGACCTCTCGGAGCTGCGCCGCGACTGCGACCTGTACCTCTTCACGGTGAAGGACGATGCCTATCGGGAGGTTCTGGAGAAAGTACCCTTCACGATGCCGCTGGCACTGCATACGGCCGGCTCGGTCTCGCAGAGGGTGTTCGAAGGCCACGCCCGCAAGTACGGGGTGCTGTATCCTTTGCAGACCATCTCCAAGAATGCCGATTTGGAAGGACTGGAGGTCCCATTGTGCGTGGAGGATGACCGGCTTGGCGCGAGCTGTGAACGGGTGTGGCGTCTGGCGACCGCACTTTCCGACCAGAGCCATAGGGTGGGGGAGGATCAGCGCGCTGTGCTGCACCTCGCCGCCGTGTTTGCCTGCAACTTCAGCAACGCGATGGCCAGTGCCGCTGACGAAATCCTCACCGCCGACGGACTTGATTTCAAGATGCTGCTTCCCCTGATGCGCCAGACACTCGACAAACTGCAGGAACTCTCTCCTGTTGAAGCACAAACCGGCCCGGCCGTGCGGGGCGACTGCGCGGTGATGGACAAGCATATCCGAATGCTGGAGGACGAGCGTCTGCGGAACATCTACCGCGAAATCTCCGAGTACATCCGTGCGCGTAAAGGTTAGTGTGTTTGCCACTGCAAAATCGTGACGAACACTCATCCGAATGCAAAACATCGTTTTTATGGCAACGAATTGACTTTACAGGTTCTGTTTTTTCGTTACTATATATTAATAATAGCGTGATAGCAGTCTGTTCCGACTGCAAAACAGGTGAATGTCTTTCACATACGATTGTGTATTATTTTTTTTGAAAAGCCTGTTTGGATATTCAAAAAAAAGACTATTTTTGCACCGCTTTCCAAATGAAGGAGGGCAATTAAGTATAAATCTAAAAACCAATAGTATATGCAAAAGAAAGGTAACAAGTACGGCACTCACCGAGTGATTGAACCCAAAGGCGTTCTTCCGCAGCCCGCCAATAAGATTGACAACAATATGGACGAGATCTACGACAACGAGATTCTCATCGATGTCCAGACCTTGAATATCGACTCCGCATCTTTCACGGACATTCACAACTATGCTAAACAGCAGGCCGGCGAAGGCGCCAGCCGCGAAGCTGTGATGGAAGAAGTGAAGAAAGAAATGCTGCTGAACGTGGAACTCCAGGGCAAGCACCGCAACCGCCGCACCGGTTCTGGTGGTATGCTCCTCGGCCGTGTCGAGAAGATTGGCGACGCCCTCAAGGGCAAAATCGACCTCAAAGAGGGCGACAAGATTGCCACGCTCGTTTCCCTTTCCCTGACTCCGCTCCGCATCGACGAGATCCTTGAGATCCGCGAAGATGTCGATCAGGTGGACATCAAAGGCAAGGCCATTCTCTTCGAGAGTGGCATCTATGCTAAGATCCCGTCCGACCTTCCCGAAAAGCTTGCCCTCTCCGCACTTGACGTGGCTGGTGCTCCCGCACAGACCGCCAAGCTCTGCAAACCGGGCGACACGGTCCTCATCATCGGCGCCGGTGGCAAGTCCGGTATGCTCTGCTGCTATGAGGCTAAAAAGCGCGTCGGCGTGACTGGCAAAGTCATCGGTATGACTCACAGCCAGAAGTCCACCGAGCGTCTCCAGAAACTCGGCTTCTGCGATGTTGTGTTCGCCGGCAATGCCTCCGACCCCGTCGCTATGCTCGAGAAGATCTCTGAACTCACCGACGGCCATATGGCTGACGTCACCATCAACAACGTCAACATCCCCGATACGGAGATGACCTCCGTGCTCTGCACGAAGGATGACGGCGTCGTCTATTTCTTCTCTATGGCCACCTCCTTCACCAAGGCCGCCCTCGGTGCTGAAGGCGTGGGTAGCGATGTGACGATGATCATCGGTAACGGCTATACGAAAGGCCACGCAGAAATTACGTTGCAAGAACTTCGCGAATGCAAGGCATTGCGCGATATCTTCACGGAACTGTATGCGTAACCTATGAGATATAGTAATAATAATTTTTTTTGACGAGAAAAGCGGGGCCCCTAAACCCCGCTTTTTTGTTACTTTTGCACTCTGATTCCCAAAATGATGAAAAAGATCCTGCCCATATTGCTAATGCTCTGGATGGCAGCCTGTTCCATCTCTCTCCAGGCCCAGGAACGCCAGCTGGTCATCCTCCATACCAACGACACCCACAGCCAGATAGAACCCTTTACCTATAAGGCCGACACCAATGTGGGCGGTTTCCTCCGCCGTGAGGCCTTCATCCGCGAAACCCGCGAACAAAACCCCAACGTGCTGCTGTTCGATGCCGGCGACTTCTCCCAAGGCACCCCCTATTTCAACTTCTTCAAAGGGTATGTTGAACTGAAACTGATGAATGCAATGGGCTACGATGCCGTCACGCTCGGCAACCACGAGTTCGACAACGGCTGTCACGCTCTCGGCAAGCGCCTCCGCAAGGCCAAGTTCCCGGTTGTCTGCGCCAACTACGAGTTCTCGGACAAACTCCTGCGCAAAGTGGTCAAACCCTACGTGGTGCTGGAATGCGGCGGTCTCAAGGTCGGCGTGTTCGGCTTGCTGGCTGACCTCCAGACGCTGGTGTCCCCCAGCGTCTCTTCAGAAACTCGCTACCTCGATCCCGTCGCCCGCGCCCGCCAATGCGTGGATGCCCTGAAGCAACAGGGCTGCCAGCTCATCATCTGCCTTTCCCACCTGGGCATCGACGAGAGTATGATGAACGATTTTACCCTGGCTGAAAATGTCCCTGACATCGATATCATCATAGGTGGCCACTCCCATATCGAGATGCCCGAGCCGCGCGTCATAGGCAAAACCCGCATCTATCAAATGACCAGCAAGGGCAAATGCGTGGGCCGCATCAACCTCCAATATTAGAAAGCAAACCATAATAACCTGTAGATAAACAATATGTCAGAAAACCTGAACCTCGTCTCCGACCTCGCCCTGATTCTGATTTCAGCGGGTGTGGTGACCATCATATTCAAGCTTCTCAAACAACCCCTGGTGCTGGGCTATATCGTGGCCGGCATCCTGGTGGGCCCTCACCTCAACCTCTTCCCGACCGTCAAGGATATCGCCGATATTGAGGTCTGGTCTGAAATCGGCATCATCTTCCTGCTTTTCGGGTTGGGACTCGAATTCAGCTTCCGCAAGTTGACCTCCGTGGGCAGCAAGGCCTTTGTGACCGCTTTTCTGGGCATCGTTGCGATGATGGGCGTGGGTATGATTTTGGGTTTCCTGATGGGATGGGAGACGATGCAGAGCATATTCCTCGGCGGTATGCTGGCGATGTCGTCCACTACGATTATCATCAAGGCGTTCGACGATATGCACCTCAAGGACGAGCCCTTTGTGGATTTGACGATGGTGGTGCTCATCATCCAGGATATCGTGGCTGTGGTGATGATGGTGCTCCTCTCCACTGCCTCCGCCAGCAAGCAGTTTGCAGGAATGGAGATGGTGATGAGCATCGTCAAACTCGTCTTCTTCCTGGTGCTTTGGTTTGTGGTGGGCATTTTCGTGATTCCCACCTTCTTCCGGAAAGCCAAGAAATATATCAATGATGAAACCCTGCTGATTATCTCCATCGGACTCTGTTTCGGTATGGTGATTATTGCCAACAATGTGGGCTTTTCTTCCGCATTGGGGGCGTTTGTTATCGGCTCTATACTGTCGGAGACCATTGAAAGCGAACGTATTATTGACCTGACCAAAAGCATCAAGGATCTTTTCGGGGCCATCTTCTTTGTTTCTGTCGGTATGATGGTCGACCCGCAGGTGTTGGCGGAGTATTGGAAACTGGTGTTGTCGCTGGTGATTATCACTTTGGTGGTGAAGGCGTTGGTGCAGACCGTGGCAGCGCTGGTGGCCGGCGCCACGCTGGAGGAGTCTGTCAAGACGGGCTTCACGCTCTCCCAAGTGGGCGAGTTTGCCTTCATCATCGCCTCCGTGGGTGTGTCGCTCGGCGTGATGCCCAAGCACATCTATCCTGTGGTCATTGCAGCCTCCGTCATCACGACGTTCACCACCCCGTACTGGATAAAGGCCGCCACGCCCTTCTACAATTTCCTCGACAGGGTGATTCCTGCCGATTTCAAGGTCCAAATGGATGAATATAGCCTGCTGGGCAAGAAGACGGGAAACAAGAACTGGGGAAGCATCATCACCTATTCCCTCCCGAGAGTGATAATATTCTCTGTCCTCAGTTTCGCCACGCTGGTGTTTCTCTTCGACTACGCTTTGCCCTTCCTGAACAAGTTCGAGATTGTGCAGAAGTTGCCGCATCCGCTATATAATATCATAGGTGCCGTTATTTCGCTGCTGGTTATCACCCCCTTCCTTTTCGGGGTTACTCACAATAACCAGAAAACCCGGCAGCTTTATTCGGATATGGCACGCAAAAGCAAGGGTAATGTGATTGTGATCACTGTGTGGACCCTGTTCCGGATGGTTATTGCCGCCTTCTTCGTCTCCTCCATCCTGATCAAGTTTTTCAAATACACCAAGTGGTTGTTAGTTCTTATCACCATTGCCATCGTGCTCTTCCTGATGTTTTCGCGTTACGCCTTGCGCCGTTTTTCCTTCCTTGAGAACAATTTTATGGAGAACCTTAACGCGAAGGAATCCGACACGGAATCTTGAAATTAACAATAATTTGTTAAAACGTGATTTAACATAAATTTGTTAAGCATAAATATAAGTGGCTAATTTATAATAAAATAAATTTGTTACTGAAAGTGTCGATTTCTTAATAATTCTTAATAATATAATAAACTATTGACAAAAGTTTGTTTTGATTGTATCTTTGCCGCCGAATTTAAAATCAAACGCAATGATACATCGGATACATACTCGCGTCGCGCTCTTGCTCCTATGGGGCCTGGTGCCTCTTTGCTCCCTCAGGGCGCAGTTGCCTAACGACATCTATCAGTATAAATTGGAGCAACAAAGTTCGGAACAGGTGCTTCGGACCCTGGTGAAGGACTATGAAAGACTGAAACCCTTTTTTGAAGAGGCATACGGTCTCTATCCCTCGATTCCGAGGGGAATATTGGAGGCGGTCTCTTTCACATATTCAAGATTTAATGATTTGTCGCCTGCTGATACGTCGGAATGGGACACGGCATCTCCTCCGCCTCTTTACGGGGTGATGGGGCTCACGCGACACGGGAAGGGCGTGTTCCGTGAGAACCTGCGGAAAGTGGCCGCGCTGTCGGGAGTCTCTGAAAGTGCGCTTCTGAGTGACCGCCGTGTTTCCATTCTGGCGTACGCTCAGGCGTTCAGCAGTTTGCAGCGCGAATACGGCTCAAGCGATGACACCCTCCGCGACATTTTTCCGGTCTTGATGGAGCTCTCGGAACTGCCGCTCGGCGAGTTCACGGTACGGGATTTGTGCCTCCAGGGACTGCTCAATTGGGATATGACGCGCCATCCTGAGCTCTATCCTATGATGAGTTCGCTCTATGCCATTTGCCTTTTCCTGGCAGATTCCACATCATCCGTCTTGGGAACGCCCCTGCGGAAGGTGGATTGGAATGGCCTCTTTGGCAATAACTTGAAGTGGTTGAGGAAATCCTCCGTCACCTTGGAACAGCCCACTGACAAAGGGGTGGGGGAGGTCCGTTCGGCGGATTACCCCGATGCGATATGGCGCCCG
>JAEEGJ010002285.1_pt1 | contig 111217 bp, 103 predicted proteins | sample 8958761 | NCBI WGS metagenome assembly JAEEGJ01 (sample SAMN16246546, study PRJNA631951) | gut metagenome | biome: gut microbiome; feature: rumen; material: RS-attached | host: Bos | place: Iran: Karaj | collected 2018-10 | reverse complement strand
CCAAGGACGCCCGCGACTATATCGATTCCGCGATAAACGGCAGGGAAAACGTCTATGAGGCGGTCTCGGAGAATAACTTCTTCCGCACCGATATCTCCGACGACTGCGACAACTACCCCATGCTGTGGGGGCTTCCCTCCATGAGGGCTTTCCAGAGCGTTGTCAGCACCTCTATCATGGAGTTTTACGACAATATCGGCGTACAGCGCGATGTTGCCTCGCGTCCCGACTTAACGCATTACACGCTCCGCGGTCTGTGCTCCGTGAAGTATTTCTACCGCGAGGTCACTGACGGCTGCGCGATAGACAAAATATCCGGCAAAACTCAGGATATCTCCGACAAGACCGGTAAAAACGGCATAAACGCCTCAAAGGTGGATATCAGGGAGTACCTCCCCGGCTTTAAGCTGGTGGAGTCCGGCAAGAATTTCGAGGTCTACGAAAACGAGCTCTACATCCCCATGGGATTCGGCTACGATACGTATATCTCAGAGGACACCGCAAAGGGATTCCTCAAAGGCACACGCGAAAAAATGCTTATAAAGGCACTCGTCCTCAGCGATGAGCAGATAGAAAAATACGGCGATATCCTCACGGAAATGTCACCTGCCCTGCCGCATAATTTCTCGAGAACGAGCTACGAACGTGCCTGCCATGAAAAACAGAGGAACTGCTCTAAGAGCTTCTCCTATGATTCCCACGGCTTCACCGCCGATATAGAGCTCAAAAAGCCGGAGCTCGTATTCTTCAGCGTCCCATACAGCGAGGGCTGGACTGCTTCCGTCAACGGCAAGCCCGCCGACGTTGAAAAGGTCTCGTACGGCTTCATGGCGGTAAAGGCTGACGCCGGCGATAACAAAATAGAGTTCCGTTACGAAACTCCCGGCTTCCGCACCGGAGCCTGTATCTCGCTCGGAGCAGGAGGCGTGTTGATAGTCTATTTGCTGATAATGCGCTTGTTCGACAAAAAACGCCGCTTCAAACGCTTCACGCACAGCTATGACTACAGCTCGCTTGAAAAGGTCTCCGCATCGGAGATATACACCCGAAGCTTTATCAAAAAGGATCAATAAATCAGTACACATAATATACAGGAGGAATTTACATGCATCTTGATGAAAAAACACTCAGAAGCGAAACTATCTACGAGGGTCCCATATTCACAATTACCCACGACACCGTTGAGCTCGAAAACGGAAAAGAAGCTATCCGCGATGTTCTTCTGCATCACGGCGGAGTCTGCGTGCTCCCCGTAAATGAGGACAACGAGGTCTTTCTCGTTAAACAGTTCCGTTACCCCTTCCGCACGGTTACTCTCGAAGCTCCCGCGGGCAAGCTCGAAAAGGGCGAGGACCACGCTGAATGCGGCAGACGCGAGCTCCTCGAAGAAACAGGCTGTACCTGCTCGGAGTACACCTTCCTCGGCGAGATGTACCCCACTCCCGCATACAACACCGAGATAACCTATATGTACCTCGCGAGAGGACTCTCCTACGAGAAGCAGTCCCTCGACCCCGATGAGTTCCTCGACGTTGAGAAGATGCCCCTCTCAGATGCGGTAAAGCTCGTAATGGAGGGAAAAATACCCGACGGAAAGACTCAGATAGTCATTCTCAAGGCTGCAAAAATGCTCGGTATAGACTAAAAAAGAAAGCATTCATCGGGACGCCCCGCTGAATGCTTTTTTCATGTTATTCTTCATTCTCTCCTGTTTCAGCTTCGCCGGCAGAAGCCTCTTCTGCGGCGATAACCGCCATTTGCCTTTCATAGGCTTCAAGTATGCTTTCCTCGAAAAGCTTCCTTGCCGCGCCCGAGATAGGGTGAACTATATCACGGAAGACACCGTTTTCATCTTTCCTGCTCGGCATTGCAACGAATAACCGCTCATCGCCCTGCACTACCTTGATATCATGAACTGCGAACATATCGTCGATAGTTACAGAAACGACTGCGCGAAGCCTTCCCTCGGTCATTATTTTCCTTATTTTGACATCTGTGATCTCCATGCTGTGCTACCTCCTTTACTATGGATTCTATTACGTCGAACTGAAAAACAAATTTTACCATTGTTTATTCATCAAAACATATGTCCGCATTATATTATAACTCATTAATCTAAAAAAAGCAATACTTATTTGAAATAATTAAAAAAATATTCGCCGATGTAAACCGTAAAAGTGACGTGCCGGTGACATTCAGCAAAAATCCGAACATTTATTCAAATTTGCTATTGAAAAATCCTGCGGGATATGTTACAATAATAAAATAGGTATACTATGTCAGCTCGCGGAAACGACTGACTCAACACATATTAGAAAAGGTGATAGATTTTGGATAACAGTATCTTGAATATCTTAGAAGGCAAAAAGCATATTCACTTCATCGGTATCGGCGGCTCGGGAATGTATCCCCTCGCGCAGATACTCCACGGACAGGGCTACTACCTCACCGGCTCTGACAACAACGAGACCGAAACTCTCGACGCCGTAAGAAATATGGGTATCCCCGTGTTCATCGGTCAGCGCGCCGAGAATATCGAGGGCGCAGACCTCATCGTCCATACTGCCGCTATAATGGCTGACAACCCCGAGCTCATGGCCGCAAAGGCAAGCGGTGTTCCCGTGCTCGAGCGTGCAGACCTCCTCGGTATCGTTACGAGCTGGTACGATAACGCTATCTGCGTTTCCGGTACTCACGGCAAGACCTCCACTACTTCTATGATAACTCAGATACTCTTCACCGCAGGTATCGACCTCTCTGCATACATCGGCGGAAAGCTCCCCTGCATCGGCGGAAGCGGCAAATCCGGCACAAGCGATATCCTCGTTTGCGAATCCTGCGAATTCGAGGACCACTTCCTCAAATTTTACCCCGATATATCCGTTATACTCAATATCGACGCCGACCACCTCGACTACTTCGGCACTCTCGAAAACATCATCAAGTCCTTCCATAAATTCAACGAGAACACCTCGAAATGCATCATCATAAACGGCTCTGACGCCAACTCCGTGAAGTCGCTCGAGGGCATAACCGGCAAGGAGATAATCACCTTCGGCAAGGACAGCTCCTGCGACTACTATCCCGAGAACGTAAAACATGAAAACGGTCTCCTCACCACTTACGATGCTATGTACAAGGGCGAAAAGCTTGGCACTGTCACTCTTCACGTTGCAGGCATACACAATGTCCTCAACTCACTTGCAGCAGTTGCCGCTGCCCGTTATGTTGGCACTGATTTCAAGTTCATACAGAAAGGTCTCGAGGACTTCCGCGGTGCTAAACGCCGTTTCGAGAAGCTCGGCTTTGAAAAGGGCATAACCGTAGTCGATGACTACGCTCACCACCCAACCGAGCTGGAAGCTACTCTCAATGCAGCTATGGAGATGAATTTCAACCACGTATGGGCTGTGTTCCAGCCTTTCACATTCTCACGTACAAAGCTCCTGCTTGACGACTTTGCAAGAGTTTTACAGATACCCGATCACGCAGTTCTTACCGACATAATGGGAAGCCGTGAAAAAAACACCTACGGTATCTTCACCCGTCACCTTGCAGAAAAGATACCGAACTGCATATGGTTCCCACAGGACGAGACAGCTGAATGGACAGACGAAAGAAAAAACGCTAACTTTGAACAGATATGCGACTATGTATGTAAACACGCCGAGGAGGGCGACCTTGTGATCACTCTCGGCTGCGGTGACGCTTACAAGATCGCTAAGATGATACTGAAAAAGCTTTCGGAGGAATAATTATGCTCAAGGATAAGGAAATCGCTGTTTTCAACTATATCAAATCCCGTCTCAGTGACGGTATGTCGCCGTCAGTCAGAGAGATAATGGACGCAATGGGTTTCAAATCCACATCAACTGCTCACCGTTATATCGAGACTCTTGTCCGCAACGGACTCATCGAGAAAACAGGCAACCTGAACCGCACCCTGCGTCTGCCAAACAGCGGAACTACTTCCGTTCCCGTTATGGGCACCGTCACAGCAGGTCAGCCTATCACAGCTGTTGAAGATATCACGGGATATATCGGCTTTGAAGCTCCGGGAGTTGATCCGCAGGATCTTTTCGCACTGAAAATACGCGGCGAGAGCATGATAAACGCAGGTATCCTCGACGGTGATATCGTTATCGTTCAGCGCGCGAATTACGCTGAAAACGGCGATATCGTCGTAGCCTTTATCGACCGTGAGGAGGCTACTGTCAAGACTTTCTACAAGGAGCGCGGACACTACCGCTTACAGCCTGAGAACGATACAATGGAGCCTATCATCGTTGACGAAGTGGAGGTTCTCGGCAAGGTCATCGGCTTGAAGCGTTACTATTAAGCCGTTAGCTCTTAGCCATTAGCCATTAGCCTTTAGCTTGTAGGGGACGGCGTCCTCGACGTCCCTCAGACAGACGTTACTACGATAAATCGGAATTTATGTGAGGAATAATATGATATTAAAAAGAGGAATTACAGGTTTTTTTGACGGCGATAATTGTTCTTTAACAGAAAATGGCTATATGGCTTTCAAACAAGTCTGTTATTGCATTCAGACAAATACAACTAATTTACTTGATATTTGTAAACCTGATAACGCCAATTATTTTTATGCTCACTTTAATACATATGGAAAGGAACTTTATGTTCTTCTAAATAAATATCACCCTATCATAGCTTTTACAAATGAACTTACTTTTATGAATAAAGTATTTATTAACGTTCCAGAAAACCACGTTTACTTTATGAATTATGATATAGTTAGTGCTGATATCTTAAATTCTCCATTCACTAATATTGAATATGATTTATTCAAGGTAGAATTGGAACAAATAAAATATTGGAATCCTACTTCTATTGGAAATATTATTTTTAATGAATGGGATTAAAAGTATATATTCTGATTTATCTCAGACTCTCAACTCTCAATTCTAAACTCTCAACTAAAACAACTCCGAGGTGAAAACATGACACTAAACGAAATAATGGCACTTATTGACCGTTCATTATTTGCCGCTATAGGATACACCGACGAACAAAACAGACAGAATATACGCAAGGTTTTCTGCGTATGGCATAAGGGCTTGGGCAGACACCTAATCTCCACGAATACAAGTTCGAGCCATGTAAAGAGCCTTATGAAAAACAATAACGTATGCCTGTACTTCTCAGACGATACAACATTTGAGGGGGTATGCCTGTACGGAAGAGCTGAGATACGCTCCGAAAGAGAGTATAAGGAGCTCCTCTGGAATGAGGGCGACGAAAAATACTACCCCAACGGTATAGATGACGAGGACTACTGCGTTCTTGAAATAATAGCCGAAAGCGGCAGGTTTTACCGATTTGACGGAAAAGGTGATCTGTCAAAGGCTGATATTGACTCCTTCGACAGTGACAAAAAATACGAAAACGGGTACTCAAAGTTCAATGAAAAGAGTTGATAACAATGCAGGATAAGCACCAGAATAACGATCTTAACGACATATTGTCAGCCTTTAAGTCAGCTGCGTCCGACGACGGAAGCTCTTCAGGAAAGAAAATGAGCTCAGAGGAAGCTGCGGCAAAAGTCGAGGAAATGTTTGCACAGGCAAGGGCTCAGAGTGCAAGTAAAAAGAAAAAGCGCGGCAGTTCATCTGCCGAAGAAGCTCCTGTTTCTTTTGAATTTCCCGAGACAGCTCCCGAACCCTTGAAAACCGAGGAAAAGAGCGCAGGCATATCAATAGTTACAAAGGAAAAGAAAGAAAGTGCAAAGGCGAAAGATGAGAGATTACAGTCTGACGTTGCCGCACTTTCCACAGAGCTGACCGAGGGAAGGCTGAGTTCGGAAGAAGCTGAGAAAAAGATCACCGAGATGCTGACTCTTGCAAGCTCGCAAAATCAGAAAAAAACGAATAATTCAGCCTATTCCCCAAAAACAGTCGAAGTCATTGTTCTTACAGTCATTGCTGTTCTGCTTTTTGTTATTACAACGGACTCGGGACTCCCCGGACCGCTTTCCCCTGTCGCTATCCTTCTCCCTGCTCTTTTCGGAATAGGATACAGATATTTCAAACAGCAGTTACCTATACGCAAAGCTGTTACGGAAAGTATCCCTCACATCATAATATCAGCTGTATTTATGATAGGTGTCATACTCGCCTTTATATAAGTTGAGAGTTATTATTTAACTCTTTCTGCAAATATTTATAATGGAGGATATCACATACAAATATATATCCTGCTCTGTAATAACGTTCACACTATCACTATGCACTGACAACTTCTCACTAAAATAAAAATTTTTCAAAAACCTCTTCCATTTCTGCGAAAAATAGTGTATAATGTAAGTTGGTTTAAAATACGCCACGGAAAGGACGATACTATGCTTAATGAAGTTAAGGTAATCATCTGCGGAAAGGAATACAAGATAAAGACCGCAGAAGCACCTAATTACGTATTTGCTCTCGCAAGAGCACTTGAAACAAAGATCAACGAGATCACCGCAGCAAGCGGTTCTTCACCCTATGCTGCTTCAATAATGGTCGCTATGGCTCTCCTTGACGACCTCAACAAGGCTAATCAGCGTCTTGACAGTATCCGCGACCAGACTAAGGAATATGTTGACGAGGCTGGCAGAACACGTATCGAGCGTGATGCTGCACAGAAGGAGATCGAAGTCCTCAAGTCAAAGATAGTTCAGCTTGAGAATATGGTAAAGCTCAAGCAGCTCAGTGACAGCATTTAATGAATAAAGCCGAAATACTCGCCCCCGCAGGCAGCATGGAGACTTTACAGGCTGCTCTCAGATCGGGTGCAGACGCTGTATACATAGGCGGCAAGCGTTTTTCCGCCAGAAGCAGTGCTGCAAATTTCTCTGCGGAGGAAATAGCCGAAGCCGCAAGGCTCTGCCACAAGTACGGTGCAAAGCTGGATCTTGCGGTGAATACTATCATTTCCGATGAAGAAGCCGAAAAGTTCTGCGAATATATCAAAGCCGCTGCACAAAGCGGAGTTGACGCGTTCATCGTTCAGGACTGGGGCTGTGCGGAGCTTATACGCCGCTGTGTTCCCGATGCCATACTTCACGGCTCTACACAGATGTCGGTGCATACCGCCGAGGGAGCTTCCCTGCTCCGAGAGCTGGGCTATGCAAGGGTAGTCCCTGCGCGAGAGCTTGACAAAACTGCTATTTCACGCATCTGCAATGTGGGTATAGAGACCGAGATATTCGTACACGGTGCGCTGTGTATGTCAGTTTCGGGACAGTGCTATATGTCCGCCATGATAGGTTCGCGTTCCGCTAACCGCGGCTGCTGCGGACAGGCTTGCAGACTGCCGTTCTCGGCTGTGGGAAATAAGAGCAAAGCCGCATTGTCACTGAAAGACCTTTCTCTCCTGCCATATGCACAGGAGCTTGCAGAAATGGGCGTTGACTCATTCAAAATAGAGGGACGCATGAAACGCCCCGAATATGTAGCTTCGGCAGTACACGAACTCAAAGCTTCTCTTGACGGTGAAGCCCCCGATATGAAGCTCCTGCGCGGAGTTTTCTCGCGAAGCGGCTTTACCAACGGTTACTATACCGCACAGAGAACGGATATGTTCGGCGTACGCGAGAAGGACGATGTTATTTCCGCTCACGAGCTTATACCAAAGATACACGAACTATACCGCTTTGAGCGCAAGGCTTTTACTGCTGATTTCCATGCAGTCATAAAGAATGACACACCTGTGTGCATTACTGCGACTTGCGGTGATATCTCGGTAAGTGCTCAGGGTGATATCCCTCAGCAGGCTATAAATCGCCCTACCGATATAGATATGCTCACAAAGCAGCTTTCTAAGCTCGGAGATACGGTATTCAGCTTCGGTAAGCTTACTGCCGATATAGATGAAGAACTTATTGTCCCCGCAGGCAAGCTCAACGAGCTGCGCCGCGAAGTGGCTGAAAAGCTCACAGAACGCATTATATCTGCAAATACACCTGCTTATACCATAACGGACTATTCACCGCAGAAGCCCGAACGCTCCGCAGTCTGTATGTCTGAAAAGCTTCCTGTAAGGACTTTCTGCCGAACAACGAAGCAGGCTGTCATTGCAGCTCCTCTTTCGGAATATGTAATTATCCCCGAAGAGCTGATAAATGATGAACTTCTCGGTGCCGTGGATACGGAAAAGATAATAGTTTCTCCTCCGCGCTTCATTGCCAATGAGGAAAAACTGGCAGGCAGACTTATCGAACTGAAAAGCAAGGGCTTGAACAGGCTTTACTGTCATACTCCCGATCATATCGCTATGGGCAGAAAGTCGGGATACAAGCTCCACGGAAGCTTCACCCTGAATGTTTACAACTCATTCAGTGCCGAATATCTTCACGGTCTCGGACTTGAGGACTGCGTTTTCTCCGTTGAAGCTACATTGCCGCAAATAGCCAATGTGCGTACATCTCTGCCGATGGGTGCGGCAGTATACGGCAGACTTCCCCTTATGCTCACACGCAACTGCCCCATAAAGAATGAAGTGGGCTGCGGAAAATGCACAAAGAAGCTCATTGACCGCACAGGACGCGAGCTCCCTGTAGCCTGCTCAAAGGACTACGTGGAGATACTCAACGCCGACAGACTCTCCATGCTTGACAGAACAGACGAACTCAGCAATATATCATTCGGTGTCGCTTATCTCTCAGATGAGGACGATGATATGATACGCTCCGTTCTCTCAGGTCGAAAGCCGCAGGGAAACATCACCCGCGGACTATACTACAGAGGTATCTGAATATGAAACTTACCTTCAAAAAACTTGATCCAAAGGCTGTTATCCCCTCCCGTGCCACAGCAGGGAGCGCAGGTCTTGACCTTTGCGCCTGCCTCGATGAGCCTGTTACTCTCGAAGCAGGAGAGATAAAAATGATACCCATAGGTATCACTGCACAGCCTGACTGTGACGATATCGCACTGCTCATCTACCCACGCTCGGGACTCTCATCAAAATTCGGAGTCTCACTTGCCAACTGCGTTGGTGTTGTTGACAGCGATTACCGCGGAGCATGGTTCGTTCCGCTCATCAACCACGGAAAAGCTCCGTTTACGGTCGAACACGGTATGCGTATCGCACAGGTGATCCCAACACGTATCTTAATGCCCGAGATAGAAGTCAGCGACGAACTCTCGGAGACTGAGCGCGGAAGCGGCGGCTTCGGCTCGTCAGGCATCTGATATATACTAAGTTTTACAAAAGATTGGAGATATTATTATGAAAAAAACTCTATATTTTCTGCTTCTTCTTATATGCGGCTGTATACTCGGCGGAATAATCGCAAGTGCGGCTTCGGGCTCATTCGCATGGCTTGGCTGGTCAAGAGGTATCACACTCGCTCCGAGTACATTTGCTACCGACCTTATCTCACTTACCTTCGGTTTTTCTATAAATATCAGCGTTGCACAGGTCATCTGTATCATCGCAGCGATATATGCATACATAAAGACCGCTCCAAAGGTGATCTCAGGCTGAAAAATATATCTTCTGTTGTCCTTTTCGACAGTTTTTCATCACCAGCGGACAGTTATGTCACCGTAATACACTAAATTTGTCGGGAAATGCTTTTTCTCGCCGAAAATTCTTGTACATATGTCCCTTTGGTGATATAATATAATATGTGTATAACAAGAATTAATGCATTTTAAGGAGCTGCAAAATGTTTACAAAAGATATTGGCATTGACCTCGGAACTGCTAATACCCTCGTATATATGAGGGGAAAAGGTATAATAATAAGAGAGCCTTCAGTAGTTGCCGTAAATACAAGAACGGATAAATGCCGCTATGTCGGTAAGGAGGCAAAGGACGTCATCGGTCGTACCCCCGGTTCTATCGTTGCTGTCAGACCTCTGAAGGACGGCGTTATCGCCGATTTCGATATAGCTACCACAATGCTTCAGGAATTTATAAGGAAAGCCCTCAAGGGTACTCTTTTTACCAAAGCTAACGTTATCATCTGTATACCTTCGGGCGTTACTGCCGTTGAAAGACGTGCTGTACGTGAGTCCTGCAAAAAGGCAGGTGCTAACAACGTACTCATTATCGAGGAGCCTATGGCTGCCGCTATCGGTGCAGGTCTCCCCACAAACGCTCCCGCAGGCAGCATGATAGTTGATATCGGCGGCGGTACGAGCGAAGTCGCTGTAATATCAATGGGCGGCATCGTTGCTTCACGCTCTGTAAGATGTGCAGGCGATGAGTTCGATGCAGCTATCATCAACTATATCAAGAAAAAGTATAATCTCCTCATCGGTGAAAGAACTGCCGAGAACATCAAGCTGGATATCGGCTCTGCTTTCCCAAGTGAGAAGGAAGAAGCTCAGGAGATAAAGGGAAGAAATCTTCTCAACGGTCTCCCAGAGAATATAACAGTTACTTCTGCCGAGATACGTGATGCTCTCGTTGAGCCCCTTTCAAGAGTCATAGACGCTATAAAGTCCACTCTTGAAGAAACCCCTCCCGAGCTTTCGGCAGATATCATCGACCACGGCATTACACTTGCAGGCGGCGGCGCACTTCTCCGCGGTCTGGACAAGCTAATAAACCGCGAAACAGGTATGCCCGTTTATATCGCCGAGTATCCTCTTGACTGCGTTGCAGAGGGTACAGGCAAGATACTGGAAAATATCAGCGATTATCAGGACGCTCTCACCGAAAACGTCAAGTACTATTAAGGAGGAGCTTCATGCGTGAATTCTTTAAAAGCACCAGATGTAAGGTCCTGCTTGCTTTTCTCGCTTTCCTTATTGGTATAATGATCTATGCCGTCACAAGAGGCGGCTATTCCATTTCGGGAGCCTCCTTTATCAATACAGTAACAAAGCCTTTCCGTGCAGCCTCCAACAGGATAAGCATGAAAATGGAGAATACTGTCGATAAGCTCTCAAACGCCGACAAATACTATGAGGAGAACGAACGCCTCAAAAAACAGATAGGCGAGCTCAATGCTCAGCTTACAGAATATGACGCTATAAAGGCAGAAGTTGAAGAGCTCCGCAAATTCGTTACCATAAAGGAAAAGAATGAGGATTATCAGCTTTCTCAGCCATGCGGCGTTCTGGGCTATGTTACCAATGATCCTTTCAAGTCGTTTACTATTGACAAGGGCTCTGAGGACGGTATCCTTGTGAACTGCCCTGTTGTTACCGCAGAGGGACTTGTAGGAATAACAGTTGAGGTGTCAAAGCACGTTTCCACTGTGAGAACTATCCTTTCTCCTGATCTTTCCGTAGCAGCTGTTGCTTCGTCGTCAAATGCCGATCAGGGCATAATCGAGGGCAATATACTCTCTTCTGAGAACGGTCAGACAAAGCTTATCCACGTTCCGAAAAAGAACAAGCTCAAACGCGGCGACCTTATGATAACCACAGGTACAAGCGGACTTTTCCCCAAGGATTACCCTATCGGTACTATCCTTGAAATAGGTCTCGACTCTAACGGTCTTTCCGTATGTGCTGATATACAGCCATGTGTGGACGTTACAAGACTTACCTCTGTCATTGTTATAACCGATTTCAGCGGTAAATTCCATGAGGACGAGGACGAAGAAAGCAACGAAAAGTCTGAGGATAAGGCTGATAAGGACGAGGGAAAAGCCCATGAGGATTAAAACTACCCGTCAGCAGCATATCCTGCGCATAAAAACAACACTGCGCTGGCTGCTGTATTACCTGCTTATCTTCCTGAGCTTTATCATAATGACCTCGGGAACGCTCTATAAGCCCATACTCCTTGTGCCCCTTGCCATAGCTATCTCTATAAACAACAATATCTACGGTTCGGCAGTAACGGGAGCATTCTGCGGTTTTCTCATTGATATATGCTGCGGCAAGCTTTTCGGATATAATGCCGTTATACTTGCATTCTTCTGCATATTGACCAATCTTGTATTTGAGCTTTACCTGAAAAACCGCTTCATCAATTATCTGATGATAACGGCTGTAGTATCATACATACAGTGCTGGCTGGATTATAAATTCTACTATCAGATATGGGATTACGAAAATGTAGGACGCATATTCGTGAGAGTTTCCCTTAGAGTCTGGGCATACACTGTAATATCAGCTTTCTTCATGTATCTCCTTGTAAAGCTTGTCAACAAGCTGCTCATGCCAAAGGAGCACCTTACTATCGAAGAAGCTATAAATACAAATATACAAAACGAAAACAAAAGATGAAATGCTTCGACCGCACTTTAACTGTGCGGTCAAAACTATAAGGAGGCAGTTAATTGAAAGGATTTGCAGAAAACCTAAAATCCATGATCATTATCCTGCTGGTAGTCCTGCTCGCTCTGCTCAGTTCACTGAGACTTATGAAAATACAGGTAGTCGGCGATAAGAATATCGCTGCTCCGAACCAGTATGAGCCGGGTACTCTTACCTATAACAAAGGCGTAAAGGCTACCCGCGGAGAAATAATCGACTATGACGGCAATGTGCTCGTTACAAACGACTCCAGAACAGACCTTGTCCTCAGAATGGCTTTCTTCCCTACCGATCTGCAAGAGGGCAACAAAACTCTTCTCGGAATTTACCGCGCACTTGAGGAAAGAGGCTATAAATTCAAGGAAAGCATACCCGTATCCTTTACAAAGCCTTATGTTTTCACATCAAAGGAGACAGATGAGCTTATCTCAGACCTTAACCTCAATGTTTATGCTACTGCCGAAAACTGTATCGACAAGCTCATATCCGATTATGAGATAGACGATAAGTATAATGACGAGGAAAAACGTATCATTGCAGGTATGCGCTATCAGATGATAGATAAGGACTTCTCCTACAGCAATGATCTCCTCCTCGCTGAGGGAGTCGATGAAAAAACTGTAGTTGACCTTAAAGAGCTTGGCAACTTCTATCGCGGCATCGAAGCTATCGATGCTTCCGAGCGAAAGATAGTCCGCGGAGATATTCTCCCACACGAGATAGGCACTGTAGGTCCTATCTACGCAGAAGAATATGACGAGCTTAAAAATAAGGGCTACAGCTACAACGATGTGCTCGGAAAGAGCGGTATCGAAGCCGCTATGGAGACCGAACTGAGAGGTCTTAACGGACAGGAACAGATAGCTGTCAAGGACGGTGTGGTAAGAGATGTAAAGACTATATCCGATGCCACATCAGGTGAAACTGTCAAGCTCACCGTAAACGGTGCTTATCAGCTGAAGCTCCAGAATATACTTGATAACTTCCTTACCAACACTTTCCCGTCTATAAATCCCAAACCTTCAATACTCAAAGGCAACTGCGGTGCAATATGCGTTCTTGACGCTAAGACAGGTGCTGTAAGAGGAATGGCTACAGCTCCGACCTACAATCTCAAGGATTACACAGAAAACTATGACTACTTTTTGCAGGCTAAGGATACTCCCCTTGTTAACCGCTGCACATATGGTCTTTACCGTCCGGGTTCAACTTTCAAGACCATTACTGCTACAGCAGGTCTGAATGAGGGAGTCATCACAGGAGGAACTCCCCTTGTATGTCATCAGGGATATGATTTCTACGGAACATACTACTCCTGTACGGGCTATCACGGCAATATCACTGTCCGCCCTGCTATCGAGGTATCATGTAACTGCTTCTTCTACGAAGTATCAAGAATGTTGGGTATCGACAATATCACAAAGTACGCCAAGCTCTACGGACTCGGCTCACATACAGGCATCGAAACAGGCGATGCTGAGGGCTATCTCTGTAACCCCGAGACCTTTGCCGAGCACGGTCAGGAATGGTATATCGGTTACGTTATACAGGCAGGTATCGGTAACCAGGACTGCGGTATGACTCCGCTGCAAATGGCTGTAGTTGCCAATACTATCGCTAACCGCGGTGTAAGATATCAGCCATATCTGGTAGACAGCTATTACAAATACGGCACAGATACTCTTATCAAAAAGACCGAGCCTACTATAGCTCAGCAGATAGAGCTGAATACTCCCGACCTTTACGACTATATCATCGGCGGTATGATGGACGCTGCAAGAAGTATGCCTGCAAGATACTCTCTTACAGACTTAGGCTACGATGTTGCTATAAAGACAGGTACTCCTCAGACAGGTCGTAACCTCGATGAGCAGAACTCATTCTTCATCGGCTTTGCTCCTGCTGACAACCCCGAAGTTGCTTTTGCAGGCGTTATCGAAAGCGGTGAGTATTCAAAGTATATGATACGTGACCTTCTCCTTGCTTATCAGGAGTGCTACGGTCTTAACGGCGTTAAGCCCTCGAAGCAGAAGCTCCCCGAGGAAGTACGTCCCGAGCTTACAACTACATCATCTACTACTACAACTACCACTACTACGACTACCACAACTACTGTTGAAACTGTTATCGAACCATATTCAGAAGCTCTCACAGATGCTCCTGCTGAGCCGTGGACTCAGCCTGTTCAGCAGCAGCCTTGGACAGAATACCCTGCCGCTGTTCCAACAGAGCCTACAGTGCCTTACGATCCTAATGCACTTTCTCCCGAAGCTTCACAGGATCCGAACTATCAATGATAATTTAAAACTCAAAGGGACGATATTATATCGTCCCTTTTTTGTGCCCGAGTGATTAGTTATTAGTGGTTAGTGCATAGTGTAGGGGCAATGCCACATCGCTCCGTTTGGACTTCGTTACATTTTGTCGAGCTGATGTGAGCAAAAGTCCCAACACTCTCAACTATCAGCTCGCGGACGACCTCTGGTCGTCCCTACAATTCTACTCACTAATAACTAATCACTATGCACTAATCACTAACCACTTGCTGACTTCCAAAGGCAGCCGCTCTAAGTTCTAAAGCATAAAAATGTATATTTTCCGACTAATTGTCAATAATATGGTCGGAGGTGTTAGTGTGAAGAAAAACGAACTGACCGATAAACATTATGCAAAAGGCTCTAAGGGCTTCTATGCCGCACTTGGTATAAGTGCTGTTATGATAGGAGCTGCCTGCCTTTTTGCTCACAAACAGGGCGACAGGATAGCCGATATGAAACCTGTCACAAACAAGCCTGCTGTCCATGAAGCAGCCGTTGACAGACAAGTTACAAACATACCCAAAGCCACGACTCCTGCTTACAGAGTCACTACCGCAGTGGTCACAATGCCGATTTTTACGGACGCACCCACAGCGACAATACCTGCTGCTGAGATAAGCGTAGATGCTCCCCCTGCTGCCGAACCCGTACAGGCAGAAGCAGAGGAAACTGCCGCACAGGACATGACAGACCTTAAACTCCCTGTGGCAGATATAAGCAATATCATCAACCCATTCAGCGGCGGCGAGCTTGTAAAAAACGAGACAACAGGCTCATGGCAGACTCACAATGGTGTGGATATAGCCGCCGAAGTAGGTGCAGAGGTCTATGCCGTAGCTGGCGGTGAAGTAACAGCTGTGAAGAACGACGCTCTGTGGGGAGTAACTCTGCTCCTCGACCACAAAAACGGATATACTACCAGATACTGCGGACTCAATGCTGACCTTGCCGTGCAGGAGGGAGACAAACTCAACGGTGGCGATGTCATAGGAACTGTTGGAGGCTCTGCCGATATCGAAAGCTCACTTGCTCCACATATCCACATTGAAATGACACACAACGGCGCATTTATTGATCCATTGCCTTTACTGGGAAGTTAAAAATTATGTCTTTTGTAGGGGACGGCGTCCTCGACGTCCCGTTGTAGGGGCGGATATTATCCGCCCGTAAGTTTCAAAGTCCAATTAGGGAACGCCTTCTCTTGCAAAGCGTTCCCTCTTTCAAAACAGTCCACTGGACTGTTTTGAAATTCACCCTTTGCGATGCGCCTTCGAATTATTTCGCTGTTCTTTAAGAACTGGGAACAGCGACCAAAGACTCTGCCAAAGGAACACAGTCCCTTTGGAATCCCGTTCATACGCTCATCAAGTAATTACGTTAACTCATAATTTATAAAAGCCATAGCCCTTAAACTTCCGTATGAATACCGCCTTTACATATTGACTTTTGCGTGATACTGTGCTATAATCTGTTTTATTATCATAAAACGGAGGTATCAGTATGAAAGCACTAATTATCAATTGCAGCCCCGTAAGAAACGGCGCAACAGCGGAGATAGTCCGCATAGTCACAGAGGAATTGTCAAAAAAATACACTGCCGAAAGTATCTGCATAGACGACTATGATTTCAGCTTTTGCAAAGGGTGCAGAAGCTGCCATAATACAGCGGAGTGTGTTCAGCACGATGACATTGATGTAATTATGGATAAATTCGAGAACGCCCATATCATCGTTTCTGTAGCTCCCTCCTACTGGGCTGACGTTCCTGCTCAGTTCAAGGCTTTCATCGACAGATGCACTCCGTGGTGCAATACACATGAGCCTCATGCAAAGCTCAGCAGCGGCAAAAAAGGCTACTCCATAGCACTGCGAACAGGTCCGAATATGAAAGAGTGCCAGCGTATCATAGGAACTATCGAGCACTTCTACGGTCATCTCGAAATAGAATGCTGCGGCAGTCTGGGATTATGCTCCATAGAGTACAAGGAAGCCGTTGAACCGAAAAAGTCTGAGATTATAGCTTTCTGCGATACTATATAAAAAGAAAAACCTGAGAACGCAAAGTCCTCAGGTTTTATATTTATGGAATTATTATGATCAAGCCTTGTTAACGCTTCCGAAGAGCTCCATCTTCTCCTTGACCTTAGCCTTGATAGCCTCAACGCCTGGTGCGAGAAGCTTTCTTGGGTCAAAGCCCTTGCCCTGCTTGTCCTTGCCAGCTTCAACATATCCTCTTGTAGCCTCAGCAAATACGAGCTGACACTCTGTGTTTACGTTGATCTTAGCAACGCCGAGAGAGATAGCCTTTGTGATCATATCGTCAGGGATACCTGTACCGCCGTGAAGTACGAGAGGCATCTCGCCAACAGCCTTGTTAACAGCCTCAAGAGTCTCAAAGCTGAGACCTTCCCAGTTTGCAGGATATACACCGTGGATATTACCGATACCAGCTGCGAGGAAGTCAACACCGAGGTCTGCGATCATCTTGCACTCAGCAGGATCTGCGCACTCGCCCTTACCGATAACGCCGTCTTCTTCACCACCGATAGCACCTACTTCTGCCTCGATTGAAAGACCAAGATTGTGAGCAGCATTTACGAGCTCAGTTGTCTTAGCAACGTTCTCGTCGATCGGGAAGTGTGAACCGTCGAACATGATTGATGTAAAGCCAGCCTTGATGCACTTGTAGCAAGCACCGTATGAGCCGTGGTCGAGGTGAAGTGCAACAGGAACTGTGATTCCGAGAGACTTGTCCATAGCTGCAACCATAGCTGCAACAGTCTCAAAACCGCACATATACTTACCAGCACCCTCTGAAACACCGAGGATAACAGGTGAATTGCACTCCTGAGCTGTCTGAAGGATAGCCTTAGTCCACTCAAGGTTGTTGATATTGAACTGACCTACTGCGTATTTGCCTGCTCTTGCTTTCTGGAGCATTTCTGTAGCTGAAGTTAACATAGATATAATTCCTCCTGAGAATTCATTTACGGGGATCGTGACCCCATCGTTAATATTATATCATAGGTTGCTGTGAATTGCAAGAGTTTCCATAAAATTTAGCAATAAAAGCCTATTTGGCAAGTTTTTAGTGGTTAGTGCATAGTGATTAGTTATTAGTAAGCAGGATTGTAGGGGCTGGCGTCCTCGACAGCCCGAGCCTTACGCAATAAGTAACATGAACGCACTGTAGGGGCGAGTTCCGCTCGCCCGTGTGCATCTTACATAATATATGCAGCATTAGCACATTGTAGGGAACGCCTCCCAACAGGAGCCGCGACCCTCTGTCAGCTATGCTGACATCTCCCTGCACTACAGGGAGTCACCCTCGGCGTTCCGCAACTAACAATGAAATTAACATGAACCTATGTAGGGGCGAGTTCCGCTCGCCCGTTTAATAATTGTAAATGGCAATATGTTTATTGCGACGCACATATTTACATATCATATATACAAACTCCACCCGAGGTGTATCTTTTTTGAAATTCAATGGTTTTCCGTTGAAAAATCTCCTTTTTTCGCCCTCTTATAGAAAAACATAAAAAGGGCGGAATGATCCGCCCTACTACTATCTACTCATTACTCTCTACTTACTGATCATTTGTAGAACAATGAGACATCAATCTCTTCTTGCTCCTCATTTTCTTTGGAAATATCAGGAAAACTGTTTCTGTTAGCTGATGCAATATTGTAGAAAGTAGAGCTTGTTTCTGCTAAATAATCATATAAGTATCCGAATACATATATTACGAAACAGATAATATAACTGAAAAACAGTGAGACCAGTGTTAACACAAGCGAAAAGCCCCTCCGATTACTTATTGAACAAACCGAAGAGATCACACTGCCAATTACCGAGATAATAAACATTACTCCTGACACTATTTTAAGTTTTTGGCCTATATTGCGTAACATAAAATGCGCCCCCTTACAAGTATTATATATCCCTAAGAGTACATTGTCAATAATATTCCCACAGCCGCCGCTTATTTTGTAAAGTTTGATAGATGCGGAGAACTGTTTTTTGTACACTAATAATAATATATAAGATATATAATATGAACAAAATGTGTATTTTTCTGAAACTAAAGGTAAAACTATTGGTATGTATAGGCGGAGCTTATCCGCCCGTTCTCAATATAAGGAAGATTAAAGAGAATATTTCCCTGTTACTTGCCCAGTTGGGCAACAAGTGCTTTGAAAGCGTCACCGCGCTCCTCAAAGTTCTTGAAAATGCCGTAGCTTGCAGCCGCAGGCGACATAACGCAGCTCATACCCTCGGGAGTTATCTCCGCAGCAAGCTTTACTGCGACCTCAAGGTGGTCGGCGTAGTGTACGCGGTCTTTATCCTTGAAGCCGCCGCATGACTGTATCATATCGAATACACGCTTGCCAGAAGCTTCCATGCAGATGACCCTTACATCAAAATCAGCGAGGAAGTCCACAAGTGAAGTATAGTCGATACCTCTGTCCATACCGCCGATGAGGATAGTTCCCACGCTTGGAACGCTCTGCAATGCAGATATAGCAGTTGCGCAGGCAGTAGAGATAGAGTCGTCATACCAGCGTATACCGCGGACAGTGTCCACATATTCAAGGCGGTGAGCCAACGGGTCAAACGTGCGTACAGCCTTGTCGAAGTCGGCTTCGTTCACGAACTGACTGCAAACGCCAAGTGCAATAGCGATATTGTAATGATTATGAACGCCAAGAAGCTTTATATCGTCAACAGGAATACTGTACTTCCTGCCGTTTTCGTAGTTCACGATACCGTCAGCAACGTATATATCCGTACCGCTGTCGGAGTTTGAAACGCGGATAACTTGCGTATTATCACAGTTTGGAGCTATGTCGCTGCTGCACCACAAATAGTCGCCTCTCTGCTGGTGGAGGTAGATATTCTTCTTTGCGTTGTAGTAATTCTCCATAGTACCGTAGTGGTCGAGGTGTTCCTCATAAAGATTGAGGAATACTGCATAATGCGGAGAAACTGTCATATATTCAAGCTGGTGGCATGAAAGCTCACAGACCACAACTGTCCCCTGAGACATACCCTCAGCAATATCGAATACAGGGATACCGATATTTCCTGCGATACGGCAGTCAACTCCCGACTCCTTCAGCACATGATATATGAGCGAAGTAACAGTGCTCTTGCCCTTTGTACCTGTAATGCCGATGATCTTTTCACGAAAGACCTCGAAGAACACCTGTGTTTCACAGGTTATCTGACATTTAAGCTCACTGAGGGGCTTTTCGAGGACAATTCCGGGACTTTTGAACACCATGTCAAAATCGTCCAGACACTGCTGATATTCCTTGCCGCAGATAAGCTCAACGCTGTCGGGGATCCCGTTTGCCTCACGGTCAACGGGATTAAGGTCTGCAATAGCTAAAGAAGCCTGTTTTCCGTACTTTTCCAGTATCTTGTATGTGGACTTTCCCTCTCGTCCGAAGCCGAGAATGCATATCTTTTTTCCGTCAGTATATTCTGTTATATATTCGCTGAATTTATTCACAGCAAACGCTCCATTTCCTTTGTCAGTATGTTTTTGAATTCCTCGGGCAGCAGGTTCTGCTCGTTAAATGAGCCGCAGCACTTCTCATTGAGCATATCAATGGTCTCAGGGTGATAAAGTCCCCGTGACTTGTATTCCTCAAACAGCATCGGGAGCTTCTCCCCGTCCTTTTCAAGTTTGCGTATTGCCAGTGAAACTGCAAGATTCACCTCATCGATACTTCCCACGCACTCAAAAGGCTTGTGCTCGGACTGTCCGATAAGCTCGATGAAGTACTCCTTCATCTTCTCGTCGTTCAGCATATCCCTGCCGAAAATGTCATTAAGCGACCCAAGACTGAGGAACGGCGATAGTATCAGGCATACGAAAAGGCATTTCGGACACTCTCCGCACCATATATCGGGAGATACCTTGCTTCCGAGATTACAGCTTCTGAAAATCGGCAGATACTTCCTGTGAGATACGAACATCTTTGCTATCTGGAATTCCGCAAGAGGACGCAGGAAGCTGAAATAGTACTGTCCCGTGCGGAGATACTTCTCCTCATAGTTGTGGAAATCCTGCTCGAATTCAAAGCTCTTGGAATACTGGTGATTTACGTCCTGCCCTACAACTGTGCTCTCGTTTGCACTTGACTCGTTGGAGAGGACGATATATTTAAGTCCGTTGAGGTAAGCTGTTATCTCAGCCGAAAAGGCAACTATGGACGAAAACGGCGTATGACCGTTGATATAGCCCTTGTTGTTAAGGTCGATAAGCGAGCGGTCAAAGTGACGCTGTGAGATTATCAGTGCATCTTCGGAAAGACCTGCCGTAGTAACGGTGTCGATAATGGAACGGCGTTTGTTTATGGAGTAACACCTGCACTTCATACCTGCATTAACAAGAGTTTCAAGTGTCAGTGCAGAGTCCTTTCCGCCGCCTACAGGCACAAGACAGCCTGAGGGCTGACGATTTGTCTCTTTCAGTGAGCTGTCAAAGCTGCCTGTGGGGACTATCTCCACGAAGCTTTCAAAATCGGCTTTTATGCCGTTTACGAAGAAAAGCTCGCCAAGTCCGAGGAACCACAGCTTTTTCCACCACTGTATCTGCTCACTGTCAAGCTCGCCGCACTCTACGCGGCACACGGGTGAACAGGCTGCTTTCCAGTAGCTTACGGCTTCTGCCATACCAAGCGAAAAGACCAGCCTCTCGAATGTAAGATCGCCCTTTACCGTCATATCCGCAGGCTTGCGGAAAGTCCAGCCCGGGGTGAACTTAGCTAAGTTCGGGAACTCGAATTCATAACCGACTTCTATAGTATCGGCAGTTTCCTCTATGCTGTATGACTTGTATACAAATACGGGAGCTTCCTCCCTGAATTGTTCATATTTACCCATTAAGTTCCTCCGAAAATAGCTTACTTCTGCTCTTCGGCAAGCTTTTTGTAATGTGCTTTCAAAAGGGCAAAGGTATCGTCCGACAGATCATGCTCGACCTTGCAGGCATCTTCAGCTGCAACATCACGCTTAACACCGAGATATGTAAAAAACTCGGTAAGAACTGTATGACGATCATATATGCGCTCAGCAACTATCCTTCCGCCGTCGGTGAGTCTGATGTGATTGTCGTCATCAACGGCAACAAGTCCCTCATCCTTCATCTTTTTGAGTATAATTGAGACTGTGGGACGGGAATAGCCAAGGTAAGAGCAGATGTCAATAGCGTGGACATCAGGCTGCTTCTGTGAAAGGATCAGTATTGTTTCAAGGTAATTTTCGACTGCTTCGGTAATAGCCATTCGTATTCTCCTTATCTATATAAATATTATGCTTCTGTCAACAATATACGGTTATATTATTATAACACAAAAAAACGTATAAATCAACTTTTACAGCGAAATATTTACACTTTTTCTGCATTCACAGCAAAGGGTGACGCTTGAAGTCATATGAAGTCTCGAAGCTGTCCCAGTCAGAGGCGCATATTTCCACGTTTTCGCGGACAATTGTCTCAATATCGGCATCATAGAGTTCATCTTCGGGCATGGGCAGTCTCGCCGCGTCTCCGGGGTTCATGTTCATGGTGGGATTGAGCACTTTTGCAAGCTCTGCGGCTACCTTGCTGTTGAGCAGACCGAGAAGCATAAGCAGCTGATGCTCATTTTCGGGAAATGCACTTGAACCTGCAACGTTGAACATGAAGTTTTCATCGTAATACCGCACTGAAAATGCTCCGCTTGTTATCTGTGACCAGCTAACTGACGGTCGGAAATTATAACTGAGCCCCTGCGGACGTGAGCGAAGTTTTCCCTTTTCATCGCAGAAATGCTTTATCTCATAGCCGTCGTTCTCCCAGTTTACGACAAATTCACGGTTTCCGTACCATTTTCTGTACTCGCCTCCCTTATTGAGAAGGTACCAACGCTTATTCTGATTATTCAAAAAGGCTATCCTATTTTTATCAACTTCATACCATCTCCGCAAAAAACGGTCATTATCTCCGGAGATAAGCCCTTCCCTTATATCAACAGAATTTCCGAGCGGAGCTCCACTGAAAGCCTTTAGTAAACCTTGTCCCAGCCAGTAGGCACAGGGAGCAGACGGTATCATCAGAAAGTCCGATGTATCGGCTTCAAATCGGTAGTCGCAGTCCTCTGCCCTCAATGCTTCCGAAGCTTTTTTGCGCTGCTGTTCCATTCCACCCTTGAAGTCTGTAAGTCTCAGATACACTCCTCTGCCGCTTTCAGCCGAATTTTTCATGGTAAAGGAGCATATGGGCACAGTGGCAGCTTCAAAGGCAGAGTACTCAAAGTGGATAAGCGTTTGCAGCGAGCAGTTTTCAAATATCCGCTTTCTCAGCTTTTCGTAGGATTGCAAAAACAGCCATGTAGCAGGAGTCAGAAAGCCCAGATATCCGCTGTTTTCAGCCATATCCATGCATCGTGCCATAAATGTCGAAAAGAGATCTGCTCCGTAATCACCGTAGTTTTTCTTGACGTATGCTGACAATTCCTCGTTCATGGCAGGCTTGCCGAGATACGGTGGATTAGTGACAACTACTGCATATTTCTGCCCGAGAAGCTTACCAATAATTGCTGCCTTTTCACTGACTTTCGGGAGGTCTTTTTCACAGTGCAGCGAGCCTATCGTTTCACTCACACCTGCAAAGTCATACACCTGAGGAAGTACGTCTGCTCCGTATTTATGAGCTTTTACGCGCAGAGCCGTCTCCGCGGCAGCTCTTGCACGTTCATCGAGTTCAAGTCCGAAAAGGTTGTATTTCAGAGTTTTTTTCGCAGCAATTTTTGCATCGTATCCAAGCGAGATATACTGTTCAAAAAATACATCGAACGCATACAGCAGCACATTGCCGCTGCCCATGCAGGGGTCTATGAGCTTTATCTCTTCAAGCGGAAGCTTTTCCGCCTTTTTCAGCTCGGCAGGAAAGCTTAGTTCTCCGCTATTTACGGTATAACCGTGCTCCGCAAGATATCTCCCGAGAGTGTTATCCGCCATATACCGCACCACCCAGTCGGGGGTGAAGATCTGCGTCGCAGGAGCTATTCTCTCGGTGCTGAGACGCTTGCTCTTTTTAAGTCCCACAGCTATCTCGTTCCTGTAAGGCTCGTTGTAGTACTGGTGACACCAGCCCAGCACTGCTTCATCTTCAAAAACTTCGGCTGGCAGAGACAAAAGCTCCGCAGCTGTTCCGCAGTCAGCCAAAAGCTGCTGCGGAACGGGCAGCTCGCCGTAAAGACTGAAAATACCGCCGTAATTATCTGCGAGCTGCCTGCACTTTTCCCCGAAAAGTGCGCTGCGGAGCTCCTCCGGCTCTGCCATGATATTTTCAACTGCCACACGCTCTGCATAAAGCATGGCACATAACCGCATGAATCCGCAGTATGCTTCTTTTTCGCCCACATCTGCAAGGAGCAGTGAACTCGCCCGTGCCGCTGTTTTTTTCAGTTGTAGATCGTTCACCTTATCATCTCCTCACAATTTCCAAAGGCGGACATTAAGTCCGCCTTTTGTTAATCAATATGTAGCCTTACAAAAAGTGCTTCAAATACTATTTTTCCGTTTTCACGGGAATATTGTCCCGTATACTCCTGTACGAAGCCGCATTTTTCAAGGACTCTGCCCGATGCACCGTTATCCTTAGCATAAAAAGCCGTAAAGTCATGTATTCCACGCTCATTATAAGCCCAGTCAAGGAGTCCGCGGACAGCTTCAGTAGCATAACCGTTGCGCCAGAAGCTGCGGTTGATATTGTAGCCTATCTCGTACGCATCGTCTTTTTCGCTCCATTCAAGGCTGATATCACCGATAACTTTATCAGTTCCTTTCAGAACTATGGCATACTTGTCATTGTCAGCTATCCATTCCTCTATCCTCTGCCGAAGTTCCTCAACATTGTCATCGCAGGGATAAGGCATGAACCTGTTGACCTCAGGGTCGGAACGCCACTCAAAGGCATCTTCCGCATCGCTGATACTGAACGGACGTATCAGAAGTCTTTCGGTATTTATCACAGCGTTGCAAGCTTAGCGTACTGAGCCTTGAGAGCAGGATAGATCTCTCTGTAAAGCTGATAGTACTTCTCATACTCTGGAACGTTCTCAGCCTTAGGAGCCTGTACCTTGTCGGTCTTGATGATAGCTCCGCAAGCCTCGGGAACACTGCTGTAGATGCCTGCGCCAACGCTTGCAAGTATAGCAACACCCAGTGCAGGACCTTCCTTAGATGCAACTGTCTTAACGTTGCAGTTATAAAGATCAGCAAGCATACTTCTCCAAAGCGGTGATGATCCGCCGCCGCCGCAAGCCATCATATCACTTACGTTTACGTTCATCTCGCGGAATACCTCAACGCAGTCGCGGAGTGAATATGTTACGCCTTCCATTACAGCACGGAGCATATCCTTTCTTGTGTGGATAGCTGAAAGTCCGAAGAATACTCCTCTTGCATCAGGATCAAGGTGAGGAGTTCTCTCGCCCATGAGGTATGGGAGATAAAGAAGTCTGTTTGCGCCTACAGGAACTGTCTCAGCCTGCTTGTCCATGAGATAGTACTCATCAACGCCCATGAGCTTAGCTGTTTCCTTTTCTGTCATGCAGAAGTTGTCTCTGAACCATTTAAGTGAGAGACCTGCGCCCTGTGTAACGCCCATAACGTGCCATGTATTAGGTACAGCAGCACAGCAGGTGTGTACTCTGCCCTTCTTGTCGATAGATATATTTGAAGTATGTGCAAATACAACACCCGAAGTACCGATAGTTGTGAAAGCCTTTCCGTCCTCAACAACACCTGTACCAACAGCAGCAGCAGCATTGTCTCCTGCGCCGCCTACTACGATAGTGTCCTCGCAGAGACCAAGTGTCTCAGCCATTTTCTTTGTGAGAGTACCTGTTACCTCACAGCTCTCGTGTACCTTGCCAAGCCAGCTCTTGTCAATCTCGAATGCACTGAGAAGCTCGTCCGACCACTTGCGGTTCGGAACGTCAAGAAGCTGCATACCGGAAGCATCTGATACTTCTGTTGCGTACTCGCCTGTAAGGATAAATCTGAGGTAATCCTTAGGAAGAAGGATATGAGCTACCTTTGAGTATATCTCAGGCTCATTGTTCTTAACCCAGAGAATCTTAGCAGCTGTCCAGCCTGTGAGGGCAGGGTTTGCTGTGATCTCAACAAGCTTGTCTCTGCCGACGATACGGTTCATTTCTTCTACCTCGGCAGCTGTTCTCTGGTCGCACCAGATAATAGAACGGCGAAGCACGTTATTGTCCTTGTCAAGCATTACAAGGCCGTGCATCTGTCCCGAAATACCGATGCCCTTGACGTCTTCCTTCTTGACACCGCTCTTAGCCATTACAGCCTTGATAGTATCCACCATTGCGTTTGCCCAGTCCGCAGGTTCCTGTTCAGCATAGCCGTTCTTAGGCTGATACATTGGATATTCGATTGTCTTTGAAGCGATAACGCTTCCCTTTTCGTCAAAAATGACTGTTTTTGTACCGCTTGTACCGCAGTCAACTCCGATTATGTATGCCATATGTTTGCAACTCCTTTTATATATTTCAGGGACTCTGCCCTGCATTATTCTATTAATTATAATATATTATGCGGGGAAAATTTTCAAGACCTTTTTTGCTCATTTTTTTACATTCTGCGCTTCTTTTGCGGACTTACGCAAATATACTTTAAACGTAAGGCGTTGCAGGTATTTTTCACATATTTGCCCGCAACGCCTTTGATTTCTTATTAATTGAAAAGCTCTATAGAGATACGTCTTGAATTTACATCATAGAAGTCTTCGAGCTCTGCTACATAATAGCGGAAAACTGTCTTGTTTTCAGCTACGGTTATCCTCTCGGGAGCAGCAGCTTCTGTATTTTCAGTCTCTTCTGTCTGTTCTTCATCTTCGTTCTTCTTCACATCACGGTAAACAGTTATGGACATAACATCACCGCTCTGCGATACTCCGAGAGATTCAAGCTGTTCATCAGTAAGAGTATTGAGCATTACAGTATGGCTCTTCTTTACGTTGAAAAGAGTGATACCTGTAGCGGCATCTACCTGCTCACGGTTGAACTGTCTGAGACCGCCGTCACTGAGTTCATTGAAGTAAACTCTCTTGCCGTGCTCGCCGTCTATCTCTTCAAGCAGCTCGGCAGAAGGCTCCTTGATGTAGTATCTTCCGTCGGCTTCTCTTCCGATTCCGTAGAAATCAAGCTGTTCATCGGTAAGAGTATCCATTAAAACAGGGTTTACATCAGAAGCTGTAAGACCTATAGCGAACTTACGGCTTGCTGAAAGATTTGTGAGCTGGAGCTTGTTATCGTAAGTATATCCAAGCTGTTCAAGCTCGGCATCCGTAACAGTTACCTCTATCTTGTCCGAAATAGAATTTAGGTGCTCTGTTATCTGCTGGCGGTTCTCTGTTGACCAGCTTACCTGTATCTCGTCATCAGACGGTCTGTCGAGGAACACAACGCGCTCCATATTTTTAAGTGTGAATGTAGCGAAAGCATACTTCACATCGGCAGTATTAGGCTCTACGTAGATAGCTGTGCTTCCGTTTGAAGTATCAACGCTGTTAACTATCCTGTATCTGTAGTCGCCTGACGGTGAAACGCCGCTGCCCACCTCTGTCTCCTTGGCAGGAGATACAAAGAACGAAGTAAAGAGGAAGTATCCCAGTGCGCCGAAAATGTACATAAGAAGTATAATGGTAGCAAGAGCAGTCTTAACGCCTTCTCCTGCGCCCGAAAGCAGCAGTATCACTATTCCCACGACGATAATTGGGATTATAAGCCCCCATTCGCCGAAATACAGCAACACTACAGGCAGCATCGCCGGAAGAATTATAAAGCTTGATATTCGTGTAAGTATCTGATGTCGCGTATAGAGCATTATTATAAGTGCTGCAAGCGAGACACCTGTTATTGACAGGCACAGTGAAGTGCGCTGCTGTACGTGGATATCGTAAAATATTGAGTAATAGCAAAGCTTACATACAAAATATGTATATATAACACTGACTATGGCTACGACTCTTTTAGTCCAGACATTTGCAAATATTTTTTTCATTATTGCCTCCGAATAATCATTATCTATATGTAAAAGCTATGCGGCTAAAAGTCACACACAGTATATTATACCATTTTTATTCTCAGGATACAAGATGTTTTTTAAATTTTTTCTGAAAAACTTCTCCTTTACAAAAGTCCGCAATAATTGTATAATATATATAGCAAGAATTGAAAGGAAAAAATGAAATGATCAAAAAGCTCAAACAACTGAATACCTCTCAGCGCGTATTCATTGTCCTTACCTTAGCGGTAATGATATTGATATTCATATTCTCGGCACAGGACGCAGATGAGTCATCAAAAACCAGCAGCAGGTTCACAAAGTATGCTGTAAGGATCTTTTACAGCGACTACGACAGTCAGTCTCCTGAGATACAGAAGGAAATGTGGGACAAGACTTCGTTCATGATAAGAAAGACTGCTCATTTTTCAATATATACCCTCCTCGGGTTCTGCGCTTCCTTTGCAGTTGGCAAAAGAAAGCTCTTCACACTGAAGAGCCTCGGAGTTATATTATTCGGTTTCACCTATGCAGCTTCCGATGAGTTCCACCAGAAATTCGTAAAGGGACGTTCCTGCGAATTCCGCGATATGATGATAGATACAGGCGGAGTTACCACAGGTATGCTGATATCGCTCATAGTTATGGGGATAATAGCATTGATCCTGCGCAAACGCAGCAGAGTGAGTAGTAAGTAGATTGTAGGGACGCCCATTGGGCGTCTTTTTTTCTGGAGATATTATCCGCCCCTACACAAATAACTGAAAAACCCGTAAGAAGCCAAGCTCCTTACGGGTTTTGTAATTTTACTGCATTCCGCCTCTTACGTAGAAGTTATCCTGAATGATAAGAGCGCAGCCGCCGAGGAAATTGTTCTTTCCGTCTAATCTGCTGAGTACCACTCTGTCAGCGATCTCTTCACTTACAAGGCGTATCATCTCACGCTTGCAGTAGTCAAACTGCTTTTCGTTGAGCTTGAAGTTGTGAAGCACTATCCTCTTTGCAAAATGGCTTATAGCCAGATTGTTAATGAGAACAGTATACTTTGCGATAATGTCGTCAACAAGTGCCTTGACAGGTTCTTCACCTCTCATAAGTGCCATGAACACGTTATCTGTATTGATAGCGGTCTTGTCACCCTCTGTAAGCTCGTACAGAACAGGTGTCTTGTCCTTGGAATATATCTCATAGAAAGCATTGAGCATAGCTGTTCTTGAAAGCTCTGCCTTTACAGAGCCGTTAGGATAGCCCTCATATGACTTTCCGTTCGGACAAACTATATATCTCTCGATAGTTGATGTATAAGATACATAATCTGCTGAAAGCTCATTCTTATTAATCATAGCAAGATTTACCTGATTTCCGTTATGAATGAACGCCTGATTGGTCTGATAACCGTTCTGCGTTCTGAAATCATTGCTTGCAAGAGCCATAAGACCGATAGCATTTCCGCAGTGGATCTCGAAATTGAGTCCGCCCGAGAGCTTATCAATGAAATTGGTGAAGTCAAGTACACCGTCTTTGTAGAATATCTTCAGCTTGCCCCACATTGAAGGAACTACGCCGACACCCAGTCCGAGTATCTTGTCCTTTGTAAGGGCACTGTTCTCGACCATTTCGTTGCTGGTCTTGATTATGTAGTTGATGATATCCTTACTTGTGGTCCTGTCATCAATGACCATGCTTGCCTTGTCCAGAACTTCCGAATTAAGGTTTGTAAGTCCGATGCTTACTTCCTTCTCGTCAACTGTTGCACCGAGTGCAAAGCGGCTGTTGACATTGATGTCGATAAGTATCTTTCTTCTTCCCTTCTGAAGCTTCTCAGTATTTACAGGAGCTTCGCCTATCTCGACAAGTACGCCTTCCTCTATCATTTCGTTTGTAATGATAGTTACAGCAGCTCTTGTTATTTCAAGAGCACTTGCAACGTCAACTCTCGAAATAGGACCTGTTTCCCTGATCACTCTGAGAATCTGCATTCTGTTTCTTCTTTTCAGGTCAAGTTTACTGATTCCTCTTTTTTCCATACAACAACAACTCCATTTCTTAAATCGTTTCGGATTCTTCTTATCCTCACCTACAACCTACATTATCCCCTTGGAATTTCTTGCCGCTGCCAATTATAACTGCCCGTATAATTTTTTCTTTTTATTTTTAAGCCAATCTTTTTTAACGTATTTATATTATAACACAATATTATTAAAATTCAAACCTTTTAACGCAATTATTTCTAAAATCAGCGTTTTTGACAAACTGATTATAGTATTTTTGTTAAATATTCCGTAGCTTTAACGACCAGCGGCAGTGTACCTACGGAAAGTATAGTTCCAGCGGTAAAAATCTCCGATGCGTATACAGAATTTTTTCCATAACGAATAGAAAGAAGTGTGCACATTGCTGCCGGTGGAGCGGCTGCTGCAACCAGCACAGTCATGCGAACCTTGTCGTCAACATTGGTAAAAACCGAAATTGGTACTGCCAATATTAATGGCATAACAAAAAGTTTTAAAAAACAAACATAGTACACTCTGTAATTTTTTAGCAGTTTCGGCACATCAGTTGCAGCTATTGTAACGCCCGAAACTATCATCGCCATAGGTGTATTTACATCTTTTATGAAGCTGAGTGCGCTGACTGCTGTATCGGGCAGTCTTATCTCAAAGAAGAAGGTTATGAGTCCGAGGAATATGGAAATAATCGTCGGCGAATAGAACACCTTCACTACCTGTTTGAAGTCCTTTTCTCCTGATACAAGTATAACACCGTGTGTCCACACGATAAGGTTGAATACGGTAATAAACGCGGTAAGGTAGAATACTCCCTCATCGCCGAAAAGTGCATTTACAAGGGGTATGCCCATAAAACCGCAGTTTGAATACACCGATGAAAAACGTTCTATCTCAAATTCCCTGCCCTCTTTCTTTCGCACAAGGAGATATGAGAATAATATCATTATCGTCATTGCACACAGAGATATAACGAATGTGAGCAGAAGATTTTTCGCCAGCTCCGCTTTATAGGGCTTCTGATACGACATGAATATGACCACGGGATTTACTACCTGAAGCACAAACTTTGAAAGGTCTTTGTTTGAGGTCTCGCTTATCAGTTTAGTTTTGGCGCAAAGAACACCGATAGCTATAAGTATCAGCATGATGATCGTCTGATTGAGTATAGTAGATGACATTTTAGCCTCCGTATATGTATATATTTCAGACGGATTTAAACTGTGAATGAAAGCTGAGTCGTTCCGCTGTTTTGCATTAACCGAATTATTTTACCATATTTCTTTGAATTAGTCAATAAAAAAATCCGAAGCATTTCTGCTTCGGATCCTTTAGACTATTGAATTAGCCGATATAATCAATTGAATTTGGAATTATCTTCCAGCCGTCACCCTTGAGCTTTACAACACAGATCTTTTCTGTTTCGTGTCTCTTTTTGCCGTCTTCGTCTCTGTACTTTACTCTTACCTTGACTTCATAGCCCTTAGAAACTGTTATGTCATCATCTGCATCATAGCGGTCGCACATATCCTCGAAATACTCCTGACAATCTTCCAGCTCTGACTTGCTGAGCTTTTTCTGTCTGATGATCTTCTCAAACTTTGGAGCTGTCTCTTCATCTTCCATGTCATCGAGTCTGTCCTCAACAGCTTCATTGAATGCTTCTACCATATCATCATACTTGTCATCGTCCTTTAAAGCATCGATAACTGTATCAGGGTATGAAAGCGAATAGAATGTCTTTCCGCCCTTCTTATCAGAAGCAGAGTTTACATACTTCTTGACAGTGCTCTTAACTCCGCCGCCAAAGATAAGGCAAAGGAGACAGATAATAAGGATAAGGATAACACCTAATGCAGCATATGCAGCGCCTTTATTGTTCTTTAATCCGCCAGGAAGCTTCTCTGAAATCTCTCCTGCAAGATTATCTACCTTTGTTGCACCCTGCTTGAGACTGTCGCCCACCTTATCGGCAACATCTCCTGCTTTTTCCTTGAGTTCTGCTGCTGTATCCTTAGCCTTGTCGGCAGTCTTTTCAGCAGCATTTTCAATTGTGCTCTGTACATTATCGGCAGCCTTTTCAGCAGTATTTTCAACCGTGTTCTGTACATTGTTGACTTCTTTTTCTACTGTTGCAGCAGCTTCTTTGGCTTCTTCCGCAGCTTTTGAAGCAGAGCATCCACAAGATTCTCCCTCAGTGATCTGCTTACCGCAGTACTTACAATATGGCATAACAAAACCTCCATAAACAAAAAATATTACAGAATATATTTTAGCATATTTCTCAGCATAATGTCAAGTGAAAGATTTAATATTATCGTCAGCATAATGCATAAAAACGTTTTATTTCTTCACTTTGCCGATAGCTGTCATTTATCGGTTTCTTTTCCGCAAATGAAAAGGTATGGTATGATCACTGCCAGTGAAGGAAATACTATCGGAACAAGCATTACAGCAAGCTCTGTATTTGTCAGGTCTTGTGCATGGATACTGCTGTTGATGATATTATAAAACTGCAAAAACGGCGCGTTCAGCAGCTTGTGCGGTGGATAATATTCAAAGCTGCTGCCTTTTGCGGAGATACACAGGAGTATCCAGCTTATTAGCGACGGTACTGTAACAGCTCCGCCTGCTGCAAATATAGCCGCTTTATTTATGGTGCTGCCGTTCATTCTCGAAGCTTTAATGTCAGTTTTGGCTTCTTTCACCGAAAAGTCAGCAAGAACAAATATCATTATCAAAACAGTGCAGACAAGGCATATTAGCTTTATAAGAGCACTCCCCGAGGCTGCAAACGTAATATCAATGAAAAGGCACAGTATCTCACAAGCCGCCAGTCTCAGCAGAGCTTTAAGTATTTTCATAGCTTTTCCTTTCCGTGACATTATAAAAATCAAATTAACGGGCATAATATCCACGGAGGTGGTACTATGCCCGAAAATATCGAAAATGATGTTAAGATCTATATCCCAAGGAACTCAGAACACAAAGGCAGTGAACCTGCCCCTCAGTCATCGTCCTTACAGTCGGAACAGCGTCCGTAAAAAACAGTCTGGGAATAATCTATCTCAAAGCCGTGTTCTTCTTCAATATGATGTGACAGCTCTGCAAGATGTTCGCAGTCAAGATGTATGAGCCTGCCGCAGCTAAGACATTTAAGGTGGAAATGGCTGCGGCACTGTTCATTGTCCTCGATATACTGATAGCAGGCAGAGGTCTTGCCGTCAAAAGCGTACTTTCTGACAAGTCCCTGCTCAACAAGCTTGTCAAGCTGTCTGTATATAGTTGCAACACCTACAGGTGAGCCCTCTGCAGACAAAAACGCGCTTATCTCCTGCACATTTGTATGCTTTTCTTTATTACTTATAAGATATTCCAGCAGCTTTTCTTTCTGCTTGGTATTATATCCCGACTCTCTTTTCATCATTACCTCCGTCAGCGTGTAATTACCTTCCAGCCTTCGTTGTTCAGACTAACTACTATAACAGTCTCATCGCCTGCATCTTCGTCGTTTTTCTTGTAGCTGTATGTAACTTCGTAGCCTTCCTTTATATCCAGAGCATCTTCCTTGAGGTCAGGCACATAGGGTGAACTGAGTTCAACAAAATAAGACTTTGCGCCCGATACCTGCTTCTCACTGAGTTCCTTTGCTTCCTTGACTCCTGCATATGTGTACTTATCACTGCTGTTTTTATTTATTTCAGCCTGTGAATCGTTGAATGTTTTCACAAGGTTATCGAATTCGCCGCTCTGCTTCATTGCATCAAGTGCAGCATTTGGATACATATACGAATAGAACGCTTTTCCGCCGCCTTCAGAATTCATGGCATCAAAACATTCCTTTATGGCACTTTCGTATGAATCGCTGTTCTGCTGAGTTACATTTTTGCTTTTTATATCTTTTTTCTTAGGCTCGCAGCCTGTAAAAACACAGGAAGCTGCTGTTAATGCAACCACAATAGCTGCAAATCTTTTCATTTTGTTACCTCCGTTGCTATCATTCAATATTCATACAGATTATAACACTATTTCTCCGCCTTGTCAATGTCATTCATCACAAAAGCCTAACTAAATCAAAATTCAGCAAAGCTGAATTTTGATTTGAGTGAATAGTGAGTAGTGCATAGTGCTTAGAATTGCAATTATCAACGGTATAAGAAAAAACTAATCACTAAGCACTAACAACTAATCACTATCATAAGCAATAAAAACATCAAGCCCCGAGGCTTTTGCTCGGGGCTAAAATTCTATATAAGCATTGCGGTCATAGTGCGGCTTATTTAAGTGCTACGCCTTTTGCTTCGTCTGCTTTATGGCATAAGCTGTCGCAATTTTCGGCAAGCTCCACCTCAAATGCAGCAAGAGCCATTATCAGTCGTGACGGGAACAGTCTGCCTTTATACTCACGGATAACTCTTTCATAGTCGCCGCTTCTGCGCATAAGGTCAGCTGCAAGCAGTACATAATCGGGCTTATCTGCAAATTCCTGCTTATGCAGGTCGAATATTTTCAGTGCGGCTCTGCGGCACTCCGCAGCCTTTTCGCCGTCATTCTCGTCATCATAGTACCACGCAGCATACAAACAAGCTTTCAGAGCTTCCTCATACACCTTGTTCTTTTCGCAGACAAGAGACATTTTCATAAACTTTTCGGCAAGTCCGCTGCCGCCAACATTCTTATACTTATCGCTTTCAAGGAACTCCTTTGTAAAACGCACGGGTATATCTGTTGAAGCATTGCAGTAGCCGCAGTGAGGGCACTCGCTCACCCAGTATTTCAGGTACGTGCGATGCTCTTCATCGGGACGCATATCAAGGTCAGGCACACTTGTATCGGGATCAAATTCAGCTACGACTGTCTGAGCAGATACTTCACCGCAGACAGCACATTTTATTTCCTTTTCCTCGGTTCTGAAAGCCATACCTGTCTCTCCTTATTTCTGCTTGATACGGAAACTGCTGTTGCGGAGCTGTGAAGCATCAAAACCCTTTGGCTTGCGATCCTCACGCTTTCTGTTGTTATTATTAGGTCTGCGCTCGGACTTCTGCTGCTTCTTCTCCTCCTCGTCGTTAAGACGCATAGTAAGTGAGATACGGTTTCTCTTGAGGTCAACGTCAAGAACTCTTACCTTTACTACCTCGCCGACCTTTACAGCTTCGAGAGGGTGCTTGATGTAGCGGCTGCAAATCTGAGAAACATGAACAAGTCCGTCCTCGTGTACGCCGATGTCCACAAAGCAGCCGAAATCTATGATATTGCGGACTGTACCAACAAGCTCCATACCCGGCTTCAAGTCCTTTATCTCCATGATATCGCCGCTTCTGAGAAGAGGTGCGGGGAGCTCGTCACGAAGGTCACGACCGGGCTTTTTAAGCTCGCCGATGATATCTGTAAGCGTAGGAACACCTATGCCGAGATTTTTGCTGATATTTTCAAGACCTATGCTGTCAGCCTTTTCTGTGATGCCCTCAGCTCCGCTGCCTGCGATATCAGCAAGAGTAAATCCGCACTCGCTGAGCAGTGAAGAAGCTGCTTCGTAGCTCTCAGGATGAACAGCTGTATTGTCAAGAGGATTTTTACCGTCACGTACTCTCAGGAAGCCTGCGCACTGCTCGAAAGCCTTCTTGCCAAGCTTCGGTACTTTGAGGAGCTCCTTACGGTCTGTGAACTTTCCGTTCTCCTCACGGTATGTTACGATATTCTTTGCAACTGTGGCATTGATACCTGCAATATATGAAAGAAGTGAATGTGAAGCTGTATTGAGATCAACTCCGACGGAGTTAACACAGTCCTCGACAACGCCGCCGAGAGCTTCGCTCATTCTTGCCTGCGGCATATCGTGCTGATACTGTCCTACACCGATAGCCTTAGGGTCTATCTTTACAAGCTCTGCGAGCGGATCCTGCAAACGGCGTGCAATGGAGATAGCTCCTCTGATAGAAACGTCATACTCTGGGAACTCCTCAGCAGCTACCTTAGATGCTGAGTATACTGAAGCTCCTGCCTCGCTTACTACCATGTAGCTTACGTCCTGCGGTACTTCCTTTGCTATCTCAGCAGCAAAGCTCTCAGTCTCGCGTGAAGCTGTACCGTTTCCGATAGAGATAACGTTTACGTTATATTTCTGGATAAATTCCTTTACCTTTTTCTTTGCAGCCTCAACAGCTCCTGCCGAGCCGACAGGATAGATGATAGCTGTGTCCAGCACCTTGCCTGTACCGTCGATAACTGCGGTCTTGCAGCCGTGTGCATATCCCGGGTCAAGTCCGAGGATAATGCTGCTCTTGAGCGGCGGCTGGAGAAGCATCTGACGGAGATTTGCTGCGAATACCTTTATGGAGTCCTCGGCAGCCTTTGCACTCATCTCTGAACGTATCTCACGCTCGATAGACGGGAATATAAGTCTCTTGTAGCTGTCTGCGGCAGCTGCTCTCACAAGCTCTCCGCAGGCATTGTTTGCCTTGATGTACTTGCCGAAGATAACGTCTGTAGCCATAGTCTCGTCAAGAGTTACAGCTACCTTGAGGAAGCCCTCCTTCTCACCTCTGTCAAGTGCAAGGACACGGTGGTTGGCAACCTTAGGGATAGCCTCGGAGTACTCATAATAATTCATGTATACGCTCTCAGTCTCAGGGTCGGAAGCCTTTGAAACAAGCTCGCCCTTTTCACCTGCAAGGGCACGGAGCTTCTTTCTGATATCGGCATCATCGGAGATATCCTCTGCGATGATGTCCATAGCTCCCTGCAATGCAGTCTGAGCGTCGGTTATCTTCTTCTCTTCGTCTATATATGCCTCAGCTTCCTTCTCAGGCTCTGTGGAATTCTCCTGAGCCATGATAAGTACAGCAAGTGGTTCGAGTCCGTTTTCACGGGCAATACTTGCACGGGTACGACGCTTTGGCTTGAACGGACGATAGATGTCCTCTACCTCCACAAGTGTAACAGCTGCACTGATAGCAGCCTCTATCTCGGGAGTCATCTTCTCCTGCTCTGTAATGGCATTTGTTACCTCTTCCTTGCGCTTTTCAAGGTTGCGCAGATACATGAGTCTGTCATACAGCTCACGGAGTATCTGGTCATCGAGAGAGCCTGTCAGTTCCTTACGGTAACGTGCTATAAACGGTATGGTCTTATCGTCATCGATAAGTGCGACTGTATTGTCTACCTGTTCCTGTTTTAGTCCGAATTCTTTTGCCAGTGTCTTGTTGATATCCATAATTGATCCTTTCATTTTACGATATAAGGACCGTCGGTACTGCCGCGGTCCTGTAGATCGTCATTTATTCATTTACTGTTTCTTCGTTTTCCTGCTGTGCAGGTGCTTCCTCGGCTGCTGTTACTGCTGCGACTTCGGCTGCGACCTCTGCTGCTGCCTCAAGACGCTCCTCGTTCCAGCGGTCAAGCCACGAAAACAGAGTTTTTGCTATATCCTTATGAACGTTTATGCTGTTCTTCTCCATGAGGACATCATGGCGCATATTGTCGAACAGTCTGTGGGATATGCTGTCATATCCTACTTTTTCCAGTTTTGATACCAGTTTCATGAATTTCTTCTCCGATACCATTGCCATATCTTCCTTACCCGATATGAAACGTATGGGAAGCTTTGGATTTTTCAGTTGCCAACCTGTCCCCGACTGAGAGTTTCTCATTATCCACAGCATTTCCTGATAGCCGTTGAGTGTGGGCTTGAAGTTGCAGAGCTGATCCTCATTAAATGCAAGTACCACATCGGGATCGCTGCATCTCCATGAATTTATGGGATCTTCAAAGAATTTTCCCAGACAGTCATCAATAGTGTCGAATATCTTCTCGCTTCTGAAACGGCTTCCGGGACGCTTTGACGCCACGGAATTTATCACTCTTGTTACAGGTGAAAATGGACTGTAATACAGGCTTCCGAGGAGTACAAGACCGTCTATGCAGTCATCGTATCCCTTGATGAAGCACTTTGCGCCCGAAGCTCCCAGACCGCTTGCCACCATAAAGACAGGCGTATTAGGATATGCTGCTCTTATGCGTTTATTTATCTGGGCGATATCACTTACAAAGCCTTCGCCGCCTTTTCTGAACATGAAGCCGATATCATCAGCTTCCATTATGCTTCCGCCGTGACCGCGGTTATCATGTATCACTGTTATAAATCCCTGCTCAGCAAGGTAATCCATAAAGGGATAGTATCTCTCCTTGTGCTCGTTCATATCGTGAACTATCTGTACAATGCCGTTTATATCTCCCGAGGGCACTGCCAGTACAGCCGAGATCACAAGCTCATCAAAATCAGAAGTCAGTTGAAATTCCTTCAGATCAGCATTAAGCATAAAGTTCCTCCTGTCAAAAAACGGAAAAATAAAATAAGACTTACAATGAATATTATAGCATAGTTGCGAAAATAAATCAATAGCACGGCTTTTACTGCGTAAATACGTTGTTTTACAGCTTATGTACTATCATTTGCCGACCTTTTTGCACAGTTCTTTAAGCTGTCGGCTGAGTGCAGGCGGTACTCCTCTCGGACCGCGCACGGCTTTTGCTCCAAGCTCCTTCATAGCCGTCAGAGGCATATCCTCTTTTTTAAAGCGGCACAGAAGCTTCAGCTTCATAGCCTTTCTGATGTGGTAATCACCATTATCGTACTTATACGGTATATCCACCTCAACAGCCTCGCATTTATACATTATGGCAGATACAGGCGCAGCCATATACATATAGATGATATCTCCCACAATGAAGTTTGCGGTCTGTTTCCAGAGAATCATGCCGTCACGCCGAAAGTCCTGCTCCACATCGTACATGGCAGGCGATGCTGGTATGAGCCACTCTTTAGTATCAGTCCTCAGTCTGTGGCTGCCGCCGCTCTGCTTTATAAGCTCATAGCTCATATCAAGCAGGGAGAAAACCTGCTCCTCACTGACAGTTCCGTCAAGGAGCACTGTTACCCAGCTCTCCTTCTGCATATGATATGCAGGATATATGCCTTTAATAGCAAGAAGCGAGCCTGTCATAAGCGGGCTGCACTTCACGTTTACGATATCATAGCTGACACCCTTGGCAAGTCCCAGCTTGCTGCCGTCTACGCACATTATTATGCCATACCATTTATCATTTGTCTCACATCGAAACACTGCGCAATCGGGAGTCTTTGCCCACAGGTATTCGGGCTTTGTGCCGTAACGCTCATTTGCGTACTCAATGAGCCTGTCCTTCATCTTCTTTACCGTCATTACATTGCCTCCTGTCTGCGCATCTCATCACGCAGGCATATGTAACAGGCATTGCATATCTCGCAGTCTCTTGCAGCTCTGTGCGCACCTGCTATCTCTATACCGTAATGTGCGGCAACGGTGGTCTGACGGCGGTCGGGCAGAAGTGTAAGGACTTTTCTCGAAAACCTCAGCACATCAACAAAATCATTCTGCAAGTATATGCCATGACATCTCAGCAGATTGTCATAGAGGAAGTTGATATCGAAATTAACGTTATAACCCATGAGCATATCGCTTCCTGCAAAGTTATAAAAGTCAAGTATGGCAGTTTTTATGTCGGGAGCATTTTCAACCATTGTATCATCTATCCCTGTCATTCCTGTTATGAACTCTGGGATATGCCGCTCGGGCTTTACAAATGTGCTGAAAACAGCCGATTTTTTGCCGTTTCTGTATCTGACTGCCGCTATTTCGATTATCTCGCAGGTCTCGGGATCAAGCCCCGTAGTCTCTATATCGACTACGCAGTAATCCTCAGGGAATTCTATACGGCTCTTGCCTTTTCTGCGTTTTATACTGCCCAAGCCAAAGCTCCTTTCACATACAATATCAGTATACATTATATTATAGATTTCCGAAAATGTCAAATCAGCAGTTACATTTGTCACTGATAAAGTGACATTTATCATCTTGATAATTAACTGTTTATGAGCTATAATCAGTATGTCATCTGATTAAGAAATCACACTCCTTATTTAATCAAAAGTTAAACCGCTCCCTGCACACAGGAAGCGGTAACTTTTTTATATCTCATTGATACTCATTTTTTACAAGTCTGTCGGATAACATAATATAGATCAGACAGCCGATACAAGCACCTAAAGTATTATGCATTATATCATCGGACTCAAACAACCCCCTGCCCGTATAATACTGCGTAAACTCGATCAGTACCGATACACCGAAGCCCGACAGAGCAGCTACCTTGATGCTCCTGAATTTTTCAGACATAATGGGGAGCATAAATCCAAGGGGAAGCAGCATTATAACATTTCCGCCTATCTGTCCGATCCAGTAGTGATAATCGCCGCTTTTAAGCATGGTGCTCACTTCCCATAATGGTCTGAACACATGACGGCGCATACCTGGTATCCTGTCAATAAGCGTGACGCTCATAACACAGTACAGGTAAATAAGCATTGTAAATGCACACAATCCCTTTATCAAAAGCTCAGAATAGCTGAGCTTTTTCAGTTTATCTATTATTTTCGACATATATCCTCAGCCTTTCCAAGTTTTAATATCCTATATAATAATAGTATACCATATATTTATGAATTATTCAAGTACAATAAAAAACTCGGGCAATTGCCCGAGTTTACCTTACTTATTATAGCCGTTAGGGTTGTTTTTCTGCCAGTTCCATGAATCGCGGCACATATCCTCAAGAGTTTTTTCTGTTTTCCAGCCAAGAACTTTCAGAGCCTTGTCTGCATTTGCGTAGCACTCTGCAAGATCTCCTGCTCTTCTTGGACCGTATACGTGATTTACCTTGATATCGTTTACTCTCTCAAATGTATCAACTATCTCGGTAACGCTGTAAGGAGTACCTGTGCCGAGGTTGAATATCTCCATGCACTGATTTGCAAGGATATAGTCTATAGCCTTTACGTGTCCCTTTGCAAGGTCTACAACATGGATATAGTCACGGGTGCAGGTGCCGTCAGGTGTGGGATAATCATTGCCGAATATAGTCAGGCATTCTCTTCTTCCCACTGCCACCTGTGATACATAAGGCATGAGGTTATTAGGTATTCCATGGGGATCCTCACCTATCATTCCCGACTCATGGGCACCGATAGGATTGAAGTAACGGAGAAGTATAACGGAAAGCTCCTTATCAGCCTTTGCTGCGTCCTCAAATATCTGCTCCATCATTGATTTTGTCCAGCCGTAAGGATTTGTACAAGCTCCGCGGGGCATTGTTTCAAAATACGGAACAGGATTTGCTTCGCCATAAACAGTTGCAGATGAACTGAATATGATGTTCTTGACGTTAAACTGCTCCATTGTTTCAAGCAATGAAAGAGTTGTGTCAATGTTATTGCGGTAATACATTACAGGCTTCTGTACAGACTCGCCAACAGCTTTAAGTCCTGCAAAATGAATGACTGCATCTATCTTGTTTTCCTTGAATACTTCCGAAAGCTTTGCATTGTCCTTGATATCAAGCTCATAGAGCTTTACGGACTTGCCTGTTATTTTTTCAACTCGTTTTATTGATTCAGCCGAGCTGTTTGAAAAATTGTCAGCTACTACTACATCGTAGCCTGCATTTAAAAGTTCAACTGCTGTGTGTGAGCCGATATATCCTGCTCCCCCTGCTAATAAGATCGTTGCCATATCTTTGACCTCTTTCCCTTTTTATTATAAATGACCAAAGCTTCATTATACGAAGCCGAAAAACATTATTGAAAAGTATGCTCTGACTTTTTTATTTATAGTTCAGACCTCTGCACGGTTTCCGTACATCTTCTCATAGTAGTTCTGGTACTCGCCGCTGATGATAGTTTCCCACCACTCACGGTTCTCAAGATACCACTTGATTGTCTTTTTGATGCCGTCCTCGAACTTTGTCTCAGGCAGCCAGCCAAGCTCATTGTGAATTTTAGTCGGGTCGATAGCGTAACGCATATCGTGTCCCTTACGATCTTCAACGTGTGTGATAAGGCTCTCTGGCTTACCGAGCTCCTTACATATGAGCTTAACGATGTCGATGTTCTTCATCTCGTTGTGTCCGCCTACGTTGTATACTTCGCCGACCTTGCCCTTATGGATAATAAGGTCGATAGCGCGGCAGTGATCCTCAACATAGAGCCAGTCACGCACATTAAGTCCTTCACCGTACACAGGAAGCGGCTTGTCTGCGAGAGCGTTAGCGATCATCAGCGGTATCAGCTTCTCGGGGAAGTGATAAGGACCGTAGTTATTTGAACAACGTGAGATAGTCACAGGAAGCCCATATGTACGATTGTACGCCATTACGAGAAGATCAGCACCAGCCTTTGATGAGCTGTACGGGCTGCTTGTGTGGATAGGTGTAGTCTCTGTAAAGAAAAGGTCAGGACGGTCAAGTGGGAGATCACCGTAAACCTCGTCTGTTGATACCTGATGATAACGCTGTATGCCGTACTTGCGGCAAGCGTCCATAAGTACCTGTGTACCGAGGATATTTGTCTGAAGGAATATCTCAGGGTTCTCGATAGAGCGGTCAACATGGGACTCTGCTGCGAAGTTAACTACAATATCAGGCTTTTCTTCCTCGAAAAGCTTGTAGATTGCTTCTCTGTCGCATATATCTATCTTCACGAAACGGAAGTTAGGGTTCTTCATAACAGGCTCAAGTGTTGATAAATTGCCTGCGTATGTGAGCTTATCAAGACATACTATTCTGTAATCTGGATAAGTATCAAGCATATGGAATACAAAATTTGAGCCTATAAATCCGGCTCCACCTGTAACAAATACATTCATTGCTTTATTCTCCTTATAATACATTTTTAAGATCTGCCGCTTGACGAAAATGTCCGCCATGTGCAGATCACCATTCTCCAAAAACCTGTACGCCGTAATTAATGTCGAAGCAATAACCGCCCGACAGCGTATTTAGTACACATTAATTATAACTGCTGACATAAAAAAAAGCAAGCACAAAAATTGCTGTTTTTCAAGACCTGACGTATTTTTTGCACTTTCCACAAAAAACTGATATCTCTCAGCTAAAATATCATCACGTATAGTATCAACGCAAGCTTTACGAGTAAAAATACCTCTTCATGCATACAAAAGCCTCCTTATGATGCATAAGGAGGCTTTGAACCATTATCCAATTGCTTGACAGTCAGCTCTGACTATTCATCTTTCCTGCGTGTTTTTACAACTACGGCTGTGCCAGTAAACGTCATAAGTGCAGCTGCCAAAACTATAGCTCCGTATGTTTTGGCATAGCCTGTCTGCGGAAGTGTTGACGCAGATGTGGTTGCAGTTGTCTTTTCTGCCGTAGTCGAAGTAGTTTCAGTTGATGTAACTGTGGTCGTTGTTTCTGTTGTGGTTGTGGTGGTTGTTGTCGTTGTCGTTGTCGTTGTGGTGATAGTAGTTGTTGTGGCTGTAGTAGTCATGGCGGTAGTTTCAGGCGGTACATCATCAATAGGCACAAACTTATGTCCCGTTCTCTTTGCCCATTCTTCAACCTTTGATCCGGAATAGCTTATTATGGTAACTCCCGTTAAAAAATCGTCTACTGTAATACGTAAATCAGGATTCAGAATAGTTACTTCTTCGATTGAAGTATTTTCAAAAGCAGAATTATTAAAATATGTAATGTTTTTCGGCAATACTATTTTCTTTAAGCTTAAACAGCCATAAAAAGTTCCACTGTCTATAGTCCAGCCTGTTGACGGTATATTAATGCTTTCAAGACTTGAACAATAACAAAAATCTCCACCTCCTAATGCAGTCGTATCAGGCAGATCAACTTTTTTCAGATTTGAGCAATAAGCAAATGTAAATCTTTCAAGTTTTTCTATAGAATCAGGAATTGAAACAGAAGTTATATCTTTGTTCTCATAAAACGCATAACCTGCTATCATGGTAACACTCTCAGGAATCTCAACATCTCCCGTACATGTTCTTCCATCAAGCAATATGTCTTTTTCAATTACAAGTGGGTTTTCTTTGCGTCTTGCTTCTAACCAAAGAGTACCTTCAAAATTATAACCTCCTATGTTTTCCAACGAAGATGATAAAGTAATATCTTCCAACTTAGCACATCTCTCAAAGACATCGTCTTCTATATATTTTACAGAGTCTGACATTTTCACCTTAGTCAGTTCCGTACAATCTATAAAAGCAGCACGTTTAATCCTTTCTACCGAATCAGGTATTGTCACTGAAGTAATATCACTTTTCCAAAACGCCGAGTCACCAATTACTCTTACTGTGTCCGGAATAATAACATCTCCTGAGCATTTTCGACCATCTATAAGAATATCATTTACAATAACAGGTTGTTCTTGTTTCTCAAGCCACGGAGTACCTTTAAATGACCAAACATCTACATCTTTAACTGACGCAGGTATATCTATATTTTCAAGACTTGTACACTTGTCAAAAGCATCAGTCATTTCCGTTAAAGAATCAGGGAGATTGACCTTAGAAAGCTTTGTACAGTTCACAAAACCTTGTGTAATCTTTTTTACACCATCTCCAATAAAAACTTCCGTAAGCTCAGGATAATCACGAAATCCATTAATAGCTGTAATACCTTCTTTAAAAATGATTTTTTTCACTTTATCCTTATAGATCAGCCATGGGGAAGACTCATTATTCATCACAATAAAATAATTTCTTTTAGCTTCAAAAACAAGTGTTTCTCCATCAAACGACCACATGATACCGTTGTACACTCCCCCTACAGGCTCTGTAAAAGCAGCTTCTTCTGTAACGGCATCTTCCGCACCTGCGGTCACTGCTGTTGTTACTGAAAGCGGCATTGTTGCCATTAAGCCCGACATTATAAGTGCCATAAATCGTTTAGTCCATTTTTTCATGCATATCACCCTTTCGCGTAAAGCATCAATGTATTATGATATGATCCATGTAAAAATATAATCTATATCATAATTAGATCATAACTCAGACTTAATATTTTGTCAATATCCACAACATATTGTTTACATATTATATTCCATATGCACACTTTTGACATTAAAACATAGTAATAATGAGGTAATAATCCGCCGTATTATTTTAGCAATATCATCAGGCTTAAATACATCAATGAATAATCTTTCAAACACTGCACAAAATATTCCCACAAACTTTTTTCGGAGGTTTTATTATGAAAGCAACAGGTATCGTAAGACGTATAGATGATTTAGGCAGAGTCGTCATTCCAAAGGAAATACGGCGCACCATGCGTATACGCGAGGGCGACCCGCTTGAAATATACACAAACAGTGAAGGCGAAGTCATATTCCGTAAGTACTCTGCGGTAAGCGAAATGAGCGAAAATGCAGGATATGTTGCGGATATCATGCATAAAATAGCAGGCTGTCCCGTTATCATATTCGACAAAGATCACGTAGTTGCCACCGCAGGTGTACCACGTAAGGAATTTGCCGAAAGACGGGTAACAGGTCAGCTTGAAGAGCTTATGGAGAACCGCGGACAGTTCTTCTGTCCCGACGGAAGTACAAACAACTTCTTCCCTGCCGAAGGAGTCAACAGGACTGCCATAGCCGCACTGCCTATTATCACAGCAGGCGATGTTTCGGGAGCCGTGGCATTCCTCACAAGTGAAAAGTGCAAAGAAGTCACAGATCTGCAAAAGAGTCTTATAAACGCTTCAGCACAGTTCCTCGCGCGGCAGATAGAAGGATAAAGAAAAGAGTATTCCCTCCACAGCGGAGAGAATACTCTTATTTTACTTGAGATAGCTTTTAAGGTACTGTCCTGTATAGGACTTATCGCACTTTGCGACTTCCTCGGGAGTTCCCTGTGCAACGATCATTCCGCCGCCGTCACCGCCCTCAGGTCCGAGGTCGATAATATGGTCAGCCACCTTTATGACGTTAAGGTTATGCTCGATAACAAGCACTGTATTGCCCTGATCTGTCAGCTTTTGCAGTACATCTATGAGCTTGTGGACATCGGCTGTATGAAGTCCCGTAGTAGGCTCGTCAAGGATATAGATTGTATTACCTGTGGAACGTTTTGAAAGCTCTGTCGACAGCTTTACACGCTGAGCCTCACCGCCCGAAAGAGTAGTAGCAGGCTGACCTATTTTAATATAGCCAAGTCCCACTTCCTGCAAGGTTTTCAGCTTTCTTGCTATCTTCGGGATATGCTCGAAGAATTCAACGCCCTCATCAACAGTCATTTCCAGTACATCGTAAATCGACTTTCCCTTGTAATGTACATCAAGTGTCTCGCGGTTGTATCTCTTTCCCTTGCAGACCTCGCAGGGTACATAGATATCGGGCAGGAAGTGCATCTCTATCTTGATTATGCCGTCACCCTCGCAGGCTTCACAGCGTCCGCCCTTTACATTGAATGAGAAACGTCCGCTTGTATAGCCATGAGCCTTTGCATCGGGAGTTTTGGCAAAAAGCTCGCGGATATCGCCGAATACACCCGTATATGTTGCAGGATTTGAACGGGGAGTCCTGCCTATTGGCGACTGGTCGATACATATTACCTTGTCAAGATTTTCAATTCCTTCCATTTCCCTGAATTCGCCGCACCTTGTTTTTGCACGGTTCAGCTTTGCAGCAAGATGCTTGTATATTATCTCGTTTACAAGTGAGGATTTTCCCGAACCCGACACACCTGTTACGCAAACAAGCTCACCGAGAGGTATCTGCACATCTACATTATGCAGGTTATGCTCGGAAGCTCCCTTTACCGTAAGGAATTTACCGTTACCGCTCCTGCGCTTCTTCGGCACTTCTATCTTCTTTTTGCCGCTGAGGTACTGTCCTGTAATTGAGTTTTTGCATTTCAGCAGCTTGTCCACAGTTCCTGCGAATACCACTTCTCCGCCGTGTATGCCTGCTCCGGGACCGATATCAACGATATAATCCGCAGACAGCATGGTATCGTCATCATGCTCTACTACGATAAGGGTATTGCCTAAGTCGCGCAGCCTTTTCAGAGTTGCGATGAGCTTGTCGTTATCGCGCTGATGCAGTCCTATGCTCGGCTCATCAAGGATATAGAGAACTCCCACAAGTGACGAGCCGATCTGTGTTGCAAGGCGGATACGCTGGCTCTCACCGCCCGACAGTGTACCCGAAGAACGGGAAAGTGTAAGGTATTCAAGTCCTACACTGCCGAGGAATCCGAGACGTTCCTTTATTTCCTTGATTATGCGTTCGCCTACATAGCTGTCATGCTCGGAAAGCTTCAGCTCGTTGAAGAATTTAAGCCCGTCCTTTACTGAAAGATCGGTAAGCTCGCTGATATTTTTATCGCCAACTGTAACTGCAAGATATTCATCGCGGAGTCTCTTTCCCTTGCAGACAGGACACTCCACCTCACTCATGTACTCCTCTATCTCGTTCCTTGACCACTCGCTGGAAGTCTCCTTGTATCGGCGTTCAAGGTTATTGATAACGCCCTCGAATGGCGAACGGTAGCTTCCGCCGCCAAGTGAATTTGGGCGGTTGAGTTCCAGAGTCTCGTCACCTGTACCGTACAGGAAAAGATCAAGCTGTTCCTTTTTTAGCTCTTTTACGGGTACATCAAGAGGTACACCGTATTGCTTCGATATAGCGCGGTAATACATCATTGAGATAGAAGTCTCGTCAAGGCTGTTCCAGCCCGAAGCGTTTATAGCTCCGTCCTCGATAGAAAGCTCCTTGTTCGGGACAACAAGATCCGGATCAATATGTCTGAAAACTCCAAGTCCTGTACACTTGGGGCAAGCTCCCACAGGATTATTGAACGAGAACATAACAGGTTCAAGCTCGCCTATGCTTATATTATGCTCCGGGCAGGCGTAATTCTGAGAGAAAAGTATCTCCTCGCCGCCGATAACGTCAGCAATTGCAAGTCCGCCTGTGAGACTGAATATAGTTTCAAGGCTGTCGGCGATACGTGACTCTATCCCCTCTTTGATAACTATACGGTCAACGATTATCTCGATATTGTGCTTTTTATTCTTGTCCAGCTTTATCTCTTCCGTAAGCTCGTACATTATACCATCAACGCGGACACGGACAAATCCCGATTTTCTTGCGCTTTCAAGCTCTTTCGCGTACTGTCCTTTTCTGTTCCTTACAATAGGAGCAAGAAGCTGGAGCTTAGTGCCTACAGGAAGTGCCATAAGGGTATCAACTATCTGGTCAACGGTCTGCTGTGTTATGACTCTGCCGCAGACAGGACAATGCGGAACGCCTATCCTTGCGTATAAAAGTCGGAGATAGTCGTATATCTCGGTAACAGTTCCAACAGTGGAACGAGGATTTTTAGATGTTGTTTTCTGGTCTATGGATATAGCAGGAGAAAGTCCCTCGATGCTGTCAACATCGGGCTTTTCCATTTGTCCGAGGAACATTCTTGCGTATGATGAAAGGCTCTCAACGTAGCGCCGCTGACCGTCGGCGTAGATAGTGTCAAAGGCAAGGGAGGATTTTCCCGAGCCCGAAAGTCCAGTCATAACGATAAGGCGGTCACGCGGCAGTTCAAGGTCTATATTTTTAAGATTATTGGCTCTTGCGCCTTTAATTACAATTTTATCGGTCATATGGTACTCCTCAAAATACTACAGATATTTTCATTATGCGTACAAATAGTATTATAACACACTTATTATAAAAAATAAAGGTATCGAACATATTTTCTTCTTTTAACATAAATATTTTTATTTCCCACCTTGATTTGTTCACAATATTACTATATAATGGGAATTAACAAAGTAAAAAGGGATATTAAAAGAGCTCCATGCAGGAGCATATCATTGACAAAGGAGGTGTAGATGTGGTATACGTATGTGACGCTTGCGGCTGGGAATACGATGAGGAAAAGGGTTCTCCCGAAAACGGTATTGCTCCCGGCACAAAGTTTGAAGATCTTCCCGATGATTTTGAATGTCCTCTCTGCGGAGTCGGCAAAGAGATGTTCTCTGAACAATAAAAATAAGCTCCCATATTTTGGGAGCTTTTATCTTATAACCCCATTTCAAGTTCGGAACGCCGAGGGCGGCGTTCCCTACAAAAAAGAAGCGACCATAAGATCGCTTCTTTTTCTATTATGATTCGTATTTAGGTTCGCAGGTAAGGTTGATGCCCAGTCTCTTGAAGATACGCTCGTCAACTGCCGAAAGTATAACAGTTGAATGTACCTCACAGCCGCGGAGCTTTGATATCTGCTCCATAGCCTTCTTAGCGTTTTCATCTGTATTTGCACAGATAGAAAGTGCTATAAGAGTTTCATCGGTATGCATTCTCGGGTTGTTGTTGCCGAGATGATTTACCTTTAATGCCATGATAGGCTCGATTACATGAGGAGACATAAGGAGTATATCATCATCTATCTTTGCAAAATGCTTCAATGCATTTATGAGAAGTGCGGATACTGCACCGAGAAGATTTGAAGTGCGTCCTGTAAGTATAATACCGTCAGGAAGTTCCATTGCTGCCGCAGGTCCTTCGGTTTCCTTTTCCTTTTCAAGAGCAGCTGCAACCACTTTTCTGTCCTCAACAGTTACGCTTGCCTGCTTCATAAGAAGTTCAAGCTTCATTACCTCGTCATTCGAGATGAGTCCCTTACGAAAATCACACATACCTGTATAATAACGGCGGACTATCTCCTGCTTGGCTGCTTCGCATACAGCTTCATCGTCAACGATACAGTTTCCTGCCATATTAACGCCCATATCCGTAGGCGATTTGTACGGAGATTCACCGAGGATAGTCTCAAACATTGCATTGAGCACAGGGAATATCTCCACATCACGGTTGTAGTTTACAGTAGTCTTGCCGTAAGCTTCAAGGTGGAAAGGATCTATCATATTAACATCGTTAAGGTCTGCTGTTGCAGCCTCGTAAGCGATATTGACAGGGTGACGGAGAGGAAGGTTCCATATGGGGAATGTCTCGAACTTTGCATATCCTGCATTTACGCCTCTCTTGTGCTCATGGTAGAGCTGTGAAAGACAGGTAGCCATTTTACCACTTCCGGGTCCGGGAGCTGTTATAACAACGAGTTTGCGGCTCGTTACGATATAATCATTTTGGCCGTATCCCTCATCACTGATGATATACTGAAGATTTGAAGGATAGCCCTTGATGCTGTAATGGTGGTATACCTTTATGCCGAGAGCTTCAAGTCTCTTCTGGAAAGCGTCTGCTGTAGGCTGACCATCATAACGGGTAAGAACAACACTGCTCACATAAAGTCCGATTTTTGTAAAAACATTGAAAAGACGGATAACATCTACATCGTATGTTATACCGAGGTCGCCTCTGACCTTGTTCTTTTCGATATCGTCAGAGTTTATGACGATAACTATCTCTGCATCTTCTTTAAGCTGAAGAAGCATCTGTAGCTTACTGTCGGGCTTAAATCCCGGAAGTACTCTCGAAGCATGGAAATCATCGAAAAGCTTGCCTCCGAATTCAAGATAGAGCTTATCACCAAACTGTGAGATGCGCTGTCTGATGTGTTCAGACTGTGTTTTGAGGTATTTTTCGTTATCAAATCCGATTTTAAAACTCATTTACTTATTCCTCCCGTTAAAACATCATAACTTATTATATATCAAACCTTTTCAAATTTCAAGTACCAAACCGAAAAAAACTAAAATCAGTAACAATTCATGGTAAAATCATTGCAAATCCAAACATTTTAGGCACATTTTGTAAATTTTTAGTTAAAAGCTTGCCTGCATATATATAATGTGTTATAATGAGTATGGTCTTCTATGGGGAAGGAGGATTCTATGAATCTACAAGCTATCACAGTAACTAACTTGATAGGTGTAACGATACTCTTCGTACTTCTTATCAGCAGTTATCTCGTTCGTCAGCGCAAACAGCTGAGTGACAGAGTTTTTTCTGCTATGATAGGTATTACAATAGCAGCTTGTTTAGGCGAAACTGTTGCCTTCTGGGTAGACGGCAAAACTTTTGCAGGTGCAACTGCCCTGACAGCCATCATAAATACAGTTCTTTTCGCTATGAATGTCTCTCTTTCATTCATGTGGTGTGTTTACGTTGATCTAAGGCTATATAAACAGAAAAGCCGATTAAAAAAATACTATACTCGTCTTGCAATACCATCGGTATTACTTATTCTCGCACTTATCCCTAACCTCAAATGGGGTTATCTTTTCTCAATTGATGAAAACAATGTGTATCATCGTCAGCCTCTGGGATATATCTACTTTTTCAGCGTTTTCCTTTATCTTGGTCTAAGCGTAGTTGTAAGACACAGATACTATAAAGGTTCACCGAAAGCCAGATTTTTCCCGATATGGATGTTTATAACTCCAATTATAATAGGTTCGACGACACAGCTCCTGTTCTACGGCATATCCCTTGTATGGTGTTCCATAGCGATCGCTCTCGCAGGAACATATATGAGTTTACAGAACGAGCTTTCCTACATTGATCCTCTTACACAGCTTTACAACCGTAATTATCTCGACCATATCCTGTCCGATATATCGTGCAGAGGTGCTCAGGTTGGCGGTATAATGATAGATATCGACTTCTTCAAGAGCATAAATGATATGTACGGTCATTCAACAGGAGATAAGGCTCTTATCAATGCCGCAGAGATAATACGCAGTGCAAAGCCGTCAAAGAGCGTAGCCGTTCGTTTTGCAGGTGATGAATTCATCATCATATCCGAAGCTGACAGCGAATTCGATCTGCTCAATATCGAAAAGAGCATCAGAAATCAGCTCAGCAAATTCAATGCTGAGGACAGAAGCGATTATCAGCTGTCTTTCTCAATCGGAAAGAGCCTTTTCAGCGGTGCAGACACTATCGATAAGTTCCTCAACGAAATGGACGATAATATGTACACGGAGAAAAGGAAAAAGCATTGCCGCTCAACTGCCTGAAAATCTTGCTTATGGCTCTTGACAAGCTAAAAAAGATGTGGTATGATAAACAGGTAAATACTGTGAACGAATAAAACCTGTACAGTGCCCGATACAGAGAGTTCCCGTACGGTGCAAGGGAATGACGGCGTACAGAGACTTACATTCGGGAGTTGCCGCATTGAAGCTTTTCAGTAGGTGCGGACGGGCAGCCCGTTACAGCTTCTCGAGTTCCGTATATACGGAAAAATCGGGGTGGTACCGCGAGTAACTTCGCCCCCGGACAGTTTATGCTGTTCGGGGGCTTTTATTTTTCGGAGAGGAGTGAACGCCATGAAAAAAGCAATAGGATATCTCAGTCTTTCGCTGACAGTATTCCTTGTTTCGCTTTTGTTTATGTATATCGGCTTCACGAGCCCTGCAAAAAACGGTGCGGACTCACCTTTTATACGCATGACTGTATGCACTGTGCTGTGTTTTTGCTTCACATCGCTGTTCACAAGGTATATTCACCCGTTTTCGGGACTTGCAGGTCTTGACAGTGCAAATCTAAACCTGGGATTTACCATAGCGATACTCCTTGCAGTATTCGTGGAGTTCGTCACATTCGGAAATACCACCGTTGAGCCCTACATGGACACACTTGTGCAGAAGAATACAGGCAGCTTCGGCGAAAACTTCTACGGATACATTAAATATATATTTATGGGCGGACAGTTCCTTGTAGCAGTCCGTACCTTCATACACTCCGCTTTCCTCGGTCTGCTCAAAGCCATAATGAAACACGCAGACTGAGCAATGTACGCGAAAGGTCGTGATATACATGAAAACGCCCGACGTTTTCATTGCTTATCTGTGTAATATTTAACAGGTAAAATATGAAAAGATTTACTATTATAGGTGGGCTCGACTGTGTTGGCAAGAGCAGCTTTACGGGAGTTCTCGTCCGTAAGACCGACGACCTCGGCTTAATAATCGACACTGACAAGCTCAATGCCGAATTTGACGGAGACCGCAGATACGAAAAGCGTTTTAGCGACCTTGCAGCTGTGCTGCCATATTGCAGCGAAGCCGAATTCTGGGATAATGAAAACGGCTTCGTCAATGTGGCGAATACAAAAATGGCAATCTTGTAATATACGGCAATGAGCCGCCCGAATGGCTCTTAAAGCTTAAAACAGTGCTCAATGATAACAATGAATAATTAATATAAAGGAGAAATAAATAATGACTACTTTTGAAGAACTCAAGCGCAGAGGACTCCTCGCGCAGCTCACAGACGAAAAGGAAATAGAGGAGCTTGTCAACGCAGGCAAAGCTACCTTTTACATTGGCTTCGATCCTACAGCCGATTCACTCCACGTTGGTCACTTCATGGCACTCTGCCTTATGAAGCGTCTGCAAATGGCAGGCAACAAGCCTATAGTACTCATCGGCGGCGGTACTGCAATGATCGGCGATCCATCAGGCAAGACGGATATGCGTAAGATGATGACTCCCGAGACAATACAGCACAACGTTGACTGCTTCAAAAAGCAGATGAGCCGCTTTATCGACTTCTCAGAGGATAAGGCTATCGTTGTCAACAACGCTGACTGGCTCATGAACCTCAACTACATCGAAGTTCTCCGTGAGGTTGGCGCACATTTCAGCGTAAACCGTATGCTCACAGCTGAATGCTACAAGCAGAGACTTGAGCGCGGACTCTCATTCCTCGAATTCAACTACATGATAATGCAGAGCTACGACTTCTACCAGCTCTTCCAGAAATACGGCTGCAATATGCAGTTCGGCGGCGATGACCAGTGGAGCAATATGCTTGGTGGTACAGAGCTTATCCGCCGTAAGCTGGGCAAGGACGCTTACGCTATGACTATCACTCTTCTCCTCAACTCTGAGGGCAAGAAAATGGGTAAGACCGAAAAGGGCGCAGTATGGCTCGATCCCGAAAAGACTTCTCCTTACGACTTCTTCCAGTACTGGAGAAACGTTGACGATGCTGACGTTATCAAGTGCCTTAAAATGCTCACATTCGTTCCTGTAGAGCAGATTGAGGAAATGGAAAAGACTATGGAAGGCGCACAGTTCAACGCTGCTAAGGAGCTTCTCGCTTACGAGCTCACAAAGCTTGTTCACGGTGAAGAGGAAGCTGAAAAGGCAAAGGCTGCTGCAAAGGCACTCTTCGGCGGAAGCGGTTCAAACGAGAATATGCCTGTTGCAGAAATAGACTCCGCTGACCTTACAGACGGTGCTATCGGACTTCTCAATCTCCTTGTAAAGGCTGAGCTTGCTCCTTCTGTCTCCGAAGCAAGACGTCTCGTTCAGCAGGGCGGAATCACAGTCAACGATGAAAAGAAAACCGATCCTAAGGAAATGATAAAGCTCGAGGGCGAAGTCATAGTCCGCAAAGGCAAGAAGGCTTTCAAGAAAGTTATAACAAAATAATTACATAAATCCACTGTAATTGATTAAACGATACAGCACGAATATATACTGGGTGTATTATTCGGATTTGGCTATACATCATCAAAAAATTTTTTTGAACTATGTATTGACAAGTTCAAAAAAACATCGTATAATAAGAAAAAATCATCATTATTTTGCGTTATAAGTTAGGGGGAATTTATATGGCAAAATTCAAAAGACATGGTTTTACACTTATCGAACTTATCGTTGTTATTGCGATAATAGCTGTTTTGGCTGCAATTCTTGTACCCTCTGTAATGGGCTACGTAAGAAAATCCAAACGTACAGCTGACATTTCAAGTGCAAAAACAATATTCGATGCCGTAATGACTGTAATTGCTGATGATGAAGATGCTACTCTATCCTACACTAAGAACAATACTACTTCTCAAAAAACTGTAAAATACAACGGAACAACAAAGACATATACGCTCTATACAGTCTGCACGAAAGACGGTTCTGCCAATACAGGCGGCAATCATTCATTATGGAGCGGCGGAAGTGCCGATGCTAAGTTATTCCAGGACTCACTCAATTCATTGACAGGTCAGGGAAAAACACCTATAAAATATACTATGTCCAAGGCAGGAAAACCGCTTAACCGCTGGTTTATCTGTTACCGTGACGGCGATCCGATAAACACCGAGATATGGGTGGGCGACGGATCATCAAATACACCAATGTACAGGCTGTGGCCTGATACAGATGCCGACTACAACTAAGCAAAAATAATGATGTAAGCCCTGTGTACACAAGTACACAGGGCTTTTTTTCAACTGTAATTATAAAAAGTCATAAACGCCGATGAACTGTATCCGCAGTCTGCAAAGCGTTTTTCAACGTCTTCGGCAGAGACAGCACTTCGTATAGCAGCTGAGGTCTTGGAGTAGACCTTTCTTTCATCTTCAGTCATTTCGGCTTTATTTTTATTCAGAACGAGCATATTGTAATTGGTTTTTAAGTCTACCATTCCGTCAGCCACCAGATATTCATCAAGCTGTGACTTCAGGTAGTAGTAATCCACATCTCCGCTTTTACAGATAAACACTATCTGAGACGGTGTATACGAATTACAGCCTGCATAACTTCCGCCGTTATAGTCCATTACCTTTTTCTTGCCTCTGAAAACCTTTACTCTCGTATTATTTTCAGGGTAATTGGTCTGCTCACAGTAGTTTATGAGATAATCCTCACCAAGTCCGTTGACTACCTGATAAGTATATGTAGGGTAGTCCTGAACAGCACAGCCAAAGAAAAAGAAACATAAAAAAGGCAGAAGAGCAAAATATGCTTTTTTCAGCCTCAAAACATATCCCCCCATTATGTAATATGCATACACGGATATGCATATATCGTTATTTGGGAGCAGACAGACGCCGTAAAGCTTTTTAGCTCTGTCCGCTCATTTGTTACATAAGACATAATGTGCTGAAATCCTTTATGGTAGTTGCCATTTCAAATCCGTAGTATAATGCAGCAAGAACTATTAAGCCTATGCCGTATTTTATTGCTGTGATTATAAGCATATTCATAGGTTTGATGCCGCCTTCAGCCTTTATGGAGGAAGCAGATCTGCCGCTGGTCTTATGTTTTTTCAGCGAATTCATGGCAAATCTGAAATACAGCCAGTTGGCAAACAAACAGAATAAAGCTCTTACGCCAATATCTGCCACAAGACATATATCGCTCACAGCCTGTATCATACTTTTATTGTTCGAGATAAAAGTAGCGAGGCTGTCGGGAAATTCCTCGATATACAGCAGAAGATCCGCCGGAAGATTGAGAAGCACTCCCAGAACAGCTGCCAGTATAGCCCAGCCCCACATCTTTCTGTTCGCAAAATACAGTGTCGGGAATATCAGGCTGAAAAAGTTGAATGAAGGCTTTGTACCGTCGTCCTTCATGCGCTTGAATTTTGGAAGATAATATATGGTGCTCGGTCCGACAAAATCCGTGACCTCCTGCATAGATGCACCGCCCATATCCTCATTTGGATCAAGCCCGAGATACTTTATAGGATCAAGAAACGCTTCCTGCTCCGACGAAAAAGCAGCCTGTATATTATCCTCGACCTTCTCGGGTTCGTTCTCATTCATTGAAACTACCGAAATATCGTTTATTTCCGCACCGCATCGCTGACAGTTGCTGTCAGTTACCCTGTTGGGGAAATTGCAGACAGGACATACTTTGTAAAGCGGCTTTTTATGAACAGTCCTTTCCCATTTCCTGCCTGTAGAATGATATTCTTCATTAGCACATCTGTTCTCGGTTATATAACAGCTTCTATGGTGAGGCGTACCACATTCAGGACAAACAACTATATCGTCATCATCTGTGAAGATCTCTCCACAAACTTGACACTTTTCGCCTTTGTAATCCATATTCTGCCTCCTTCGCAAATACATACAATTAACTATTTTATATTATACCACTTTTTATTATCAAAAATCAAGTATTTTGCAACAATATAATGGTGGATATAACAAAATTTGAAAAAAATGAAAAATACTATGGTAATTTATTTTTAATTGTGTTATAATATGTTGTATAGCTTTTTAGGATTGGAGTGTAAGCTTGATGATATATAAACGGTCAGAGTTGGGCGATAATATAGGATTTACCACTATTATTGACGATAAATTCAAGTCCAGTTCCCTCGCAGTCTATTTTCTCACTGAACTGAGCGAAAAGACCGCAGCCGTGAATAACCTTGGAATAAGTATCCTTACCGTATCAAGCCGTCAGTACAAAACATACGCCTCACTGTGCGAAAAGCTTTCCGAGCTTTACGGCGCAGGTCTTGGCTCTATAGCAAGAAAAAAGGGCGATGCACAAATACTTGGACTGAAAGCTTCATGGCTCGATAACAAGTATGCTATCGACGGCGAAGATATATGCGGTGAAATGCGTCAGCTGATACACGGCTGTCTTTTCGAGCCAAATGTCAGCAATGGTGCATTTGATGCCGATTCGTTTAATATAGTAAAAAAAGACCTCATCGACAGGATAGACGGTGAGCTCAACCAGAAGCGCAGCTACGCCATTTCTCAGGCTTCAAAGGTAGCATTCCGCGGAGAGCCTGCCGAATGTACAGGCTACGGAAGCCGTGAAGCCGCTAACAACGCATCTCCCGAGGACGCATTCCGCGCCTATCAGGAGCTTCTGAAAACTGCGCAGATAGAGATATACTACGTTTCTCCACATGAGGACAATTCGTTCGCGGAAATGCTCTCCGAAAGCTTCGGTAATATAGAAAGAGCTCCGCGAAAAGTAAGTATACGCAATCACAGTCCTCTCAAACCCGAGCCTGAGCACGTTTCCGAGGAATTTGACGTTAATCAGTGCAAAATGGTGCTTGCTTTCAAAACAGATTCCGATGATAAGTATGCACTGAAAATGCTCAGTATAATCTACGGCGAAATGCCATTCTCAAAGCTTTTCCTCAATGTCAGGGAAAAACTGAGCCTCTGTTATTACTGCGTAAGCACTTCTGTTTCCGCAAAGGGCACTTTCTTCGTGGACAGCGGCATCGAACGCTGTAATATAGACAAAGCCCGTGATGAGATACTCGCCCAGCTCGAAGAGATAAAAAAGGGCAATATCACCGATGAGGAGATAGAAAGCTCACTTATGGCACTCGATAACGCTGTATTGCAGATAGGCGATACTGCCTCATCGTATATAAACTGGTTTTTCGACTGTTTCAGCGACGGTAAGCTCATAACTCCCGAGGAGCATTTCAATGAGTTCAGAGCTGTCACAAAGGAAAGGATAGTACAGGCTGCAAACTCTCTGAAGCTTGATACTGTATATCTCATGCTTGATAAGGAGGTGCAGGAATGAACAAAGAGATCCTTACAAGCTCACGCACAGGCGACAGCTGTATACACGTAAAGCACAAAAGCGGACTTGATATATATATCTGCGAAATGAAAGGCTTCAGCAGTATAGAGGCTCTGTTCGGTACAAAGTACGGCTCTGTGAACACTATGTTCAAGACTGCCGCCGACAAGAACTATACAACAGTTCCCGAGGGAATAGCTCACTTCCTCGAACACAAGCTCTTTGAGAACGAGGACTGCGGAGTTTTCGAGCTTTACGCAAAAACAGGCGCATCAGGCAACGCTTTTACGTCCTTTGACAAGACCTGCTACCTGTTCAGCTGCTCAAAGAACTACGAGAAAAACCTGAAAATACTGCTTGATTTCGTACAGAAGCCATATTTCACAAAGGAAAACGTTGATAAGGAAATGGGTATCATCGGTCAGGAGATAAAAATGACCAATGACAATCCCGAATGGCGTGTATTCTTCAATATGCTCAGAGGAATGTACCATGCTCACCCTGTAAAAATAGACATTGCAGGCACTGTTGAGAGCATATCCCATATAGATGCCGAACTGCTTTACAAGTGCTATGATACGTTCTATGATCTGAACAATATGGTACTTTCCGTTGCAGGCAATATCAGTGCGGACAAAGTTCTTGAGATATGCGACAGCTGTCTACGTCCATGTACCGACAAGGGACTTGAAACTGTTTTCCCGGATGAGCCTGCCGAGATAGTACAGCCAGAGGTACATGAAAAGCAGCCCGTAGGTGCATCTATTTTCAACTTAGGCTATAAGTGTACTGCCACAAGCGGACTTGAACGCCTTAAATGCATAGCTGCGGCTTCCACCGCAACTTCCCTGCTGTCAGACCCTGCTCTGCCCATGTGTGAGAGGCTTCTCAAGGAAGAGATAATAAACTCCACTTTCGGCGGCGAAGTATTCTACGGCGATAATTACTTTACAGTTATATTCTCGGGAGAGTCAGATTCCCCCGAAGTCATAAGAGACTCACTCTTTGACGAGGTAGACCGCCTTATAAATGAGGGCATAAACGAAAAGGACTTCCAGAGGATAAAGAAATCCTCATACGGTATGATGATCTGCGAGCTCAACAACGTTGAAGCCGTGGCGAACCTCATGCTCAACGCTCATATAGACGGCGTAGGTCCGTATGACGCTATAGAAGTGCTGTCGGAAATGACAAGCAGCGATGTTATTGATTTTATGCGCAGAGAAATGCGCCGTGACAGGTGTGTACTGTCCATAATAGAAAAGGAGGCATATTTTTAATGTCAACAGAAACGCTTTTAGAACCAAACGAAATACAATTCCCCGAACTTGGCTGGAAATTCCACATTGATCCTACCGCATTCAGCATCGGAAGTCTGCACATTCAATGGTACGGTATCCTTATTACCTTAGGTCTTATCCTTGCTCTTGTATACGCACTTCCGAGAATGAAACGCTTCGGACTCGATGCAGACAGAACTATCGACGCTATCATCGGCGGCGTTATCGGTGGTATAATCGGAGCACGTTTATACTACGTCCTTATGCGCTGGGACGAATACAAAGGCAACTTGGGAGACATAGTCAACACCCGAAACGGCGGACTTGCCATATACGGCGGTATCATAGGTGCGCTGCTGGTAGGTCTTATAATATGTAAGATACGAAAAGTCAAAATGCTCCCTATGCTGGATATAACCGTTATCGGTTTCCTTATCGGACAAGGTATCGGACGCTGGGGCAACTTCATTAATCAGGAAGCTTTCGGAACTAACACAAGCTCATTCCTCGGCATGACAGGCGGTACTATACAGCGTACTATCAGCGGCGAGATGCAGATAGGCGGCGACCTTTACCAGGAAGGCGTGAATATGCTGTGGGAAAAGCCTGTACACCCCTGCTTCCTTTATGAGTCATTATGGTGTCTGCTTGGATTTGTTATCTTTGCATTCTGGTCAAAGCGCAGAAAGTACGATGGACAGCTTTTCCTCATGTATCTTGCATGGTACGGAGCTGAGCGTTTCGTAGTAGAAGGACTCCGCACAGACAGCCTTATGCTTGGAAATATCCGTGTATCACAGGCACTTTCAGCTGTAATATTCGTTGCATCAGTAATACTCCAGATCATATTCTATGCAAAGAGAAAGCGCGATCCCGAGAGCATGGTGCTTTACGCAAGTACAGAAGAATCTCACCGTCTTATCGAAGAATCACGCAGAAAGAGCATGGGCATCAAGGGTGCTGACGCTAAAACAGGCGATGATGATGACGATGATCTCGACATCTTCAACGATGATGACGATGACTTCGATGAAAGCGAACTCGATAACGATGATGATGACGACGATGACGATATCATCGAAGATGACGACGAGGAAAATGACGACTCTGACGCAAATGCAGAGGACAACAAAGATAATAATGAGGACTAAAAGTCCAATAGCCATAAGGAGGACAAATAAATGGCACAGTTAATAGACGGAAAGGCAGTTTCCGCAGCAGTAAAGGCTGAGGTCGCTGAAGAAACAGCCAAGCTCAAAGATGAAAAGGGACTCAAGGTAGGTCTTGCAGTCGTTATTGTTGGAAACGATCCTGCATCGAGAGTTTATGTCAATAACAAAAAGAAGGCTTGCGAGGCTGTAGGCTTCCAGTCATATGAGTACGCTCTTGACGAGTCAACTACTCAGGAACAGCTCCTTGACCTTGTAAACGTACTTAACCGCGATGACAGAGTGAACGGTATACTTGTACAGCTCCCACTGCCAAAGCATATCGACGAAAAGGCAGTTATCAATGCTATCTCACCAGATAAGGACGTTGACGCTTTCCACCCTATCAACGTAGGCAAGATAATGATAGGCGAATATTCATTCCTGCCATGCACTCCCGCAGGCGTTATGCGCCTTATCGAGAGCACAGGCACTGACATCACAGGCAAGCAGTGCGTAGTTATCGGCAGAAGCAACATCGTAGGCAAGCCGCAGGCAATGCTTCTTCTCCAGAAGAACGGCACTGTTACTATCTGCCACTCAAAGACCAAGAATCTCAAGGAGATATGCCTCGGTGCTGATATCCTCGTAGTAGCTATCGGACGCGCTAACTTCGTTACAGGCGATATGATAAAGGAAGGCGCAGTCGTTATCGACGTAGGCATGAACCGTCTCGACAACGGCAAGCTCTGCGGCGACGTTGAGTTCGAGTCAGCCGAGAAGAAGGCTTCTTTCATCACTCCCGTACCCGGCGGCGTAGGCCCTATGACTATCGCTATGCTCATGAAAAATACCCTCACAGCTGCTAAACAGCAGGCAGGGATCGAATGAGCCGTTAGCCTGTAGCGGCGGCATTTCGCCCCCCATCAGCGTTTATTAATGCGTAATTAAGACACTGTGATCTTCACAGTGTCTTTTATTATGTGTAAATAACAGTATGTTTTGGCTACCTTTGGCAGTCAGCGCCTTACAATCCAATTATGCCTTACGCAACACATAAAAAATGTTTTGCATGGACGAACGTCTCTGGCTTATGATTGCTGTAATATCGTTCTTTCACGGGCTTTTTAGAATGTCAGCCAATACAAATGAACATTTGAAATTTTACTGTTATTGGCTGACGACAAATATGTGCCCCTACTAATAACTAATCACTAATAACTTACAACTAAAAAGCAGCAGTTTACTGCAAATTGCTACATTATTCCAAAGCTATTGACAATTAATCGTCAAACGTGTAAAATAGTAATGTATGAGTTTAAATATTGCTATTTTTCGTAGATTATCAGAATATATACAAACCGAAAATAGGGGCAAAAGATTTTACAAAGGGTGGTTTATTTGGTTTTCAGCAGCTTGGAATTTATTTTCATTTTCCTGCCTGTTTTTATGATAGCCTATGCGGCATCAAAAAAAGAATACAGAAATTTCGTTTTATTAGCAGGAAGCATATTTGCAGGGTATAGGCTCTTCCACACTCTCGGCTACACAAAGCCCTGGCAGATAGCTCTCTTTGCATTTGCGGTGCTTTTCTATTTCTGGAAAGCGAACTCGACATCTCGGATAGAATACCAAAATCTTATAATTTTCACGGGAAGCGTCATATTCTACAGTCTCGGCGTACATAAGCCCGTTTACATATTTCTCTTTCTGCTGACGACATTGCTCAACTTCATCGTCGGACAGTTTATCGAAAACAGCCGCCATGCCAAAAAGGCATGGCTGTTCTTTGGTGTATTATTCAACTTCTGGTGGCTCATTTTCTTCAAGTACTGGTCATTCGGCACAGAGAATATAAATCATCTCTTCCACCAGAGCCTTACCGTAAAGGATATTATCCTGCCTATAGGAATAAGCTTCTATACCTTCCAGAACGTATCGTATATAGCCGATGTGTTCAGAGGAAAGGCAAAGGCAGAAAAAAGCCTGATAAATTACGGCGCATACATAAGTATGTTCCCACAGCTCATCGCAGGTCCTATCGTTACATATGACCATGTGGCAAAGGAACTCAAGAACCGCAGACACTCCATGCAGAAAGTTGAGGACGGTCTCAAGACATTTACCATAGGTCTTGGCTATAAAGTCCTCATTGCCAATCAGATAGGCGGACTCTGGAGCGATATCTCCATGATAGGCTACGAGAGCGTATCATCAAAGCTTGCGTGGATGGGTATATTTGCCTACTCATTCCAGCTTTATTTCGATTTCTGCGGCTATTCCCTCATGGCAATAGGTCTCGGCAAGATAATGGGATTCAATCTCCCACGAAACTTCGACCACCCATACCTCTCCCTCACTATGACCGAGTTCTGGAGAAGGTGGCACATGACCCTGGGTACATGGTTCAAGGATTACATATATATCCCACTGGGCGGAAACCGTAAGGGCGCATCTGCTACCATAAGGAATACCTTTATCGTATGGCTGTTTACAGGTCTCTGGCACGGTGCAAGCTGGAACTTCGTATTATGGGGACTTGTTCTCTTTGCGATCATCATGACCGAAAAGAACTGGACAGGCAAGGTGCTTAACAAGATAAAGCCTCTCGGACACGCCTATATGTTCTTTGTGATACCGCTTACATGGCTCATATTCGCCATTACGGACTTCCATGAGCTTGGTATCTACTTCAAGAGACTTCTTCCCTTCCTGCCGCAAAAAACCTATGCCGTACTTGACACAGACTATATCAAATACTGGGGAATTTACTGGAAATACTTCCTTGCAGGATTTATCTTCTCAACAACACTTCCTCAGAAGCTATACAAAAAGATGAAGAATTCCCCCTTTACTGCAATTATCCTTCTGGCAGTATTCTGGGCATCTGTCTACTGTATGTACAGAGGACTCGATGACCCGTTCATGTATTTCAGATTTTAAGGAGAGACTATTGTGAATAGATTCAGACAATGTATATATACGCTTATACTGCTGCTCACCTGCTTTGTGGCTTCACCGTTCATATATAAGCAGATATGGAACAACAGTAAAGTCAAGGCTTCAAAGACAACGATAAAAACACCCGTTGCCGCAACACAGCCTGCTCAGACAACTCCTGCCGATCCAAATGCAGAAACTCAGCCTACATCTGAGGGAGAAACTGCTCCTGCAAACGCAGAACAGACCACAGAACCTGCTACTGTACAGTCACAGTTCACACAGAGCGGTCCTGAGTATTTCGATGATGCACTCTTTATAGGCGATTCACGTACAGTTGGTCTCCGTGACTACGGTACACTGAAAAATGCCGATTACTTCTGCGATATCGGACTTTCCGCATATCAGATAGACAAGACTTCAGTAAACGGCAAGACCGTTTGGACAGTGCTCAACGAAAAGAAATACGCAAAGATATACGTTATGCTAGGCATAAACGAAGTCGGAAACGATATCGAATACACTGTCTCGGCTTACAGAAAGCTTGTGGACGGCATAAAGGAAGTACAGCCCGATGCGGTAATTTACATTCAGGCAAATCTTCACGTTACCGCAGCATATGAAAACAACATTATCAACAACGAGCGTATAAATATGCTCAACAGCCGTCTTGAAGAAATGGCTGACAACAGCAAGGTATTCTTCCTTAACGCGAACTGTATTTTTGATGATGAATACGGCGCACTCCCTGGTGACAGTTCAAGTGACGGAGTACATTTCCTTGCTAAATACTATTCACAGTGGTGCGACTGGCTCTGTCAGAACACAGTTTCAAAGAGCGGCAACTCCGCACCTGCATCGACTGCTGCACAGCAGCCTGCCGAAACATCTGAAAACAAAACTGAGGAACATCCCTCCGAGACTGAACCTGCAACTACAAAGCTTCCTCAGAACGAGGAATTCTCAAATATGTAAAAACTTTATTTATACTTAATATAAGGGATATGAAAGGAGCATTATCATGGCAGAACTCAAAACAGGCTACAAAGGCAAGACTATTTACAATTCAACGTTCACTATTCTTGATTTTCTCGGCGGAGGCGGTCAGGGAAACGTCTACAGAGTAGAGTGCAACGGCAAGCAAATGGCACTTAAATGGTACCACAAATCCACCGTTGAAAAAATGAAAAACCCTGAGGAATTCTACGAAAACCTCAAGGCAAACATTAAAAAGGGTGCTCCCACAAAGGCTTTCTTATGGCCTGAGGAACTTTCCGAATGGATAGACGGCAGCTTTGGCTATATAATGCCCCTTCGTCCGAATGGATATGAAGAGCTTACGCGTTTTCTGCTGTGGGATCCAAAAACACGCCGCATGAAGGCAAGCTTCGCAAATATCACAGCTCGCTGCAATGCCGCTATCAACATCATCGAGGGCTTCCGTGCTCTCCATAATGACGGTTACAGCTATCAGGACTTAAATAACGGCAACTTCTTTATTGATCCGCAGAACGGCGATGTGCTCATATGCGACAACGACAATGTTTCCGAGCGCGGAGTAAACTTCGGTATCGCAGGCAAACAGCGTTATATGGCACCTGAGGTAGTACTTGGCGGTGCTCCCGATAAACGCTCTGACCGTTTCTCGCTGGCTGTTATACTCTTCCGTATGCTTTTCATAGAGCATCCGCTGGAGGGCAAGTACTCGACTCCACCATGCATGACTCCCGAGCTTGAAAAGAAGTTCTACGGCAGCGATCCTGTTTTCGTACTTGACCCCGAGGACGACCGCAATGCCGCAAATAATCAGCTCAACACAAATACTCTCCGCTTCTGGAAGATATACCCCGAATATATCCGCGACCTGTTCATACAGTCCTTTGGCAAGAGCTCAGTAAAGCCGCCTTATGACCGTGTTATCGAAATGACATGGCTGGACGCTTTCGTAAAGCTTAGAAGCGAGACTGTTCCCTGCCCTCACTGCGGCAAGGAGACATTCATAACACCGAAATACTCCGTAAGCTGTATGTACTGCGGTGATCAGCTCACCTGCACAGAGAGCATAAAATTCAAGCGTTTTGAGCTCCCTGCATTTGGCGGTGCTAAGCTCTATGAGGGTATGACGGGAGAAACTGACGGCGACTTCCACAAGATCATCGGCGAGGTAGTCCGCAATAAGAAAGACCCGAGCAAGCACGCTCTGCGCAATCTCACTCAGGAGACATGGAGCGTAAAGCTTCCCGACAATACTGTAAAGACTGTTGACCCTAACGGCATAATGCCTATAAATAAAGGCTTTGTCCTTACTATCGGCAGAAGCGAGGGAACTGTGGAGTAAACAGCATCTTCTATAAGAGGGCTGAAAAAGCGAAAAAATCAATGTATAACCATTGATTATCAAAAAAATATTTTTCAGCTTTGTAGGAGTTCACAAATCAAATTTCCTATAATTGTTGATATCGACTATAAAACAAGCCCGAAGCAATGCTTCGGGCTTTGTTATTACTTTTTTATTCCTTTATGCGCTCTCCTGTACTTTACTATGCCAATAATAATAAGGAAAGGGGCTGCTATTATCAGCAGAAGTCCTGCTTTTTCAAGGATACTCATATCCATGAATATCCTTGATGAAATGAAAATAGCCGTAGGAGCGTCTGCGCCGCCGATAATGCCTATACTTTTTGGCTCATCCGAAATCAGCATAATTATTATCCCGCGTATCACACGTATATTAACGAGCAGCCCGACTGCAAAGAAAATGATACCTGTTAATATAAATGCTTTTCCGCTTTTCTTTTTCATGGCTTTTACCGCCTCGTTTACGTAAATAAATGCACGGGCTGCCAAAGGCAGCCCCTACAATTCTAATCACTATGCACTAATCACTGATAACTATTCATCGTCTTCCTCGTCATCTTCATCATCGTCAACGGGAAGAACTTCGATAATTACCTTTTCCACAGTCTGCTCATTTACCTCAGCGACTGTAATTCGGAAGATACCGCTTTCGGCAGTCTCTCCTGCTTCGGGGATATGCTCCATAACATCTGTTACCCAGCCGCCGACAGAAGTATAATCAGTGGTTATCATATCATCGTCAAGGTCGAGCATCTCAAGCATATCGCTTATGCTCATATCTCCTGCAACTTCGTACTTATCAGGAGCTAACATCATTATATTTGTCTCGATCTCGTCGTCCTCGTCGTATATCTCACCTACAAGCTCCTCGATGATATCCTCAAGAGTAACTATACCCTTAGTTCCGCCGTACTGGTCGATAACTACCGCAAGATGAACCTTTGAACGCTGCATATCGCGCATTGCCTCGCTTATGAGCTTTGAGTCCGCAATATGAGGGACTTCCTGTATTATGGGCTTGATATCATTTCCGCCCTCTACCAGCATCTTGAAGAACGCCTTGTTTGTGATGATACCTACTACGTTATCGAGACTCTTTTCATAAACAGGCAGACGTGAGTACATTTCGCTGCTGAAAAGCTCCTTTATCTCGTCAATAGTCGCATTAAGCTCAACTCCCACGACTTTAACACGGGGAATGAGTATCTCATTGACGTTTATCTCATCAAATTCAAGGGCACTCTTTACAAGCTCGCTCTCCTGCTCCTCAATAACGCCCTGCTCCTCTATCTCGTCTATCATGTATTTCAGCTCTTCCTCGGTAACGCTGGGGGCTTTATCTTCCTTGGAGACAAGTGAAGAAAGCTTATTGAGCAGCCATACGAATGGCTTGAACACCGTTACAAGGAATGAGAGTGCAGGAGCAAATGCAAGCGCAAGCTTTTCCGCATTTTTCTTTGCATAGGATTTCGGGATCACCTCGCAGAATATAAGTACCAGCACCGTAACAACGATAGTGGATACTGCCGCACCCTTGCTTCCCATAAGCTTTATAAATACGATAGTGCTGACTGATGAAGTAGCGATATTGACGATATTATTGCCTATAAGCACCGCCGTAAGGACTTCATCGAAGCGATTTGCGAGTCTCAGGGCTTTTTTGGCTTTTTTATTTCCCTGAGCCTCATAGTTTTTCAGTCTGAGTTTGTTGACACTTGAAAAAGCTGTTTCAGTGCCCGAAAACAGAGCTGAAAATATCATCATCGCAATGACAAGAACTATCTTCCATATATCTGAACTGTCCATAATTTTCCTTTCCTTATATATAATATTTACATTATATCATATAATAATTAAAAAGGCAAGGGCGCGGCGTAATATTACCTAATAAATTATTTTAGACGCGAAAAAGGGTGCAGCGTCACGCTGCTTATATCATATATGTAAGAATAATGCGAGTAGTTTAAGTGATTAGTTATTAGTGCATAGTGATCAGAAAGTAGAATCGTATGGAAATGTCAGCCAATAATAGATTTCGCATTATGCATTGAAATGGCTTTCACATTTTACACATAAGTCCTCGAATTGTGATAGAATTTACACATAAAATTCTCAAAAACATTACATTTGCCGCAAATTTATATCACAAATGGTGAATATAATATAATCAAAGCTTGAGGGAAACCTCAAAAAGAAAAAATGAAAAGGAAAGTGAATAATATGAGTGAGTATAATTACAATTTCAATAACAATAATAACACTGAGGAGAACGAAAGCAATTACAATGGCTTCAGTACCGACAGCGGCAATAACAACAAGCCTCCGAAAAAGCGCACAGGTCTGAAAACAGCAGCCTTCATCATGGCTATGGCTATCGTATCAGGCGGTTCCATCCAGGCTTACCGTTATTTTTCACATGACAGCCTTTCAACAACAGCTGTTGTTGATGAAGCTGATGCAGATGATGAAAAGTCAACAAAGAATTCCTCTATGACTAAACTTGCTGCTCAGAACATCAGCATAATCGAACCTGTTGAATCAGACGGCAGAGCACTTTCAACCGAAGAGATCGTAAAGAAAGTTCTTCCTTGCGTAGTTGGTGTTGAGTCTTCATTTGAAGTGGAAATGCAGTCTCAGATGTCTATCCCTAATGACTTCTTTGATTTCGGCGGATTTGGAGGTTTCGGCGGCTTCGGCGGTGATTATGATTACGGCGAGTCTGAGCCTCAGACAAGAGAATTCAAAGGAACAGGTACAGGTGTAGTTGTATCTGAAAACGGCTATATCGTTACAAACGCTCATGTAATATATGATGATGAATACAAGGCAGGTCGTGCAAAGGAAGTAAATATTCTTCTTAATGACGAAACATACGAAGCAGAGATCATCGGTTACGATGTAGACTGCGACCTTGCAGTTCTCAAAATAGAGGCAACAGGTCTTACAGCTGCTGAATTCGGCAACAGCGACGAGCTCCAGCTGGGTGAATCAGTTATCGCTATCGGCAACCCTCTCGGCTTTGAGCTTAAAAATACTGTTACAGGCGGTATGATCTCAGGTCTTGACCGTGACATCACTATCAACGACAAGGCTATGAACCTTATCCAGACTGATGCCGCTATCAACTCAGGCAACTCAGGCGGTCCTCTTATCAATAAGTACGGTCAGGTCATCGGTATCAACTCTTCAAAGATGTCATCTTCATACTCTTCATCAGGTGCATCTATCGAGGGTATCGGTTTCGCTATCCCTTCAAACGCAACAGCAACTATCATTGACGACATTATGAAGTACGGCTATGTTACAGGCAAGCCACAGCTTGGTATCACCTGCAAGGGCATCGACGAGTCTGACGCTGAATTGTACAATCTGCCATTAGGCGTTATCGTAAGAGCCGTAAACGAAGGCAGTGCTGCTGAAAAGGCTGGCATTGAAGTCGGCGATATCATCATCAAGGCTGACGGTGAAAAGGTAACTACTTCCGAAGAACTCATTGCAAAGAAGAACAAGCACACCGCAGGCGAAAAGTTTGAGCTCACTATCATGAGAAACGGCGTTGAAAAGACCATTGTAGTAACTCTTGACGAGCAGGCACACGAAACTGCAAAGGAAGATAAGGATAACAGCAAGAACGAAGAAAAAGAAGAGAAAGAGTCCAAGAAGTCCAAGAAAAATGCCGAAGTAGAAGAAGAGGAAGAGGCAGAGGACGAAGATGAGGACGAGGACGACGAGGAAGAAGAGCCCACAACCAAGAGCAAAAAGTCACAGAAGGGCTCAGATATCTTTGACTAAAAGTTTTTCATAATATTCTTCCTTCATTATACATAAAAAATAAGCTCCCCTGAAAACGGGGAGCTTATTGCATTTCATATTACTTTCTGAAAGCTGCGATAGACTGCTCTATCTTAGCCATTTTTTCCTCTGCCTTTGCAAGCTTTGCCTTTTCAGCGTCTATGAGCTGTGCAGGAGCCTTTGCGATAAAGCCCTGATTATTGAGCTTTCCGCTGAGGAAGTCTATATCCTTCTGTACCTTAGCCTTTTCCTTTTCAAGACGTGCTATTTCCTTCTCCTTGTCAACAAGCTCGTCCATAGGAATGAAGATACGAGCGGAGTCGGTAACAGCATTTGCAGAATCAGGGATATCGAACTTGTCACCTGTCTCAACTGCGGAAGCAGAAGCAAGCTTCTCGAAGAATACTGCGCATGAGTTGAAGAGCTCCTTGTCAGCAGTCTCAATGAATAGCTTAGCCTTTACTGACGGAGGTACATTCATTTCTGTACGTGTATTTCTTATAGCCTTGATAGCTGAGATTATCTTCTCGAATGCCTTTTCCTCTGCGCTAAAGTCGATAGAAGCATCATAGGTAGGATATGTTTCGAGGATTATCATTGACTTCTCGTTTGTGAGAACCTGCCATATCTCCTCAGTGATGAACGGCATGAACGGGTGGAGGAGCTTGAGCATACCCTGCATTGCCCATACAAGAACTGCCTGAGCCTTTGCCATTGTCTCGCCGCCTGCCTGTATTCTCGGCTTTGTGAGCTCGATGTACCAGTCGCAGTAAACGTCCCAGATAAAGTCGTATATCTTCTGTGAAGCAACGCCAAGCTCATATCTGTCAAGGTTCTCGCCAACTTCCTTAGCAAGCTGATTGAACTTGTTTACGAGCCACTTATCCTCAAGCTCAAGCTCTGCAGGGAGTCCCTTGAACTCGAAGTCCTCGGGGAGATTCATCATAATGAAACGTGAAGCGTTCCAGAGCTTGTTTGCAAAGTTACGTGCAGCCTTTACCTTGTCATCGATATAACGCATATCGTTTCCTGGTGAGTTACCTGTAGCAAGCATAAATCTGAGAGCGTCAGCACCGTACTCGTTGATAACTTCAAGTGGGTCGATACCGTTGCCCAGAGATTTTGACATCTTGCGTCCCTGTGAGTCACGTACAAGACCGTGGATAAGAACTGTATCGAAAGGTACTTTTCCCATATTCTCCAGACCGCTGAACATCATTCTGATTACCCAGAAGAAGATGATATCATAGCCTGTTACGAGTGTATTTGTAGGATAGAAATACTTCAAGTCTTCTGTGTTCTCTGGCCAGCCAAGTGTTGAGAAAGGCCAGAGTGCAGAGCTGAACCATGTATCGAGAGTATCTGGATCCTGTCTCATAGGCTTGCCGCACTTAGGACAAACTGCACTGCTCTCCTTTGTAACTACCATTTCGCCGCAGGCATCACAGTAGAATGCAGGTATCTGATGTCCCCACCATATCTGACGTGAAATACACCAGTCCTTGATATTTTCGAGCCAGTGGAAGTATATCTTGTCGAAACGCTCGGGAACGAACTTGGTATCGCCGTTCTTAACAGCTGCGATAGCAGGCTCTGCAAGAGGCTTCATCTTAACGAACCACTGAGTTGATACCTTAGGCTCAACAGTAGTGCCGCAGCGGTAGCAGGTACCAACATTGTGGCTGTATTCCTCTATTTTAACAAGTGCGCCTTCCTTTTCGAGGTCCTCAACTATCTTCTTTCTTGCTTCATATCTGTCCATACCTGCGTATTCAGGATAATCGTCAACGATAGTAGCATCGTCGTTCATTACATTGATAACAGGAAGATTATGACGAAGGCCTACTTCAAAGTCGTTAGGATCGTGTGCAGGAGTTATCTTAACTACGCCTGTACCGAAGTCCATTTCAACATAATCATCGGCAACGATAGGTATTTCGCGGTGAACAAGAGGAAGGATAACTGTCTTGCCAACAAGGTCTGTGTAACGCTCGTCCTTAGGGTTTACAGCAACAGCTGTATCGCCGAGAAGAGTCTCAGGACGTGTTGTAGCAAGCTCCAGATAACCGTCCGAGTCCTTTATTTTATAGCGAAGATGCCAGAAATGACCTGCCTGATCCTCATAAGTTACCTCAGCATCTGAAAGTGATGTGCGGCACTTAGGACACCAGTTTATGATACGCTCACCTCTGTAGATGAGACCTTTTTCGTAGTACTTGATGAATACTTCCTTTACAGCCTTTGAGCAGCCCTCGTCCATAGTGAAACGCTCTCTTGACCAGTCACATGAAGAACCGAGCTTTTTGAGCTGTTCAACGATACGTCCGCCGTACTGTTTCTTCCATTCCCATGCGCGCTTCATGAAGCCTTCACGACCGAGATCCTCCTTGGTAACGCCTTCCTTGCGCATAGCTTCAACTATCTTAGCCTCTGTAGCAATAGCAGCATGGTCAGTACCCGGGAGCCACAGTGCGCTGTAGCCGCTCATTCTCTTCCAGCGGATAAGGATATCCTGTAATGTCTCATCAAGGGCGTGTCCCATGTGGAGCTGTCCTGTGATGTTCGGAGGAGGGATAACTATAGTATAGGGTGTTTTCTTCGGGTCAGCCTCAGCACGGAAGCAGCCCTTTTCATTCCAAGCGGCATAGATACGATCCTCAAAGTCCTTGGGATTATATGCCTTAGCAAGTTCCTTTGCCATTTCGATCTTCCTTTCAATTAATTCCTAATTCAGAATTCATAATTCATAATTAGTGGTATCGCCTTACGGCGATAAATCATAAACAGTCCACGGCGAAATAATTCAAATTCGTCAGCGAAGCTGACACATTCAATTATGCATTAATAATTATGCATTATGAATTAAAAAAGCCCCGAACCGTTAAGGTCCAGGGCGAACGATTGTCCGTGTTACCACCTGAATTCGGGAATAATATCCCGCACTCTGCGAGGTCTGCAAACCTCTTCCCCTGTAACGTGAGGATCACGCCGCATACTACTGAGCACAGCCGTTGGCACGCGAAGCTCCGAAGCTACTTCCGCAAGTCCGTCATACTGCCTTACACCATACGGCAGCTCTCTGAAAATCGGGTATCCTGCGTACTCCTCTTCATCATCGCCTTTGAATACTTTTTTATTATACACGATAAATTCTTGTTTGTCAAGACAAAATAGTGAGTAGATATTAGTTAGCGAATAGTGAATAGTGATTAGTGGTTAGAAAGCAGACTTGTAGGGTACGCCGCCCTCGGCGTACCACTTGACTTGTGTGAGAGTAGGTTAGCTTTTTTACACTCACGGACTGCCAAAGGCAGCTCTTACACTACTCACTAATCACTAACCACTAACAACTAACCACTGCTAAATATTTGCAAAAAACTGGCTCTCCCCCCTTGCGTTCAGTCCAAAACTGTGATATAATATATGTATCTATGTTTGAAAGGAATTACAGCTATGATAATACTTGATGAACTCAGAGTCGAAATGACAGGCTACCGCGCTGAAATGAAGGAGCTTGCCGACGTACTGAATATAGAAGCTGCTAAGAAAAGAGTAGCTGAGCTTGGCGAAGAAACTGCCAAGGAAGGCTTCTGGGACGACCTGGAAAATTCCCAGAAGGTACTGAAAGAGCAGAAGTCTCTTGAAAGAAAGATCGAGAAGTTCAACAAACTCAATGACAGCCTTGAGGACCTTATCACACTTATCGAGCTTTCTATAGAAGCTGATGACGAAAGCGACATCGAGGAAATAAAGAAAGAGTCCGAAGCATTCAAGACAAGGCTTGAGGAAGAAAAACTTTCAACTCTCCTTACAGGCGAGTATGACAACGCAAATGCTATCCTTACTTTCCATGCAGGTGCAGGTGGAACAGAGGCTCAGGACTGGGCAGAAATGCTCTATCGTATGTACAACCACTGGGCTGAGCGTCATGATTTCAAGGTAGAGCTTCTTGACTATCTTGACGGTGACGATGCAGGACTTAAATCCGCTTCTATCCTTATCGAGGGTGAAAACGCATACGGCTATATGAAGTCGGAGTCGGGCGTTCACAGACTTGTCCGTGTATCTCCTTTTGATGCACAGGGACGCAGACACACCTCATTCGCAGCACTTGAAGTAATGCCTGAGCTCGATGACTCTATCGAAGTTGATATCCGTCCCGAGGATATCGAAATGGAAGTTTACCGTTCAAGCGGTGCAGGCGGACAGAAAGTAAACAAGACCAGCTCGGCTGTACGTCTTATCCATAAGCCTACAGGTATTGTTGTATCATGCCAGACTCAGCGAAGCCAGTACCAGAACAAGGACTACGCTATGAAGATGCTCCGTTCAAAGCTCATCGAGATCAAGGAGCGCGAGCACCTCGAAAAGATCGAGGATATCAAGGGCGTTCAGAACCAGATAGCATGGGGTTCACAGATACGTTCCTATGTATTCATGCCATATACTCTTGTAAAGGACACACGTACAGGCTATGAAAACGGCAACATACAGGCAGTTATGGACGGCGACATCGACGGCTTCATCAATGCTTATCTGAAGTCGCTCTCACACGGAACTCTTGAAAAGTAATTTGTGAGTTGGTTGTTCATTATGATAAAATGAAGAAGCATATCAAAAGATTCCTGCCAATTTTAATTGTAGTCGTTATAATATCAACTATCCTCAGATTTGCCGCTCCATCGGTATTTTTTGGGTATATTTATCCATTCAGCAGAATAAAGGGAAATGTATCTGTATCTTTTGACGGCAAAAAAGTGGCAATCTCGGACTGCGAGATAACTTGTACTCACCAGAGTAAAGCCGAGAAAGTTCACGTTATCGGCAGTAAGATCAGAACCCGTGCAGGCGAATATGGTCGTTACAATTTTATTATAGAATATAACGGCACTGAAATACCATTTTGTTTCTATCAGTCAAACAGCTGGAACTGTGAAGATTTTGACCTTTCATTCAGCGTTGACACCGCAAATCACACCGTGTCATGTACTGGCTGGACAAGAGGTCTTGAAGAGAACGGCTTAAAGGAAGACAAAATAGATATAGACCAGACATTCAACTTTGACGATATTTCGTCTGAGGGAATAAGTATTTCTCATGTATAAATAAGATGTTTCAAGGGACGTTTTTACGTCCCTTTTTTCATCAAAACACACTTGTAAACAGCGGCGTTTCCCCACTTTTCAGCATTTCAAGCATATCGCGGAGCTCTGCAAGCTCAGCTGTCATTTCGTCCTCTTCATTCTCCGCAAGATGAACTATACGCGAGCACAGGCGATCTATCTCCACAAGCTTGTCATATTTCAACAATACAGAAGCCTTTTCGCGGAAGCTCTCCCAATCCGCGTTCATTTTCCTTGCATTAACAGCCGCATTGTAATTATCACCGTTTTCCGCAAGATCATAAATAAAATCAATTTCCCCCAGTATATCATCGCAGCTGCGATTTACCCATATACTTGAAAAAACACTTATCCCCACAAGGAGAAGAAGTATTGATGCACTTACCTTAACTCTCGTCATTATTCTCACCTATCCTCAGCTTCTTCGGCGGACTCCCCTGCTTGTCTGCAACGAAGCAGTTTCCGCTGTCATCAGCCGTCATTATAAAGACATCTTCAATCGACAGCCCATTCTTTTTCAGTTCAGCTTCAACTGTACTCCGTGAAAGCTTCAGCGATTCCATAGCCTTGCAGATCAATCTGCCGTCAGAAATAATAAGTACGGGAGGGTCGGAACAGTCCGCAGCAATTTTCATATCAGTTCTTGTGGGAGGAGCCTCGGTAGGCTTTTTCATTACGGATATGCTTCCCGTAGTTTCTACAATTGCGTACTGCACCTCGCTAAGGTCGAAAATATCCTTGCCGCGAAGTGCCATGAGCAGATCATCAGCCGAAAACCTCAGCTCACGGAGTATATCACGCTCAATACAGCCGCCGCGAACCACTATTTTAGGACTGCCCGATATAAGCCTTCTAAGCTTTGGAAATTTAAGGTTGAGACACGACACTATCACCTCAAAGCACACCAGTGCGAGAATAGGCGTAACGCCAACAACTACAGGGATATTCACGTCCTCGATAGGCAGTGTTGCGATATTTGAAACGAGGATAGTGATAACAAGCTCGGAGGGTTGAAGTTCACCAAGCTGACGCTTTCCCATGAGCCTTACGGCGAAAATGACCAGAATATACAGCATGACCGAACGAATAAGAACAACACACATGAAAACAGCTCCTTTCGGGGTATTATCCCACAAAAGGAGCTGATTTATTCCATACAATTTATTATTCTCCAAAACGTGCATTGTACTCTTGATAAGCCTTCACGATTATGTCCGCACAAAGCTCATCGCCGAGCACCGCACTGTTCAGACAAAGCTCATACTGATCCTTGTCCTGCCATGTTTTTCCTGTATTTACGTTATAGAAAGTTTCGCGGCGTTTATCTGCCTTTTTCATAATATTTTCAGCCTTATTCTCGCTGACACCGTACTCCTCGATCGCACGTTTTACGCGAGACTCCGCATCAGCATAAATGTAAACGCTGAAACAGCCCTTTTCTTCAAGGATATAATTTCCGCATCTGCCAACAAGCACGAAGCTCTTCTCGTTTTCGGCTATCTCATTAATAATACGGCTCTCCATAAGGAACACCTTATCGGAAAGCGGAAGATTTTCCTCCATAGTTCTTGCAGGATTAGCGGATAAAAGAAGCGAATAAAGAAAACTTGTCGGAACATTTTCCTCAGCGTTTTCAAGGTATTCAGGGGCGATACCGCATCTTTGAGCAGTCATTTCCAGTATCTGTCGGTTATAGCAATTGATACCAAGTTTATCAGCAGCAAGCTTACCGATGATACTACCTCCGCTTCCGTACTGTCGTTCAATTGTAATGATAGTTTTTTTCATCGGATAATACTCCCCTCATCTTAATTTATTAATAGATTGATAATATTACTACAGATATATTATACCACATCTTGCACATATTTCAAGCTCGGTAGCAATAATTATTGTATATTTAGTAAAATTCTATATTTTTAACAATTTATACACCTGTTAATTGTGCAATTTATAAATCAAAAACCTCCCGTTGGTTAGCACAACGGGAGGTCATTATTCTTTACTGCTCTACTGATGAGTCACTATCAGTTTTTATTCAATCAAACGCAGCCCTGAGCCTTCATTGCCTCAGCAACCTTGAGGAAGCCTGCAATGTTAGCACCAGCCATGTAGTTGCCAGCCATGCCGTACTCCTTAGCAGCGTCATCGCAAGCCTTGAAGATAGACTTCATGATACCATGGAGCTTCTCGTCAACTTCTTCAAATGTCCAGCTGAGTCTCTCGCTGTTCTGGCTCATTTCGAGACCAGATGTAGCAACACCGCCAGCGTTAGCTGCCTTAGCAGGACCATAGAGAACGCCGTTTGAAAGGTATGTCTCGATAGCCTCTGGAGTTGAAGGCATATTAGCACCCTCAGCTACAGCGTAACCGCCGTTAGCAACGATTGCCTTAGCACCGTCAGCGTTGATCTCGTTCTGTGTAGCGCATGGAAGAGCGATGTCAAGCTTGATATCGCCAGCATTGCACTTGAGTGTCCAAACGCTGCCCTCGTGATACTCAGCATTCTTGTGTGAAGATCTGCCGACGTACTCCTTGATACGGCCGCGCTCAACCTCCTTGATCTGCTTAACGAGATCAAGATCGATTCCGTCTGGATCGTAGATATAACCGTTTGAGTCAGAAACTGTAACTACCTTAGCACCGTACTGTGTAGCCTTCTCTGTAGCGTAGATAGCAACGTTACCTGAACCAGAGATAACTACTGTCTGACCCTTGAAGCTCTTGCCGTTAGCAGCGAGCATTTCGTTTGTGAAGTAGCAGAGACCGTAACCTGTAGCCTCTGTTCTTGCCAGAGAACCGCCGTATGTAAGGCCCTTACCTGTGAGAACGCCAACGAACTCGTTGCGGATTCTCTTGTACTGACCGAACATGAAGCCGATCTCTCTTGCGCCTGTTCCGATATCACCAGCAGGAACGTCGCAGTCTGCGCCGATGTGCTTGCAGAGCTCTGTCATGAAGCTCTGGCAGAAACGCATGATCTCTCCGTCGCTCTTGCCCTTAGGGTCGAAGTCGGAACCGCCCTTACCGCCGCCCATAGGGAGTGTTGTAAGGCTGTTCTTGAATACCTGCTCGAAACCAAGGAACTTGATGATTCCGAGATATACTGATGGGTGAAGTCTGATACCGCCCTTGTAAGGTCCGATAGCAGAGTTGAACTGTACTCTGAAACCTCTGTTAACCTGTACCTTGCCGTTGTCGTCAACCCAAGGAACACGGAACATGATCTGTCTCTCAGGCTCTACGATTCTATCGAAAACGCCTGCGTCAATAAGGTCCTGTCTCTTTTCAGCAACAGGCTGGAGAGTCTCAAGAACCTCTGTAACAGCCTGGATAAACTCAGGCTCGCCTGGATTTCTTTTCTTAACTGTTTCTAATAAATCGATGAGATACTGATTTTTTAACGCCATTGTTAAAAAACCTCCTTTACTAAATTCTGCGTATACCGCAGTTCATTTTAAATTATAGCACTATCGTACAGATTTTGCAATACTTTATTACAGTGAATTTATAAATTCGGCTGTTTTTAGATTTATCGTAGAATTATCGCCGCGCCCTTTGTACGTTTTGCACAACGAACTTGCAAATTTTCTACTTTTTTGCCGATAATTGGTTTATCCAATTATATTTTTATAAGGCTATTTTACATTTCTTATTGATTTTTCGATATATTTATTGTATAATATTCATTGAAGCTTTTTGCTTTTTATGTAATTCCCAAAGGGGGCGTTTATTCTATGCTTAAAGCGATCTGCTCCTCTAAAGATCTTACCAATAACAGCTATTACAGCTGTGTCAGCGATATCATCGACTGCCAGCAGCTCAATAAGCTGAAAAATATAACTCATCATGTCTCGACCACACGTTTCCAGCACTGTGTCAACGTATCCTATTACAGCTATATAGTTTGCAGGAAATTCAGGCTCAATGCACGTTCAGCCGCAAGAGCGGGACTTCTTCACGATCTTTTCTACTATGACCGCAAGGAGTACAACTCTTCAAGGCAGAAATGGCAGGCTTCTCACAGCAAGCACCATTCCATGCAGGCTTCTTCAAATGCATCTGAGCTTACCGACATAACCATGCTTGAAAAGGATATGATTGAAAAGCATATGTGGCCTTTGACAAGACCAAAGCCAAGCTATAAAGAGACATACGTAATAACTATCATCGACAAATATTGTGCTGTCCTTGAATTCTGCGTACCAAACGTACAAAGGATCATACACAGGAAAGTGCGATAACTATATTTCAGGAGGTATCCCTACAATGAAGATCGAAACCAAATGCCTGCACGCAGGCTACACACCCAAGAATACCGAGCCGAGAGTTGTGCCGATAGTACAGAGCACAACTTACGTCTATGACTCAACAGATGACGTAGCGGCAGTATTCGATGATCCTACCAAGAGCCTTATCTATTCACGTTTTGAAAATCCTACAGTAATGGCTGTTGAGGAAAAGATAAACGCACTTGAAGGCGGCGTAGGTGCAATGTGTACATCAAGCGGTCAGGCTGCATCTCTGCTTTCACTTCTCAACATTTTGAAGGCAGGCGACAGTTTTATTTCAGCAGCTACTATCTACGGCGGTACTGTAAACCTCTTTGCATATACACTCAAAAAGCTTGGCATCGAGTGCATTTTCGTTGACGCAGATGCTCCCGAGGACGAGATAAGAGCCGCATTCAAGCCAAATACAAAGGCTGTATTCGGTGAAACTCTTGCAAATCCTGCTCTTGCAGTATTCGATATAGAGAAATTCGCTAAGATAGCTCACGAGAACAACGTTCCTCTCATTATTGATAACACCTTCCCTACTCCTATACTTTGCAGACCTTTTGAGCACGGTGCTGACATCATCGTTCACTCAACTACAAAGTACATGGACGGCCATGCTGTACAGGGCGGCGGCGTTATCGTTGATTCAGGCAACTTTGACTGGACAAACGGCAAGTTCCCTGAGTTCACAGAGCCTGATGAGAGCTACCACGGCACTATCTATACAAAGGCTTACGGCAAGGCTGCATACATCATCAAGGCAAGAATGCAGCTCATGAGAGACTTCGGCTGCTATCCGTCAGCACAGTCCGCATTCTACCTCAACCTAGGTCTTGAGACACTTCCTATCCGTATGAAGCAGTATTGCGAGAACGCTCTTACAGTTGCTCAGTTCCTTGAGAGCAATGACAAAGTAGAGTCTGTAAACTACCCTGCACTAAAGAGCAATAAGTACTATGATCTGGCTCAGAAGTATCTCCCGGGCGGTACAAGCGGCGTTATCTCATTCGTTATAAAGGGCGGCAGAAATACCGCAGTTAAGTTTATGGACTCCCTGAAGCTTGCTTCCAACGAAGTTCACGTTGCTGATATCCGCACCTGTGTACTTCACCCTGCAAGTGCTACTCACCGTCAGCTCACTGATGAACAGCTTGTTGCCTGCGGCATAAACGGCGGTCTTATCAGACTTTCCGTAGGTCTTGAAAACGTTGAGGATATCCTCGATGACCTCAAACAGGCTTTCGCAGCTATCTGAGACTTCCTCTGAGTTTCCGAAAAGGAGTTTATATGAAAACACTGATAATTTATTCATCACAGACAGGATTTACACAAAGATATGCAGAATGGATCGCCGATGAACTCAGGGCAGAGATACTGTCAATAAAAAAAGCCATAAAAAAAGAAGACTCTTATTTCAAAAACTATGATGCTATCATCTACGGCGGTTGGGTATCTGTCGAAAAGATAAACCGTGCCGAATGGTTTACAAGCAGAATAGAGAGCTGGAAAGAAAAGAAATTAGCTATTTTTGGTGTTGGTGCAAGTCCTGCGTTTTATTCGGGCGTTAACAAGCTTCTTGAAAAAACACTGACAGATGAGCAGAAGCAGTACGCAAAGGCTTTTTACTGCCAGGGCGGACTCGATTATGACAAAATGTCTCTCGGCTCAAAAATGCTTATGAAAACCTTTGCAGCTATGCTCAAAAGCAAGAAAACAAAGGATGAGGATGAAAAAGCAATGATCGAAGCTATTTCGGAATCTCATGATTTTTCAAATCCGAAGTATATTGAACCAATAGTTGCTTATATGAAAAAATAAGTTCAGCTCCTCCGAGATCTCGGAGGAGCTTTTTTGCGCCTTGTCTTGTGGTTCATATATTAAAACACCACATAAAAATATACGCTTTATTGTGATTTTTCACGATTTTTTTCTTATTTAGTACATTTTCCCCTCGTTGAAACGATTATATATATGTAATTCAAATAAATCGGCTTATATATTGCTCCAAAACATCCTCAGAGCATTGTTCAATATATGATTTTTCTCTCCTTTTAGTGTGTTCATAAAGAAAGCGGACGTTTCCTCGTGCTGAAGAAACGTCCGTTTTCTTTTTAAGTGGAGCATAGGGGACTTGAACCCCTGCCCCCACACTGCCAGAATAGAAGGATACAGATTCATTACTCAACTCAGTGTCTATTATCCCATATTTTTAGCCATTTCCAAATACTGATTGTTTCATAGTTTTCTTCTAAAACAGTTCTGACTTAATGGCGATAACGGAAATATAACGGAAACGGCTTCTCATTCAGAATTTCTAAACTTACTCGTTACCTACATATTATCATTGATACCATTGGGCTTTCACAGTTTCGGCTGTGAGAGCTTTTTCAGAAAAGTTTGCGTGAAAAAAGTGGTATAAGTGGTAAGAACTTGTTTGTATTTCTTATATTTTTGAAGTCATATATTATATAAAAAGGACGGCATGAAGCCGTCCTTTAAAATCAACTTTTTGTCATTTTTACCTGTATCGGCAGCAGAAGTTTTCTCCATGCAGAACACTGTTTGCTCCCGATATATCATGGAATATGTTGACTTATTGAAAAATATGAGATATAATGATAATAATTACTTTTGGGCGTAAATAAATTATAAAGGAGTAAGACATGAACACGACAGACATCATCATTATCGGGACGATAATCGCTTATCTCATATTAATGGTCGCAGTAGGCTTTATCTTCTCAAAGAAAAACGAAAACGTTGGCGATTTCTATCTCGGCGGACGTAAGCTTGGACCTCTGGTAACTGCAATGAGTGCAGAGGCATCAGACATGAGCAGCTGGCTCCTCATGGGACTTCCCGGAGTTGCCTATCTCACAGGCGGTGCCGAAGCAGGCTGGACCGCTATCGGACTTGCCATCGGTACATATCTTAACTGGCTCTTTGTAGCAAAGCGGCTGAGAGTCTACAGCCAACGCTGCGGTGCTATCACTATCCCTGACTTTTTCTCTGAGCGATATAAGGACAAGAGCAAGATACTTATGGGCATTTCGGCTCTCATAATACTCATCTTTTTCGTTCCCTATACCGCTTCAGGCTTCTCTGCCTGCGGAAAGCTGTTCAGTTCGCTGTTTGGGTGGGATTATCATCTTGCAATGATAATCAGTGCTGCTATCATCATTTCCTATACCTGTACAGGCGGATTCCTTGCAGCAAGCACCACTGACCTTATCCAGAGTATCGTAATGACCGTTGCCCTTATAAGCATTGTCATCTTCGGTATCAATGCAGCAGGCGGTTTCGGCAATGTTATTGAAAATGCTGATTCATTGAAGGGATACTTATCTCTGAGCCATATCCACAATACCGAAACAGGTGCAGCAGATAAGTATACATTCCTCACTATATCCTCTACTCTTGCATGGGGACTGGGCTATTTCGGTATGCCCCATATCCTTCTCCGCTTCATGGCTATCGAGAACAAAAACAAGATAAAGACTTCAAGAAGAATAGCTTCCGTATGGGTAGTTATCTCAATGGGTATCGCAATAGTTATCGGCTTTATCGGAAATGCTCTTTCAACCAGCGGAAAGCTTGAAGCTCTTGACGGCAGCAATTCCGAAAAGGTAGTTATCAAGATAGCTCAGTACATGAGCGAACATCATGTGGGACTTGCTGTTATTGCAGGACTTGTATTCGCAGGTATCCTTGCATGTACTATGTCCACATCGGATTCACAGCTCCTTGCAGCTTCATCATCAATGTCAGAGAATATCCTTAAAGGCGTATTCAATGTAAAAATGAGCGATAAGGCTTCAATGTTAGTTGCGAGAGTTGTACTCCTCGTTATCGCAATCTTTGGCGTTGTGCTCGCATGGGATCAGGACAGCTCGGTATTCAGAGTAGTATCCTTTGCATGGGCTGGCTTCGGTGCAACTTTCGGACCTGTAATGCTGACAGCACTCTTCTGGAAGCGTTCAAATAAATGGGGCGCTATGGCTGGACTTATCGTAGGTGCAGTAATGGTATTCGTATGGAAATTCGCAATTGCTCCTATGGGCGGCGTACTTTCAATATATGAGCTCCTTCCCGCATTCCTCTGCGCATTTGCAGCTATTATCATAGTTTCGCTTCTGACAGGTGCTCCCGAAACGGAAGCAGCTTTGGAATATGAAACTGTAAAGGCTGAACTCCACAAATAACTTTCAATGCTGTCTGACTCAAAAGCACCAAAAATACACATATGATAAAAAAGGATCGGCTGTTTTATGCCGATCCTTTTTTCTATCATATATCATATCACAGTAATATGCAAATACATTGTAGAATTGAATCTGTCATACTAACAAAACATCCGCCCATACGGGCGGATCGCATATGTTCATTCAAGTTTCCAGCCGTTGTCTCCGTGATATATCATTTGCTTGGTCATACCACCGTCAATGCAGATGTTCTCGCCTGTAATGAAACCTGCTTTGCCGGAGCATAGAAAAAGAACCATATTGGCAATGTCAAGGGGATTTCCCACACGTCCGCAGGGCTGCTGATAGGCGTCTGGACCTTCGTAAACCTTGTATGACGTATCAATCCACCCTGGGGATATTGAGTTCACACGCACCTTGCCTGCAAGGCTGACCGCAAGCGCGTGAGTGAGGGCAGCAATGCCGCCCTTTGCCGCAGTATAGCTCTCGGTCTGAGGCTGACTCATACGGTCACGGGAGGACGATATGTTTATTATACTTCCGCCCTTATTGAAGTAGGGCGCGAACAGCTTTGACAGATAAAACGGCGCAGTTACGCCTACTGACAGTGCATACTGAAACTCCTCATAGCTGCATTCGTCAACGCCCTTCATCAGCGGCAGAGCGTTGTTGATGAGATAGTCGATGTGTCCGTGCTCGGATATTACATGCTGTGTAAACTTTTCAAGTACGGATTTGTCAGAGATATCCCCAACGAAGTGGTCGCCCTCAGCCTTGTCGATAACACAGACAGTTGCGCCGTTTTTGCGGAACTCCTCGGCTATGCACTTTCCGATACCATTTGCGCCGCCTGTTACTACTGCTACTTTGTTTTTGAACATATTTTGCTCCTTATATTTTATCTATTGATGCTTTCACTACCGGAGAATGAACTTTGTAAGCTCCTCACGGTTCATTTTCTTGATTTTTCGATATGTATCCCTGTCAATGATCTATTTCTGTCCCATATATAGCTCCTTATTCGTTTCTTGTAACCTATTATACCATATCACCTATACAATGTAAATACGTGAAAAAAAGCGACCTGTACATTAAGTACAGATCGCTTTTCCAGCTATTTATCTTTGCTTAATGACATTGACCTTTAAGTCAGTGCCGATTTATATATATTCTTTTGTTCATAATGCAGCATTCTTAAGGCACTCATTAAGCTCGGATTTGAATGCTTCAATGTTTACAGCACCACCATCGCATCCGAAAGGCAGCCAATCCATTACTCCTCCATCATAATAGCTGCTATATTCGTAATAGTATACTAAAACATGACCATTGTTATATATCATGAAATTTGAATACTTGAGTTTGCCGTCATTATCTTTGTATTTCCATAATACAGAACCTATATAAGTATCATTATCACTAAAAGCTTCACATTCAACATTTGATTTTATAGCAGAATCAAGTTTGTCAACTATATCGGATTTGAGCTTTGCCATATCATGTGTTTTGCCTGATGCGATAATATTGTCATTACTGTCCAACACATATATTCCGGTTGATGTTGAATAGAAGATATTGTCATCATCGTACGCCTGCATATTATCATGATTATAATCAACAGGAGGAATGTCTGACATATCCTGTCCGCGTTCGTCGATAGTAGTTGTCTGAGGCACCTCCTCTTCCTTGCTTTCAGTAACTTTTTCTGTATTGCAATTCTCTAAAAACTCTATGATCTTTACATCAAACTTGTTATAATCTATATAGTAATTCTGATATTCTGCAGGCTGCCATACTCCATTTTCATCAGTTTTGTACTCACAGCGGCTTACATGACCATTTTCAGAAATGTAATAAGTCTGGCGGCGCTTAGTGTTATCATCAACATTGAATATCTGTTCAACGGAATATACCGCTGGTTCACCTGTCAACAAGCCAGGCTTTGAAGGCTTTATCATTCTTAAAAAGTCGCCGCTGAGGAATTCTGCTAACTCAGCTTTGCAGCCTTCATTTACAGGAACTATTTCATAGTTGTTTCCGTCAAAGAGCTTTACACTCTCAAGGTTTACTTCAACAAGATTTGCAATATCCTCCTCAGAAATACTCTTACTATATACATAAGTTTCAAGTATTGCCTTTAATTCACTGTCGAACTTATTAAAGTCGATCTTATAAACGCCTTTTTCAAAGATATCTTCATTTCCGCCCGAAAGCTCACGATAAACGGTGTAGAATACCATTCCGTCATCATATATGTCTATTACATGTCTGTCATTTATCTCATCATCCCAGTATATTGCACATGGGCTCTGAGTGTGAGGATTTTTTTCGTTTGTTTCTATTTTTTCGCCCCAATTGAATGTATTGAGATATTCAGCAATCTTTGTGTATGCTTCTTTTGAATAGCTGCCGCAATTTTCGTCATCGTTCATAAATACGAAATCACGGGCAGTGAAATCTCCAAAGGGGCATAATGTTTCAGAAGCGGCTGTTGTGGTTGCCACAACATTGTCTGTCTCAGATGACGGCTGATTCTTTGACTGTCTGTGCATAAGGTATCCTGTTGTACCTATTCCTCCTGCAAGTACTGCACAAGCTGCAAAGGTGCTTACCATACGCAGCATACTTGATGATCTTCTTACAGTTTCCGTACCGCTTACAACTTCAATATATCCATCCTCATTGTTTTTATTAACTTCACCCTTGGTGTTTGGCTTTACAGCAGAAAAAATATTTTTGATTTTAGAATGTTTCATTTTCTTTTCCTCCTCATATTGAGCTATGCGGCGGTGTACATTCTCGATCATTTCCTCATGTTTCAACATAATCAAAACCCTCCGTTTCAAGCTGTGATCTGAGTGATTTTCGAGCACGATATAACATAGATTCCAGACTGCGAAGGCTCTTCTTCATTATCCTTGCCGCATCCTTATCACTGAACCCTTCAAAATATATGAGCCATAACACCTGCTGATACTTCTGAGGCAGCTTTCGCATTGCCTTATGAACCATGATCCGCTGTTCTTTTTTGATGTAAGATTCCTCTACAGCAGCCTCATCATCTGTCATTTCAGGTGTATCATCAATAGAAATACAATTTCTCTTTGAATATTTGCGTATATGATCTATCGCAATATTTCTGCCGATCGTATAGAGCCATGTCTTGAATGAGCTTTTTTCCTTGTACTTCGGCTTTTTTGTACCAAGAAGGACAAAAGTATCTTCCGTAAGCTCTTCGGCTGTCTGAATATTTCCGACTATGCTTGTCAGGTACAATATCAGGCCGTCGCTGTATTCTATTATGATCTCATCTAATCCGTGTACATCACCTTCGTCACGAAAACGGCGGTAGCTACTTGCACCGTTGTCCATAGACGTACTCCTTTCCGAAAGCTTTTCGTGTGCTTTCACTTATTAGACGATATGAGAAGAAAAAACTACGCGCTTTTTTGAAAATTTTCAGCTTTGTAAAATACTACGAAAAATATTTTGTTTTTTTGAGTATAATCATATCTATATAAAAGACTTATACTGTACCGTGATGCTATCGACGCTGGATTCAATAAGTTCAAGGCTGGCGACACGATTCTTGAATTCGATGGATATAACAAGGAGACTGGCGAGAACGAGGCTCTTACCATGAAAGGCAAAGTTGTAGACTTCGTTGAGCCCCCTCTCTATGAGAAGTTCAGGGATATTTATGGTTGTTTTTAATAGTGGCGGCGCCCTTCGGGGCCGCAGTATACAATAATTATACTCTTATAGGTCAATCCAAAGTAGAACAAGAATTATAGATTACATAAGTAATATGACAGAGCCAATAGTAAGGAGAGTGGTTATTATGGCTGAAAACATAAACGAAAACAAAATTATCATGCTGACTATCAAGGAAGCGGCGGCTTTAGTTGAAGGGCTGACCGAATACAGGGTACGTCAGATGTGCATAAACGATCAGGTTCCGCACATTATGGCAGGCAAGAAATATCTCATAAACAAGGAGAAATTCCTAAGATTCCTGCGTGGCGAAACTGCGTAAAAAGCGAAGGGCGCGTTCCTGCAGGACTTTACCACCGGATTGTGGTAGAATGGTCTTGATAGAAACGCGCCATATTATTGAACGGAGGTTGAATATATGGCAACTTTCAGAAAAAGAAAGAATGGTTCTTATGAGATAAAAGTTTCCTGCGGCTATGGCGTTGACGGAAGGCAGCATAATCAATACAAAAGCTACTACCCGGAACCTGGTATGACTCCTAATCAAGGGCAATTTTATATCCTTCAAAAGTGCTAACATCTATTAGCGTATTATTAGGATTAAAGCGATATCTATATTTTTCTTCGCCATCGCCTTTAGTAATACGCCGACTGCTGTCATGGGTAATAAATGGATATTCACCCATTACATAAGTTGGAGAAGTTATCTCCAACGTGTCTATGCCTGCGATAAGGTCAACATTATAATTGTCCTTTTTCATGCAGCCACCTCGCTTTCACTGTCGGTGACTTTGTAATGCGATATCATATCCAGCAATTCAGACAACAGCCTGTCAATCGCCTTATGTATCGCAACGTGTTGCTCATGTGTTACAGGTAATAAGTTAATTGCTCGGTCATCACATGGGCAAAGGTTGCAATGGTGTATCTCCATTTGGGGAGTACACCCTTTACAAAAAGCCTCCGCAACTAAGCGGCAAATTCTAAACTTTTTCCCTTTTGGGAATTTGTCAGAATACAGCTCAATGATACGGTATCCTTTTTCGTTATATGAGCCGTTAACTATGCGGTTATATCTTCCTCCGTAGACTCTGCCCATATTACTTATCAGATAATTAGGAAAGCACGGAATTGTTTTCCACTGTTCGCCATCTAAGCTGATAGCTGCAACATTTTTTATATCTAACATATAGATATGCCGTTGCAATTACTCTTACCGCATTAACTGAGCCGCACTGATTTATAGTCTTATGATTTTTTATTATGATTATCACCTCATTTCTGATACATAGGAAGATGGTTTTTAAAAGCCTCTGCGGTCATGTAATCACATCTGACAATTTATACCTCCGTATTTTAAGAGACAAACCTAACTTTTTACGTTTACAAAAATTTCTCTTGACATAAAGTCTAAAGCGTGGTACAATAAATGTGTCAAAAAATATTAAACCACATAATTTTTATGTCGTTAAGTCAAAGGCTCGTTGTGCGTATGCAGACGGGGCTTTTTCTTTTTATATATTTATCAACTCGGAGAGCCGCAAAAAGCGATTTTCCAAATTGCTAAAATCCTTGACGGATTTATTTTTTATTGCTGTACCTAATTAGCTTTTCGAGGAAATCTATTGTTCCTTGTAAGCCTTTAGAAAACTTCTTTATATCATTGATAATATCGGCAGAAGACTCCTTGAAAGCATTTGCATCTCTTTCATTTTGAAAGTAGTTTGCAAGTATTTTCTTTTCAATTGTACAAAGATCAGAAAAATGACTGATAAGAAGTCTCTGAAAAGAAACGTCCGAAAATGAGTCAACATTTAAGTTGTAAGTATAGCCGAATATAACGCCCATATCCTCAATAACTCGCTGCTGCTCAATTAATGACTCGTTTATTAATTTTTCGTTTTGCAAATGTTTTCGCTCCTGTACTAACGCAAGTGCATCATCATTACTTAAATTACGGATTTGAGAGTCTATTTTTGCATTGTCTAACATTAGCTTGTCTATCTCATCAAGCTCTTTTTGAAAATATTTTTCTTCGTATGAAGGAAATATCTCATTTAATTGTGACAGCCTTTCTTTAGAAATAGGGCGCACTTGCTTTTCCCATTGAGATATTGTTGAGGGCGTAATGCCTAATCTCTCAGCCAGTTGCTTACCTGTAACGCCATCCAGCTGCATAATATATGTTAGTCCGATCATTGTAACATCTCCGTTCGCTAAATTGTGTGCTTAATATTTAAGCTTGTGAATATAGCATATCACATTTTAACCTATATATCAATACACATATTATTTTTTTAGGATTGCACAATCTGCAAGATTATATTTTTGCAAATTTGCACATCTTCGATAGCTTCATATTTTTGCCGACGAATAATAGCCAACACCTTGCACAGCTGCCGAAAATGGAAGGGCTACAAAAAATGTAAAGGTATCTCCCAGTGCATTATCATTGTATAATAATAGGCGGCTTCGCTATCGCTCCGCCGCCGCTGCTTTTATAATGTCTCGGTCATCAAATTGATGTACTTGTCCAGTGTCGGTCTGCTTATCTCGCACATTTTAGCATACTCACACTTTGTTATATCACCGTTTTTGTAAAGGCTGTATTTGTCCTTTACCTTTTGCGGTATCTGAGCAAGTGTTATTTGTGGTCTGCCAATTTGCTTACCCTTTGCCCTTGCATTTGCAACACCCGACTTCACGCGGCTGCAAATCATATCATGTTCAAGCTCTCCGAATACGCCTGCCATGATTGACATATGCCGGTTGTCTGCTCTTATTTTCCTATTTATCACGATTTATAGTTATTAATTATTTCGATAATTGGTTCGGCATATGTTATAGGGAATATATAAATGTTATTTAATTTAACGGTTTTACTACATCTTTACAGATAATTTATAATAATCAGCAGAAACTTCATTTAAATAAATGTATAATTAAATCAAATCTCATATTATCTAATGGATAAAGGGTAAAGATATGGAAACAAAAAGATATTATAATTTGGATCTGATGAAATGTATAGCTATTTCCTTCGTAGTTTGCAGTCATAGTTTTTATGCGGATAGAGATATTATAAATTCTAAATCTATATTGGCTAATGTAAATTATTGCTTTAATGGATTATTATCTGTTTGCGTACCAATTTTCTTTTTTGTAAACGGATATTTGCTTTTCAGCAAGTCCTTTAATTTGAAAAAACACGTCTCAAAATGCGTAAAACTGGTAGTAATGACCGTTTTTTGGTGTCCTGTTCTATTTTTCCTTTATGAATGGATAAAAGATGAAACGTTTGAATGGGGAAGATTAGTTTCCAGTGTATTAAATATGGATAAAGAATTAAAGTTTTTTTGGTTTATGGGGGAACTGTTTTGTATTTATATTTGGTTTCCTGCACTTAAAGCCTTATTTGATACCAATATAAAAGCATTTATTTATTTTACAGCTATAAGTGCCTTTTTTGCATTTGGCCTTAATTTTATTTCACACATTTTAGAATATTTTTATATGGCATTTGATAAAGAACCTATTTTGGTAACTTTTCCGCTGTTAGATATGTTCATAACTTCCAACTACGCTATAGTATATTTTTGTTTGGGAGGATTAGCATACATGTACAAGGATAAGATCACCGCATTTCCTGCAAAAAAGAGATATATGATATGTTGCATCGGGATAGTAATTTCTGCTTTGGTACTGTATTCTTATGCATATTTTAAATCTGTTACGCTTGATGGTCATTTGTGGAATAATGTCAGTGGTGGGTACAGTTCTATACCAGTACTGTGTAGCACTGTTTTTTGGTATGGTTTGTGTATAGATTACCAAAAAAATAGCAAAATTGTAGTTCTTGTATCAAAAAATACTCTTGGAATTTATATTCTTCATTATTTGCCGATTATCTTAAGCAATAAACTGTTGCTATCACGTAAATACATGAACAATCTTTTACTGATAGCTTTACATGTAGTTTTAGTTATTGCAGTTTGTTTAGGCATGATATGGATACTAAAAAAGATACCTCTTATCAAAAAAATGATCTGAAGCTACATTATTTAAAAATTTTTTGCATTGTCTAACCTCGTATTCTGTATTCTCATTACTTTAAATAGTGTAATCTTATTAAAATATAGATATCGCAATTAACACTATGACAGATTTATGACACTTTCACTTTTGGTTAAATAAATAAGCGTTCCCTCGTTCAGAAGAAACGCCTATTTTTAGCCTTTTGTATTGGTGGAGCATAGGGGACTTGAACCCCTGACCCCCACACTGCCAGAATAGAATGACATAACTTCATTGTTTCTCTCAGTTCACATACTCCCCTATTTTTAGCCATTTTCTAACTGCAGTGTTTGCACAGTTCACTTCAAATATACATCGTATTTTTTCGCAATAACGGAAATATCACGGAAACGATTTATCCAAACTCCCCAATCGACTTTGAGGACTTTTTTGTTCCTGGAAAAACTTTTGCGTGAAAAAAGTGGTAAAAGTGGTAAGGATAGTTTTGTATATACCGTGTTTTGAGGTTATATAGTTTATATAGAGGACGGCGAGAGCCGTCCTCTAATATATTGTTTTGCCATCTTTCTGCATGGTAAGAATCATGTTATAATAGGGGCTGTGCAAACCACCTCTTCAAGTGGTGATTATGATTTATCATTCAATAAGCTTCTTTCTCATAATGCAAAGATCAAAAACATCAAGTATACCATCTTTGCAGACATCGGCAAGTGTAGCATTTATTTCATTCATTTCGCCTTTGCCGAGAAGCCATTCCTGCAATATTACTACATCTGCCACGCCGAATTCACCATCAAGGTTTACGTCGTTATCAGGTATTTTAGCGGATATAAATTTCTCCGGTAATAAATCAATTGTCTCATATTCCATTCCGTCTAAATCTTTATATTTTGTTGTGCTAACATCAAAACTGAATTTTGTTATTCCGCTGCTGTCATTCAGAAATACGGTGTTATCTATAATATAGCTGGGATGAACCAAAAATATTTTTGAGGCAGGTTTCATGCCGTTTACCGAATCAATCCCTGCCGGAGACAAATCCCTTTGGAATGCAGCTTTGAAACTGCCGAAACGGCGACTAAGATCTCCGTCAAGCATAGTTGTTGAGTCAATATCAAAGTTTGCATAAAATTCACTTTGTTTATCCCTGCTAAGCAAAATAAGTTCCCTGTTATCTAAAAAGAAATGATCTTTAAAAAAACAGCTTAAAAGAAGAAACATAGCTTTATCAATGTCAAATATATTAGCATCAAATCTTTTCAATGAATAAATGTCCTTATCTTTTGGCAAGACAATAGCAATAGGATAAGTTCCGCTCTGACGTTTGTAAATTCTGTCGGAAGTCTTGACGATATATGAATCTGAATCTGTGTTACACAAGACGTAAATATTGTCGGTGTCTATATCAACAATATTGTCATGACATATAACAGGAATAAAATACTTAAAACCAAGTGAAACAAAAGTAGTATAGTAATCCCTAAAATATTCATTAACTACAACTATATATTTACCGTTGCTTTCGGGAGTAAAACAACAGGTATCAGTATACGATCTGATTGTTACTTTATCATTTGTGGCTACATCCATAGAGAATTCTGATGCATTATATCCGCAACCATCGGAATGATATTCAACACTGTTCGTGATAAATTTTATTGAGTCTCCTTCAAGTTTTATTGTGAACTGTTCAAATTCTAGATCTTTTATATTACCTGCAATAAGTTCTTTTCCCGAAGCTATCTCCTCTGCATCAGCGGCAATAGCCGCAGGAAAGATACCGCAGGACAAGACAAATACCGTCATAAGCATGGTTGTCAGTAATCCAATGAACTTTTTCATAAAACACACTCCTCTCATGTTATGAAGCAGGTTTGTGCTTCGGTTTATGCAGGATTGTAAAATCCTTACAATATCATTGATTATTGTTAATAATATTATAGCATAATAGAAATGCTTTTGCAATGATATTTCTGTTAAAATTCATATGTATTTTGTTATTATTTTTCCGATATCTGTAATACAACATCTGCCATTCTTTTAGTCCAACATAGTAGAAGTGCTTGATTTCTTCGTTGATGAAAAATGGGACGATTTCGTTGGCAAGACATTGTTTCAGTATTAATAGTCTGCCTATTCGAACGTTTCCGTCGTAGAATGGGTGTAGCTTTTCAAAAGCGGTATGTAACTAGACAACATCATACAGGTCAAGAGCAGACTTGTTGTCGAACCTGCCGAGGAGCTCTTTTACAAGCCCTGAGACCTCTTCCGGTAAAGCTGTTTCTATCTCTTCGACTTCATTAGGGTACTTCTTATAGTCTCCGATGACGGCATAATCTTCATCATCGTCCATAATACCGTTCTTCAGCATACGGTGTAGCTGCTTGATGTAATCCTCAGTAATAGTATCAAGGATATAGTCAAAGCACTTGAAGTGATTAGCAGCTTCAAATACGTCGTTAACAGGAACTGTGCCGTCGATAGTTCGAGTCTCGTAGATATATCTGGTCTGCCAGAATAGAATGATACAATTTCATTATATCACTTACAGTTCATAATCCCGGATATTTAGCCATTTTAAAATAGCAGCCGTTCCATGATTTGTTTCAAATACACATCTAATTTTATGTCAATAACGGAAATATAACGGAAACGGTTTATCATTCAGAATTTCAAAGCTTACACATTATCGAATATTATCTTTCATCCATTAGCTTCTCACATTTTCTGATGTGAGAGCTTTTTGTTTTGTCACACGGACATTTATCTAGCATTTTACTATCATTATTCAATAAGTAATTATAGAAAAACAAGTCGGGCATAAGCCCGACTTGTTTTTCTATTTACTTTTTCATATATGCCTCTAATGAGACTATATCTTCTTTGGTCGTTGAAGCATACGCATAATACGCAAGGATATTCGATGCATCAACAGCATTGATCAATCGGTCTTGATTTACATCTGCATTAAGCTTCTGAATTGCATCATATCCACCTTCCTGATTTGTAGATATACGGGCATAATATGAAAGTACTGAAGAAGCATCAACTGCGTTGATATACCCATCAGAGTTAACATCTCCCGGTGTATCAAGTTCTTCAATAACTACCGGGCTGTCAGAAGCAGGAACCAAAATCATAGTTGTTCCTCCGTAAACGATCGGATTCTGTTGTGTCCATACATATATAAGTTGGTACAGCCTTGCAATTGATCGCTCATTTGCAACAGACGGATCAGGCTCAACAAATATCGCTGCGTATTTTCGATAAGTATACTTAGGATTACCGTCGGCATCATTCTCGGAATGATAACCATATGAAAAATCGTTTTTTTCGGCATGGAATTTGTAGTATTTTTCGGGCAAATTCAAATCTGATGTCATCTTCTCAAAGTCATAATCATAGTAATTTTTTTATTAAAAGCATTACGATTGATGCTTTCCAGCAAATCACTCTCGCCTTTCAGCATATAGTCATTCAGCTTCACATTTACCCAGGTCACAGGTCTGAAGGCGACCCATTCTTCAGCGTATTCTTTGCTTTTATATGTCAGATTATGTTCTGAACAATACTGCTTCAGTTCGTCTTCCTCCAAAGCATATAGTTCCTCAAAAGTCAGTAATTCTCCAGAGTCAGCAGTCTCTGAAACAGTGGTAAGAGTTTTGCTGTCAGCTGCACTTACAGCGTTCACAGGAAATGCTGTAAACATTGATGAAAGTATCATTGCAACAGTAATGCAAGTACCTATTACTTTTTTCATTATTATTCCTCCTGCTATTAAATATCTAAGAATTTCTCTATAACGACCATTATCTCCTCAAGACGCTTACCACCTATACCCTTGATCTTACTTAGCTCTGCTTAAAGAGCTGGAAGATCAATTGTTTTGCCTTGATCTCCGAGCAGTTCATCTCCGTATTTGAGAATGAAATTTATAAGCTCTTCGCGGTTCATTTTCTTGATTTTTCAGTAAGTGTCCCTGTCAATGATCTCTTTCTGTCCCATATATAGCTCTTTTTCGTTTCTTATCACCTATTATAGCACATCGCCGCTATAATGTAAATACGTGAAGCAGAAATGCTCAATTAGCGTTATTCCATATATGTAACCTTGACTTTGGGCTACTGTGCAGTGTATAATATGGATAGTAAGCAGGTTGCTACGATAATCAAAGTTTATGGGGGTAGATTAGCAATGACGTGTCCATATTGCAATAATGAGATGGAACAGGGAATCATCCAGAGTCCTCATGAGTTGTCCTGGAAAAGAGGAACCAAAAGACCAGTACTGGGGAGGGCGGATTTTCACGAAGGATCGGTTGTCCTTTCCAAACTATCATTTATGAAAGGCTCTGCTATAGTGGCATACCTATGCCGGGAATGTAAAAAAGTGATTATTGATTATTCCGATGAGAAAGCCGACTTAAATCAACGATAAATTCTATTCAGCTTAGTTCCGTGATAGATTCAAAACTTATGAAAAATGATACAGAAAGTCCCCGCACTTGCGGGGATTTGTCACGTTTAAAAATATTAACATTAGGAAAGTATTAGTAAAACAACGAAAAAAGCACTTCCGAATTCTCAGAAGTGCCTATTTCATGAGGGTGGGAGATGGGATTCGAACCCACGGTCTTCGGGACCACAAGCCGACGCTGACGGTTTTTCGGCAGTCTCTTGTGTTTTAATAGGATCCTGTTTTGTACCTATTTTTCGAGGACAAAAGCTGATTTGACGCTTATTGCCTTTGCAGAAAAAATCTTAAAACTGTAGGAAAATATTAGCTGGTGATATTATCCGATACTTCATTTTTCACTGATTGTGACACAGGCTGCAATCAACGAAGGAAAGTAATTCCAAAATATACTCAGATTGGCTATTTTACGCTGAATCTGGACGATGCTAAAGAATACCTTTACGCGAAGTCTACTAAGCGTAGGATACTAAACTGGCGTGATATTCACGTTAATGTGTTTATCTGAATAAAACAATAAGGCTCTCACAGCCGAATACAGGTTCGTTTGGGGAGCAAATAGATCATGTTATCGTTCAATGTTATCCAATTCTTTCAGCCAAATATTAGCAGAAGCATCGCTTGGCATACGCCAGTCTCCGCGGGGGGACATAGTAACGGTTCCGACCTTGGGACCATCGGGCAGGCATGAGCGTTTGAACTGCTGTGTGAAGAAACGCCTGTAGAATGTTTTCAGCCATTTCATTATAACTTCTTTAGGATATGTTTCTGCGAATGCGAGACAGGCGATACGGAATATCTTTGACGGAGAAAATCCGTATCTCAGCATATAATACATGAAGAAATCGTGAAGCTCATACGGTCCGACGATATCCTCTGTCTTCTGCGATATAGTGCCGTTTTTATCTGGCGGAAGGAGCTCAGGACTTACGGGGGTATCAAGTATATCGAACAGGACTTTTTTCAGCTCACCGTCCGATATTTCTGCTTCATAGTTTACAAGCCAGCGCACAAGGGTTTTCGGTATGGACGAATTTACTGCGTACATTGACATATGGTCGCCGTTGTAGGTAGCCCAGCCAAGTGCAAGCTCCGAAAGGTCACCTGTACCGATTACTATACCACCAAGCTGATTAGCTTTATCCATAAGCACCTGAGTGCGTTCCCTTGCCTGTGAGTTCTCGTATGTAACATCATGCACCTCGGGAGATTGTCCTATGTCGGCAAAATGCTGCGTCACACTGCTGCAAATGTTTATTTCGGTCAGCGTAGCACCATAAGCCTTTGCAAGAGAGCAGGCGTTATTGTACGTTCTGTCGGTAGTTCCGAAGCATGGCATGGTTATGGTATGGATATCGCTCCTGTCAAGTCCGAGCATATCGAATGCGTGAACAGTAACGATTAGCGCAAGAGTTGAATCAAGTCCGCCCGAAAGTCCGAGCACTGCCGTTTTGCAGCCGATATGACGCAGGCGTGTCATAAGTCCCACAGCCTGCATGGTGAGTATCTCCTCACACCTGCTGTCGAGAGCCTTTTTATCGGAGGGCACGAATGGAGTTCTCGGAAAAGTCCTGTCAAGGACTGTCTCAGAAACATCAAGAGAAAAATATGCTGTATCAATACTTGGAGAAGCCAAAAAAGAATTTATTCTTCTGCGCTCATAGTTCAGCTTTTTTATGTCAATATCAGCAATCGTCAGTCCGCTTGAAAAAGCCTTGGACTCAGCTAAAACAGAACCGTTTTCCGCTATTATATTATGTCCTGCAAATACCATATCCTGCGTGGATTCACCTATGCCAGAATCGGCGTAGGCGTAGGCGCAGGCAAGAGAACCCGAATGTGCTTTGACAAGTGTTCTGCGGTAGTCCGCTTTGCCTATGACTTCATCACTTGCAGACAGATTGAATATGATAACCCCACCTGAGGCAGCGAGACGCTCCGACGGCGGAGAGCTTACCCACATATCCTCGCATATCTCGACTCCAAAAGTGAGTTCGGGCAGTTCCCTGCAAGTGAAAACAGTTTCTTCAAGATGAACGGAATACTCATCATCGAGCTCCACATCTGCACAGAGAACGTCATGGGCAGCGGTAAAATGTCTGACTTCATAAAACTCGCTGTAATTCGGGATATTCTTCTTTGCAACAGCACCGACGGCTTTGCCTATGTTTATGATGACAGCGCAGTTGTACAGTTTTCCGCAGACAGCAAGGGGCACGCCGATAAGTGAAACTATATCCAGCTTTTCTGTCTCTTTTATTATCCTGACCAGTTCTTTTTTTGCCGAGCTCAGCAGTGCGTCCTGCAAGAACAGGTCGCCGCAGGTATAGCCAGTAATGGAAAGTTCGGGAAAGCATATTATCTTAACACCCTTGCTGTGAGCTTCATTGATGAGCTCAATTATCCTGTCGGCATTGTACTGACAATCCGCAACTTTAACATCGGGCGTCGCACAGGCTATTTTTATAAATCCGTCCTTCATAGTATCCCTCCAAAAAGTAAAAAGGCACTGCGAGAGGAGAGCCTCCTCCAGCGAAATCGTGGCATAAAATTACCGAGTCCATAATTCAGGCTCGGTAACCCACTTTTTCGTTAATGGAAGCAGCCTCAATGCAGCGCCTTTGCTTGTCTGACATAATTATATATCAGACAAAAGAAATTGTCAAGGAAAACTTGACAGAATAAAACGAGTATGATATAATGCAAGTAAAGAGCAACGGTGCTGATATTTCAGCACCGTTTTTTGTTTGTACGGGAGGTGCTTTTATGGCTGCATTTGACAGAGTATTATCGGGAATACCCGAAATGGACACTGCACTTGATAATATAAGGCTCGGCGACAACGTTGTATGGAGAGTTTCGGAGCTCTCGGAGTTTCGTCTGTTTATGGAGCCCTATCTCAGACAGGCTATCACTGACGGCAGAAAGATTATATATTTTCGCTTTGCAAGTCACGAGCCCCTTGTGGATAACTGTCCCGAGGTAAAGACCATAGAAGTGCCGCTGTCCCACAGATTTGAGACATTTACCGTTGACATACACAACGAGATAGAAAAGGCAGGCAGAGACGCTTTTTACATATTCGACTGCCTTTCGGAATTGCAGGCTATGTGGGCAACAGACCTTATGATGGGCAACTTTTTCCGTGTCACCTGCCCGTTCCTGTTCATACTCGATACAGTTGCATTTTTTCCGATAATCAGGGGAAAACACTCCGTTCATGCCATAAACAAGATACTTGATACCACTCAGCTTTTCCTTGATGTTTACTCGGACAAGAAAAACGTGTATGTCCGTCCCGAAAAGGTATGGAACAGAAACTCCGACACCATGTTCCTGCCCCACACTTATGAACCAGAAAGCGGACGATTCAGACCGATACTTGACGGCGTAAAGTCCAGCCGTTTCTATCAGGTCCTCGGCAATGCACAGCGTTCGGCAGACGAGCAGTTCATGGACTCGTGGGACAGGTCTTTCAAGAAAGCGAAAGTGCTGTATGAAAACGGAGTCGATATTACCGAGCAGTGCAGTAATATGTGCAATATAATGATGACAAGAGACGCGAAAATGCGTCAGATGGTCAAAAAGCATTTTCGTCCCGAGGACTATTTCAGCGTCCGCGACCACATGATAGGCACGGGAATGATAGGCGGAAAAGCCTGCGGTATGCTACTTGCGAGAGCTATTATCCGCAACACCGAGCCTGATATAAACGAAGTTCTCGAACCGCATGATTCATTCTATGTAGGCTCTGACGTTTACTATACCTACATCGTTGACAATAATTTCTGGGATATGCGTATCAAACAGCGCACTGAGGAGGGATATTTCGCCCTTGCAGATGAATTTGCAAAGCAGCTCATGAGCGGCAGGTTTTCCGATGAGATGCGCGAACAGCTCAATCGTATAATCGAATACTACGGACAGGATCCGTATATAGTCCGTTCAAGCAGTATACTTGAGGACGGCTTCGGAAACGCATTTGCAGGCAAGTATGAGTCAGTATTCTGCGCCAACAGGGGAACTCCCGAGGAGAGAATGGAAGAATTTGAAAAGGCTATCAAGACTGTCTACGCAAGTACTATGAGCCTTTCCGCTCTGGACTACCGCAAACGCCGCGGACTTGACAAGCGTGATGAGCAGATGTCGCTGCTGATACAGCGTGTGTCGGGCTCTTACTACGGTGCGTACTATATGCCCTGTGCAGCAGGAGTCGGCTATTCCTACAGCCCCTACAGCTTTCTGAAAAGCTCCGACCAGTCCGCAGGAATGTTACGCCTTGTAATGGGGCTCGGTACGTCTGCCGTTGACAGGACAGAGGGCTCGTACCCTCGGCTCGTAAGCCTTGATATGCCCGAAAAGACAGTGTATTCAACTTATGCGGACAGGCACAGGTTCTCGCAGGGAAAGGTGGAAGTCATCAATACTTCGATACACGACCTTGAACGTCTGCCCCTCAGGGAGATAGAGCCCGAAATGCCTGAGTATCTGCAAAATATACTTCTCGAACACGACTTCGATGCAGAGAGCAGACTGCGCGAAATGGGACGGAGAGTGTCCTCGACATTCATATCCTGCAAGGGACTTGTCAGCAATAAGACTCTTATGTCACAGATGCAGAGAATGCTGCGCTGTATACAGGACGAGTACGAATACCCTGTTGATACTGAGTTCACCATAAACGTTTCCGACAGCGGCGAATACTCTATTGACCTACTGCAGTGCAGACCGTTGCAGGTGCTTAAAGACAAGTCGGGAGTCGCTGTTCCCGATAATATACCGCAGGAGCATATCCTCCTCGAAAGCAAGGGAGCTTCAATGGGACTTTCCAAAGCCTCAAAGCTGGATATTATCGTGTACGTTGATCCCGTTGTGTACTACAATATGCCTTACAGCGAGAAAAATACCGTAGCGAAAATGATAGGCAGGATAAACTGGACTTACCGCAGCAGCGGAAAACACATGATGCTCATGGTGCCTGGCAGAGTTGGAACTTCCTCTCCCGAGCTTGGTGTACCTACAACATTTGCCGATATAAGCGAATTTGACGTTGTGTGCGAAATGGAAGAAGCCCGTGCAGGCTACAACCCCGAGCTTTCCTACGGCAGTCATATCTTTCAAGACTTAGTCGAAGCGGAGATACTCTACACAGCAGTGTTCAACAACAGCAAAACTCTGCATTTCGCACCCGAAAAGCTGAAAGGACTGCGGAATATGCTTGAAGATATCGACGAAAACAGCGGACTTGACGATGTTATCCATGTCTATGACGTGAGCCGCTGCAAATGCGAGCTCTTCAACGACATCAGGAATGAACATCTTTTGATTACAATCTGAGCAATGGTGCTTATCCGTAAGGGTAGGCACTTTTCTATTGGAGTGAGTATTTTGAAACTGACATTTCCGCCCATAGGCGCAAGAATAGTAAAATCATCAATAGCAGTCGGGCTATGTATGGCGGTGTATTTCATAAGGACATTTCTGCCCGTTGAAAACGGCATACCTTTTTACGGAGCATTGGCTGCTTTATGGTGCATACAGCCCTATTCAGACACCACAAAGAACAATGCATTTCAGCGCTCCGTGGGTACGCTTACAGGTGCAGTCTACGGACTTTTATTCCTGTTGATGTTCCGCAGACTTGATCTGGTCATACCCGAGTTTGTATATATTTCCGCAAGTATTTTCATAATACCTGTGATATATACGACTGTTGTCACGAATAAGAGGAACGCTTCTTTTTTCTCCTGTGTTGTGTTTCTGAGCATTGCGCTCACTCATTCATTTGACGCTGATCCGTATCTTTTTGTACTCAACAGAGTCATTGATACTTTCATCGGAATAATCATCGGTGTAGCTGTGAACGACTTCCGACTGCCTGTCAGAACTGATAAAACTACTCTATATGTCAGCGGAATTGATGATGTACTCATCTCACCGTCCTCGAATTACAGCAAAGTAGAACTTAACAGGCTTATCCGCAGCGGTGTGAAATTCACCGTCTCAACTACCCGTACTCCAGCCGAGCTTATGTCGATAATGAATGGTACGGAATTAAAGCTTCCCGTGATAGTTATGGACGGTGCGGCGATATATGACATTAAGGAAAAGAAATATCTTGAAATGACCTATCTTTCAAACAGTGTTTCGGAAGAAGCTGAAAGGATCATCTCAGAGTGCGGACTGAACTGTTTTGTGAACACCATGCTTGACACTACTCTGCTGATATACTATGGAGAATTCCGTAATCCTGCCGAAAAGAACCTTTTTGAAACACACAGCCATTCGGCTTACAGGAACTATATCAGCTCGGAATACCGTCGAAAAGACGACAATGAGCGTATTTTGTACATTACAGTCCTTGCAGAGAAGATAGATATATTCCTGCTTGAAAGGAGACTTCGTCAGAAGCTGGGAGTAAGTGCGAGGATAAGCTTTTCCGACTCCGAATACGAGGGTTTTATGTACCTTAAAGTTTTTTCGCCGTTGGCTTCAAAGGAGAATATGATGTCAAAGCTGAAAGAGCATACAGGTGCGGAAAAGGCAGTTACATTCGGCAGCATACGCGGTAAATATGATGTATATATCAACGACGGCGGCGGAAATGCCACTGTGAAAAAGCTCAAAAAAATATGCAGATCCCATGGGAATTTTTGACACGCAAAGCTTTGTCAGACTATTGACAATTCGTTTCGGGTGTGGTATCATAAGGGTGTAATAAAGCAAGCAAGGGTGCTTATCCGCATGGATGAGCACCCTTATTTTATTTGCTAAGGAATGGAGTGATAACAATGACACAGCAGAATATTGAGCAGTTTACAAAGGCAGTGGGCAATGCAAACGAGATAAATGAACTTCTCAGACGCTACGGCGTAAAATTCGGAATATACAAAAACGGTGTTTTTAACGAGCAATTCTTTCCTTTCGATCCTATCCCGCGAGTGATAGTGTCAGAAGATTTCAAGAGTATTGAAAAGGGACTTGTTCAGCGTGTAAACGCCCTGAATGAGTTCCTTTTTGATATTTATCACGAAAAAAATATCGTAAGTGACGGTATTATACCTGAGAATTTCATTTATATCTCAAAGGGCTATCTTGCACAGTGCGAGGGAATAACTCCCCCAAACCGCATTTACAGCCATATTTCGGGTATCGACCTTGTACAGGCTAAGGATGGAGAATGGTATATTCTTGAGGATAATCTCAGAATACCATCGGGAGCTTCTTATCCGCTTATAGCAAGAGAACTCACAAGGATCGCCGCTCCCAAGGCTTTCTCGGAGAATGAGATAGTGGACAACCGCAACTACGCACAGCTTCTGAAAGAAACAATGGAGTACACTAACTGCGGCGGCATAAGAGCAATTCTCACCCCAGGACGTTACAACGCTGCGTACTTTGAGCATTCATACCTCGCAGAGCATACAGGCTCAGTCCTCGTGCAGAACGACGAGCTTTTTGTTGAGGACAATATACTGTATCACCGTACATATTCGGGCGGCAAAACAAGGATTGGAGTGCTGTACAGGCGTATAGCCGATGAGTATCTTGATCCGCTGAACTTCCTGCCCGAGTCTCTTATCGGCATACCTAATCTTATGGAAGTATACCGCAGCGGAAATGTTGGTATAATCAATGCTCCGGGCAACGGAGTTGCCGACGACAAGGGCATATACTATTTCGTACCGAAGATGATAGAATATTACCTCGGCGAAGAACCCATACTGAAAAACGCTCCCACATATCTGCCGTTTTACGAGGAGGACATGAAATATGTTATGGATAATCTTGAAAAGCTGGTCATTAAGGACGTTGCGGAGGCAGGAGGCTACGGAGTGGTATTCGGAAGAGAGCTTACAAAGGAAAAGCTTGAAGAGTTCCGCAGAACTATCATTGCAGAGCCGAGACGCTTTATCGCACAGGAAGTCATAGATTTTCTCGACCTGCCGATACTGGATAACGGCGATACCGTAATGCGAAAGGCTGACCTGCGAGCATTCGTGCTCTCTGGAGAAACAACGAGAGTATGGGCTTCGGGACTTACAAGATTCTCGCGTAATCCAGATTCATTTGTGGTGAATTCCTCACAGGGAGGCGGATTCAAGGATACATGGGTGCTTAAATAGGAAAGGAGTATTATGACAACAATATCAAAAGAACACAGCGACCGACTTTACTGGCTGGGACGCTACACGGAAAGGGCATTTACCACTCTGCGGACAATACAGAAGCTCTACGACAAAATGCTGGACAAGAGCAAAGGGTATGCCGATTATCTGAAATGCTTCGGACTTTACGATATCTACGGCAGCAATGAAGCCTTTATAAACAGCTTCCTCTACGACGGTAGCAACGCCAATTCTGTTGCATACAGTCTGGAACGGGCATATGATAACGGCATAGTTCTCCGCGAGGAGATATCCACCCACAGCCTGTCGTTTTTGCAGCTTGCCAAGGACAGCCTTGCAAAGTCCGAATTATCCAAAAATACGAGACTGTCCCTACTTCCTCTGGAGGATCAGCTTTATGCATTCTGGGGCTGTCTGAACGAGTATATCTACAATGACGAGATAAGAAATATTATTTACATCGGGAAAACCATCGAACGCCTTGATCTGTACATCAGAATGGCATATCCCTTTGATACTACACAGAAAGAGTACATACGCCTTATGAAAAATCTTGAAAGGGCTCCGAAGGGAACGCCTTACCGATATAATACAGCGAATTATTCGGAGCTTGTGAAAATAATGGAAAATGAGGAGGGATACAAACAGAACTCAGAAAAAGTGATAGGCTGTCTTGAACATCTTTTTGAACCACTGGAGGTAACAGTATGAAAACGCTTAATTTCAGCTTCTCTACGAAGCTAACATTCGATGATTACGTCCACGATCACAGCTTTGCACTCAGGATAATCCCGCCTGATACGGAGTCGCAGAAGATACTTTCATGCAGTCTCAATATTTCGCCCGGCGTCACTACTAAGCAGACTGTTGACGCATTCGGAAACAACGTCACCGCAGGCTATATACAGGGCGATCACCGCTTTCTCGATTTTGAGATTAAGGGAACGGCAGAAGTTGACTCCTCAAAGCACAGTACATTTCTAATGCCCTGTTATCGGTATCAGTCAGAGTATACTGAACCCGATGATGAACTAAAAAAATTCTATGTCGAGCTGAAAGACAAGTATATGGGCGACGCTTCCGAAAAGGCTGCATATTTCAGTGATATCCTCTCCGACATCATAGAGTACAAAAAAGGAACGACCACTACCGCAACAACTGCCGCAGAAGCATTTGCTCTGCGGAGCGGAGTTTGTCAGGACTTCTCCCATATACTCATTTCACTGCTGAGAATGGACGGTATACCTGCACGATATATCGCAGGTCTTGCGTTTTGTGACGGCGAAACTCATTCGTGGGTGGAATACTGGACTGGAGATCACTGGGAGGGTATTGATCCTGCAAATAATTGTCCCGTCAACGACGATTATCTCGTTATTTCAATGGGACGCGACTTCCGTGACTGCGCTATCGACAGAGGTGTGATGTTCGGGAGATATACCCAGCAGATGCAATTGGTGCGTTCGGTCCTGAGCTGACCGCATATGAAGTGAGAATGGGCGGATACTATCCGCCCGAGAGGAGTGATAAAAATGATAACTATGATAGAAACTATAGCGACTGCATCTCTTGCGGTCAATGAAAACTTGAATATCCAGAAGCGGCGCATTGCAAACGGCAAAAGCAGGAAGCGTCTGAGTCTTGTGACAGGTACACATGGCGATGAGCTTGAAGGTCAGTACCTCGCATATATGATAGGCTCTTATCTCAATGAGAACATCGGCCATCTCGACGGTATCGTGGACATTTACCCTGCACTCAATCCTATGGGTATCGACTCAATAACACGCGGAGTCCCCCTGTTCGACCTTGATATGAACCGCGTTTTCCCAGGCTCTAAGGACGGCACGATGATAGAAATGATATGTGCTTCCATAGTTGACGATATTGCAGGTTCTGATGTGTGCGTGGACATTCATTCGAGCAATATCTTCCTGAAAGAGATACCCCAGATACGCATGAGTGTTCCCACTGCTCCTGCACTTCTTCCATACGCAAAAATGATGAACGTGGACTTCGTATGGATACACGAGTCCGCAACAGTTCTTGAATCTACCCTCGCTCATACCCTCAACACAAGAGGAACGAAAACTCTTGTAGTTGAAATGGGCGTGGGTATGCGTATAACTAAGGAATACTGCCGACAGCTCTTTGACGGCATACTCAATCTTATGAAAGAGCTGGGAATGTGGAGCGGCGAAACAGCCACCGTACGCGAGCCTATAGTTTCTGAGGGGCGTGAAGTTGGCTTTGTGAACTCCGATGCGGCAGGCATTTTTGTGCCCTGTGCCGACTTCGGCGATACTGTAAATGAAGGCGACCATATCGGTGATGTGGTCGATCCGCTGACATCGAATGTCGTTGAAAAGGTGGAGGCTGTGTGCAGCGGTATGATTTTTACGCTGCGGGAATATCCCGTAGTTTACGGTGGCTCGCTCCTTGCGAGAATATTGCAGCCGTCTGAGGGAGGTGCAGAGGAATGAAGAGAAGGGTGCTTTTTTCAATGAAGTCGCCATACCGTGAACAGCTTGACGTTATCGGATTCCGTTTCGGTCACGGAAAAAAGTCTGCGGCAATAGTGGGAGCAATGCGCGGAAATGAAGTACAGCAGATGTACGTTTGCAGCCGCATGGTGCAGGAGCTCAAAAAGCTCGAAGCAAAGGGACGTATCGCCGAGGACTGCGAGATAATGGTCATTCCTTGCGTGAATTACTACTCAATGAATATCGGCAAGCGCTTCTGGGCAATGGATAATACCGACATAAACAGAATGTTCCCGGGCTACGAGCAGGGCGAGACTACACAGCGTATCGCAGACGGGCTTTTCTCGAAGATACAGGGCTACGAATACGGCATACAGCTTGCCAGCTTTTATCAGGTGGGAAATTTCCTGCCCCACGTTAAAATGATGGATACAGGCTTTATGCAGCCTGATTTGATGAAGGACTTCGGACTGCAATTCGGCATACTTCGCAAGCCCCGTCCCTATGATACGACTACTCTGAACTACAACTGGCAGGTGTGGGAAACAAAGGCGTTTTCAGTATACGCAAATGCTACCGATGATATTGATGAAAACGCCGCAGATGAAGCGGTTTATGCGATCCTGCGCTTCCTTGATAAGCAGGGCATAATCAGTGCAAATACTCCCCCGGGGTACATCACAAAAATAATCGACGAGAGCAAAACGAAGCAGATACGCTCGGAAGCTTCGGGCATTTTCAAGAGCCTTATTGACATTGGCAAGCGGGTTGAGCGCGGTGATGTTCTTGGAGTAATATCCGATCCGTTCGAAGGTGAGATAGTGTCAGAGATAAGGAGTCCTGTTTCAGGAACGGTATATTTTGAATATCACGATCCACTTATAAATTCAAACACTGTCTGCTTCAAAATAATCAGGTAGGGGCGGATATCATCCGCCCGAATATCCGATTCAAGTATAAGGAGAAGAACCATGAAAAAGGAATTTTCAGAAACCAAAACTGTCATATCTCCCGACGGTAAAACCATAACAACGATGACCGTGAGCGGCAGCAGTGAAACGACGGAGAATTCATCGACTGTTTCGACAACATTCACTGCAAGCAACACGACTACTTCAACAACAACGACGACAACAGTAAAGAACGGGGAAAAGTGAAATGATAACTTTGAACGACTATCTGTTTTCGGGAAATACGGTGCTGAAAATACTGCATCAGTATTCAAATGACCTGCGAAACAGTGCAAAGTCAACGCACAACAGTATCGACCTTGCACATTCCAATTTCCTGATACAGATTATTGAATTGCTTGAACACAACGACTTCCTGACCTCTCAGTCCCAGAGGATAAAGGAGTTTTACAAATACATGACAAGGGAATATCCCTTCCTTGCATTCACTTTCAAGGGACGTATAAAGTCCCTTATCCGCGCCGAGGAAAAATTCAACGGTTATATCCTTGAATACATTTACAAGTATTACAAGAATAATGGCGAATTTCCGTCAGAAGCCGAAATAAAGAGCAAGCTCATATGCTTCCGCGACCTTATCGCGTATCGCATAGTTATTTCGATGCCCTCCTGTCACATCAAAAACGGAGATGAAAGAAGTGAGATTGAGAAGAAATACCTCTATGAAATTGCCGATGTGGTACCCGAATTTCTTGAGGAGAGAGGGTTCACCGCAGAGCTTTCGGGCTTCACTGAGGACAGGTATTCTGACAAGCTCAAAGAGGCTGTTAGACCGTATTACCGCGACTATGTGTCATTTCCCAGAAGTACAGGCTATCAGTCCATACACATAACCTTTTACGACAATCTTGCACGCTGCTATACGGAATTGCAGCTCCGTACAAAGGATATGGACGACTTTGCGGAGATAGGCGATGCAAATCACTTCGGCTATGAGAAATTGCAGGAAGCAAGACGCACCAAACGCGATGAGATACCTGTTAGCGAGTGTATTTATTTTGATGAAGCATACGAACGCCTAACGAAATTACAGGAGCTGGAGCTCGCGGATATAGATGTGAATATGTTCAAGGCTATAAACAATCAGCTCATAAACGACGGCTGCGGATTGTTCAGAGGTCGGCAGATCCTGCCTTTCGAGCACTTATCACGTTTCCAGAACGATCTTATAGATTAACAGTGAGCAACAAATTCCTTGAAGATAAGGCGACTGTTTTCGTCTTTGAGATAAGAAAATTCGGGGTGCCATTGTACTGCCCAGAGGAACTTTCGCTCTGGAGCGTAAACGGCTTCGATAAGTCCGTCGGGCGCTTTTGCCATAGGTAAAAGTGCAGTAGAAAGTTTGCATATTCCCTGATGATGATAGCTGTTCACAGGAAGGGTATCTGTTTTCAGAAGATCATACAGTGGTGAATCTGATTCTATATTCACTTCATGTACAGGGATATCGTACGGCGGCTTCTGGCAATGCGGCACACTATCGGAGAACTGGGAGGGTATATCCTGCCACAGAGTTCCGCCAAGTGCGGCGTTTATGAACTGTATGCCGCGGCATATGCCGAGTATGGGTTTATCAGCTTCCATTGCCCGCTTTAGAAGCAGTTCCTCCATAACGTCGCGCTCGGGACTGCACTCGCCACAGGCACCTGTTTTTCTTGCGGAGTACAGCTTTGGATCAACGTCCTGACCTCCCGTGAACAGAAAGCCGTCACACATAGATGTTATCTGTTCGATATCAGCACTGTCGCTCGTCAGAGGAAGCATAACAGGCAGACCTCCTGCTTCAATTATCCCGCCGAAATACCCGGGAAGCATCCAATAGCTGGTTTTATTGTAGTCGAAAAGAGGTATAACGCCTATAACAGGTCTTTTGTTCATATTTTTCCTCCAATACAAAAAAGGTGCATACGGTAAATACCGCAGCACCTTTGCTTTATATAATGATTATAGTATTTTTTGTCAGGAAAGTCAAGCATTATCTGCTGTAGGGCTGTGGTGATTCAGAAGGAAATGGACTTGCGTTCTAACACTTTCTACCGTCAGCTCAGGGAATATGAGCAAGGAATATAGTGGCAATATATCGTGGTCTATTGAAATACAAAAAACTATTTCACACAAATGCTTTTTCGTTTTTTGACATATTGCAAATATGAACGACACCCTTTTGAAATGAATCGGAGTCGGCATTGCCGACTCCTCATGCTGTAATGGTCTCAGGTGGAAACTGAGGATAATCAACTGCTCTCTCGAATACCATATTGGACAGTGCCTTCTCAACTATAGTACTGGGATTGCCATTAGGTCGTATCCAGTCAAGTATATTCTCCTTATCCAGTATAAGCGGCATACGGCCGTGTATATCTCTTACGGTACCCGCTGCTTCTCGTGTCAGTATTGAGAACATCGGTACTTGCATCGTAAAAACAGAATCGCTGAATAAGCATCATTTTTCGTATTATTATTTAATCTTTAGCACTTTACGTTTTCACGGATTGCTGTACGTTCAATTGGCTTGTCACTCGTTTACGCTTCTGAATTTGTACAATATATTTTTGTATTCGTCATCGAATATCTTTCCAAGTACCAGAACGCTGTTATTGTCAAGAACGACAACAGATCGTATTTCTTCGGTCGAAGGTATCATGTCGATATAGTTTATAACATTTTCGTACTTCCTGTCCTTATCAAATGCAAAGAGTCCGATACCCGAACTCAGGTACAGCAGGTCATTTCCGTGACCAAAGGTACCCTTTTCTATACAGCCAGATCTTGTTTCACAGCCGAAATTTTCAATTTTGACACTGGTGTTATCAAACAAAGGGTAGCCATTATCATTTCTGGAATAGAAATACAGTACGTCCTTCGGTTCATCAGATGTGTAATTGACGCCGACAAAACACAGTTTATCATCTGAGGTCACTTTTTTGACAGAAGGACCGTAATAAGGAATGTAGTTTTCGATCTGTCCCTTTATTTTGCCTTGTTTATCCACGATATAATATGAAGCGGTGCTTATGTTGTTTTTTACCGCGATTGCTGTTATAACGAGCTCATTATCCCAGCAGTCATCACATAACAGCCATGTTACAGGATCTTTCTTATCAAATCCGATATCTATATTGTTTTCAGATATGATTTCGCCTCTTGTATTCAGTTCAAAAAGCTTGTAATCCACATCTTTCGCCTTACTGAATAGATGATCAAGATGATCCTGCTCAGAGTTTTCTTCAGAAGCGTGACCGGGATCTTTTCCAAAAGTGTATTTTGGTTCGATCACTGTAATGAATATTTCTTCAGTTGTTGTTCCGAGTGCGGAATAATAGGCTGTTTTGCCCAAGCCAAGATTGGGAGTTATCTCGGTAACGGTGCGCTTATCATCATCAGCGATATACAGCTTCTGAGTAGCCGCATCACCATATCCTGATGTATCCGAGCTTATAAGGAAACGGTTATTGTTCAAGGGCGTGATATTTGAGATATTCTCAATACCATTTAAATAGTCCGCCTCATAGACCTCATACTCTCCTCTCGGAAGCTCCTTAAGACTCACAGGATCAACTGCTGCTGAAATAGTTTCATCACTGCTTAATGATACTTTTTTCTTGGATACGGCACATGAAGAAGCTGTGCCTGTCAAAACTGCCATTGATACAATAATTGCAATTACTTTTTTATAGTTTTTCATATTTTATCTCCTGTTGCAATAGGTGCAGAAATACTTATGTAATAGATTATATAATATAGCTACGATTTTGTCAATTGAACTCAATTGTATTCTCAATCAGTTGGTCACAGCAGCAGTATCTTTCCAGATATTTGTGATTCTAATTAACGTAAACAGCACCAAATAGCTGCCTCCCCTTTCGGAGAGACCTTTTTTATATCTATAGCTGTTTGATGTATTATCAAAAATGGAAATTTATCGGGCACAATGCCCCCCTATTATATTGCATTTGGAGTTATAAAGGCTTACATTATAATCATTTACATCCTTTTCAGTTATAGCATATTGTACAACACATTCCAATCTCTTTCAAGAACAGTAAAAAGAAAGCACCGCCCGAAGGCGGTGCAGTTAATATCATAATCCAACAATGTCATTTATTGAGAAGAGTGCAGCTTTTCCGGAGATAATGACTTTATCTCCTGCACAGTCACAGTACAGAATACCTGTACGAGAAGAAGCTTGGAAAGCTGTGATGTGAGATTTGTTCAGTCGTTTGCACCAGTACGGAGCTATCATGCAATGAGTTAAACCAGTCACGGGATCCTCGTTCAGACCGTATCTTGGAGCAAATACTCTGGATATACAGTCATATTCTGTTCCTTCGTCAGTTACACATAGATTAACTATTCCCAACTGCAATCCTGTATATGTAATAGATCTTAAAAGGCTCATTTAATGCGACATGAACTCCATACAAACAGCTAGGCTTCCCCATTATGAACTGAACCATTTTGTACGTACAGTACAAGAAAGCCCCTTATGGCATATTAAATTAAACAAAGAACTGACTCCGTAAT
>JAEEGJ010002284.1_pt1 | contig 111485 bp, 92 predicted proteins | sample 8958761 | NCBI WGS metagenome assembly JAEEGJ01 (sample SAMN16246546, study PRJNA631951) | gut metagenome | biome: gut microbiome; feature: rumen; material: RS-attached | host: Bos | place: Iran: Karaj | collected 2018-10 | reverse complement strand
TTTAAAATTAGGATCATTGATAAATGCTTCAGCTGCTAATAAATGATGTCTATCACTATCTATGTATTTACCTCTATCATGACAAGCTGCTATTGCATATATCATATCTGGTTTTAAACCTAATTTAAAAGTATCATTTAAAGCAAAACTTCTTCTAATAACTTCTAATATATGATATATATTATGACCACCATCATTTAAAGCATATTCAGGAAATACATGATCTTTAATATATTTCTTCAAAGCTGGATTAACCATCTTTGTATAATATCTTAATTCATCAATATCAGCTGCTTGTAATATTTCTTTTCTTACTACATCAAAAGGTCTAGGATCTTCTAACACTTGATATGTTTTATATAAAATCTCATCTAAAGATAAATCTCTATTATGTCTTCTTATTTCATCAAATGTATATTTCATTTTATTATCTAATCTATTAACTTTAATATATCTCTTTTTAAACTTTTCTTTATCAGCAGCTAATTTAGGAGCATCTTCTAAAAACTTTTTATAATCTAAATCTTCAAAATAAGTTTTAGTAACTGCATAACCTTTTTTACCAAATTTATCTATTACATGTTGTCTTGATTCTTCTATTACATCATCCATTGTACCTTCAGGATTATGTTCTATTCTATAAGCATATGTTCTTTCAAGTATACCGTCTACAGATACATTTCTATCTGCTGTAGATACAATCTCTCCATATACACTTCTAGGTTTTTCTTTATCACTACTTGCTCTATGATCTTCAACAGCTTCTGCCATTATCTTAATCTCTTTAGCACTAAAGAATCTCTTTAAGTTAGTATCAGCAAGTAGTAATTCTGCAGATACCTTTTCATGATTCTTAGCATCTATATAATGACCTATATCATGGTAAGCTGCTATTACATATACCATATTTAAATTTATATTATCTACTCTATTAGCAAAAACAAAACTTCTTTCAATAACATATTGAATATGTTTAAGACCATGTCCTTCTTCATTTCTTTCATAACTAGGTAATACATATTCTTCTATATATTCTCTTAATTCAGGATCAATTTCCTTCATGCTTTTACTAACAATAAATCTTTTACTTTCTACTCTTTTTACTTCTTCATCTGTTAATGGTTCCACTCTATGTACCCCCTGTTCCACTTCTACATACATATCATCTAATTCTCTAGCAAATAACTTCTTATTAAATATATTCATATATATTACTAAGTTAGTAGATTTACTAACATCTCTAACTCCTGTATATTTAATATTCTTCTTTAATTTACTACCATCATTATTCAAAGATATAATTCTATATATATTTTTATCTATTAATCTTTTACCTTTAAAGTGTTTAGCTAAACCACCTAATTTAAAGACATTATTTAATATATGTTCTCTTTGTCTTTTAATAAACTTATCTTTATTACTTAATAAAGATCTTATCTCTTTTAAGAACTTATCATACTCTGGATCTTCCATATAAAATTTAGCATATCCATCTTCACCAAATTTCTTAGTTAATACATCATATGCTCTTTCATATAATTCCATATCTGATGTCTTAGGATCTAACTTCCTACCATAGAAATAACTTCTATATAAACATTTCTCTACAGAATCATTTCTATCTGCTGAAGAAACTATTCTTCCATAGATAGTTCTTGGTTCATCCTTTTTACTAGCACGATGATCTTCTACAGCATCTGCCATTATATTGATTTCTTCTTCATTAAAGAATTCTCTTAAATTCTTATCTGCTCTTAACATATCAGCAGATACTTTCTCATGATTCTTAGCATCAATATAATGACCTATATCATGGTAAGCTGCTATAACATATACCATATTAATATCAATATCAGGTATATCTTTAGCAAACTTTAAGCTTCTCTTAATAACATAATTAATATGTTCTAAATTATGTCCCTTGTCATTTTTACTATAACTAGGAAATATTTTATCTTCTATGTATTTCTTTAACTGTCTCTTTATCATATAACATTCCTTTCTAGCTACATTATTTACTATAACACAATTATCATTAGTTCAACCATAACAAATATTTATATGATAAAATAATAATATAGAGTGATGATATGAAAAAGAAATATTTACTAATAATTTTAATACCTATAGTAATATACATAGCAGTATATATTTTTTTGAATGTCTCTTATCATTTCAATAAAGATATCTTTATTGAAACATATAATATTCAAGGTAATAAAGATGGATATGTTCCTCAAGGTTTAACCTATTCTGAAAAATATAATGTAATCTTACAAACATCATATAACAAAAAGAAAGATGGTATGTTATACATAACTGATTATGAAAATGGTGAATTACTAAAAGAATTAGAACTTAAAAACAATGATAGTCATGTTGGTGGTATTGCTACTAATGATGATAAAGTATGGATAACTAGTAATTACAAAATATATGAATATAATCTTGATGATATTATGACTACAGAAAAAGATTATATTGAAAGTATCAGTGTAACTGATACTTATAATCGTGGTGATTTCTGTTATTACAAAGATAATACCTTATGGATTGGTGATTACCATCATTTCTTCTACTTAAGAGCTAAAGATGATCTACCATTATTACTAGGTTATGATATCGATGATGACATAGATTACAAAAAGCCAAGAATAATTGTTTCTATTCCTAATATGGTTCAAGGAATGACTATGTTAGATGATGATAGTATAGTTTTTACCAAATCATTTTCTAACTTAATGAGATCACGAGTATCTATATATTCATATGAATTAAATAAAGAAACATCTGATTATTATGAAATAGATGGTAAAAAAATACCTTATTATCATATAGATAATAAAGTATTATCAAAAAGAGTATTCTTATCTCCTATGGCCGAAGGAATATTCTATAAAGATGGATATGTATATGTCTTGTTTGAAAACAGTTCAGATAATTATGAATTTACTTATCCCAAAATAAGAAAGATTATAAAATACAAATTATAGAAGGTATTAATATGAGCAAAAAGAAAAAAACATTATTATTATTATTTATTCTATTAACCATAATAGCATTCGTTCTTCTTTCTTTTTTACTATTACATAATAAAAAAGAAGAACTCAAAGAAGAACCTAAAACAGAAGAAAAAATAGAAAAAGAAAAACATGTTGAAGAAGTTCCAGAAGAACCTATAAAAGAAGAAGAAAAATCTATCGAAGAAATTCCTGAGGAGCCTAAAACAAAAGAAGAAAAAAAAGAAGAACATAAACCTATTGAAATACCAAAACCTAAAGTAGAAGAAAAAACAGTAGAAATACAAAAACCTAAAACTGAAGAACCACCTATTACATATTCTTGCCCTTCTGGATATACCCAAGATGGTAATAAATGTCATTTAACAGTAGATGCTTCTCTTAAATGTCCTGAAGGAACTGATGAAGGTGGAGATCCAATTGGTTGTTTCAAATTTAGTGAAGCCATAGAAACTCAAGAAGATAGTTGTCCAAGTGGACAAGTATGGTTACAAATGATAAGTTTAGGTGGACCTACTAAATACTATTGTTATCCATCATATGATAAAGTATATACATGTGAAGATGGTTATACTTTAAATGGTAATAAATGTACTAAAACAATTGATGCAACAAAGAATTAAAAAAGACACTAAATGTGTCTTTTTAATTTATGTTTATTTTTATAATAAACTGCATATAGTACTAAACATACTAACAATACCATTAATCCAACTACTTCAGTATAAGAAAGCATCATATCCCTTGCTGTATTTGGATTAACTGATTCACTTGATTTAGTCATTAAAACTATTGTATCAGTAGATTTAATAGAAGTTTTTACTTGATCACTACCTACTTCTGAATAACCAACTAATTGGTCTCCTTTAACCTCTCCTGGAGCAGTAGCTTGATATTCTAAATCAACTGTTTCTCCTTCATCTATAAAATCAATATTCCAAGTGATAGTATGTTCATCTTTGCTATATATTCCACCATCACTAATCGTATTAGCAAGTACCTCTACTTCATCTGGTACATGGGTAACAATTTCATTATTACCAGAACCAGCATTACCTGTATTTGTAACTTCTATTTTATAAACCAATTTTTTATCAGTAGTAGCATCATACTTTTTAACACCATTAACAGTATCTTCTATAACTAACTTAACTTCGCCTTCATCATTAACAAAATAATAAGCGTAATCACTACAATAATTATCATTAAATTCAGCTGGACCTGATATTATTTCTTCTCCACATTTTCTTTTTAAGAGATCAGAAGTAGTAGTATTATTAAAAGAATTTACATAATTATATTTATAATGATCTAAATTAGTATAATCAAAATTAATATGATTATAAAATACTGGCATTCCGCCACTATGACTAATCTCAGCAGTTAAAGTTCCATCAGAACGATAAACCACATTGAATCTCAAGAAAGATGTCATATCCAACTTTTTATAACCAGCCGGTGCTTTAGTTTCCATTACTTTTATCGGAATATAAAAATCTATTTCTTTTGTAGGATTTCCTGATTCAAAATGATACTTTTCATATAAACTACCATTTATAAAATCATTATAACTAGTATAACCATTTAATTCATTTTTAAAACTATCAGGTAGAATACTAATAGCATTTTCATAAGAACTAAAAAAATCACTATCTAAAATATATATACTTGCTCCCGAACTATTTGTTCTAAGTTTACCAGGAATAGTTTTACCATAATATGTCTCTATTTTATATTCGGCACCATATAAAACTTTATTGCTATCATTAATCTTGATGATACTTATCCTATCATATTTATCATAATAGTCTAACAATGTAGCTTTTTTTACTAAATTTTCTACTTCAGGCATATTATCACCACTATTCTATTTATATTATAACAAAAAAAGACACTAATTAGTGTCTTTTTCATCATCTTCATCTAATAATACTAATAAAGTATCATCATCTATTTCATCTCTATTAATCATTAATAACTACCATCCTTATCTAATTCTTCTAAATCATAGTAAAATCCATATTCTTCATATATTTCATCACCTATTTTAGCTTGTTTAGTTTCAGCTTTAATACCACCTAATTTTTCATAGAACTTAATAGCGTTATCGTTACCTTTTAAACACCATACAATCATATTTCTCTTACCACGAGAGCGAAGTTCTTTAGCTGCTTCTTTAAATAAAGCAGTACCTATTCCCTTATGATGTTCATTATTTCTAATATATAGACTCTCTAATTCAGCATCATACTTAAATGATCTTTCCTTAGGATCAAAACAAGCATATCCTAATACTTCTTTACCTCTAACAGCTACAAATACTCTCTCTTTATATTCTTCAAAACTTCTAAAGAATCTTTGAGTTTGTTCCTCATAATCCATACCTTTTAAATATTTAGAAGCTATTATTTGATCATAAGTATCTCGCCATCCATCTATTTTTATTCTAGCCATTTGTGCTTGATCTTCTAAACGATTGTATCTAATAATATAATCTTCTTTAGAATCTAATTGTTCTAAACTTCTACCCATATTATATAAAGCATTAACTAGAATATTTATATCAATAGCATAACTTACTCTACCAACCAATTCATCTTCATATGGCCATGAAATAGATTGACCTACTAAGAATCTTATTCTACTTGTTTTATAAAAGAACTTTAATAAATCTCTTTCAGTACTTATAATTCTACCTTTATATTTCATACCTTTTATTTCTGTAAAATCTAAGATAGCAAAGAAACCAGAATCTGGTTCTAAGTTCTTTGGGAAATGAACATAAGGTAAACCTTTTAAAGCAACATCTGCTTTATCTTTTAAAATATTTCTAATTTCATTAATAACTCTATCTTTATAAAGAGTAACACTATCTATACCTTCAACTAAAGCTTTTAATATTTGATATCTATACTTATACTCTTCTCTTAAAGAATTAAAGTATATCTCATACTCTTTATTTCTCTCTGGAGTATTATTAAAAGCTCCAGATAAAGCATAACCAGTAATAGATGGACTAGAATCAATTTCTTGGAATATTCTATTTATAACTTCCCTAATAATTATTTCATCTGCTACTACAAAACCTGCTCTAACAGCAGCTAAACCATATGATTTAGATAAACCAAATAAAGATATTGTATTTCTAAACATACCTGGTATCGTAGCAATAGGTTTAGCTATATTATCTTTATCATAAGAAATATCTCTATATACTAAATCATCTATTATAAATACACCACGACTAGAACATACTTCACCTATTCTAGTTAATAACTCTACATCCTTTTCTCCCATTACCTTACCAGTAGGATTATTAGGATTAGCATTTAAAAATGCTACTACTCTAGGTACATAACCTTTTCTTCTGTTATATACCTTTTGTAAACTCTCATTTATATCATCTATTCTCGCAGCTAACTTATCTGGATTAACTAAGAAATTATCTTCTTTTTCTAATGGAAGAATATCTACTTCTGCTCCAGATCTTTCTGCTCTAATTGTAAATAAACCATAATTAGGTCCAGTTACTAACAATACATCTCCAGGTCTTGAAATAATATTAATAATAATATTAAAGATCATTGATGTAGATGGCATAAAAGTAATATTATGAACAGATAAACCTTTACTATCTACATCAGGAAATGGATAAGGACGATTATTAATAAATCCTTCTTGTTCAATATAATCAAGAAGTTGTTGTCTTATCTTATCATCACCTTCGGTATAAGGATATGAATACAAATCACTACTATCTAAACATTCCTTCATTTTCTCTATACATAAAGGAAATGGTCTAAACTTAACTGGATTACCAGTACCTAAGTCTGTATCTTTTATAGTTCTAATATTTTCATCTCTTACTTCATAACCATAAAAGTTAATAGCATCAGCTATCTTTTCTACAGTAGGATTAAACTTCTCCATATCTAATCTATTACCTACTAAAGGTAAACCATATCTTCTTTGTCCTAACTGTGGATTCTCTCTTAATAATCTATCTATAGCATTAGATTTAATTAACATATTAATCACCACCTATATTTTATCATTTTTTTAAACAATTACTACCCTATCTGTTTATTGAAAATGATATTACGTAATGATATTATAATCTTAAGAAATAGTTTGGTTCGAAAGGAGGAAAGAATTCATTACTAAACTATCCTAAAAAAATAAAATGAAGAGGTTTAAAAATGAAGAAAAAAAGTTTATTAATTATAATTGGTATTCTTCTTGTATTATTAATAATTGGCATAGTTATTGCCATTGTATTTGTTAAAAAAGGAGAAGAAGAACCAGAGGAAGAAGTTACTAAAATAACAATTAAATTTGAAACTGCTGGTGGTGAACCAGTTGAAGATTTAGAAGTAGAAAAAAATGAAAAAGTTACTCTTCCAACAACTGTTAAAGATGGATTTAACTTCTTAGGTTGGTATAAAGAAGACGAAAAAATGGAAGATGAAGTTAAATTCAAAAAAGATACTACTTTAACAGCTAAATGGGAAAAGATCCCAGAAAAAGCTAAAACAATGGAAGTTAGCTTCAATACTAACGGTGGTAATAGTATTAAAACAATTACCATGGAATGTGGTAAACCACTTACATTACCTGCTAATCCAACTAAGAGTGGTTATAAATTTGTAAGTTGGGCAGATAAAAAAGGAAAAGTTATTTCTAAAGGTGCTAACTTAGCATGTGAAAATATTACTTTATATGCTAACTGGGAAAAAGAAGAAGAAAAGAAAGAACCAGAACCAGTTAAAAAAGAATATACTTGTCCAGATGGCTATACACTAAATGGTACTAAATGTACTCAAACAGTAGCTGCTAAAGAGAAATGTCCAGATGGTACAAAAGCTGATGGAAACTTATGTATTAAAACAAGTGATGCTAATGGTGGAACAAGAGTATGTAAGAGTGACACTGTTGCCATAAATGGTAAAGGACAAACATGGACTGGTAAAGGAGATTATTATTACATACCAAATGCATATGGAAAATGTGCATATTATAAATGGGAAGCTTATACTACTGAATCTGCATGTACTGGAGCAAATGACATATACCATAAAACAACATGGGTTAGTTATTTAAATGGATGTTATGCCGAAACAAAGATGAACAACTATGAAACAGTTTGTGATAGTGATTACCAATGGTATAGTTCTGCTGACTTATCTAGTAAATTTGGAATTCATGATAATGGCAAATGTTTAAAGAAAGTAGACAAAGTTAAATATTGTGAATCAGGATTTACATTAGATGTAGGTAATTGTGTTAAAACAATTGATGCTACCGAAAAATAAAAAAGACTTTTAAAGTCTTTTTTTATGCTTTATTTTGTCCCCTTCTTTGTCTAAATGCCCAAGATAGAACTGATTCATGTTGACCATCTGGTGAATCATATTCATCAGAATATGTATAGTCTTGAACCCATCCATGTCCTGATCCTTGGAACGTATGCATTAATGCTCTACTTCCCATATTAGCAATTTGATGAACTGCTGTTAAAGCTCTATTGTAATTACATTGACCATTACCCAAGTCTCTATCTCCATGGAATGCCCATACACTTACATCATTAAAGGCATCAGTTACTTTATCATATCCACTAATAGGTACAATACAAGAGAAGAATCCTGGATTGGCATTAACCATTCTATATGCTGTAATAGCACCATAACTATGTCCACTAGCACATATTCTATCTTTATCAGCATTATATTGATTAGCTACACTCTCTGCTAATTCTCTTAAACCTACTTGGATATTATCACCTTCAAAGTTTCTAATATGTGGACATATTACAATACCTTGAGGTGTAATACTTTTATTATTCAAGAATTTAGTTAAACCATGAGATGTCATACCACCAGTACCATTACCATGAGAACTACCACCATGCATATAAACCATAACTGGTAAACCTTCTGGTACTTGATCTGGTAAATATAATAAATAATCTATTTTTACTCCATTAGAAGCTTTAAATGATTGCCATGTAAATGAACCATAACCTAAACTACCTTCTAATGTACCTGGCATTACATAATCACTTTTTAAAGTTGGCATTGTTACTTTACTAAATATATCAATAAATTCACTTTTAAACTCTATTGGTTTAGCAGCTCCTGCTACATTAAAACCTGCTAGATTATTCTCTACTTCATTTATATCTTTTACATATCTACTTAACCAACTATTAGAATTACCATATCCATTTTTTAATCTAGACATATTATTTTCAATAGAAGACTTAAGAGAAGCTAATTCTGAAGATAAATTCTTTAAATAACCACTATCATATTCATTACAAATATTATCTACATTACTTTTTAATCCTTCAAATTCCGATTTCTTAGAAGATAAACTATCTAAAGTAATACTATAATCCATCTCTTAACCTCCTATCCAAAAACTTTATTTAATTCTTGATAACTACTATAAGGTGTTTCTTCTGCTTTACCATCTTCTGTAAAAGTCATTGATAATAAATCAGAAGTATATAACAATTTCTTATAAGGTTCTCCCTCAGTATCTGTTGCTAATTCTTGTTCATAAATAACTAACTTAAATTCCATCTTTTCAATCTCTGATATTTCATTTTCTTGTAACCAATCAGCATCTATTGCAAAGTTAGTTAATAATTGTTTACCTTTTCTAACAAAAGCTTTATATAGAGGTTTATCTACAACTTTATCATTTATTTTTAAATCTGTTACTTCTATTTCTAAATTCTTATCAGAAGCATTATAGATATTAGTAAATACTTTTGTTTCACCTATATAAGTATCATACTGAGTTTTATAAATATATAAATTAATATCATTTTGATCATATATTAAAGTTCCATAAGATTTAATAGGTTGAACATAATCCTTAACATCTGTTTCTAAAACAAGATTATCAGTAGTAAATAATACTTCTCTATCTCTTTTAACAACTAAGTTCATTTCTATCTTTTGTACATTAGAAATAAGTCTTTTTAACATATCTTCTTTCGCAACAGATATATGAGCATTATCTGTACTATAAGCTCCTATATACTCTAAGAATGTTGCTTTAATTTCAATATCATTAATTGAAAAATATAAATCATCAACCTTAATATCATATTCATTATTATTTTCTATATATAAACTTACTTGTAAAGAACCATAAGCTTGAAAATCTAAAGATTTAGCTACTATCTTTACTCCGTGTTCATCAAATAAAACTGTTTCTTCTATTTTAGAAGGAGTAATATCTTCGATTCTTTCCTCTGCTAAAGTTTCAATCTTTACTTCTTTAGTTTCCTCTTCTAAGTCAGAAAGATCCCCATGTCTTACTTCATCTTCTCCACAGCCAGTAATAAATAATAAAACAATTATTAATAGTAATAATTTTTTCATATTATTCACCTATTATAATTATAACATAAAAGAGTAACTATCTAGTTACTCTTTTAACAAGTTGTAAAACATATTCTCCATTTTGTTTAGCCAGTACATAGTCCTCATCATTATCCGTAAAATGAATAGTTCTATATAATTGGCCTTTATCATCTAATAAAGTCTTAGTAGCTTGACGATTCAAATATGTCATATAGTTGTATAAAAATGCTATATCTGAATAATGATATTTACACTTACTTGTACTAATTATTTGTGCTACCTTACCCATAAAATTATATCCATTAGTACTATCTATATCTTGATATCTATGTTTAGATATAAATTTAAATCCTATTTCTTCATCTATATCAGGTGATGGAGCATCTCCTTCTTCTTGTTGGAATCCCATAGGAGCTAAACCCATTTTAACTCTTGGGAAATCTCCTTCCGTAGCATCTAAGTTCCATCTACTAGATCCAAAATAAGCTTTAACATAACTATGTCCTTGTTTACTACCTACTACTTCAGTTTTAGCTCCAGTTAATTCATCCAATAAAGGCTTTAAAATATATCTAGAGAAACTATGACATATTACTAAAGGACTATCTATATTTTTAACATCAAATTTTCTTTCTTCAATTTCTTTAATTAATTCATCACTAAATAACGTAAAATAATTCCATCTAGCATCAAATGAAAATATCTGACAACATCTATTATAAACATATCTAACTCTTTCAAATTCAGTAAAGTGTTTATCTCTTAACTCTCTACTTAACATTTCTACTAGATTCATTCATAATACCCCCTTAAGTGTAGTTTGTATTATAAATTGTTTACATTATTTGGTCAAATATACATCAAAAAAAGCTATATAAAAATTATAGCTTTTTAATTATCTCTTTTAAGAAATCTGCTACATTATCAGCACTTGTTTTTAAAAAATCATCAAATGTAACTTGATTATTACCATTAGGTACATCAGATATACTTCTAATAACTAAAAATGGAACATGATTTAAATAACATACTTGAGCTATACTAGCTCCTTCCATCTCTACACATAAAGCATTAAACTTATTAGCTATTTTTTCACTCATCCATTTTTCTGTACAGAAGATATCTCCTGATGCTATTGTACCTAATAATACATTATAATTATCATCTTCCATACATGATGTGGCAACACTAATTAAATAATCATCACTACTTACATAATCACCTAAATTAGGTATATAGCCTTTAGTATAATTAAATGCTGTTAAATCAAAATCATGTTGAATTAACTTATCTCCTATTACTAAATCCCCTATATTTAACTTATCACTTAAACCACCAGCAACACCTATATTAAAAATATAATCAACTTTCATATTATCTATTAATATCTGTGTACATCTAGCAGCATTAACTTTACCTATACCTGATTCTACTAATACACATGTTTTATCTTCAAATCTACATTCATAAAATTTCAAATCAAATATATCATATTCCCTATCTAGTCTTAATCTTTTTAAAAGTTCATCTAACTCTTCTTTCATAGCAAAGATTATTCCTATTTTTTTCATATACAACCACCTCTTAAAGGTTACCATAAAAAAAAGACTTATAAAAGTCTTTCTATACATTATCTGAAAAATAATTATGTTGTCCATCTCCACCATAATAAAATGTAGTTGGACTTATATTTCTTAAACCATTCATTGCATCGGAAACAACACTTTGAACAGTCATTAATTTTTCATATTCTTGAGCTCCCAATTGATCTATTGATTTTAAACCAACTGGTACACCATTAGCATCATAATTTATATACTTATCACAAGTCTTACCCCATGGCCAGTAACCGATTTTTAAAGCATCTTGAACTGTTGCTCCAAAACCACCACCAGCTTCTATTCTATTTAATATAGTTGAACATACACCCAACATATCATCAGGATCATTTGCTGATTCACCAGCAACTTGACCAACTAAATATAAATAATCAGTATTTGATATTTTACCTTGTTGAGCATCAGTACCATCACTAATTGTATACTTATTATTGTTATAAGTTAATTGACCATTAGTAGCTCGACACTCTGGAGAAGCTATTGATTTAGAATGTAAATTGCCTGCATAAGCAACAGAACCATTTCTATATTGATCATTATAAACTTCTAAAGTTTCTGTTTGATCAGCTAAAGTAGTATCAGCTCCTGTATTATCTTCAAATATTTTATCTAAATCTACAACATCCATAGACTTAACTGGTTGTTGAGAATTATAACTACCAGATATGGTACCTTGATCAACTATTTCTCCCCCTAAACCAGACATGGATGGTTTAGTTCCTACATCAGGTATAGAAGAATTTATATTAATATTTTCACTTAATCCATCAAATCCCATTGAACCCATTTATATCACCTGTCTCATTATAAGTATATCACATATTAAAAAGACTTATAAAAGTCTTTTTAAATATCAACATTAACTTTACTACCATCAAACTTATAAATGTTTGGTAATAAAATGCTTTTTTCTCTTAATAAGTCCTCTTGTTTAATATCTAAACCTCTTTCAATAGTAGGACTTGTATTCACAAATACATGTTTACTTTTTACATCTCTAATAAATAAACCTGCATTCTCACTATCATTTGTAAATATCGAAGAACTATATTTACCACCATTATAATTAATGTTAGTAATAGCTTCATCAATATCTGCTACATAAATAGCATCTTCATAATCGATTAGGCCTTCTTTAACATATGCATTAACATTTAAACCTAATCCAACTATTTCTTTTAATAAATCTAAATGAGTTAAATCTTCTACATATAAATCATAGACATTATTTCTAGCAACTACTACTTCTGTAGTACACTCTTTTAAATACTTATCTACAAACTCATTATCACCAATAATAACCGTTTTATCTATAGATTTAAAATTAGTAAAGAACTCTTTAGCTCTTATTGTTAAAGATTGCTGAAATATATTTGTATCTAATTTTTGTTTTTTAAAGAAAGATTCAGCAATACTTATTAATAATGAATTACTTCCACCCATATAACCATCAGATGCAAAAATAATTGCATTATGAGTTAATAAACCAAGTATCATCATTTCTAACATAGTATATGTATTACCATCAAATATGACATATAATACACCTAATTTTTCATATACATTAGAACTTAGAAGATTATCACTTAACTTTGTATCATCTGTTTTATCAATAATAGATTCTACATTTGTATACTTATCTAAAATTCTATTAATAGCTTCTACTTCTATTCTAAAACCATTGTTATTTTGCATATCAATAACATTAGTATTTAAGAATAAATCATTATTTAATCTAATAGCATCAATAAAACTTTTAACTAAATCTTTATGATAATAATTACTTCTACTAGCAACAACTGCTTTAGTAATCATATCTTCTACCTTAAATTGTTCCATGTGATAATCCCCTTTCTTCATCCATTTCTTTATCTAACTTCGTCGCCGATTCAAATACTTTTCTTTGTTCTTCATCTAACCTTGATATATCAAATTCTTTACCTTTACCAATTTGATCTAAAGCACGTCTTATTTGAATAATTATCTTCGCTGCTACATCTACATTATCTCTAAGATCTAACTTAAAGTTATATAGTAAATCTCCAAGAATAATCTTATCTCCTGCATCAGCATAAATAATTGCAAAGTTAGGATTTGATATTACTCTAGTTTGTGTAGGATTTAAACCATAATTCCAAGCCATCTCAGTAACAAAATCATCTAAAGAATCTTCAACTTGGGTATTACCTTCAAATCTTTCTCCCTTAGTAGCAATCTCTAACTTAATTAAAGATAATACATCTTGTAATTTCATACTCTTATCATCTAATATATCAAATTCATCTCCATGAACAACCAATGTTTCTTCAGTACTTTCTGGAACATCTTGTTCACCAGATAAAATATATTGAGTTGATGAATCACTTGTATATAAATAATCATCATGATCAACTGGATCAACATGATGAATTGGTCTAGCAACATGTTCAGATTGATCTTTAGGAGCATTCTTAATTAATGCTGACTTAATATCGTTATAACCTTCACCAACAGTAACTTTTCTAACTCTTAAAGCTTCATATTGTTCTTCAGTTATTTTACCTTCTTCTAATAATTGTTTATATACTTCTTCATCTTTAGCTATTATTTCATCAGCAGCCGCTTTATATAAATTATAAACAACTTCCGCAAATTGATTAGCACTCATACCTTCACGAGAAGCTCTTGTAAATGCCTTATCTGGAATTTCAATGTTATCAAAACAAATAACATTCTTATTACGCCACATCCAGCTTTGAGCAACTATGTTACCATCACTATCTTTAATAACAAATACTCTACCATGTCTAGATGTCATACTATGCTTCATACTAGATTCAGCAGCATTACCAAGTTCTTGGCAACAGTCAGTTAATGTTCCAATAGCAACAGCTAATGGATCATCTAATTTTAGTATCTCATATGTATATCCATCTTGAACTGTCTTAATACGAGGAATACTACTATATGTTCTTACCTTACCATAATTAAATATTTGTTGTAATCTATCAAACGCATCTTGAGAATATCCTGCTACTTTAGATACTTCTGATAAAGCAACATTACCTATTTGAACGCCTTCATAAACATTTGATTTAACATAAGCTAAGGCTAACTCTAAAGTTAATACTCTATTACTATTAATAGCTTTTATTTCTTCCCATTGTTTATGCATCTTTGAAATATAAGGCATTAGCTCATCAGAAGCTAATACTTCATCTATATGTTCCATTAAGAATCTTCTAAAGTCAGGTTTACTTATTAATTCAAATCCACCAAAAATCTGATGAGCCCTATTTGGAGTTAAAACACAACCCCATGATACATCTTCTAAGGCTTTTCTTAACTGTCTTATTTTTTCTTTTTCTCTTTGTGGATCAATAATTAAAACATATTGACCTCTATCATTTAATTGATAACATTCTCGTATTAACTCTACTTTTTTATTACCATCTTCTGTAGCTTTTTCTAATGCTGCAATTTCTGCTTCACTCATGCCATCATTCGGAACTGCTACACACCAAGATGCTTCTATATTTTCCATTTGTTCTTGAGTTACAACTCTTGGAACATCACTAAATAATTGCATGAAGTCATGGAAACCATCATCATCACCATCAAATACTCCAAAAGCATATGATGCTTTTAATAAAGATAAAACATCTTCATCACTACCTGTAAATGAATCTAATCTCATAATCATAGACCATTTCTTACCAGAAGCAACATACTTATCTATTTCTTCAACTGGGAAATTAAGCATTACTACATGATGAGGAATAAATCTTAATCTTTCCCACCAAGCATATAATAAATCTGGTTTAGTTTGTAACATTACACTTACTGCTTCAGGATTCTTTAAACCTATTCTTAATGCTTCCTCATCACCATATTTTTCAAAGAAATTAATTAAATTACGTGAATAATTACCTTTTACAAAAGCTCTACGAATAACTTTACCTTTTAAATAAGGTAACCAATCTCTATGTTCTTTTAATATTTTAAATGTTAAAAATTTTTGTGATTCAAAATAGTAACATTCTTTTAATTCTTCTGGAGCATCTGGACTCAAGAAGAATTCAGGAGCAAAATCTCCAATATGTTCAGCTAAATCTTCATTATAATGAATATGTTTATTTTTTAAAGCCCTTACCATTTGTTGTTTAATATCTTCAACCGCTTCATCAAAAGTCATCTTCGCACCTTGAGGGAAAACAACTTCACAAAGTGCTAAGTAAGGACCAAACTTATAGAATAATTCTAAGACTTCTCTTTTACTTAAGAAAGAGAAATTATTAATCCAATTTCTATCTGCATTAAATCCTATAGAAATATCTACTTTTTCTAAATAAGGAATCCATTCAGGATGATCTTGAATAATAACCAAAGATAACTTTCTTTGATAGAAAAGATTACGTAAATCATCTGGAGCATCTTCACTTAAGAAGAACTCTGGATAATCATGTTTAAATTCTTCAGGTAACATTTGTTCATCATAGAATACTTTTCTATTAGAAATATTATGAACTATAGAATCTATTAATACCTTCATAGCTCCTTCTTTACCTGCAGCAATATCTATTATTCCACTAACAGATGAACGAGCTATTACTTTTCCATAATCAGCTAAGAAAGTTAATATTTCTTCATTAGAGAATCCTATAGATTTTAAAGTCTCAAATAAATTACCAACAAATATTGCTGAAATACCTCTTGGATCAGTATGTTCAGTATTGACTACATTAACATTAATATTTTCAAAAACAGCTGCTAAATTAACATTTAACAAATAAGGAATCCATTCTGGATGTTCTTGAATTTCAGAACAAGACATAAATGTATATCTACCTATTATATTTCTTCCGTAGAACTCATATTGTAAATCGCTAGGAGCATCTTCTGGTAAGAACAACTCAGGATGTTGTTCTCTAAAGCTAGCAGGTAACTCTCTTATATCAAATTTCTTTTGTTTTGCTTCACCAATGAACATACTTCTATAAATACGTTCATTAATAGCAGCTTCATAATCATCAGAGTTTTTTACTATTTCTAATAATTCATCATCAAAAAGACTATTTCGATCAAAGAAAAATCTATCAACTTCCATACCGTACTTAGAAATAAGTTCTAAGAATTTTCGTTTTGGTAAAGCTTCCAATAATAGTTTTAAACCAGGATAATTAGAATTAATAATTAATTGCTTACTTTCTAATACTTCAATTAATTGTGGATACTGTTTTAATATTTCAGGAATTCTACCTAAATAACCAGTAAGTCCTCTTTTTAAATCATCTATTAGATTATCAAGTTCTCTTTCATCTATTTCACCAATTAATTCCTTAATTTTATCTTTATCAAAGAAGAATTGTGGATAAAGTGGTGCTAAATCTTTTTCAGCATGATCTAATATAGCTTTCCAATGATAATCATCATTTCTATTTACTTCTTCAATTACTTTACCAATATAATTTTTTAAATCTTCCATATTATTAATAGGACCAAATTGTACTACATCCATATGACGAGCTATCAATTGAAGGAAAGTATCATTAAATGGATTTCTACCATAACTAGTACCTTCTTCTAATAAAAAGTTATGAGCTTTATTAAATTCTATTAATAAGTCTAAACCTACCTCTTCAATAAATTTAATAACTTTTTCATCCCCGACTATTTCATCAAGAGAAATATACTGTAACATAGATGGTACTTCATCTAGATAGAAATAAAAACCATACTCACCCAAAGATTTTCTCATAGCTATTTTAATAATTTCATCAATTGGTTTAGTATTAAATACTTCATCTAACTGATCACTATCATAAGTACTATTTAAATATGTTGCTATGAAATGATCCATTTCTTTTGGTACCTTAGCAAAATAATCCTCAAAACTACCAAAATATTTTAAAATACGTAAACATTCAGAAGATTTCTTAATACCAAAATCTAAATCACAATTTTTTAAAATATCATAATAATATCTTACTTCACCTAATGATAAGCTACTTTCATAATAACTTTTTAAAGTTCTCTCTGGTAATACATCTTGGCCAATAAATGTTTGAGGAAACATATCTATCAATTCTTGAGGTAATATTTCAGGATTATATTGATAACTATACATTGTTCTTAAATTATGTACTACTTCCCCAAAAACATATTTTTTGGCTTCTTCATAAGAAGGAACACCTTTAAATTCTGGATTATTAAATCTAAAATTACTTGAAATATATCTTTCTTCAGATTCTTCAGTAATATTTAATATTAACTTTGGATATTCATCCAATAAACGAAGTGTATTATCTAAACCTATTAATGAAATTAATTCATTAGAAGGATTTCCAGAATAACGTTCACCTTCAAAAGAATATTCACTAACACACTTTCTTAAAGAAGGAAATTCTATTAAATGATGTAAACGTAAATTTCTATCATAGAAAGCTTTTCTTATTTCATCAGGTAAACTTGCATCTGGGAAGAATTCTGGATGACTAGCCATAAATTCTTGATCAAATGTTGTTTCATCATAATGTAATCTTTGAATATTTCTAACATTACATCCATTTAAATTAATTCTTTCATATTCTATCTCTTCTAATAAAGAGAAATCTAAATTAGCATGTGTTTTAGAAAAATCTAATTCACCTTCTCTAAATATATACATTCCTTTCCATTCTTCAAAAGGAATATCACTTAAATCATGTGAAAGCAAAGTATCTAATAGTTTTAAATACTCTTCTAATAGCTGATCTTCTGTTAATTCTGATTCATCAATATTAGTATTAAAGATCTCAGCCATTCTTTCTCTTATTCTTATAAATTCCTCTAGTGTCATCTTATTCATTACATACACTCCCTATCTTAATAATTATATCATTTAACCAATAAAAAAAGAACATCTAAATGCTCTTTCCTATTACATCTCCAAAGTATGGTTTATTAGGTAAATTGGAGAATATATATCTAAGTCCAACTTTAACTTTTTCACTTACATTAAGATTCTCTACTAATTCATCTAATATTAATCTACCTTGATCAAAACTAAATTTATCATCATGTGTTAGTAAATTTAAAGCCATAATGGTAAATACCAATATATCATTATCTCTTAAAGATACTTTACCACCATATAAATTATACATAGTTCCACTTCTTGTTGGCATTAAATCAAAGAAATATTGACCAATAGCATAATTATCGACATCCACAAAGATTGGATTATCATTTTGATCTATCATAATATTATCAGCTTTAATATCTCCAAGTATAATACCTCTATTATGTAATCTTTTTAATATACTTTCTGCTTTCATTAAATATTCTAATACTTTCCTAGTATCATGTAACATCTCTAAATCTTCAAAATCTTTTCTAGCTATATCATATTTAACTATATCAGAATAACAACCAGATAATTCACCATCACAACTAGTATATCCAATTGGTCTAGCAATACCTTCTTCATCTAATCTAGATAATTCCCCAATCTTCAAAAATTTTCTTTTTCTCTTAAATTCACTAGTACGCATAGTAAATATCTTTACTGCATATAAATCTTCATAATTATATACCCTACTTTCACTACCATAACCAATAATTCTATACTTGGTTCCTAGTAATTCTTTAGGTATCTCTATAACAGGCAATGTACTATCCACTTTTCCATCCCCCTAACCGTTAAAAATTATAGCACAACAAAGAAAATAAGCCAAAAACAGCTTTATTTTGACATAAAAAATATATAATGATAATATAACAAACAACGGAGATGATAATATGAAAAAATTATATATTATTCCACTTCTTTTCTTAGCACTAACAGCTTGTGGTAAAAAACCACAAGAACTAAAAATTGAAGTAAATGATAAAGAAATAGGTATCAATGAAGAATTCTATAACACTGATGGTATTGATGTATTAGAACATGGTGAAATAACTACTGAAAAAGAACAAATTGATACTACTAAACTTGGTGAACAAGAAATAAAAATATCTGTTAAAGATGAATTTGATGAAGAAAAAGAATATACTTATAAAATTAATATAGTAGATAAAGAAGCACCAGTTATTAAAGCTCCTAAAGAATATGAAGTTACAGCTGGTAAAACAGTAGATTTAAAAAAAGAAGTATCAGCAACTGACAACTCTAAAGAAGATATACATGTTTATATCGAAGGTTACTACTATTACAGAACTCCTGGTACTTATACTCTTTACTATATAGCTACTGATTCAAGTGGTAATGAAGCTAAAGAAGAATTTACTGTAACAGTAAAAGGTAATACTCAAACAAAAACTACTACATCAACAACAACTACTAAAAAAAGTACTACTACAACTACTACACCTAAGAAAGAAACAAAAACAACTACAAATAATAACAATAATACTCAAAGTAATAATACAAGTGGTACAAGTAGTTCTCTAAATGGTACTACTACATCTAAAGGATATACTATTACAGTTAAAAATGGTGTTACTTATATTAATGGCTACTTAATAGCTAATAAAACATATGGTTTACCTAGTTCTTATGGACCAGGTGGATTAACTTCTGAAACTAATGCTGCTGCTAAAAAAATGTTTGCAGCTGCTAAAGAAGATGGATATAACATGTGGGCTCAAAGTGGATATAGATCATATAATACCCAAAAGAGTCTATATAATAACTATGTTAGTCAAAGAGGAAAATCAGCAGCTGATACCTTCTCAGCAAGACCAGGACATTCTGAACATCAGACTGGGTTAGCATTCGATGTATGTGCTACTAATAAGCCATGTATCAATAGTGGGTTCGATTCAACAGCTGAAGCTAAATGGTTAGCTAATAATGCTTACAAATATGGATTTATTTTAAGATATCCTTCTGGTAAACAAGGTATTACTGGATACAAATATGAATCATGGCATTTTAGATACGTAGGAGTTGATCTAGCTACTAAACTATACAATGGTGGTAACTGGATTACTATGGAAGAATACTTCGGTATTACAAGTCAATATCAATAAAAAAAGAGCAATTGCTCTTTTTTTTAATGATGATGGTGATGATGTTCTTCGTGATGTATTTCTACATGACATTCCTTTTCATCACAAGCTTCATCTTCAGTTTCTAAAACTGCATGACATATATTATGTTCTTCTAATTCTTCTCTTATTTCATGTTTTAATTCACTAACATCTTTTACTTTAGTAACAATATGCATAGTCGCATAATTATTATATCCATCCATACTCCATACATGAATATGATGAATATCATCAACACCTTTTATTTTTAATAGGTGTTCTTTTAATTCCTCTAAATTAATATCAGCAGGTGTTTTAGCTAAGAATAAATCTACTACTACTTTTAAATTCTTAACAGAATTAATTAGAATAAATAATGCTACTCCAATACTCATAATAGAATCTAATACACCAATATCAGTAAACTTCATTACAATAGCACCTATTAATACTACTATCCAACCAAGAACATCTTCTAACATATGAAGGTTTACTGCTTTTTGATTAATAGAATCTCCTTCTCTTGTTACATAAGCTGCTATAAAGTTTAATATTACACCTACTATAGCAAATATAATCATTCCATCATAATTAATATCTACTGGTTCAAATAATCTTTCAATAGCTCCTATTATTACTAAAATAGAACCTACTAATAAAATAGTTGTAGTTATTACTCCACCTAATACAGAATATCTAACATATCCATAAGTATGTTTATCATCTGCTTTTCTTTTACTCTTTCTTTCTAAAAAGTATGATAAACCAATACTTAAAGCATCTCCTAAATCATGAACTGAATCAGATAAAATAGCTATACTACCTGTTATAAATCCGCCTATAAATTCAAATATTGAAAAACCTAGGTTTAATAAAAATGCAATTAATATATTCTTTTCTGTTTTCATAAACATCCTCCATAACTATTTTACCACAATATGAAATTATATTCACATTATTTATACTCTTTATAAGTTAAATACATAATAAAAAGCACATATGTGCTTTTTTATTTTTTAATCAACAATCTCTTTTTATCATATATAACAGTTGTAACAACACCTGTTATTACCAATAATACTATAAGAACTACTGGTAAAGACCCTCCAGTTTCTGGATTATGTTCATTTGAGTCGTTTTCAATCGGATCTGCATGTACCTCTTTTACTTTTCTATACTTATATACAATAACTTGATCATATTCTTCATATTCAAAATGTGTTTCAGTAGGTTCTTCTACTAATTCATATCCTTCATAGCTAAGTTTTTCAGGTAAATAAGAAGCACCTAAGACATCAGTTGAAGAAACTGAATCAAATTCTTCATCTGTATCTGCATCAACATATCTTGTAACAATATTACCTTTAGGATATATTTCTTCTGTAGTATCTTCATGCTCATTAAACACAAAAACCTTTACAGTCAATTCACGATTATTAATCTGTCTTTTTTCAAATTTAACCCAAAGAGTAAATCTTAAAGTTAAATTTGTAGCAGAGTTAGTTTTACTATTCTCTGGTGGTATATCAATGAATATTTTACCATCATCAATATGAAAATAGCTTGTTTCTTGATAAACACTACCAGCATAACTAATATTAACTATTAAAGAATGTTCTTTTAATAAATAAGCTTTATAATCTGGATCTTCTTCTATATAATCAACAATATAATCTGGTAACTCAATATAATTCAAATAAGAAAACTGAGCATAAGGACTTTCTTTAAAAACCATATTAAAAGTAACATCTTTTCCACGTTCAATTGTTACATTTCCATTTTCAACACTAACTGCTTCTCCAGAGGCAAAAAGATTTTCAATACAATTAGAAGCATCTTTTCTTCCAACCCATTGAGCATATAAATTAACCGTATCTGATTCGTTAAATAATGTATATACAGCTGAAGGATCATTCGGTTCATTTTTATAAGAATAATTTATTGACACATATAAGCCACTACCATCAGACTTGGTTCTCCAATTACTAATCAATTTATCATCCATTGAATCATTTGGATCATCATCAATTTGATCAAATATACTATTACCTTCAAATATATAAGAATCACCTTTAGGCAATTGAACAGTCTTAGTTCTTCCACTTCCATCATTAGCATTATAAATAACCGTAACATAATCTTCTGCGAATACTATTACAGGAAATATTAGAAAAAGTAAGAAAAAGAAATATATTTTTTTAAACATATAAATCAGTCCCTTTTTACTATTTATATTCACTTTCATTATACAATAGCTAACAAGTAAACTCCTTAATAAAATAACTTGCTATACAATATCGCTGTAAATAAATATTTTTTTGCAAAAAAAGTGAGAGACTTTCGTCTCTCTTCAGGGGGTTTTGGTTGATCCACTTTCATTTCAATCATGAAAGTAATCAGCATGACATCTATCATGCTAATTAAATGATATATTATTTTAAAAGTTTAGTCAATCGATTTTTTTAAATTTCAAAAACTAAATTTTTTTTCATGTCAAAATGCCATAAATTTACAATGTTACTTGACTCGTTTTTTCATACTCCTTCATTGCCTTTAATATAGCATCTCTTCTAGCTTTCATTTCATTATAAGTTCTAACTAAAACAGTATCTCTATTAGCTTTTAAATCTCCTTGTAATCTTCCATAAACTCTTTGAGTAAATACTTCATTAAAATCATGGAATAAATCATTTAAAGCATCAAAGTTTTCTTTTCCTACTCTATCCCAAATTACTTGAATATTACCATTTCTTCTACTCATTATTATTGAGTCAAAAAAGTCATTAAAGAAATCTCTAACTAAGAATGCTGAATACTCATAAGAGGTTCCACCTCTATCCATAAAATGATTCTCATCATTCAAGATAAATACACCGGCATCATGCATCATTTTAGCCATTCTTTGAGCAATAAATTCATTTATTATTTCATTAAATGATTCATAGCCTCTTAATTTTCTCTCTTCACCAACTGAACTTGTTACTTTAGCTGAACTTTGATTCATAGAACATGCTCCCGTATCCCATCCACAAATATAATCATAAGAATTATCATCGACTTTTCTTAATGCTAATTCAAAAATATGATTTAATTCATGTAAAAGATTCTTATCTGCATAGATATCATCATGAGCATGTACAAAAAGGAATGGAAACAATTTATATGTATCCCCTTCACGGAATAGATTTGTTTCAATATAAGTTGTCTTTTGCGCCAATAAAGTTACATCATTTACGCCATCTGTATCTAATAAACCTTTTTCTTCGATTGTTTTACCTACTTCTTTAAAGAAATCCATACTAGATATCATATCTACATAAAAACGATCTGAATAATAATCTAATCTTTCGTTTATTTTACTAATCATTTCATCACTAGGCCATACTTTTTTACATTCTGGATTATTAACATAATCCTCATAATTATTTCCTAAATCAATACCTTTATATTTAAAATATTTAATTCTATTCTCTTTAATAGTTTCTCTACGATAATCACTTACTTCTGGATTTTGTAAATCTGTTTCACTACTTTGATCAAAATAATTAATATTTCGAATACCAAGTAAATAATTACTTAATACAATATCTAAGCCTTGTATATTACTTGAACCTAATAAAGAATCTTTAGCAATCATTTCATCTACAAGTTTTTGATCACTTATACTTAAATATTCTTTAGTTTCTTCTAGAAAAGCAAAGAAATACTTTCTTTTTAAACTACTTTCATATTCATGTATTTTAGTATTTATCCTACTATACTTATCTACTACTTCATTATCTATAGCATTATATTTACCAACATACTCTTTAAACTTTTTACCAATTGTATGTAAACGATCCAATTGACCTGATGTAATAAGCATATCTACATTTGCTTCAGAAGCACCAGGAAATAAAGAATTAATAGCATTAATAGACATTTTTCTTGCATTAGCTAGTTTATCATCAATATTACTATCTCCAAACCAATACTCTCGACCTAGTCTAATAAAAGAAGGTAACTTTTTCATTTGTTCTTCTGTTAATCTATCATTAATATAAGTATCATAATCTAAATCAGGCATGTATTTTTTAATAGTTTCATATTTTCTTTTTCTTTCGTCTTCTTGTAAAGCATCATGTCCTCTTTTTACCATATCAATATATTCATAAGCCGATAAAATAGGTAATAAATTAGGAAACCTAAAAGTTGAACTACCCATATATCTTTCAGCTTCTTCTTCTGAATATTCCATACCCATTTCTTTAAATAATTCTTTTACTAAAGAATCAGAAAGATTTTTTTGTAGCTTAATAATCATACTAGCAAGACTATCTGAATCATAATATCCTATTACTTTCATATTACGGAATTTCTCTGTAATTTCATCTCTTAAATCTTCACCATAAAAAGTAGTGAATATATCAATTAAAACAGGAATAGAATCATTTATAGTCTTAGTAGCATTTAAATTTCTTAAGATTCTATCCATATATTTCACTCACCAACTTTTTAAAAGCATCATAATTATTTGGATATTTACCATTACCAAAATAATCATCTACCCCTTTAGCGGTATATACTTTGACTCTAAATTGTTCTGCATCAATAGCACTATCATCAATATATTCAAAGTCCCACTTACAAATAATATCTAATAATTCTCCTATTACTTTAGCATCAATAGTTTTCTCCATACCTTTAGCATATACTTTTAATGCATCTGGAATAATAGTTAAATCCATATTACTTGTTAAACTATTAATTCTAATATCAATCTTTTCTATACCGTTCATGCTTATCACCTATTATAATTATAGCAAATAAAAAAGTAGTTATACACTACTTTTATTTATTTTGTTTTTTACGTTCTTGATATTTCTTAACTAATCTATGAACGGCTTTACCAACTGGTCCTTTTTTACGATAGGCTTGTCTATCTGCAATAATGGCAACAGTTTCATTAATTTGGGCTTCTTTTTCTTCTGGTGTTTCTTCTGGTAATTTACCATCCATCATATGTTCTTGTACTACTTCTAAGTCTTCTAATCTTAATAACATAGCACCAATACGATCATATCTTTGATCAGAAACTTTATCGTCTAACATAAAACGAAGTTTTTTCTCTTCTCTAATCAAATAATCATATAAACCTAGGATTATTTCATCACTATAGTTTACTAAAGCAATTAAAAATGAATCTTCATATGCAATTAAACCTTCGTATAATTGAATTTGTTGATTTCTTTCTCTAACTACTTGTTCTAACACAGATTCTTCTTTATTTTCGCCCTTAATTGGTTCCATAAAAAAAATTCTCTCTCTTTCTATGGCCATTATTATATTAGTTCCCCAAAAAAAAGTCAAATCCTTCTCGATTTGACTTATATATTATTTACTTAATCCTCTACTAGGATCTGTTCTTCTTAAATAATCTGCTTCAGATAATTCTTCTTTATACATTTTACCATCTGATTCTTTAAAGAAGTAATAATCGTATAATACATTTCCGTTCTTATCTATCTTTTGAACATATGGCCATACAGATACACCAATTGTTGATGGAACTGATACACATTTCATTGAACCATCAATATCCATAATAATTAAATCAACTACTGAATTAATCTTATTAGCATATACACCAGCACTTAAATAATCTGATTCAACATATCTTCTTTCAGAAATAGTACCACTAGAATATCCTCTAAATCCATGGAATGAACCTTGCATAAATGTTTGATTTTGACCTTCTATACAGTTAACACTACTATAAAAATTGTCATCTGCTATTGGGAAACCAATCATTTGTGAATTATGAATTCTATCATCCATAGTATCTTGTGTAATACCATCTACTGAAGGATACACACTTCTAATAGTTGTATCAATATGAACATTATCAATATATACATATTTACCTTCTGGTAAACCATCTGTACAAATATCCATGTACATTTCTTTATCAGATGTTACTGTCCATTTAGCACCATTTGGTAATACACATCTATAATTAATAACTAATTTGAAGTTTTCACCAGGTACATCAAGTATTTGTTGAATACCATTCTTAGCTAATTCATTATCCATTGTATTAATAACATCATAACTTACATTAGCATTCGTTGCTACTTCTCTAGGTGTACATCCAGCTAAAGATAATAAAACAACACCAGTTGCTAACATTACTGCTACTCTTTTTGTAGAACCTTTAATAGCTTCTCCTTTTTTAGAAGGTTTCTTAGGTTCTTTGCTTAATACTCTTTTACAAGCATCTTCGTTAAAATATTTAATCATATCAAAACTCCCTTTTTCTGGGGAATATAATAAATTATTACATAAAAAAAGTCAAATTTATCTCAATTTGACTAATCTATAAATTCTAATGATTTTATTATTTCTTTATACTGTGGATAGTCCTTAAAATCATTTTTAATATTATCTTGTAAGAAGATCCCTGCATCATTCTTACATTGTACTAATATCTTATAGTCTCTTCTAAGATCACCTATCTTAAAGACCATATCACCACTTTGACGTGTACCAAACAAGTCTCCACCACCTCTTAGTTTAAAGTCTTGTTCAGATATATAGAAACCATCATTACTTTCTTCCATTACATGTAATCTCTCTTTATCATAATTACTAATTAAATAACAATATGATTGAACATCATTTCTACCTACACGACCACGTAACTGATGTAATGTTGCTAAACCAAATCTTTCAGCATTAAATATTACCATCATTGTACTATTTTTAACATCTACACCTACTTCAATTACTGTTGTACTAATTAATACTTTAATATCACCATTTTTATACTCTGACATTATCATATCTTTATCTTTATTACTCATCTTACCATGTAATATTTCTACTCTAATCTTATTTTGGAAAGCTAAATCAAACTTCTCTTTTAACTTAACTACATCATTTAAATTACTATTACCATCTTCATCTTCAATTAAAGGAGCTACTACATATACTTGATGTCCTTCTTTAATCTCTTCTACCATATGAGTTAAAACATCCTTTAACTCACTTTCCTTCTTTAACTTCGTAATAATATCTTTACGACCACTTGGTTTAGTTTTAATTATTGATGTATCCATATCTCCATATATAGTTAAAGCATATGTTCTAGGTATTGGTGTTGCACTTAAATATAAAACATCACATAACATACCTTTATTTTGTAAATTGCTTCTTTGATTTACACCAAAACGATGTTGTTCATCGGTTATAACAAAACCTAAGTTTTTAAAAGTTACACCTTCACTAATTAAAGCATGCGTACCTATTAGAATATCTATCTCTCCAGATTCTAACATTTGATATACTTTCTTCTTTTCTGATACCTTCATACTACCAACTAATAATGCTACTTTAATATCTGTATCTTTAAACATATTTGTTACATTAGCATAATGTTGACGAGCTAGTATTTCAGTTGGTGCCATCATACTACCTTGATAACCTGCTAAATAGTTTATATATAAACCTATAATAGCTACTACTGTCTTACCACTACCTACATCTCCTAAAACTAATCTATTCATTCTTTTAGGACTTGTTAAATCATTATATATATCATTAACTGCTGTTTCTTGATCAACAGTTAAACTAAAAGGTAAACTACTAATAAAAGCATCTACATCTTCTCTATTTATATCTCTACCTAAACCTACATTATTTAAATCATACTTATATCTTAAATAATTAGTCTTAAACATAAATTGAAAGAATTCCTCATATATTAATCTTAATTTAGCTTTCTTAAGTAGTTCACTACCTTCGGGATTATGTAACTCTCTTAAAGCATCTACCTTGTTGATAAATTCATACTTATTAACAAGATACTGTGGTACATAATCAGTTGAAGAATTAACATACTTAAATCCTTCATTAATAATCTTATTTAAATTCTTACTCTTTAAACCATTAACTAAATGATAAACTGGCTCTACCTTAGTACCATTAATTATTTCAAACTTAATATCACTAGCAGTAAAAGTATTATTCTTTCTTTCATATCTACCTATTAAATTAATCATTCTGCCAACATGTAAATGTTGTTTATAGAATGCTCTATTAAATATAGTTACATTAATTAAGAAATTATCTGTTAATACTTTAAAACTCATTCTATTTAAACTTCTATTTATATAACTTACTCTAGGTTCAGTATCAACAATACCTTTAATAGTAACTAGTTCACCATCTTCTGCTTCTACAAGAGGAATGACTTTAATAACATTATATCTATATGGATAATAGTTAATTAAATCATCTACTGTATATATATTTAATTTATGTAATAACTCATATGTCTTAGTACCAATACCTTTTATGCCACTTATATCCATATAGATCACCTAAAATTATTATACCATTAAACATAAAAATATACTCAGTTATAATTCTTTTTTATAGCTAAATTAAGCCGAAATCAAAAAGAATTATGACTAAATTAAAAAATATAAAAAAAGTTAATTTTTTTGCACTTTTTTGTTGACAAAATACCGTTTACCCATTAGAGTATGAAGTACCAATTCACTTAAAGGCGAATTGGTGCTAGTATCACACTAGCCAACCCCTTTTTATTCTTTTTGGAGTTGTTCTCAGGGGGACAACTCCTATTTTTTTTGTTCTAAAAATGTTAAAATGAAAAAGGTGATTTATATGAACAATTTCTTTGAACATGTAAAAGCATTCTTCTTAAAACTATTTACAGTCATCTTCGCCTTCTTTAATAGTATTCTTTCAGTAAAGAATTCTCCTAAAGAAAAGAAAAAGATTGAAGAAATAAAAAAAGAAGAAATTATTAAAAAAGAAGATGTAATAGTTGGTACAACACCAACTAGCATGCCAGATGAACCTTCTACTCTAACTAATCCACATAACGAAACATCTGGTGATGAAGAAAAACCAAATGCTGTTATCTTAAAACTTCCTAAATTTAAAAAAGAAGTTATTAAATATAAAGCTATTAATAGTAAGAAGTTCTTAATTACTGAAGAACTAATAGATGAACTTATTGATAAAGCAATCGAAGAAATTGAAGAATATAAAGAAATAGATTTCAAAGTCAAAGATGCTGACAAAGAAACCAAAGAAATAATTAAAGAATTTAAAGAAAAAATAATTCCTAAAATAAATCATCAAATTGAAAGAAATAAACCAGAGAATCCTCTAGAACTATCTAAGATAGTTACAGAGGTTGTTAAAGAAGAACATAAAAAAGAACCTATTCTTCCTAAGAAGAATGAAGAAATAAAATTAGATCTTAATAATGATAAAAAAGAAGATATTAAATTAGATTTATCAACTAAGAAAAAAGAACCATATTTTATGGCCACTGTCATACCTAATAATACTTTAAATCTAAAATCTCCAGCTCCTGTTAAAGAAGATACTAAAATAGCTAAAACAGTACCTGAAGTTAAAGATGAAATAAAAGATAAAGCTGATGATGTACCAATTCGTATGGTCCAAAACACTAAAGATATTCTAAATCCTTCTCCTAAAGAAGAAATAAAAACTATTGCAACAGTTGCAGCAATCACTGTTGTTAAAGCAATAGATACTGTTCTAACTTCCGTTCCAAAAGAAAAGAAAGAAAAAATAAAGAAAGCTCCTCCAGTTGTAGAAGTACCTCTTCCTAAAGAAGAACCTAAAAAGGAAGAAGTTATAGAACAAACTAAAGAAGAACCTAAAGAAGAAAAAGTAAAAGAACTAGATCTACCTGAATTAAAAAAAGTAGATGAAAAAATTAAAGAATCTAATGAACCAAAAGAAATGGAAGTTGTATCTGAAGAACTAGTATATATTGATACTAAGATTGAAGATAAAAAAGAAGAGATTCAAAAAGAAGAAGAACTTCCTAAAAAAGAAGAAATAAAAGAAGAACCAAAAAAGGAAGAACCAGTTCTAATTAAAGAAGAATTATTAACTAATATATCTCTGGCAGTTGATGCTATTACTAAAAAAGCTAATGAAGAGATAAAAAAAGAAGATATAGAAGATAAAGAATATAACAAGGTATATGATGAAATAGATGAAATACTCCAAGAGATAGATGAAACAATGTATAAATATCGTCATAAATTACCTATTATTCAACTTCGTAAGCTAGAAGCACAAAGAGCTAAAATAGAAAAAACTAAATATAGTATTGATGCTCAACAAAAAATTGATATCAATAACGAAAGACAACATTTAAATGAAGTAATATCTGAAAGTGAAAGAAAAGGTTTAAAAGAAGAAATAAATAGAAGAAACATGGAACATACTATGGAACTTAATAATAAATTATTAGGTAAACTAGATAAGTTAGATAATGTTTCTCAAGAACAAATAGCTGCTATTGAAAAAGAGATAGTTAAAAACAGATTAAGAGAAGCATATCGACATGCTACTATTACATCTATGATAGCTTTCCCTTTTGTTAGAACTAAGTTCTTCTTCTACTTTACTGCTGGTATGATGGTTAAAACCTTCTTAATGCAAATAGAACACGTTTTTAACCGTCGTAGAGACCGTTTAACTACTCCAGACATAATTGAACTAAGAAATGGTGAAAATGCCTTAAATGAAGCTATAAACACTACAGAAGAAAATATGGATACATTAGAATATCTAACTTCTGAAGCAATAGCTAGATATCCTGAATTACAGTTTGATCAAGAGTATGTTAAATATGTAAAAGGTCTAAGAGAAAGATTAAATACTAACTATAACAAACTAACTAAAAAAAGAAATATCATTTCTCATACCCTTTATCGTTCTAAAAAAGATGTTAAACAATTAAAAAAGATTAGAAAAAAAGATCTCGATAATGCAGCATAAAAAAAGCGAATTAATTATTCGCTTTTTCTTCTGCTAATTTTTTATAGTAATTATAACGTTTCATAGCTTCTTGTTTATTTAATTCTAATATTTCATCAGCCATCTCTGGATTCTTCTTAACTAAGCTATTATAACGTACTTCATTCTTTAATAACTCACCATATTTTTCAAAATCTGGTTCTCTACTATCCATAGTTAAAGTATCAGTTTCAGGATTATATCTCATTAAAGATACATAACCACAATCAACAACTAATTTTTGTTCTTGACTACTATTACCCATTCCACCTTTTATACCTTGTTCAATACATGGACAATATGCAATGATAATACTTGGTCCATCATGAGCTTCTGCTTCCTTAAATGCATTAATAGTTTGCATAAAATTACTTCCAAATGAAACATTAGCTACATAACAATTTGGATAACTCATTGCTATCTTAAATAAGTCTTTCTTAGCTGTCTTCTTACCAGCATCAGCAAATTGAGCTACTTGACCAATTCTACTAGACTTAGAAGCTTGACCTCCTGTATTAGAATATACTTCAGTATCTAATACTAAGATATTAACATTCTCACCACTAGATAAGACATGATCAATACCACCAAATCCAATATCATAAGCCCATCCATCTCCTCCTAGTGTCCATACACTACGAGCTGGAATATAATTGATTAAATCTCTTAATTCCTCTGGAATAGTCTTATCCATTAATTCTTCTTTAATTCTATGAGTAATATCAAAGTCTTCTCTATTATTTAACCATTCAACAAATAAATCTTTAACTGGTTCTTCAACAGCATCTAAGTTTTCTCTCATAATATTTTCAATTCTATCTCTAGACTTATTGAAACTTAGTAACATACCAAATCCAAACTCAGCATTATCTTCAAATAATGAATTAGCCCAAGGAATAGAATATGGTGTACAAGGAGCACTTCCTCCATAAATAGAAGAACATCCAGTAGCATTAGCAATAACTAACTTATCTCCAAATAATTGAGTTAATAACTTAATATATGGAGTTTCACCACATCCAGCACATGAACCACTAAATTCAAATTTAGGTTTCTCAAATTGACTACCTTTAACAGTAAATTTTGGGAATAAATCTTTTGGATTTTCTCTAGTAGCAAACCATTCTTCTGCATCTTTAGCTAATGCCTCATCATAATCACCAAATGATAAAGCTTTTTCACCTTGTTTACCTAAACATGCATTAATACATAATCCACAACCAGTACAATCTGCTTCAGATATCTTAATTGTATAGTATAAACCATCTTTACCTAACATAGGTTTTCCATCTTCTGGATTATCTGATACAAATGGTCTAATTACAGCATGTGGACAAACAATACTACATTGACCACATTCAATACAATTTTCTGGATTCCATTTAGGAACAAACTCAGCAGTTTTTCTCTTCTCATTCTTAGATAAAGCACCAGGGAATGTACCATCTCTGTAAGGAACTAAATCACTTACCTTTAAGTCATCTCCTCTTCTAGCATTTATCTCTTCAAAGATATCCTTTTCTCCTTCTTCTTCAAAATCATTTACTGTGAAATTAATAGCTACTCTATTTAAATTCTCTAATGCTTTAGTAATAGCTTCTTTATTAGCATTTACTATATCATCACCCTTAGTACTAAATTGTTTTTCAATACTATGGTTAATAACTTCTAATGCATTAGGATAATCTATTAAACTTAAGATTACCATTTCCATAATCTTACTTATCTTACCCTTAATACCAGCTTCATTAGCTATCTTAGAAGCATTAATAATATAGAACTTAACATCTTTTTCTTTAATAATCTTCTTAACTTTATTAGGTAAGAAAGAATCCATATCATCATGAACAGTATTTAAAACTAAAATACCATTCTCTTTGATATTATCAATCATATCAAACTTAAATAGATATTCATCTTTAGTTATAACAACCATATCTGGTCTAGTAACATAGTATGGAGCATTTGTTTCTTCATCATATATTCTTAAGTTACAAATAGTAACTCCACCACTCTTCTTACTATCATATTGGTTATAACTTTGAACGTAAGTACCATCTTCTTCTCCTACTATTTTCATAATATCTTTACTAGTACTTACCATACCATCTGATCCAAAACCAAAGATCTTAATCTCTTTAGCTTTTAAATCTAAATAATAATCATTAGCAGGTAAACTTAAATTAGTTACATCATCTACAATACCTAAAGTAAAATTATTCTTTAACTCACCATGTAACATTTCATATACTGCAAATATTTGATCTGGTGAAGTATTCTTACTAGATAAACCATATCTACCACCTACTACTTTAATATCAGTATCAGAAAGAGCAGATACAACATCTAAATATAAAGGTTCTCCTGTTCCACCAGCTTCTTTAGTTCTATCAAGAACAGCTATATTCTTAACAGTTTCTGGTAAAACATTCTTTAAATACTTAACACTAAATGGTCTATATAGATGTACTTCTACTAAACCAACATATTCACCTTTATCTACTAAATCATTAACTACTAACTTAGCAGTATCACATACAGAACCCATTGCTACAATTACATTTCTAGCTTCTGGATGTCCATAATAATTAAATGGTTTATATTCCTTACCAGTTAATTCATTAATTTGACCCATATAGTAATTAACTATATCAGGCATTTTATTATATAGTTCATTTCTAGCTTCTACACTTTGGAAATAAATGTCTTCGTTTTCTGCCATACCTTTTTGTATTTTAGAATCAACATTTAACATCCTATCCTTAAATTCTTTAACTTTATCAAAATCAACTAACTTAATTAAATCTTCTCTTTCCATTTCATCGATTTTAACAACTTCATGACTAGTTCTAAAACCATCAAAGAAATGTAAGAAAGGAAGTCCTCCTTTAATAGCACTTAAATGAGCAACTGCTGCTAAATTATGAGCATCTTGTACATTAGTAGAAGCTAACATACAGAATCCAGTAGAACGAGTTGCATATACATCACTATGATCTCCAAAAATACTTAATGCATGTGTTGCTAAAGTTCTTGCAGCAACATGAATAACAGCAGGTAAACATTCACCAGCCATCTTATACATATTTGGAATCATTAATAACAAACCTTGACTTGCTGTAAATGTTGAAGCAAGTGAACCTGCTAGTAATGCTCCATGCATTGTTCCAGCTGCTCCAGCTTCACTTTGCATTTCTACTACTCTAACACTATCTCCTAAAATATTTTTAACATCAGTATGACTTATTACATCAACCTCTTGAGCCATAGGACTACTTGGTGTTATTGGATAAATACTAGCTATTTCACTAAATAAATAAGCAACATCAGCACAAGCTTTATTTCCATCTACAATTTTTTTCATAATATCTTCCTCTCTACCTTTTTATATACTCACTTACACCAAACAACTCATTAAAATGTTCTCTAGCGTAATTTGTATTATTTGTAACATTTCCTACCCAGTTCTGATTTAAACCTTCAATATCTTCTTTATCATCAACTGGACAATAAGATTTACCTATTTCTTCAATTGTATTTTTACCATTACGGTTATATTTCATTATTTCTAAACAAGTTTCATAAATTCCTTCAGTTGGTGTATCAAAATACCAAAATCCATTACCGGTTGCATTTCTTAAACCACCTGGATTATTGTTTGATCTAAATACCTCACTAGCAAAACTAGATTCACTCATACATATTCCATATACAAGACAAGGATCAACACCTACTAAGTTAGAACAATAATAAATATCTTCATAATAATTTCTTGGATTATCAAAATCTTTTCTTATATATAAACCTTCTGTATCTAGTCCTACTTTTTCTGGAGCTTGTTTACAACACCTAGCATATAGTAATAACAATTCTGTTTCGTTATTAGCATATACCTCTTCTCCCTTACAAGTAACTCCTCTTATATGATGTTTAAATACATAATCATCACTTCTAAAATTAGAAGTCATATCTTTTAAATGATTATATACTTTATTAAAATCAATTTGATAAATATCACAGAAATACATCAAATCTTCTACTCTATTACTTATTTCATCAAATTCTTCCGACGATACATAAGCTACATCAGGGTCATTAACAACTGCTTCATATGTTTCTTCATTAAAACCATATCTATTCATAATATCTTGAAAATCTTCTGAAGAAGGATCCTCATACATTATTCCTGAACTTTCATATGTATTAGAAGAAGCACAAGATTTTAATTTAGCTGATAAGAAACCAACACTCATAAATACAATAGTTCCAAATATAATAAATGGAATCATTCTTTGTTTCTTAACTTTTGATTTAGCTTTATAACCTGTATACTTATCATTTCTTGTTACCTTATAATTACGAGGTTTATTCTCTTTAGTGATAATAACTACATCCTTAGCAATATTAGGATTATTATAGTGCCTTCTTAAAAAAGCAATTTCTTGTTCTGATAGATAAAACATCTTTGGAATATTAACATCTACAAAACGTCCATTACTTCTTATTTTTCTGATGTCTAATTTTAAAAGCTCTTCTCTAGTTAACACTATTATCACCTTATATATTATAACATAAAAAAAGGTTTCTATAATAGAAACCTTAATTACCTATATGTAATTCTATTTTTTCACCATCTAAAGCATTATTAGATTGAGCAGGTACTAATACAACATAGTTAATTTTATTCTTCTTAACATAATCAACAATACTAGTTCCTGTACCATTATTACGATAATCAATACTTACCATTCTATTAACAGATGGTATTGTTAAAGCCTCTAAAACATTCGTAAATGAAGAACCAACATACATAACGTTAGGTAACTTTTCACGATTAGTTTCAATTCTTGTATAACCTCTATCACCAGACATAAATGAAACAGCATAATCCATTCCTTTACCCCATACTGGTAAATCACTAATTACATCCCATTCATATCTTGTATAATCAAAGTCATCTTTTAATGTTAAATATAATTCTTCTTTATTTAATTCAACACTTTGACCTACTTGTTTATTAAATGAACCATTAACAGTAGCTTCATGTATCTCATATAAATCTTCTAATTCATATATCTTAACATCATATTTCTTACTAACTTCTTTCATTACTTCTTTATAAAGTAATTCTCCACCTCTAACATTAATATGGTGATCAGTTTTAAAATAATAATGATATTCATCTTTATGTTCATTAAATACTTCTAAACCATCTATTATTACAATATCACTATTTAAATTATCTCTTAATAATTGCATTCCATAATTATATCTTTCCCTACTAGACGTATATGTCTTTGGTAAATACTCTTCCATATAAGCATCTTTACGAGGTATAGATAAGAAGATTAATTGAGCATTATTGGCTTTTAATTCTTCAGATAACTTATTTAAATCTTCTATTGCTACCATCATTTCTGCAGTATAATCATCGATATCTTGAGGATATTGAACTGCTGAGAACATCTCACCATCTTTACCTTCAACAACATCTCCTAAATATCTTTGAAATTGCATATAGTAATAATATCTAACTAAATCTTCTCTTTTATATAATTGATCACTAAAAGCTAATGTTACTTTATCAAAATAATCACTATTCTTAATCTCCCTTGGTCTAGGAAACATAGCTAAATCTCTTTTTTCAACATCACTAATAGGTTTATTACTTGTAATAGTATTAGCAAAGAATACCAATAATGTTATTACAAATATACCTATAAAACATATTCTTATTCCCTTCATACTATCACCTAAAATCTAAAGTATATAAAAGGATTATAAGTAGATCTAGCTAAGAAACAAATACTTATAAAGAATAGAACTAACAATCCTATATACTTAACTGCATTAAACCATACTTTATCATTAAACTTATCTCTAATAACATAATATATTGGTGTACTAAAAATAATACCTAATGCTAAATACAATCCATATGTTTCTAAATAAATAAGAATAGTATTAACATCACCTAGTCTAAAACTAAATAACTCTTTACTAAAAGCAACTATTCCTCTTAAACCTTCACATCTAAATATTATCCAACCACCAAACACTACTAATAAAGTATATATATGTTTTAATACATGAGTCTTCTCTAAATATTTACCTAACCATTGTTTCTCTAATACTAAGAAAACAAAGTAATATAAGCCCCATAAAACAAAGTTCCAACTAGCTCCATGCCATAAACCTGTTAAACCCCAAACAACAAGTAAATTAAATAACCATCTTTTCTTACTTACTCTGTTACCACCTAAAGGTATATAAACATAATCCCTAAAGAATGAAGATAAACTAATATGCCATCTTCTCCAGAAATCAGTAACACTACTAGCTATATAAGGGAAATTAAAGTTTTCCAAGAAATGGAATCCAAATATTCTACCCATCCCAATAGCCATATCTGAATAAGCTGAGAAATCAAAATATATTTGTAACATATAAGCAAATGAACCAAGTAATGCTAAAACAGAACCTATTCCTTTACCTTGAAAAATAATATCAGCTAAAGCTCCTGCTTGATTAGCTATAATTACTTTCTTAGCTAAACCAAGAATAAATCTTTCAATACCATCACTTATATCTTCAATACTACTTTTTCTATTAACTATTTCTTTTTCAATTGTTTTATATCTAACAATAGGTCCAGCTACTAACTGAGGGAAGAATGATACATAGAATAGTAATAAAAAGAAATTCTTTTGTACTTTTACTTCCTTACGATAGACATCTATCGTATAACCTAAAGCTTGAAATACATAGAAAGATATACCTATTGGTAAAATTATTCCTAGTACTCCTATATGACTATGAAATATTCTATTAAAAGTATTAATAAAGAAATCTAAATACTTAAAATATCCTAATAATCCTAAGTTTAAAGCAACTGTTATAATTAACCATATTTTCTTTTGATACTTATCTATTAATAAAGCTCCTAAATAATTAATTAAAACAACACTTAATAATAAAACTATAAACTTAGGTCCACCAAATAAATAGAATATTAAACTAAAAAACAATAAAACATAGTTCTTAAGTTTTTTAGGTGCAATAAAATAGAACAATAATACAAGAGGTAAAAAACCAAAAACAAATACTGAACTACTAAATACCATATAATTACCTCCTTATAAAATTATATCATACCTTATTTTGCATTTTTCTTAAAAACAAATAACTTACTAAAAATATAATTGAATACAATTACTAATAATTGAATAATAAATGTAACAATAATAACCCAAGTATTAGATGTTAAATGTAACAAAGTAAAGAATACAAATGTTAATAAAGCTTCCATACCTAAAGTAATTAATCTAGCTCCAATAAAACTTGCCATTTCTTTTAATATCTTTTTACTTTTACTCTTAAATACAACTAATCTATTAGCAACATAAGCAAATAAAACTGCTACTATCCAAGAAATAATAACTCCTGCTTGAGCTTGAACAGCATTATCAACATCAAAGATTGTGAAATATAAACCCCATTTAATAGCAACAGCTACTACTGTAGTTAAAAAACCTACTATTAAATAATTCCATAATTCTTCATTCTTATGATATACTCCCCAACCCCATCTCCAGAATCTTACTAAAGCATTTGGTTTATAATCATAATAATTATATATTTTATCTTTCTTAACTAAATAACCTTCTTTAGCTTCTTCTATTAAAGGTAAATCATTAATAGAATCAGTATACATAGAATAAACTATTCCTCTTGGAAAATCTTCATAAAATCTTCTAACCTTTTCCTTACCATGACAATTAGTTCCAATAACTTCTCCTGTCTTAGGATCTATATTAGTAGCTATTAAAGCACATACTTTATACTTATCAGCAATTGGTTTTAACCAGAATTCTGCTGAAGCAGATATAATAATATCTTTTTTATGTGTTTTTTTCTCTAACCAATAAGTTTTTAACTTATGTTCATGACTCTCCCAGAATTCCTTAACAAACTTATCCATGTCATCAATATCTTTAAAGAATGAAAACAATCTAGTTTTCATTTGTTCTTTTGTTCTTAACTTTAATTTATATAAAATAACTATACCGATAGCACCTAATAATTTAAAAAATATTAATGGTTTCTTTTTCATTGCAAATAGAATAATATCTACTCCTGAATCACCATCATATATTGTTCCATCGAAATCATATAAATCATATTTCATAAATTCACCTTCGTTGCAATATCAAGATTATACCATATTTTACACTAAAATGACTATTTACATTGACACCATTTTTTCTTTTGCCTATAAGTGGTACAATTGTTATAATAAAAAAAGCTTGGAGGTTATTATGAAAAAAATTATTAAATTATTAATTATAATCACATTTATTGTATTATCATCTATCCTAGTTTACTCTATTAATAAATTAGGTTTAGTACCAAATAAATACTTATATATTGGAATTGCTGGATTAGTAATTCTTAACTTAATCGCAGCTCTTTTATTACTAAGTAAAAAATTAATACCAAAAATATTTAGTATTCTTATTTATATATTATTACTATTTGCAATTGTTTCAGGTTTCTATGTTTGCAATACAACAAACAATTTCTTAGATAAAGCCTTTAACAATGTAAATAATGAATTAATATTAAATTACTACATACTAAGTACTAAAGAAATAAAAAAAGAAGATCTAAAAGATAAAAATGTTTATTACTTAGATAATATTGATTATGTTAAAGATGCTATTGCTGAAATAAACAAAAATTATAAACCTAATATGATTCCTTCTATTGATATTGAAGAAGTAATTAATCAAGAATTATTCATGTTAGATAAATCAACTATTTCTCTTCTAACAGAAAGTTATAACTTTGATATTAATAAATACCATATTATTGATGTATTAGAACTAAAATATACAATTGAAACACCAGAAGCTACTACTGATAGCAAAAAACATTATTACAATATCTTCGTTGGTGGTCATGACTTCTCTGGTATTCATATGGATATGAATAAAATAATCACAGTTAATACTGAAACAAGAGAAGTATTAATAACTAATATCCATCGTTTCACTTATTTAGATGTCCCTGGATATAATCAAAAGAATACCCTTAGTTCAATGGGCGTTTGGGGTGTTAATAATAATGTTAAAGCTTTAGAAAAAGAATTAGGTATTACAATTGATTACTACTTAGTAGCTGATGCTGAAGGCTTACCTATTCTAATTGATGATGTTGGTGGTATTGAATACTGTTCTGATAAAGACTTTGTAACATATCATAAAACTACTTTAGATTATAAAAATGATACAGGTTACAATGTTCATGTTAAAAAAGGATGCCAACATCTAAATGGTATTGAAACATTAACAGTTGCTCGTGAAAGACTTGCTTTCAGAGATGGCGCAGCTGAAAGAGATAAAAATGATACTGAAATAATGATTGATATTTTAGAAGCTATGAAAAAACCTTCTAACATTACTAATTACTCATCTATTCTAAATGATGTAAGTGGTCTATATACAACATCTATTCCAAGAGAAGTAATGACCAATGGTATTAAAGAATTACTAAATAGTAAAATAATTATTAGTAAACAAGAATTAGATGGTAGAAATGGTACTGATCGAGTTAACTTCTCTAACATGAAAGGTGCAGTAGTCTACGTAGACGAAGCAAGTAAACAAGAAGTTATAAGTAAGATTAAATCATTAGACAAATAAAAAAGGATTCTATGAATCCTTTTTCTTATGTTGAAATAATATATCTGTCTTCATTACTAAGAACAATACTAATAACATCAAAATAACATATATTAATACTGCCATCTTAGCATCACCTAATACGAAGAAGATAGATACACTAGCAAACAAGATATTAATAGCATATATAATTAATACTGTTGCTTTCATACTAAATTTCATCTTTAACAATTGATGATGGAAATGCTCTTTATCCGGAGCTGATATCTTCTCACCTTTTAAGATACGTCTTAATATTGCTAAACCTGTATCAAAGATAGGAATAGATAATATTACAATTGGGATAATAAAGGATGTTAATGTTGCTCCTTTAAATCCTAATAATGAAATAACACTTATTGTAAATCCCAGGAATAAACTTCCCGTATCACCCATAAATATCTTCGCCGGGTTAAAGTTCCATACTAAGAATCCTAAAGTAGATCCTAACATTATTAAAGCTAATATAGTATCTAAACCTTGCATCTTATTTAAAATAAAAGCAATAATTGCAATCGTAGCAAAATAGATAGAGCTTATACCAGATGCTAATCCATCTAAACCATCAATTAAATTGATAGCATTCATTGTACCTACCATAAATAATATCGTAAATAGATAATTTAATGGTACTGGAAAAGTAAAATCTAATCCCAAGAATGTAATTCTTCCAAAAAATATTCTTCCATAAAATACAACAACAGCTGCTGCTAATACTTGAACAATAAATTTAATCTTAGCAGGTACTGGCTTAACATCATCAAATATTCCTACCAATACTACTAAGAAACCACCTATTAAAATAGATAGCATTTGATTACTTGTTCTCGCAAATAACATATATCCTAATAAGAAAGCACCAAATATAGCTAAACCTCCTAAACGAGGAATAGGTTTCTTATGCACCTTTCTTTCATTAGGTATATCCATAGCTCCAATATGATCAGCTGCTTTGATAATAAATGGAGTTAATAAAACACTTGTTAAAAAAGTAACCAAGACAATTAATATAATATTATGTCCATTGACTTCCAAATTCATAAAACCACCTAATTAAATTATATCAAAAAAAAGAAAAAGTACTACTTTTTCTTTCTTTTATCTTTCTTTTTAGTATTGTTTAATACTTCATCAGAATTTGGAATTTCTTCTAAGATATCTGTATCTCCAAGTATTTCATTCTCTCTTGTTGATAAGAAATCTTCTCTTAAAGCTCTTGCTTCCTCTTCTTCATCTTTCTTTAGTTGTTTAGCTAAACGTTTCATTTCTCTCTTAGATAACTCTTTAGTTTTTTCAAACTCTTCATCTAATGCAATAGCATCTTCATCGTCTTCCTCTTCCACAGAATTTCTCTTTTCTTCTGCTTCCTTATCGATTAATTCAATGAATTTCTTATCTAAATTATCTTCGCCTTCTAGAACAACTTCAGGTTCTCTATCCTCTTTATGAGGCATTTGACTTTCTAATATCTCAACAAGTTTTTTATTCTTCTTATCTTTACTACTATTCATAGCAAGTAAGATTAATAGAATAATTAATGAAATACCAAAGCATCCTGCAAATAAGAATGTTAGTAATAAAGAATGATCTTTTTTCTTATCTTCTTTTTTAGCTTCTTCTTTCTCTTCTCTATATCTTAAGAAAGTTTGTTCTTCAGTATCATATCTATACCAACCAACATTACCAGTTGCTACATTCATACCATATATTAAAACGATATCATCAACATCATTATAATAAACGGTATAATCTTTACCAGCGATATTAATTATCTTAGCATTACTATAGTTTTCTAATTCCTCTTTTGGTTTCATAACTATAAAAGTAAAACCATTTACTTCAATTACTTCATAAGGTTCAAAAGTCTTTTCTGAAGCGTTATAAACATATAAGCCAATATTACCTTCACTATCTTTTAATCCAACTAAAGTTATTTTAGCTTTCTCATTATATAGAGTTGGAATATCTTTATCTTCATATTTATTATTAGATAACTCATATCCATTAGGAGCTTCTAATTGTTTAGGATTAGTAACTATTGTATATTCCTTATCATCAATTTTAACAATGATAGGATCTTCTTCTTCAACAGTAACAACTACTGTATATACTTTCTTACTACCATTTTCAGCAGTAACTGTAATAACACATTTATTAGCACCTGGTTCTAAAGATACATCTTTAAAATCACCATTAGCTGTTGATTTACCATCTTTTTTAGTAATATCAATATAAACACTATCTGTTCCAGCAGGAACTGTTACATTATAATCAGTTACATTTGGATCAAACTCAGGAGTTAATTCATATCCTTTTACTTCTAAACTATTTAAAGTATTAATAGAACTCTTAGTTGGTTCTACATAAGGATCAACTGTTATTTCAGTTGTATCTTGAATATTTTGAGAATTTAATTCATTATCTGTAATTTTACCATTAACAACTAAAACAATTTTTCCTGTACTATTAGCTTTACAAGTTGTTCTTAAAGTGACACTAGTATTAGAGCCATCACCACTATCTTCTACCCAGTGATTACTACATCCACTAGTATTACCAGATGATGTAACTGTTACATCCCAAGCCATTACATTATTTAACTTAATAGTTAAAGTAACATTTTGACCATCTTGAATTTTAAACTTATCTGGCATTATTGAAAATGATGGAGCAGCGTATACATGACCAATAAAGATAAACAATAATAGTCCAAATAACATATATTTAATTTTTTTCATAAAATCCCTTCCTATCCTTGGCTAATTGATGCTTTACCTAATAAGTATAGACGAATCTTAGCAAGTGATGTTATATCAACATCTCCACCAGTAATCTTACCCGCTTCTTTATAAGCACCATCTAGTTTTCTATTACCTAATAGATATAATCTAACTGTTGCTAAGTCTACTATATCTATCTTACCATCACCGTTTAAATCTCCATAAACGACAACATTATATTTCTTTTCTCCGGTATCTATTACCATACCAGTCTTTATTATATCATCATTATTGACATTATTACCATCTTTTGTAAATTTTAATAAATTATCTTTAGCTTGTAACTCAGAAATCTTTGTACCTAATTTAAAACCATATACTTTATCTCCACTTACTTTAACACCTAACTTGTTGATATCACCATACTTAACCTCAGGTTCTGTAGGTTGTTCTGGTTCTGTTGGTTCAGTTGGTGTTGGTGGATTTGGATTAGTTGGTTCTGTAGGTTGCTCTGGTTCTGTTGGCGTTGGTTCCGGATCAACAACTGGATTTTGTGTTGGTTCTGGTTCCTCATACAAATCACATATTGTACAAGCTCCACCAGCTGCATATACTAAACCAGCTTTTAAAGGATTCTCTTCACTTGAATAAGCTCCGATATTATAGAAATTATATAAACCTCTATAAGTAACACCTTTATATTCAAATTCATCTCCACCAATATTACCAGTACCAATCTCAAGAATTGATAATGATGCTAAATATGATGGATTAACATTTGCTTTTCTACCAGCTTCCATGAATATAGATGAATATGTCATATTATCAATTGGATCTTTTTCTGGAAGAATTGGTTTTGTCTTTAAGATTTGTTTAATAACAGATTCACTAACAGCTTCATTGAAACTTAAATCTTCAAACATAAAGATATATGTTTCATTTAACCAGTTTCTTGGATCCATATAATAACGAGTTGCTTCTGCAGTTGGTTTATACCAACCAGGTTCAGTTACGATATATCTTCCATCAGCATCCTTATATCTCATCTTTTCATTTTGAACCGCTCCAACCTCTTTTTCGATATCAGCAGATGCTTCAAAATCTAAATTAGTATTTAGAACTTTAAATGTCCAATTAGGATGATCTTTATGTAAATCACGTAAATAAGGTTTATAACTATCTGGGAAGTCTTTAATCATTAATTCAAAAGCATCATCTGTTTCATCAGTAGTCGATAAATTAGCTCCTGTTACTCCTTCTACTTTATAAGATTCAGCCATATTATTATAAACAGGTATCGTGAAAATAAAAGGGAAGGACTCACTACCTTGTTTCATATAGCCAACCTTATCATAAGCTCTCCATGAAGCATATGCTTCAGATGAAGGAGCAGCAATATTAGTTTGATACTGATGGTTGTAAACAGCATATGCTGAATCAGGATTAACATTATACTTCTTTAAGTATGAAGTATATTGACCCTTAGATATATAACCATTTGATATAAAGATTGCTCCACCTACTATCGCTTTATAAGGACTATTCCATGGTCTTAAAAATTTATCTTCGATTCTTTCAGTTGTTACATACTTAGAACATACATAACCTTTTGTATTATTAAAACTGATGTTATACCAACCTGAACTACATCCATCACCAGTAACTTTATTTTCGTCAAGTACAGTAACAACATTACCTTCCATTAAGACTCCAATAATATCACTGTTCTTTGTTGTTGGTTTATCTCTAAAGTTTAAATCATCTACAGTTATATACGCCTGGAAAGGCGATGCATGTATTATTAAAACGTTAAAAAAGGCAGCAAAAATACAAAAAAGCATACAAAAAACAAATTTACGACTAGTTTTCATACTTTCACTTCCCTCTATTCACAATTATTATACCATATTTTACACCTGTCCAAAGCAACTTTCTGTACAACAGTGTAAAGTTACATCGGTGACAAATCGTCATTTGAGAACTTCCTTGTATTATGTTATAATTTAACGTAGTATATATACATTGCGGGTGATTACATGAAAGTATTAAGAAGAAAACTCAAAAAGGTTCATATAGTTAAAAAGATATTCTATCATTTAACTAATATTTTATATATAGCGACATTCGGTTTCTTCGCTTATTGTATTCTAAAATACTTAGGTGATATCGAAAAAGCATTAAGAATAATTGGGGTTGCATTCTTTAGTGTTTGGTTCTTAATCTACGTATTAGGTGGATTAGTATCAATGCTAGCTAAAAAGAATAAAACATTTATATTCTTAACGTTTGTAACATTGCTATTATGCCCTATCTTTGGTGTTGGTGCTTACTTCATCCAAAGAACATATGGTGCCCTATCAGGGATGAATAGAGAAACAATAACATATTCAACAACCTTAATAGCATTAAAAGAATCTGACTTCGATGATAATACCATAATCGGTATGATCGAAGAAAAAGAAGATGACGTTGAAGGTGCTTTAGCTAAGAAGTTAATTGAAAGAGATAAATTAACTAATAAAATAGAAACTTATGAAAATTACAGTCATATGGTTCAAGATTTACTTGATGGTAAAATTGGTGCATGTTTTGTTCCAGGTAACTATAAAGTAATGCATCTATTAGATGAAGAAGATGACAAGAATAAAGAAAATAAAGAATCATTTGAAAGTAAAGTAAAAGAAATAGCTACCTACTCTGAAGATAGAGCTAACCAAGATTTAATAACTCTTAAGAGTAGTAAAAAGAAAACATTAACTGAACCATTTACAGTTCTAGTAATGGGAGTTGACTCAGCACAAGATGGATTAAATCCTAACCAAGCATTTAATGGTGATACCTTAATTCTTGTAACATTTAATCCAAATACCTTAACTGCTACAATGTCTTCTTTCCCAAGAGACTTATATGTTCCAATTGCTTGTAATCATAATCGTTATGCGAAGATAAATTCATCTGCAGCTTATGGATCAAGTTGTGTTATTAGAACTATTCAAGGTTTAACAGATATTGAAATTGATTATTATGTAAAAATAAACTTCACTGGTGTTGTTGACTTAGTTAATGCCGTTGGTGGCGTTGATGTAGACGTTGAAGAACCAGACTTCTGGTATGATGAAAATCACGTTGGTCAATTATGCGAATCTAACCAATACCGTGAAACAGATAGTGGTAGCATCGTATGTATGAATACAGGATGGCAACATCTAGACGGTGCTCAAGCCTTAGCTTATGCAAGATGTCGTTACTTATTTGCTACATCAGATATAGCACGTACACAACATCAACAACAAATTATTGAAGCAATGGCTAAAAAGTTAAAAACAATTAAATCAGTATCAGAATTCAATAGTATTCTTGATGCTGTATCAAAGAATATTGAAACAAATATAACTCCAGAACAAATCATGTCATTCTATACTGTAGGAAAAGATATGTTAACAAACTCATCAACTAATGCATTATCAATTAAGAGAACATATCTAGAATATTACAGCTTACCAGTATGGCAACCAAGATATGATAGATATACATCTGCATTAGGTTATCATCAAAATTCACTTAATGCTATTACTAAAGCCATGAGAGTTAACTTAGGTTTAGAAACAGATAAACCAATTAAAACATTCAGTTTTGATTACAATGAAGAATACACTACTCCAATTATTGGTAAAGGAATATATGGTGGAGCTATTCTAGAAAGAATGGAAACATTTATTGGTTATGATCAAACAACTGCTAATAACTATTGTTTAAATCATAGCTTAACTTGTTCATTCGAATATACAGAGAGCCATGAACCATATGGTATTATAGTTGATCAAGATGTTCACGAAGGAGAATTACTAAAGAGTGTTTCAAGTGTAACATTCTACTTAAGTGATGGTAAGGGTGTTGATCCTAACGCTCCTACTGAACCAGAAAATCCTGAAAATCCAGAAAACCCAGAGAATCCAGACAATCCTGATAATCCAGGTGGTGGTGACAACCCTGGCGGTGGAGATAATCCAGGAGGAGAAAATCCAGGCGAAGGTGGAAATCCTGGCGGAGGAGAAAATCCAGGAGGACAAACTCCTGAACCAACTCCAGAAACTCCACAAAATCCATAATAAAAAGAAGTACCTCAGGGTACTTCTTATTTTAGAAAGGAATAATTATGCATAAAGAAATATTTACAACTAATAAAGATATAAAAGAAACTAAAATAGCTATATTTAGTGATATCCATTATTATCCAGAATATAATACTAAAATATTTGATAGATTAATAAAACAATTACAAAATAATAAACCTGATTATATAGCTATCTTAGGAGATATATTAGATAGTGCTGATACAAGTGATTTTAAGACTCTAGAAGAGTTTTTAAAGACAATTACTAATATTGCTCCTACTATTGTTGTTTTAGGCAACCATGATACTAAAAAAGGCTATATGCGTAATTGGTCTTATTACAAGAATATTCCTTTCTTAGAATTATTAAAAAGTATTGATAACTTAACCTTATTAGAAGATGAAAAATATTTAGATAAAGAAAAAAATATTTGCTTCTATGGTTTTAGTCCTTCTTATGAACATTATGAAATAAAAGATGAAGATTATGAATCATTTATTGAAGAAGTTAATGAGTTAAAAACTAAACTAGATACTAAAACTTATAACATTTGTTTAACTCATTCCCCTATTAATATTTATCGCTTTATTAAAGAAAATCAAAACCATAATTTAGCTAATACTGACTTAGTATTATCTGGTCATATGCATAATGGTGCCATTCCTTATTTCTTTTCTAATATCTTTAATAAAACATTTAAAACATCTAGATCAATAATATCTCCTACTAGAGAACTATTTCCTAAATATTCTCAAGGAAGAATATATAATGATGTAGTTGATGGTTATATATATGAAGGATTATCTAAATTAAGCAAATCAACTAAAAGTTTCCATAAATTTGATTTCATTTATTCTAAAAATGTTCATTTCTTAACAATTAAAAAGAGTTCTAAATAGAACTCTTTTTTAAAACTTAGGATTTAATGTAGGTTGTGTATTAACAATACTCCATTTAATATCATTTTCTTTTACTAAAACTATTGATGCTTGAGTATCATAATCATAACTCTTAACATAAGTAATTTCTAACTTAACTAAATAAGCATCTACAGTTTCTTTTCCTAATTTATAATTTGTTTTCTCAGTAGATACAACTTTAACTTCTTTTACTTCAGGTAAATTTTGTTTTCTATCTCCATAAGTATTATCTAACATAGAAGCATATAAACTATCAATTACCTTTTGTTCAAACATTTCTTTCTTATCAGCATGAATAAATTCATTTCCACCAATATCGTATTTATTAATCTTTGTATCCATAGTATATAAATCAATAACAAATAATTTAGCTACTTGAGTTGCATACTTTTCTTCATCTACTGGTTTAGCTAGTAGTATCTTTTTTAACTCATCAAACTCACTTTTAAAATACTTACTATCTTTATCACTTACTTGATAACCATATTCATCAATACTATCTAGTATCTTAACTTCAACAGGATTTCCAGGGCCTTTACCTTTCTTGAAGTATTTCCATCCAAAGAATATACCTACTCCTAATAAAGCTAATACAATAATAACTATAAAAGCTATTAATAAAGCGTGTTTCTTTTTTGTTTTTTCTGTCTTAATCTTTCTTGCCATTATTTGCAACCTCACTTTCATCCTCTGGTGTATTAATAATGTTATTTAAAACATTATCCCCTTCTCTATAAATTAAATTATGAACAATAATATCTTGAGAAATAGTTAATCTCTCATCAGTATAATCTTTTAGATTACTAATATAATCTTCATCTATAACATTATTAGTATTCTCACAAGCTTTCTTCTTAACATTTTTACCATTCTTAATATTACTTAAAACATTATCGCATCCAAATACAAAATAACTTCCAGTACTATTATTATAGTAAACTTTATTAGTAACAAAGTTACCACTTGGGAAAATAACTACATTATCTTCTTTAACATCAAATATATCATGACCTAAAGCATATTTGTTTTCAAATCCCATCATATTACCTAATGTAGGCATTATATCATACATACCCATAACATTATTAGTAGTAGATTTAATCTTTCTTAAAACTTCAGGATTCTTAGTCCAAATGATTAATGGAGTTCTTCTATTAATCTCATGTTGGAAAGCATCATAATCTCTATACTCAGGATCATCATCAGTATATACCCTACCATTAGTAATATCATAATTATAATAATATTGATATTCAGACTTATCTAGTCTGGCATCATGGTCACCATATAATACAAATACCGTATTATTATAATGATCACTATTCTTAACATACTCAATAAAATGACCTAATGTAACATCACCATAGTGGGCACTAATTAAATAATTACCTAACTTAGTACCTTCTAAATAATCATCTTTAACTTCTTTAGCTTCCCCAGTTTTACGATCTATAGCAGTATATGTATTAGTTAAATCTAACTTACCAAAATCATAATATTTTTCTGGATTAACCTTTGTCGCAGCAAAAGGAGAATGGTTAGATAACTGAATAATAGTTCCCATATAATGTTCATGTTCATTCTCAATCTTTTCTAACTTAGCTTGTAATTGAATAAAGAAATCTTCATCATCCAAACCTAAACCTAAAGCTTGTGTCTTCTCATCATATTCAAATGTATCTTGGAAATACATATCTTGATATCCTAAATTAGGATGCATTACTCTTCTGTTCCACATAGCTGAACCATTAGCATGTGTACTAAAAGTATAATAACCTTTTTCTGTTAATAATTTAGGAATACTTACATAGTCTCTATCAGCATATCCTACGAATACAGTTCCTGATAAAGATGGCATTAAAGAAGTATTTAAAGTAAATTCTGTATCACTACTAGTTCCAACACTAATTTGTGGATAGAAGTTACTAAAGTACATACCTTCTCTACTTAATTTATTTACAGTAGGAGTTATTTCTACTCCATTTACTTCCATATCAACTAAAGTAGATTGAATACTTTCCATATGAATAAATATAACATTCATACCTTCTAAAACATTAGTATACTTATTATCTTTATGTTCTTCTTCAAATTGCTTACTATAAAATTCCTTAAATCTCTTAGCAGCTTCATCATACCCAAATAATGAATTAATCTTTGGTGTTAGACTTTGAATTAAGTCATTACCTTGATATAGAATAATACCAAATCTTTCAACAATATATACACGATTCCATTGTTTAACTAAACGAGAGGCATCTGTACCAGTTATATTAACAACTGTAAATACTAATACTAAAACACCAGCTAAGATAGTAGAACCAAACATCTTCTTACTCTTCTCAACTTTTGAAACGAAAGAATAATAACTTCCAGTTTTCAAATTATAATGCAATACTATATAAAGTAATGGAAAGATTATATAAATAAAATCTTTAATTCTAAACTTTTCTATTACTGAGTCCCCTACTTCTCCTACTAATCCTAATTCAGATAGTAAAGAAAAAGAAGCAAAAGAATTATAGAATACATAATATATTGAGTTTACACAGCACATAACTGTAAAAATAATTAACCATATAAAATAATACCTAAACTGTTTTTTAGGCTTAACAAAATAACCAAATGATCCTATTATTAAAAGGATGGCTAAATCGCAAATAAAAGGTTTATAATCAAATACGTTTCTTGTCGTATAATTTCTAACTAAAACTGTCTCAATTAAAGAAAAGATTATAAAAGTAACAAATAATCTATTAGTAGACAAATACTTAGAAACTTTTTTACGTACTTTTTTAAGTAAACTAATTACTTTCCTTTTCATCTAATCCCTTCTTACAAACTCAATTATACCATATTTAAGCCTTAAAAACTACATAATGTAAAATTAATTTAGACTTGCATTTTATATATAATAATGGTATTATACAAGTACTGAAGAAATGCAGGTGTAGTACAATGGTTAGTATACAACCTTGCCAAGGTCGAGATGGGAGTTCGATTCTCCTCACTTGCTCCATTTTTAAAGTAACTGGTATTAACCAGTTTTTTTATTGCCTAATTATGATATAATCTAATTAAGAAAGAATGGAGGCAAGAAATGAAAAAGAAAGGCTTAGGAGTGATAATCCTAATAATTATTATCATTCTATTATTATTTGCTGTATGGTTTTTCCTTTTAAAAGATAAAGGAGAAACTAATAACACAAATAATAATAACAACACTAAAGAAAACGCAGAAAACAAAAAAGAAGAACCAAAAGATTCTAAAACTGTAGAATATGACTACAAAGATGGAGTATTAACTCAAATAGTTGATGAAGATGGAAATCCTGTTGTAACAGATTTCACTATTAATGGTCTTATCCTAGTTGGTAATAGACACAGTTATGAAGGTGTCGATCCTGAAAACGAAGGATTTATGAATAAGTTAGTTGCTAAAGGATATTTAAAAACAGGTATTAATTCATCATTCTATTTAAATGAATGGATTGAATTCTACATTGATACACCATATGTCGGACCACTAGCTAGATTATCTGTATTTGTTGTTCCTTACAAACCAATTGAGGAATATCAAGAACTATCATTTAAAAAACTATTAGAGACAGCTAATGAAAAAGGATTTAATCTTACTATCGATCATATAGATAAAGATAATTACAATTATATGGGTGAAGGATATGTTAATTTAGATTATCCAGAAGGTAAATATGTTATCTTATTCCTATATGAACAAAAAATAGCATACTTCGTTCAAATAGATTTAACTAAAGAACCAACTGAAGATGAATAAAAGTTACGATTATCGTAACTTTTTTATAGGAAGTGATTTAATGAAAATAATCAGTATTAAAGACAATGATAACTATTTAATTGAATACATATCTCTTTGTAACCAAGAATGGGGAACTAAAAAAGATAAAGACTATGTTCAAAGAAAACTAGAACAAATAAAAACAGAAGATAAAGTTATTAGTATTCTTGGTTTAATAGATAATAATGAATTATTAGGTTTCATCTCCCTATTTAAATATGATGGTGAAGAAAAAAGAGAATTAACTCCTTGGTATGCCACTATGTATGTAAAAAAAGAATATCGCCATAAAGGATATTCTAGATTACTAAATGATGCTATCTTAAAAGAAGCTAAATCCTTAGGATATAACAAAGTATATTTAAAAACTGATTTAAATAACTATTATGAAAAATTTGGTGCTATTAATATCGGCAATTATGATGATAAAGAAAAATTATTGTATTTTGACTTAAAATAAAAAGTAGTTCAATGAACTACTTTTTTTAATTTAATACACCCTTTACTTGATTAACAAAAGTTTCTGGATTAGTATCTGTATTAAAAACAAATTCCTTTTCAATTCCATCAACTACTGCTTCAACAGACATCTCATAGTATGCACTAAAATTAACTTTGTCATAATTACTTGATAAATCATCAAATATAGAATTTATAGCACCTGTTCCAGCCATTTGTAGTATTGGATTACCACCAAATAAAGCTGCTGAAAGTAAAGCACTCTTCATTTCATGAGATTCTACTCTTTTACCAGTATTTTGCATTCTTACTTTAGAAACAAATGATACATTCTTAACATTACTAACTGGTATTTTAATAGTTTGATTAACTTTATCAACAGCATATATTATATCTAAAGTACTATCTGGAATATTATTAACTAATAGTATTTCTGTGTTAAAAGGAACACCCTTTATTCCCATTACTAAACCACAAAATATTAAAGCATCTTGAACATTATTATCCATATCCAATCCTCCTACTTAATATTATACCATTAAAAAACAAGATTACTTATCTTGTTTTTCTTGATATGTTTTTTCTAATGTTTTAGGTCTATCTGCACTATCAACTATTTCATTATTTTCAAATGCTACATTTAAAAAATTTCTTGAAGCAATATAATCACATAAATGAATTAATAATTCTTCTTTACTCTTTGGAGTTGGCATTATAACATGACCATCTTTATCAGTATTCCAAGGTCCCATATGTGATCTTATTAAACTTGCTACAAATTCTGCATCTTCTGGACTAATAAATAACTGATCTTGATTATTAACAATAAAATCTGCCATTATAACTGGATGATCTACTGCTGTATGCCCTGAATACTCTAAACCAGATTTAAACCCATCATGTAAAAGTAAAGCCATTCTCATTAAATCTTTCTTATAATCAGAATATTCTCCAAATGCTTTATCTCTAAACATTTCTTCTAGAATTCTCATAGCTACTTTAACATGTCTAACTAATCCACCTTCACCTAGTGAAAAAGCCGGATGAAATCTACCAGAAGAAGAGGCTGGTATTTTATAAAAATAATCTGGTAACATCTCTAAGACCATAGCAGCACTAAGTCTAACCCTCTCATCTTTTATTCTATCAAGTTCAACATTAAATACTTTACTACTCATAATATACTCCTTAATAGTTTTCTATTATAAAACAAGAAAATAAAAAAGTACATCACATGATGTACTTTTCTATTTTGCTGACTTGTATAATTTTGTGAAATAACCATTTTTACCAAGTAACTCTTGGTACTTTCCTTCTTCTTTAATAACACCATCAACTAATACACAAATAGAATCTACATCCTTTATTGTTTCTAAACGATGAGCAATTACTATTAATGTTTTGTTCTCTAACTTTTCTACAATATTTTTCATTACTTCTTTCTCAGTTATGTTGTCAATTGCACTAGTAGCTTCATCTAAAATTATTATTTTAGAATCATCAAAGAATAGTCGTGCTAAAGCCACTCGTTGGCGTTCACCACCACTCATTCTTACACCTTTTTCACCAAGTTCTGTGTCTAGACCATTTTCTAACTTTTCATAGAACTTGTCTAAACATACTAATTTTAAAACTTTTAGTATTTCATCATCTTTTATTTTTTTATCAAATATTAAATTTTCTCTTAAGGTTCCATCAAATATTGGTGCTTCTTGAGATACATAAGTTACATTGTCATAAAAAGAACTTAGATTTATTTTAGATAACTCTTTTCCATCTATTAAAATGTTTCCTTCTTGGTATTTAACAAGTCCCATTATTAATTTGATGATTGTTGATTTTCCTGAACCAGATTCCCCTACTAAAGCTACAGAAGAATTGGCTTTTATTTTTAAAGATAGATCAGATATTATTTTTTTCTCATCATTGTAAGAGTAAGATACATTCTTTAATTCTATTTCTCCATCTACTCTTTTTAAAACAATTCCTTTTACTAAAGCTTCATCATCTTTTGTTTCTAATAAATCAACATATCTTTTAACAGTTACCTTGTTTAACTTGTAATCTACATATTCAACATTGAAAATCGCAATTGGTTCATAAGCTTTACCAAGTAAAGCAATTACTGTTACAACAGCACCAACTGATAAATCAGATTTTAATACTGCATAAGCTAAAACAATTACTTGTAGAATATTAACTATTAATGCAAATACAGAAAAGAATATTTCATGAACAAGTTTTATTTTTGTTTTACCATCAACAATGTTTTTTATTCCTTCCTTAGTTATAGCTATTTCAGTGTCATATTTCTTGTTTGTTCTGAATACTACTAATTCCATGAAACCTCTTATTAAATGTTTGTTTAACAACTCTTGGTTTAATAATATTCCTTCTTTTAATTTGTATAATCTCTTTAAGATTATGTTAGAAACTATAACAACTACTACATAGCCTAAGAAAACAAATAATACATATTCCCTCTTAACTCTGTAAATGAAAAATAAACTGAATAATGCTGTTGGTAAAAGATATCTAACTATCTTTAACCAAAAATCCATCATTACATCTCTTGAAGCAGTAGCGCCATCTTCAACCTTTTGTGATAAACGTCCTGTTCCAATCTTTTGGTACTCTAAGTAATCAATTGATTTCATTTTCTTTAAAGCTTGTAATTTGAAATCTAAATATAACTTGTTCTTAACTTGTTGTTCTGGATAGTTTTCTACATATCCTAATACTGTTGAAACGATTAGTAACACACCATAAATAACTAATGGCATTATTGTTAAAGTGTGAAATTGAAATGCATCAAGTATTTTTTGATAATAAGTAACACTGTATAAACTTAAAAAGTTTATAACAATTCCGATTATTACATAAAAAATCGTCATTTTTAAATTGTTTTTAATAACTTCTTTAAATAATTTCATAATATTTCCTTCTTTCTTTTAAACTAATTGTGAACAAAAAAAGAACCTCCTTTCATAAACAGCAAAAAATCACAATTAATTGTGTTCTGCCATTCATGAGGAGATTCTTAAGGCTCTTCATTATTCCTTTAAACTTGCGTTTATCTGGTAGTAAAACGCGAATGGTCTAATTGATTTACTACAATCAAAATATATCATACATTTTATCAATATACAAATTTTTCTATGTTATAATTAATAAAGATAAAGAAGGGATTACATGAAAAAATTATTATTCTTATTATTATGCTTCTTTTCCCCATTAATAAGTTATGCTTTAGATTATCCTGAAGTTAATTCGCAAATGGTTGAAGTATATGATTTAACTGAAGGTAAAATTTTATACGAATTAGATTCAAATAATAAAGCTTCTATAGCATCTATTACTAAAATAGCTACAACTATTACTGCTATAGAAACTATTGATAACATAGATGAAAAAGTAACTATAACAAGTGATATCTTAAATCAAGTTAGTTGGGAAGCATCAACTGCTGGTTTAGAAGTCGGTGATGTTCTAACTTATCGTGATCTAGTTTATGCAACGATAGTAAAAAGTGGTGCAGATGCTGCTATATCACTTGCTGTACTAAGTAGTGGCGATACTGAATCATTCGTTGAAAAAATGAATAAAAAAGCCCAAGAAATTGGTTTAGAACATACTCATTTTGAAAACGTAATTGGTTTAGATGATGAAGAACACTACTCTACTGCTGATGATGTTAGAAAACTTTTAGAATATGCGCTAAAGAATGAAATATTTAGAAGTGCATATACTACTAGAGATTATACTTTATCTAATGGACGTAAAATTAGTTCTACTATCTATACTTATAATAGAGGTGGTAGAGACACTTCTAAAATAATTGGTAGTAAAACAGGATTTACTTTAGAAGCCGGTTATTGCTTCACTTCTCTTAGTAAAGTAGAAGATCATGAAATGATAATCATCGTTTTAAAAGCCGAAGCTTATGGTGATGATTACTATAACATTATTGATACTATTGATTTAATAGATTTCGTTACTGAAAATTATAAAAATGTAACCATAGTTAATAAAGGAGACTATAAAAAAGAAATACCTATATTACTAAGTAAAACAGATAATTATACTATTAAATCTGATTCTACAATTACTAAGTTCTTACCTATTGATTACAATAAAGATGATATCAAAATAAAATATGATGGTTTAGAAGAATTAAGTTATAAGAATAAAGAAGGTTCTAAAATTGGTGAAATAAAATACTATTACCAAGATGAATTATTAAAAACTGAAGAAGTATTAGTAAGTGAAAAAATAACTCCTGATTATCTAAAAATTATTAAAACAAAATGGTTAAGTATTCTTCTTAAAACAATAGGAATTATATTTCTTATCTTCATCCTTCTAATAATTAGAAAAAAGATTAGAAGAATGAAAAGAAGAATGGCTAAAAGACGTAAAAAACATTCTTGACATTCCTCATAATAATGGTATTATAAAATCCATTATTTGAGGTGATATTATGTTTGAAGAATATGATGTATTATTTGATGAAGTAGTAAAAAAAGATAAAGTACTATCTAAATATGAACATGATTTAGGTCAAAAAAGAAGATATGTTAGAAATCTTTTATTAACTACTCCAATTACTGAAAAACTACGTCACCCTATTAAATTATTTAGAACGAGATACGAAGCTTGGAGAATAGCTCGTATTGAAATGGGATACGATGAAATAAAAGATACTACTTTAGTTGAAAACTTCGTTGAAGAAGATGGAGACTTAGATCATGACTTCTATGCAGCAGCTACTTATTTCAAACCAAAAAGATTAAAACTATATGCTGCTCAGTATCCAATATATCGTAAACAAGACGATAAATTATTGCAAAGAAAAAGATGATTTTAAATCATCTTTTTTTATTACCATTCATATTTGTTTTCTTCAACTTTAGGTTGATATACAGTACCAGTAAACCATACTTCACCAGTAGCTTTATCTCTAATAATATACATATATGGTTTATCAAAAGTTAAATCAATTCTCTTAACAGGAACTTCAAAGAAATAATCAAATCCACCATCAGCTGATCCTCTACCACCCATAGCAGTAGCTGCTGCTGCTTTAATACCATCATTAGAGAATTCAATATTTGCTTTATGAACAGCAGTATCTATATAAGTCTTAGTAGATGATAATTTAGATAAATCTGCTTTAGATGAATCAAATACATCAGTAATACCTATTGCTTTAAGATCATCCATTAACTTTAATTCATACTCATAATCAAACATTGGAATATAACCATCAATAATAGTTATGTAATCTTCTTCAAAACTATCTAATTCAATATTCTTCAAATTACCTATAAGAGTATTTAAATCTTTAGCACTAGTCTTATCTACATAAGTAGCTAACTTAGTTTCTTTTGGCATTATACCAACATATTGTAATGTTGTACCATTATATGTTTTTAAATCTTTAGCAAATACTTTTACATCGTCATCAATATAGAACATAAAATCAGTAGAACTACTTACATGTTTATAAGCACCCTTTAAATCATTCATATAAGTATCAATATTAAATGGTGAGTAATAATCTTCTTCTCTATTAGTCTTTTTCCATTCTTCATATTCTGCTAATACAGTTTTACGAATATTAGCTTCGCCCTCTTTAGTTACAATATCATATCTATTAGCAATAGCAGATATTCTAGCTGATTTAACATTATCTTTAGAACCTTCAAATTCTAATTGATGATATCCACCAGAATCTAAAGGTGATACATAAGCTCCTACCCAGCCATATTCTTCTTCAGTACCTTGTTCTTTCAAATGTTTAAAATGAACATTATAATCTTCATGCTCGCTTTGAATCTTTTTATTCCATTCCATATCAATAGCTAAAGCATTAACTAAAACATAATCTAAGTCAGAAACATCATCCATTAAATTAGGAATTAATTTAAATGTTTTACCACTTACCCAATCATTTATTAATTTAGGTGATTTAAATTCATCAAACATTACTTCTGCATTATAAACATTTTTTAAGTTAGAAATATAATCCTCTTTAACTGAATCTTTAAAACTATTTCTAATAAATAAAGCATTAGCAAATGACATATTATTACTATTAACATACTTCTTAGCAGTATATTCACCAATAACAGCATCTAATTGAGCTTTAGTATCACCATCAGCTCCTTCTGCTAACATTTCTAAAGCATACTTAATAGATAATGGACTATAAATTTTATTTTCTTCGCCATTCTCTATTTTTAAGAATGCTAGGTCAAATTCACTTAATGAATTATCAACCATTTTTAAATCTGACTTAATAGTCTTTTTAGACTCATGTGATTCAGTATTACTACCTTCACCACTAAATAGTTTGTCTTTAAAAATAAATAAAAAACTACCTACAACTACCAATATTACTACTAATAATATTGGAATAATTATCTTTACTTTTCCTTTCTTTTCTTCCATTTCAACACCTTCCTTATATTAAAAGTATAGCACAAAAAAAGATGCTATAACACATCTTTTAATTACATACGATCAACGAAAATGTCAGTTATTTTCTTAGTATTATCATCAACCAAATACTCTGGATGCCATTGCAATCCAAGTATAAATTTCTTACCAGGATACTCTACTCCTTCAATAACTCCATCTTCAGCAACAGCATTAACTACTAATGTATCCATTGCAAAATTAATAATATCATTATGAACACTATTAACTGATATACTTTTATCTTTAATTACTTCTTCTAATAAAGTATTATCTTTTATATTAACTTTATGAGAATACTCATCAGGTTTACCATGATGTAACTCTGTAGTATCTTTGACTGCCATATAAAATTCAGTTCTATTTTTAGCAAACATACTACATAATACTTGGAAACCTAAACAAATACATAAAAGTGGTTTATCATTCTTAATTGCATAATTAATAACATATTCATCAAAATGATAAGCATATGTTCCTCCTGGTACAATAAATGCATCACACTTATCTAAAATATAATCCATTTTAGGAGATACTTTATCTCTACCATTACTTTCATCTTCATATATTTTATCTTCTGGTGGTAATAAAGTTATACAAACACAATCATCTCTATTAGCTAATAATCTTCTTACAGCATCATGAGTTTGCACAATCTTTTGGCCATCTTTATTGTAATAACATCTACCAACAATACCTATTAAATGCATAGCAATCACCAACTAAATTATAACATAAAAAAAGATGACCAAAGTCATCTTATTTAATTACCTTAACATAGTAAGTAGCATCAGAATTCATAACATTTAATACTTGAGCTTCTATACCTTCATCACCATGATCTACTAAAATCCATACAAACTTCCAAGTAGTACCTGGCGTTAAATTAGTACTAGTTTTATCTTCTCCTCCAGAAATAATCTTCTCAGGAGTTAAAACAAGACTATAAACATCAGCTTCAGTTACTGTACCAGCAGAATTATTAGTAATAATATCCATCTTACTACCTTCTAATCCTACTGATTCTAAACCTTCTTTACCAGTTTTAAAAGTAAATGTACCTTCCCAATAATTATTATCTAAAACATTAGGAGATTGATACCAATAGAACTTATTACCTTCAAATTTCCAATAAGTAGGATTATCTGCTAATAATACCCATCCACCAGTTAGAGTTCTCTCTTTAGATAAAGTTAATCCATTTCTCATTTCCGTAGATCTATTCCAACTACTTAATTTATCTAAGTACTCACCTATAGATGGATTATTAATACCACCTGTTTGTTCTTCTATTTCAATAGTTGATAACATCTTAGTTACTTTCTTATAAATATCTTCTACATCATCTTCCGTACTATATCTAAAAGTAACTATAGCATTCTTATCTTCAGAAATTAAAATAATATATCTACCTTTTAAACGAGTACTATTCTTACCATAATTAAAATATGCTATATAAATATCATCTTTAAATTCTTCAAATACAGTATCATTTTTAAATAAAGATAAAGATTCATTACTTAATTGAGAAATCCATATCTCATAGAACATATTATATACTTTACTTTGACATGCTTCATCTTCAAAACTACAATCAACATTGTCACTTAAAGTAGAAGTAGTAAGTGCAAGTAATGTAGTATTATTATCTCCTGATCTTAAAGCTTTAAGATCACCATTCTTACCTTCAGCCCAAGATTTACCATGTTCAAATTTATAACCTTCTCCTTCAAAAGTAACTGTTTCTTCCGTAGTAGGTTCTTCAACTGGCTTATCTTTTTTACCTTTATTAGTAACTAATACAACAATACCTATTATAACTAATAAACCAACTACACCAAGAAGAATAAACATCCATAAATTATTCTTCTTCGGAGCATCATCATAATCTGAATTATCATATTGCTCATATTGTTGATACATTGGTTGTTGCATAGGTTGTTGATATTGTTGGTACATTGGTTGTTGCATTGGTTGTTGATACATTGGTTGTTGTACAGGTTCTGATGATTGTTGTGAATCATATTGATTCATATCATCTGGTTCACCAGGTTGTGTTGAAAACTCTGGTTTTGGTCCCAAAGCATTAAAATTATTTTGATTTGGATCCATTATCTCACCTCATCTCACTTCCACCCCATTCAACAACTGTATAACCAGTTCTTGAAGGAGTTTCTAATTTTTGTTCTTTAACATCTATCTTTTCATCTAATCCTTTAAAATCCATTACTACTCTAATAACAGAATCAGGTGTAGGAGTTACTATTAAAGGCATATAACTATTCATTTCATCTCTAGTTTCAAATCTAATATAATTGTATTTATTATGTTCCATCCTAGGTAACCAGAAAACAATAAACTCATTAGCTTCTTTTTCATTTAATCCTAGAATAGCTAACTTTTCTTCTAAGAAAGATTCAACATCTTCACCTTTAACAATGAATCCATCTTCCTTTATCGATACATCATGATCTGTACCTTCCCAGAATAATCCATAGTATTCTCTACCATTATATTTTAAAGTACCATCTGGAGAAGCTATTACTTTCCAACCATCTTTATATTTTGGATATGTAGTTGTTAATACATCAGGATTACCTAACTTAACATTTACTTCCATTTCCTTTTCTGGATAAATATAAATCATTGGTTTATCTTCCACAAAATAACGTGGATCTTCTACACGACCATATTTCTTTAAGTTTTGATACTCTTCTTTAGTATATGTAGTAGTAACAGTATAATCATTAACTTCTTTACTTAATGGTATTACTAATACATAACCAGCTATATCAGCAGTATATCCACTAAATTTTTCATACATAAATACATTAATCTTTTTCTTCTTAACTAAAACATCTGCTAATCTAACTTCAACATTTGCAGATCCTTCATTAGCTTGCGCTATTATAAAGTAATATTTATTTTTATCAGAATACTTTGGCTTTAAACCATACTCTTCCATATAATCTTTATAATCTTCATAAGAATAACAATCAGTTGTATTAAAATCACTAACTAAAGAACGAGACCAACGATAACCAGTTTCATTTGGAGCGGCTTCTGCAGAAAGAAGATTAACATATTCTAATTGATACTCACCTTCATAATCACCAGTTATTATATATATCTTTTCATCTTCATATTCTTTTTCATCAATATTTCGAACTTTGCGGTTTTCATTCGTCTTTGGTTCATCAGAATTAGCATTTTTATTTAATGAATAACCTAATCCTATACCAAAAAATAATAATAAAATTGCTGAACAAGCAACTATCTTTTGTTTCTTCATAAAAGCCTCCTATTATTCTATGATTATTATAACATAAAAAAAAGACTTAAAAGTCTTTTTTTATTCATCTGCTAGATTATCAAAATATCCTTGAATGAATACTACTGGAGTACCTTTATCACCACTACCACTAGTTAAATCACATAATGATCCAATTAAATCTGTTAATCTTCTTGGAGTAGTACCTTGAGTAATCATTTGACCTTTCAAGTCTTTAGCTTTATTTCTAATCTCTTCTTGAATAGCTTTCTTTAATTCATCACCATGTAAATCAGGGAATTTATTATCAGAAACGAATTTTAATTTTATTTCATTTGGAGTTCCTTCAAGTCCACTAGTATAAGCAGGAGAAACAACAGGGTCTGCTAATTCCCAAATCTTACCAACTGGATCTTTAAATGCTCCATCTCCATAAACCATAACTTCTATAGTTTTACCAGTAGCTTCTTTTAATCTTCTTTGAATTCCTTCAACTAATTTTTGACCAGTTCTTGGGAATAATTTTAATCTTTCTTCTGTAGATTTATTAGAACCTAACATACCATATTTTTCATTATAACCAGAACCATCTACTGGAGCATTCATAATTTCATATAAACCAAATACTTTAGCACCTTTAGCTTCTAAAGCTTTCTTAGTTTTATATCTAGTATGAATATCACAACTTAATACATTGTTTGTATATTTTAAAATATCTGTTACTGAATTAGATAATACGAATACAGCTTCACATCCCTCAGCTTCAATTAATTCTTTATAGAATTTAATCATATTAATACCAGTAAATGGATGTAACCAATCACCAAATGTTTCCATATACTCTTCTTCAGTAATAACACTACCTAAGTTATATTTACTATCTTCTAGTTTTTCCTCATCTAATATACCATTACCTACTTCATCACTTGGGAATGATAATAGTACATATAATTTCTTTGTACTTCTAGCAATAGCTTTCAAAATAATTGAAAATCTATTTCTACTTAGTATTGGGAATACAATACCTAATTCTTCAGGGTTATTGAACTTATTCTTAATATCTTGAGTAACTTGATCTACTGTAACATAGTTACCTTCTGAAATACCTACAACTGCTTCTGTAATAGCAATTACATCTCTATCATGGAATTCAAATCCATTATTTTTTGATGCATTTAATACAGATTCAACTACGATACTCTCTAAGTCATCGCCCTCTTTAATAATTGGTGTTCTAACTCCTCTTACTACTGTTCCTAAATCTCTCATTTTCTACTCTCCTTCTTTTAATTACCAAAAATAAAAGGAAGCAATATAGAATTGTTCCTTTGTATACAAAATCATCTAGTTGTTAAACCAGCTCTTATTTCTAGTAATTTATTTTCTGTGGAATCATTTCTCATTTTAACCACCATAATTATTATATCATTGATATAAAACTACTTTCAATAAATATTTATTTATTATGTAAACATTTATCTACAATTATTAAAGGTATATAAACTTCATCATCTGTATAACCAGCATGTTGTGATACTAATTTTTCATCTCCATCAGTTACTAAACACTTATTATCATTCTCTGCAATTGCTATAAAATCACCAAGTGCTGGTTCAAATAATTTATTTGGTTCACCATCACCAAATAATTTACTTTCCATTACATCTTTCTTAGTATATAGAGTAAATGACTTACCAAATAATTTATTAAATAATACAGGAAATTCTTCCATATACTCTTCTTTTATTTTAAATGATGCTGCTCTTTGTTCTATAGAAGTTGTTCTTTCCATCATTTTAGTTATTTCTGGATAATCTTTTAAGAAAATATGATCTACTTTAATATGACCATGATCAGCAACTACTATTACTAAAGTATCTTCTAAATTTTTACAGAATTCCTCTGTTTTTCTATTTCTAGTTTCAATTAATCTTTTAGCTTCTTCTGAATCTGGTCCAAAGTCATGCATTGTATGATCAGGTTCATCATTATAAGCATAAATAAAATGTTTACCATCTTCTTTTAAAGCATAATTAATCATCGTATACATTTCATCTAAATCACGATATACTTTAGCATTACCTGCTTTAAAAGGAAATAACTCTAAACCTTTATATTCACCTTTTCTATTTATTTCATCAGCAATAGTATCATTTACTAATTGATCTTTAACAGTAAAATATTCTCTACATGTTTCTTCTTTACCTTTTTCTCTATTCATATATAAAGTAATTATTTTATCAATAGGTTCCAAATAAACATTCCAACCTATCCAACCATGTTCACAAGGATTTAATCCTGTTCTAATAGCAGTTGTTGCAGCTGTAGTAGTAGCTGGAAAAACTGTTGTTATTTTCTTATATCTATTCTTTATAAAAAAGGCATCCTTATCTAAATTTCTATCTAGTATATTAGATCCCATACCATCAAATAAGAATAGAATAACATTCCTTGGTTGTTTCTTTTCTAATATTTCATCAATATAAGATAAAGTATTATGTTTATACTCTAAACCAAAATACTTTCTAATTGAACATGCTAAATTTGTTAAGCATTCATTATAATTATTTTTAACTTTCATATAATCATTCCCTACTCCTCAATTATATCATAACTATGTTATAATTTAATGTAGAGGTGATAAGATGTTAACCATAAAAAATATTACAAAAACATATGGTACTCTAAAAGCCGTAGACAATCTTTCCTTTGAAGTCAAAGAAGGAGAAATATTTGGTCTTTTAGGTGTTAATGGCGCTGGTAAAACAACAACCTTCAGAATGATAGTTGGATTACTAGAACCAGATGAAGGTGAAATAACTCTTAACAACCATAAAATAGATTATGACATAACAGATACAATTGGTTTTCTAACAGAAGAAAGAAGTTTATTCCAAAAAATGACTGTTAAAGAACAATTACTATATTATGGTCAACTAAAGAATATAGATAAAAAGACTATTCTTGAAAGATTAGATTACTGGCTTAAAAGATTTAATATTGAAGAATATAAAAACAGCGTAATTAAAGAATTATCCAAAGGTAATCAACAAAAGATTCAGTTTATTGCTGCTGTAATTCATGAACCCAAATTACTTATTCTCGATGAACCTTTTAGTGCTCTAGATCCATTCAATGTCTCATTAATGATGGAAGCTATCAAAGAAATAAGTAAAAAAGGTACAATGGTAATCTTCTCATCTCATCGTATGGAACATGTTGAAATGTTCTGTGAAAAGTTATTAATTCTTGTTAAAGGAAAAGCTATTCTTCAAGGATCACTAAAACAAATCAAAGATGATTATCAAAAGAAATTTATTCACATTGTTGGTGATATCGACATTGAAAAGATTAAAAAGTTAGATGGTGTTGAAAAAGTAGAAAAAACACCTGAAGAATATATCATCAAAATAGCATCTAAAGAAATAATTGAAAAAGTCTTTAATGCAATCAAAAATGAAAAGAATATTACAAGATTTCTTGTAGAAGATCCTACTCTAAATGAAATATTTATATCGAAGGTAGGTGAAATCCTTGAATAAGCGTAATTTTTTAATAAAAGAAAGTTTAAAAAAGAAATTAAAATCAAAATGGTTCTTTGGCATTAATATATTTATCTTCATAATGATAATGCTTACTTTAAATATTAATTCTATTATTTCTTTATTTGGTGGTAACTTTGAAGAAAAGTATACTATCTATGTTCGTGATGAAGTAAAAATATATGATGATTTTAATAAAGAATTTACTAATAATAACTTATATTTTAAAGATAATTACAAAATGGAAAATAGAAGTACTTACACTATTGAAGAACTAAAACAAGAAGCTTCTAACAAAGAAAATATTATTGTTTTAAATATTATCTATGATAGTGAAAACTACATGCGTGCTGAATTATATAGTACTAAAGAAATATCTCCATTAATTAATAACGTTTTTCAAAATTCATTAAATAAAGTTAGGTATAAAATAGCTTTAGATAATTCTAGTATTGATCAAGCTGAATTAAATTATATTAATCAAGCAGTTGATTTAAAATCTAATATTATAAATACTAATAAACCAGGTACTAAAGCTCCAGAGGAAATAAAAGAAGAAGCTAAAAAACAAACTGAAAAAAGTGTTATGGGTGGTATTGTTGTCGTAACATTCATCCTTCCATTCTTCTTCCTAATTGTAACTTTAGTTCAAATGATTGGAGCTGAAATAAACGAAGAAAAAACTAATAAGAGTATGGAAATAATTATTTCCAATGTTCGACCAAAAGATCATTTAATATCAAAGATAGTATCATGTACTACATTTACTGTTATTCAAATATCTTTAATAGTTGTTTATTTTTTAATAGCTAATTTTGTTAAAGGTTTATTCCCAAGTGTTCAAACTGGTACTGCTTCAGTATTAATGGAAGCAGTTCGAGATATTATTACTCCTGAAGTATTAGCACCAATAATAAAGATAATACCTTTATTAATAGTGTTCTTTATCTTCACACTTATAACATATTCTGTTATAGCTGGTGTCTTAGCATCTATTACAACAAGTATTGATGACTTTCAACAATTACAAACACCATTAATGCTAATAATATCTTTAGGTTTCTACCTATCAATAATGGCCGTTATCTTTGAAGGATCAACATTTATTAAAATAATGTCATTCATTCCTTTAATAAGTTTCTTACTATCTCCTTCATTGTATATGTTAGGTCAAATATCAATTATATCTTTAATCATATCTGTAATAATTCAAATAATCTTCTCATTCATCGTTTATAACTATGGTTTAAAAATATATAAAGAAGGTATCTTAAATTATTCAGGTACTGGTTTATGGAGAAAATTATTTCATTCATTAAAAAAATAGAGGTTAACCTCTATTTTTTTTCGAATATTAATTTACCATCTTCTGTATCAACTTCAACGCCTTTAGCATTTACTAATACGCTTGAAACTTTAGTAACTGATTCTAATTCTAATCTATTATCTGATATAACAAATAACTTCATACTATCAGCTATAATATAAAATCTAGATTCTTTACCATTAGCAACATATAAAGCATATAATACAGTAATATTCTTATCAGTATCTTTTTCTTTTAATTCATCACCATTTTCAAAAGATACTTCTTTTTTATCATTGAATACTAATTTATTTTTAATATTCTTATTTAATGAAGCTTCTACTGGTAATACAAGTTCTTCTACTTCTTCTACTTTTTCTGTTACTTCTAACTGTAATTCATTATCAATAACATATTTACCATTCTTAACTTCAATATAATAAACTTTATCACTTACTTCAACTATAGCTTTACCTTCATATAAACCAAGTTTACTAACTTTACTCTTTAATAAAGTAAATTTATTTTTACTCTTAGTATATACATATTTACCTTCTGTTAAATAGTATTCTTTACCACTATCATCTTTAACAGATACAACTATTTTATCTTTTTTAACACTAGATTCAGAAGAATTATTAGCTTCTGCCCATTCAACTTCTATAGTTTTAGTAACTTCTTTATATTTTTTAGCACTATTAGCGTTATAGATTTCTATTTCAGTAGCTTGTTCAATAAAACTATTATCGTTATCAAGATTAAACTTATATGGTTTACTTCTTAAACCTAATAAAACTCCTATAACAATTACTAGTACTAAAAAGATTACTTCTCCGATTATAATCTTGGTTTTCTTTGACATAAAAACACCCCTTAAAGTGGCTTTATTATACCATAAAAAAAGAGAAAATCAATTATTTCTACGCTTTCTCTTTTAATTTATCATTAGCAACATCTTCCATAATCATCTTTATTATTGCTACCACTGGAACTGCCAAGAACATACCGAGTACACTAAAGATAGCTCCACCTATTGTAATAGATACAATTGTTAGAAGTGGACTAACATCAACTTGTGTACTAGTAATCTTAGGATTAATAATATTAGCATCTAATTGTTGTAATACTAATATTGAAATACCAGCTATTAATAATACCTTTATACCACCTGTTAAAGCAATGATTATTAAAGCAAATCCAATACCAAATATTGCACCAAAGAATGGTATTAAATTTGAGAATCCAATAATAATTCCTAATAATACAGCATATTTAACATGTAATATTGATAATACTATAGTAGCTAAGATACCAACTAAAATACTATCTAAGATTTGACCAGATAAGTAATTAGCTAATACTGTATTTACTTCTTTAGTATACTTACATACCTTCAAATATCTTTCTTTACTTAAATTAGCTTTAGCTTGCTTATTCCAGAAAGCTAATATTTCTTTTCTACCAGCTAATAAATAAATAGATACGATAATTGATACAAAGATGTTAAATACTTCTTTAGCAATACCTATTGTACTCTTAACATATTTAATAACTGTATCAAAATCAAATATTGATACTAAATCAACTTTATTTAATTGATCTAAGATATATTCTCCTATTTCGTTATCTAATACTTCACTTTCTTCGATTGTTTTATAATAGTCAGGAACATTCTTAACAAATTCACCAACACTATTTGAAATAATCGGACTTATTATATTAATAAATGCATATAAAACAATACCTACAACTACATATACAATAATAATAGCTAATGTTCTCTTATGTTTATTAACAAAGCCATCTTTTTTACATTTACCTAATCTTTTTTCTATTTTTCTTTCTGGTAAATATAAAACATAAGCAATAATAACACCAATAATAAATGGCATAAGAGCTGAAATAATAGTATTAATAAAACTTGTAGTAGCTCCTAAATTAGCAAATATTATTGCTAGTAAAATAATTGAAAAGGCATATAACCATTTCCTAACAGTAAGTTTTCCTTCCATATTAACCTCCTAATTAAACTCTTTTTCATACTTTTTAATATATTTTTCTATTTCATCACTATACTTATTATACATCATATTTCGATAATCGTGTTTAGTAACTATATTTTTATTAACAGCATAGTTACTTAAAGAGATACTAATATTTAAACAATGATTAATAATACTTTCACAACAATTTAGTATTTCTAAGAAAGATAAGCCACTTTCAACACTACATTTACCTTTCTTTAGTCTTCTAATATGAGCACTCTTAAATTTTTCTTTTTTAACTTCTGCAAAATCTCTTAAAGCTTCTACTTCGACACTTACACTATTCTTCTTAACGTCAAAAACACTCATTGTTTTCTTTATAGCTGTCTTAGTAATTGCATACATCGTATCTAATTCTTTTAAAGCACTCTTACTAAAAGTAATCTCATTATCATTAATATTTTCAAACTTCTTAGATAATCTAAAAGCATAATCACCTATTTTTTCATATTCAGCTTCAATACGAAGTAAATATGTTATCTTCTTATTTTCCCTTTCTGATAAATCTAAGTTTTCTAAATTAACAAGATATCTTGTAACTACTTCTTCCATCTTATCAATATTATTTTCACATTTCTCTACTTTTAATAATTCATCTTCGCTATAGCTCTTAAGTAACTTCATACTTCTATCAAAATTACTTGCTGATAACTCACCCATTTTCATAACTACATCTTTAGAGTTATCAATAGCTATTCTAGGCATTGTAGATACTCTATCATCTAACTTATTTAAAACCATTAAAGACTCATCTAATTCATCTTTAACATTCTTATCTCTAATAGTTATCTTTGTTAATTTTTCAATTAAGCCCATGAAAGGAAATAATATAACAGTTGATACAACATTAAATATCATATGGAAGTTAGCTATACCACCCATATCAACTACACTATTCCAGAATGGGAATCCTACAAAATGTTGATATCCATAAATACCTGCTAAGAATAAAAGTGTACCTATTAAATTAAAATATAAATGAACCATTGCTACTCTCTTAGCATTACTAGATCCACTTAAACTAGCTAGTATTGAAGTAAAACATGTACCAATATTTTGACCTAAAATAATTGGTATAGTTGTCGCATATCTTATTTTACCTGTTGTAGATAAAGCTTGTAAAATACCAACAGTAGCAGAACTACTCTGAACAATAGCTGTTACTAAAGCACCTGCTAGTACTCCTAAAAAAGGATTACTTAAATCTTGTAATATTGTTGTAAGTATTGGTAAATCTTTAAATGAACTAGCCATACTTACCATAGTTACCATACCTGTAAATAAAATACCTAGCCCCATTATCATTGAAGCAATATCTCTTGTTTTTTTCTTCTTTGCTTTTTGATGAATTAATAAACTAACAATTAATAATACTGGAGCAAAACTAGCAGGTGATAATAAACCTAACCAACTACTACCATTTATAGATGTTAATCTTAATATTTGTGAATTAACAGTTGTTCCTATATTAGCTCCCATTATGATAGGAATAGCATTTTTTAATGTTAGTATTTCTGAGTTAACTAAACCCACAACTAAAACAGTAGTTGTTGCACTACTTTGTGTCATAACAGTTATTAAGAATCCTACTATCAATCCTTTAACAGGATTATTAGTTGCATTAACTAATATTTGCTCTAACTTACCACCGGTTAATTTCTTTAAATTAGAACTTAGCATCTTCATACCATATATTAGTAATGCTAGACCACCTAACATTTTTAATAATGATGATACTATCTCCATCATAACCACCTTACTAATTATAACATAAAAAAAGGCTTTAAAGCCTTTATTTATTACATATTTCCGTTATATCTATATACTTTTTTAACTATAGTTGAATCATAATCTACCTTTGATAAACTTTTATGTTCTTTTAAAGCTAATTGATGAGTTAATAACATACTCATATAAGTGTAATAGAAGTCATTTACGATATGATTATCATATTTCTTATCAATTACACTAACTCTTCTCTTACTCTCCTCTAATAGCCTTAAAAACGTTCTATCTAATTCAGTATCTCCATTAAAATAAATCATCTCATTATCTTTATGATAACCTACAGTACTTCTACCATGACAATAATCATATTTATCATGAACAACACAATTACCTAATCCACTCTCTGTTAAAGTACTTTCTAAATACTTAGCAGCTACACTACTTTCATATCCACTCATAACTTCATAAGTACTAGCCGTTCTAACACTTAAATCTAAACTACTATTTAAAACATCCTTAATTACTTCATTATTACCATCTAAATAATATGATAATAATATTGCCATAGGTGTTAAAGTAGCTGCTAAAGAAATAAAACTTCTTTCCTTATCCATAACATAAGTTAAATTATTTACTCCTTCTATCGTACCAGTACTTAATAAATACTTATTTAAATCATTCTTAAATGTAGTTTCTACTCCATAATTACTACCACTATAACTACAAGATATTACATTATCATAACCGTTTATATTCTTATACAACATATCTCTTGGTGATAAAGTAGTAGTAATAATACCATTCTTTTCTTCTAATACCTTACTACCAAATAAACTAACAACACTACTTCCTCCACTACCAGTTAAAATAGTAGCTCCCTTAATCTTACTAAGTATATCTCTTATACTTGCTAAGTCACTTCTATCTAAAGAATCAATTACTCTCTTAGTTAAAAGACTAAAATTTTCTTCCATTGTTACTTCTGGATTTAACCATTTAATAAATTCTTCAGTAGCTGAAGTATGATTATCTTTTCGATGATTTCTTTCATAATCAGACATTTCAGCTAATGTTTTACTTTCATTTACTGGTATAAATACTTTCCATAAATTAGATTTAGCATTTACTAAGTCTCCACCTCTTACAGTAGTAGATAACTCTCCTTCACTAATACCATAAAACTGTTTAATAGTAGTTCCATCAAAATACGTTAAACAATCTATAAAACGACAACTTCTTTTTCTATCCTTCATTACATCTAATAACATTTCAACATTTGTTGAGATACCACTTCTTTTAACAAATGCTCCTGGGTATCCTGGATTATTAGGATAATCATCTATATAAAAACCAGAATCTGCTACAAATAATGGTTTTCCTATTATTACATAAGCTTTCCTTGCTTTATCTTCAGATATTTTAGATATATCATTAATATCTAATTCATCAATATCTATAGATGCATAATCAATTTCAATACCATGTTCTTTAAAATGATCTCTTACAGCTAAATACTTCCCCTTATTACCTGTAACATAAACAATATTCTTTTTCATAAAAATACCATCTCCCTAAGGAAATGGTACCACTCATATAGGTAATATTTCGTCTACTTAAAAATATTCATCTAATAATTCAATTTCTTTAATATCTTTAAGACCAAATTGTCTCATATCTTCTCTTAATTCACAATAAGCTACACAATACCAACCATCTTTATAAATATACATTTCTGCTGGATCAATAACTCTGTAATTATCTCCATGAGATTTAGAAGTATATAATAACTTAACCTTTCTCTTTTCTTTAATAGCTCTTGTTAAAATATTATATTTATTTTGATCTTCTGGAGATAAAACAATATTAGTATTCTTATCTTTATTAATCTTTATCTCTTGATTTAGTACATAGCCACCATAAGGTCCCATAATACTATCTATATAAATACCAGCTTTTTCTAACTCTTCTTTATATACTCTTATCATACGAGGTGTAACTTCTAATTTCTCTGATAGTTCTTTAATACTATATTTTCTACCATTACTTAAATACTGTAACATCATAATAACGTTAGATATTTTAGACATATATTTCACCTCAAGATGTATCTTAACACAAGAAAAAAAGATGAACAAGTCATCTTTTATCCTCTTTCAACATATCCAGCTTCTTTAGCTATCTTTTGTCCTCTTTCTGATAACATAGCTTCTTTTAATTTTAAAGTAGCTTCTGATTCTTTACCTTTAGCTGTAACAATATAATAATGAGTTATTAAAGGATATGATTCATCTTTAATAGTATCATGATTAGGTTTAACACCATCTATAGCAAAGAACTTCATATTATCATTTCCATACATAGCTGTAGCATAGTAATAATAAGAATATCCAATAGCTGTTTTACCATTTTCATAGTTAGATACAACATCAATTATACCAGCCATAGTTTCAATGTATTCAGTTGTTTTAGGATCTTTCATTTTAATACCTTTCATAACTAATGAAAGAATACCAGTTTGACTACCAGAGTTTACTGGTCTTTGATATGCAATAATTTCAGCATCTGGTCCACCAACTTGATTCCAGTTAGTAATCTCTCCTGAATAAATCTTTTGAATATCAGTAATCTTTAATCCATCTACTGGATTATCTTTATGAGTATAGAAAGTAAATCCTTCATTAACAACAGGTGTTACTTCTAATTCTACACCAGCTTTTTCAGCTCTTTCTTTTTCATCAGCACTTGGTTCAGTAACGATTATTAAATCAGCTTCTCCATTAATTAATTTTGTATAAGCAGGATCTGTATTAGTATAGTCTAATTTAATATTAAAATTAGTTAATCCTTTTTTATAAGCATCTGTTAATGGTTGCGTAGCTAAAGATGCATCTACTCTAACTTCATCTTTATATTGTATTAACTCTTCTTCTTTTGGTTCATCCTTCTTATCTTGTTTCATATTCTTAACACCAATAACAACAGCACCAACTACTGCAACTATTACAAGAAGAATAATTACAATATTCATAATATTACTCTCTTTTTTTAGCTCTGGAGTAACTGTTTTAACTTCTTCAACCTTAACCTCATTCATTTCGTTTAAATTATTTCCTTCCATTTCTTTCACCTCTAGTATCTATTAAATATATTATAACCATTTAATTCATGATTTTCCATATTATCTAAGTTAATTTCTTCACCCATGTAAGATATACTTACTTCAAAATCTAAGAAGTATTCTGCATATATTTTCTTAACATATATTACTAAACGATCATTAAATTTATAATCCTTTTCACATATAACATAAGCATTATCAACTAAATCCTTAACTGTCTTATATTTACCTTTACTTAACCAAGATTTAGGTATTACACTCTCCCAATCATAATTAGGATTAAACATACTCTTAACATTAGTTTCTTTATTATTATCATCAAATACATAAAAGTAATAAGCATCTTTAGTTTTATATTCTTCTAAGAAAGGATATGCCCATTTCTTATCAAATTCTTCTAAACTCTCTGCTCTATACTCAAATATCTTTTTCTTAACATCTTCATATTCTGAATCTGGAACTTTATAATGGTAAACTATGTAATAATAATATCCACTAGTAATACCAATCTCACTTGGAGTAAATCTCCAGATATTCTTACCATCTGTTTTTAATTCCTTACTTTCATTTCTAACTAAATCTTTTGTTAATAAGAAATCATCAAAGCCATATTCAACCATATTATAATTTAAAGCATAATCATATAAATTATCGCCATCTTCATATATTAATGAACTCTCATTTTCACTATCTGTGAATACATACATTTCTTTCTTTTTATTCTCTGTGAATAAAGATTCTTCAGATTTAAATTTATCATATATTATTACACTTGATAAATAATCACCAAATGAGAATTCTTCAAAATAATTCTTTGAATAATTATCATTACAAACATATACATAGTAATTACCATATTCAGTTTCTTCGACTATTTCACTACATCCTTCATATTCTTCCTTCTTTAATCTTTCATCAGTTCCAAAATTGATAAAATAAGGAGCATTAATATAAGAATTATCAAAGAATAAATATAACCTTTTTTGATCATAATAGAACTTATAACTACCACTATTAAATTGATTAACGACACTCATTACTCCATCTTCAACTCTTTCGTAATGAGGCTCTGGATTAGTACATGGTCCACCACCACATAGAATACCAATATTTTTTGTTATTGTAACTTCAGCATTAGTAACCAATCTATCTCTTAACACTTCTGGTGATAAAATAACATCTGTTATTTTTAATTCTTCACCAGTATTTAAATCAAAGTTAACCGTATCTAATATAACTGGTACACGATTTCCTAAAATAGGTTCATCTGAATACTCTAAACCTATTATTACAGATAACGTGTTAGCAAAACTACTATATGGTACAGATACTATTGATCTATAAGTAGATACTCCACCTTCATTATAGTCTGGTTGCGTTAAATCATCTGTACCAAAAGCTTTTGTTTTAGTTTTTATTACTTCATTAATCTTTTTTTCTACTTCTTCATTCTTTAAGCCATCAATTTGTAAACAATAATAAATACCATCTTTATCTAATTTATAAGTTAAATCATTTTCTTTATATTTAGAAGTAGCATCTACTATATACTTTTTATCATCTTCATTTATTACTTCTTCATGTGCTAAAGGATCTACTACCTCTTCTTTAGGTTTCTTTTTATGTAGTAAGAAGAACCCTTCAGCAGCAATACATCCTATTAGTAATATTAAAATTACTATCTTAATAACCTTCTTCATAATCGCTCCAATTTAGCAATGCTTCTATGTCTAAATCCATATTATCATCACCTCTAAGTTCCACCTTTTGACCCTTATACATTAAATCATAAGCATAGCCCCAATAATTAAAGACAATACAAATACCTAATCTATCATCATATTTAAAGTTTTTATCTGTAGTTATATAGGCAGTCTTAATTAATTCATCTTTATTATCTGTCCAATTATCAGGTATATATTTCTTTAAATCAAAATTAGGATTAATCATTGTATAAGCATCAATTAATTCATGTGTTTTATCATCATATGCATACGACAAGAATACTTGATCTTTTTCATAATCTTCTAAGAAAGAATATCCATATTTACTTTCATTATTTACAAGATAATAATAACCATCTCTTAATAGTCTTTTAGTATATATTTTATTCTTATACTTTTGATAAGCATCTTTATCTAATTGATAAGTTGTTACTACTACTGGAAGAGCACAACCTTTAGTTAATGACGTAGGATCAATATAAATACTAAATACTTTATATTCACCATCAATTTTATCTTTAATATCTTTTAAAATCTGTCCCTTAACAGTATTAAATGGAACACTACAATAATTACCATCTGTGAAATCAAAAGAATATTCATTTAATCCACCATAATCATATATATTATTATCTTCCTCATACATTGTTTTAGTTACATAACTATTTTCTTTCTTATCATGAGTATATTTTCTAAGCTCATCACCATCATCTACAAATAATGACTCTTTACTTAAAAATGAATCATAAACAATTAAATCATCAGCTAAGTAATAAAAAGGAATTGTAATATCATAAGTAGATTCATAAGCATCTTCACAAAAATATAATTCTTCATAGTCAGATTCTTGATCTTTACAAGTCTTCCTAATATGTTCTATTTCTTCTTCTGTGTATTCATCCATATTATATTCATTTATAGATACAAGTTCTGGTGTATTAATATAAATATCTGAAAAATACAAAGTAATTGTCTGAGAATCAAAAACGAACTTAAAATTCTTAGCATTAAATTTATTCATAACTGATATTACAGCATCCTCTACTCTTTCATAATGAGGATTAGGATTGGGTCCAAAAATAATAAAACCTTGACGATGAATAGCGTCATCAGTAACATTATCAACAATTGGTGTTCTTAATCCTTCTATACTTAAAGTAATATCATCTATAGTTAATTCTTTACCAGTATTCAAATCAATATTTAAAGAATCATAAACTACCTGAACACCAACCTGGTCATGATTGAGTTCATATTCTGAAATTGAATTTAAACCAATTTTAATTGATAAAACATTAGAAAAACTTCCTACAACTTCAGCAACTACATTTTTTAAAACAGGATCTTTATATTTATCATTAACTTCCTTACATCTTTCATAAATATTATTATTGATCTTGTCTTCTAATTCCTCATCCTTAAGACCATGTATTTTATAATAATAAATATTATCTTTATTAGTTAATTTATATTTTAAACCGTTAGTAGTATATGTTGTAGCAGCATTAGCTACAATTTTTTTCTTTTCTTCAACATCTGTTTTTTTATCTTTTTTAAATAATAAAAAACCTTCAAATACAATACAAGCAAGCAAAACAACGAGCAATAATATTTTAACAATCTTCTTCACTTTAATTGCCCCTATTCTGTAATAATTATAACATAAAAAAAGAAATCACAAACGATTTCTTATCCCTCAAATATTGCATCTAAATAAAATATAGGTCTCTTCTCTTTAAAATACTGTTTCTCAAAGTCTGTCATAACATTATATATCTTTCTTTCATCATTATGTAAATCTAAACTTACACACTTAAAGACATACCAATAATCACTTAAACTTTCTAAAGCAGATGCAAATAATATCTTATTATCTGTCTTTAAAATAATATGTTTATTCTTCTTAAAAATACGATCATACATTTTTAAATAACTAATATGTGTGAATCTCTTATTCTCATCATGTTTTTTTGGCCATGGTTCAGAGAATGTTAAATAAATAGTATCTATTTCTTTACCAAAGAAATTAACTATCTCATTAGCATTAGCATTTATAAAACGAAGATTAGGTAACTTACGTCCACCTAAATACTTAACAGCAGTAGCTGTTTGTGAACTATCTAATTCTAAACCGATATAATTAATATTAGGATGTTCAATAGCCATTTGAATAATAAAACTACCTCTTCCCATTCCTAACTCTAAACATATTGGATTATTATTACCAAATACTTCTCTCCATCTATTTTTATACGTACTAGGATTACTAATTAAAGCAGTACTATTATCTAATATTTTATTAGCTCCTTTAACAACGTTGTAACGCATAGTATCCCTCCTCGGCAGGTATTATAACACATTATTCTTACTTTTTCTCTTCATAACTTATTAAATCTAATTGTTTTTCTAATTCTTCTTTACGACTTAATAATTTCTTATCAGTAGGATTATCTTCTAATCCAGCATTAATACCTTCTAATAATTTTAATATTACTTTAGACATCATATATTTGCGTCCATTAATAGTAATCTCTATCTTATCAGTATTTTTCTTCTTACCAGTAATATCCGTAACTTCTACCATACTATCTTTTTGATTCTCTAAAGATAGTATTTCCATATACATTAGATTTAATAAATCTTGGATTTCATTATTACCAGATAATTTCTTTCTAAAATCTTCTATAGCTAATAAATTATTAAAATCTAATCTTTGAGTATTATTAGCATAGTATATAGACATTAAATACTTTAAAGCAGTATCTACAGAATTTACCTTATAATCATTAGCACTAATATATTTAGCTCCATCTTCGCCTACTAATGTTCTAAACATATTAATATAATCTTCTGTTAAATCATCTCTTTTTCTTTGAGGTAATTTATCTATTTCACTTATAAAATCATTTAAATGTCTTTCTCTTTTTTCTATTTCTTTTCTAACTAACTTCTTTATTTCAGTTACATCTTTAAAAGGAATAACTACTGGATAATGTAATGTATCTGCTCCAATAATAACACTAGCTACATTATAATTATCTACAGGAATACTTTCTATTAACCATTCATTATTTTCTAAATCATTAGGACTATCTTTTTGTATAGGTCCTTGTAAAGGTAATCCTGATGTTTCAATATCATAAGTAACCCCAATCATTGGTAAATGAACATTCTTAGTAACACCAGCAATTTTATAAGTTTCTATTTTCTCTAATATATTTCCTTCCTCTACCCCGTTATTAGAATTATCTCTTGCTATATAAGGATTAGTAGTTAAATGAATCATATTATCTTTTTTATCTAAAGATACTAATGGTTTATCACCTAAAGCTAACTTATCAAAATCAGATATATTTACTTTAATTCCATAATATAAATAAACCGGACTAATTACTGCCACTATCACTCAACTCCTTTATATACATATTCAAATGTTGAACCATTCTTTATACTTTCAACAGTAGAATCATAGAAATAAATATATATTCTATCATCATCAAATGTTATATATCCTTTTAAATATCTTTCATCACTAGGACTTTTACATTCAAATGTACCAATATTCTTTGTAATATTAGGTGAAACATTCTTAATTTGTGCTCTTCTTTTAATCATTAAATCAAAGATTACCTTACCTTTTTCATCATACTTAATCTCTATATAATTTTCATCATCTTTATCTTCGCTCATATACCATCTAGCAATATAGTAATCGTATGATACAGATTTTGGTTTAACTATAAATTCATATGATTTTACTTCTATCTCAGATATTTCTGATTCCTTTACTTCAATATTAACAGTATCACTTAAAGTAATCTCTGCCTTAACCTTTTGTTCTGTTTCACGAGATATAAACTCTACTGTTCCTTTACCTTCTTCAAAAGTAGCAGTAGCACCTTTAAAAGCTATACCATTTAAAGTTAGATACATATTAACATTTGTACCATCATATCCAGATATAACAAATCTATTCTTACTATAATCAGATAAATAAGATAAATACCATGTACCTATATATTTCTGATCTATAGTTTCTCCTGTATATTTTTCAATAGTTTCAGAACTAGGAACATATTCTTCTGTTAAAAAATAATTAAATTTATATAATGCATCTAAATCAATATGTTCATAAGTTGATTCTGTAATCTTTAATAATATTTGATTATCAAATAAAGTTATTTTAGCTTTTAAAGAACTAGTATCTTCTTCAAAAGAAATCTCACATTCATCTTTATCTATTCTACAAGTTAGATTCTTAAACTCTTTTATACCAAAGAAGTTTAAATCCATCTTAAAAGTACTACCTTCTAAATTAGTAATTACTATACTATTTAAACCAGCCTTTTCTTGACTTTCATACCAATAACCGACATAATATTCTAACTTTTCATTACGATTAATATTAATATCTTTTTGAGTCTGTAAATCTTGGACTTTATCAAAGTTACCATTTAAAACAAAATATCCAATTAATGCTCCACCAATTAATAATAAGAGCATTAAAGCAATACCAATATCTCTTTTCTTCTCCAAGAATTCCACCTCCTATACTAACATAATTATATCATATTATTTATTTCTTAAAGACTTAACATTTTCTACATATACACTATATTTATAATAATAAATAAAAAAGAACTATTACTAGTCCTTTTTATGTTTAATAAATTGATCTATTCCATCACGTTTATCTTCTTCTTGATCTAACATAATAGAATTACTAAGTATTTTATAATACTCTCTTTTTTCCTTTGGTAACTTAACTCTTTCAGAGACTTCTACATCTACACCTAAATCACTCATTAAAGATATCTTATCTGCTTTACCTAAAGTAGCAATAAACTTATCTACCTTTTTAGCTTTATATGCTTCAATAAACTTCTCTTTACGTTCTTGATTAATTATGCCATTAGCTTTATTAATACGAAAAGCTAAATTATCATAATTTTTTTCCAAAGCAATTAAATATAAACCAACTCTTACTGATTCATTAATATATTTTAATTCCTTTACTATCTCATCAGTATCAGCATTCATTGCATATAATTGCTTTACCATTTCATTCATGGCTGTAATAAGTTGTTTACCAAATAATCTATTAATTACCTTATCCTTCATAGTAATCACCAAATAACCTATCTATAATGCCCAAATCAAGAGAATCATCAGATATATTATTAGGTAATGCTGTACTATCCATAACTTTATCTAAATCTAATACTGCTAGTGGTTTATAGAATCTACAATATTCTTTACTACCAACAGCTGCACAGCTTAATTGGAATATTTCATTAGGATTATTCTTTAATCTCTCTTCATATACATTCTTTTCTAGATAAGGATCAAAATAATAGTAATAATCATCTATATTAACAATATTAGTTAAATAATAATTACCTTCTTCATCATTACATGCAATACATTTAACATCCATATTTAATCTCTTTAAAATATGATTGAAAACTAAAGCTGTTGATATATTATCTAAATTACCATTAACTATACCATGGAATATACTATTCTTTTGAACACTTCTACCTATAGAATCCCATTCTTTGTCATACTCTTTATTAATAGCTAAGAATGATTGTAATACACATGCATTTCTAACTGAATCTAAGCTATTATCTATTTCTCTAAGATTTAAAGTACTAATAATATCTTTAACTATAGTGTCTAATCCTAAATCAACAGATACATCAGTAACATCTAAATCTGTTATTGGATTCTTTTCTCTAACTAAATCTAGATTAGATTCAGAATACATCTTTTCCTTACCATTTACAGCTACGATATATAAATTATAACCATCACCTAAAACTGCTGCTACTTTTGTAATATTTCCTATTTCATTAGTAGATACAATTTTAATCTCATCGCCAACTCTATATTTTGCCTCTTTATTCATTATTTCACCTCGTTTTTAGTACTCTTTAAACCAATAAATACATCAGAATAAATATCTTTTATATCTTTATTAAAGCTCTTTAAATCAAACTTATCTGTTGCAAACCAACTTGGAGCTTTATCAGTAATATCTTTAAATTTAGCATACCATTTATCTGATATACCTAATACAAATGTATAAGGTAAGATATCATAGAATAAATTCTTATTATTCTTTAATTCACTTAAAATCTCTTCTTCACTAACATTTACTAAGAATGACTTATATCCATTAATCTTTCTATACATTGTTCTACCATATCTAGTTCTATTACTCATTAAACTAACAATGATTGTAATTAGTATCATACAAATTATACCAATAACATATATAAATAGATTAAAAGTATCTATAACAAATGCTTTATAAGAAGTTAGTACTATTGGAACTACAATAAAGATTAAACTTACTAAAGTAAATAATACTTTCTCAATTTTTTTCTTTGTTCCATACATACCTAAAAATAACAAGATAAATCCAATACCACCAAATAATACATTAGCCCATATTACACTAGGTTGATAATCAATAATAATATTTATAGTATTAACAACGAAGATAACAGCTGCCATCATATAGAATATTAACTTATAATTTAATACTGGCATTAAATATACTTTTTTTCTTCTCTTATCTTCATTTAACTTTTGAGTAATAATCTTATTTAAATCACCTAAGTTAGAAGCTAAATCTTTTCTATATATCTCTTTATCATCATAAAATAATTCTTTCATGAAGTTTTTCTCTAAACGATCATTTTCTTCATATTCTTTTAGCTTAATTATTTTATAACTCTTACCTTCTTTTTTAATCTTAATATAACCTTTATTAGCTAAATAGAATAATAATGTAGCAATATCATTATCTTTAACACTACCATTATATAAATATCCTACTTCTAAACTATTTAAATCTTTATTGAAATAGAAGTCATTAAATTCTGTCTTCTCATTACGTTTCTTATAAGCATACCATAATACAATAGTAAATATTAAGAATGCTATAGATAAGAATGCACTCCATATTGTATAAGGACTAATAGTACTCTTTGTATCTTTAAAATATCCTTCTGGAAGTAATACATAAATAGCATAAGTACTACCAGGTTCAATAGTTCCTGTAATCTTACCTTTAATTGTATTATCTTTCTTATCACAAGCAATTGATTCTAGTTCAATACCATCTTGATCTATAAAATGAATATCTTCATATTTAAAATCTTTTGGCATATTAATTTCAAAATTAATACCATCTACTTTAACATCAAAATCATTTATTAAATATAAAACAAATTCATCATTGCCTTTTCTCGTATCTTTACCTACGTTGTAATAATAAGTAACATCATAATACTTAGTTTCATTATTAAGATCACTCTTACCAATAGATAATACTCTAATTCCTTTTTCAGTCTTTAAATCATAATAATCAGGGATAGAAATATCATATATTACAGCTCTCTTATTAACTCTTCCACCATCAAATCTTACAAATTGACTTCTCTTTGGAATACCATAATTAACAACACTAGTTCTCTTATCTTTAAATATTGCTCTAAAAGTATTATTAACTTTATAAGTATTGTCTTCATTAACATCTACTTTTAAATAATATTCATCAATATAATAATTCTTTGAAGATCTCTCAACACTAATATTAGTTTCAACATCTATAACCATTTCATAATAAGCTATTCTATCAACACTATATTCATCAGTAGAATAAACATATTCTTCATATATGCCATTTGATAAAGAAACTAATTCAATTTCTTTAGTTAATTCATCTACAACATCATCATTTTTATCATATAAAACAAGTTTGATATTAAAATCAACATTTCTTGCATATCCATTTACTACAGCAGCATCAAAAGCCAAACCTGGTTTGCCACTTCCTTTTAAATTAATATACTTAGTACAACGGATTTTCTTAACTTCTAATTGGTCAATCTTAATATCCTTGATATAACCTAATTCTTTAGAACTAAAGCTCATTTCTTCAGCTAGTACTACTTTAAAAGGGGATAAAATAAATATAAAAATTATAGCCACTAAAAATCCAAATATTTTTTTCATGACACCAACCCACTATCCTAATATAAAGTATACCATAAAAAAAGAAAGTAATTAAGCTTTTTCTTCACTTTCCTTACTTTCTTTTGGTTCTTCTTTTTTAATATTAATTTTATTAGGTAAAACCTTAATAAACATAATACCAATAGCTATAACAACAAAGCTTATTAAAATATCTAATATCTTAAATGGATTCTTCTTCTCTGTTACTTTACTATAGTCTTTCTTACCATAATACAAAGTAATAGTATCACCTATTTTCTTATCAGTTTTTACTAAACTATAATAAGTATAATCCTTATCTTCAACAGTATATTTAATAATAGGTAATCTCTTATTATTAATTTCACTATCTCTTATCTCTCTTACTATTGTACCGTCAACAACATTCTTATTATTGTTAACAAAATAATAATAACTAGTAACATTAAATATTTGATAACCTACTAAGAAAACACCATATAGAATAATAACAATACCACATATCTTAACAACAATTGGTTTAACTGTTGGTAATGATATTAATAACTCAAATAACAATAATAACTCAATAATTACTAATAAATTAATAATTGTATATGGTTTTCTCATTACATTTTCTAAATTATCACTAGGATTAATAGAAATACAATCACTTCTTGAAACTTTTTTCTTACCACAATAAGCTACTATACCTTCATTTTCTCTTATTTCAACATCTTCTTCAGTTCCATAGAAATCAGATAGAGTTTTTACTTCAACAAATTCATTCTTATCATTGTAATAACCAAGTTTTTCATTCTCTTCAATTAGTAATACTTCTTTTCTATTTTCAATATCTCTATTCCATCTTAAATATGTTGAAATTGAAAAGATCATACATAAACCAATTAAAGCCATAATGACAATAAATAGAATACTCTTCTTACCTATCTTCTCTTTTTCTTTCTCGTAAAACATGAATTTAGATTTAACTTCTTCAGTCTCTTTCTTTTTAAATAAACCCATATACATCACTCTATTCTTTATAAATTATAACATATAAAAAGACAATTTACATTGTCTTTTCAAATTGACTATTATAAAGATTTGAATAGAATCCATTTTTAGCCATTAATTCATCATGAGTTCCTTGTTCAACTATATTGCCTTCATTCATAACTAGTATCAAATCAGCGTTTTTAATAGTTGATAATCTATGAGCTATGATAAATGAAGTTCTACCTTCCATTAACTTATCCATAGCTTTTTGAACTAACTCTTCTGTACGAGTATCTACATTACTAGTAGCTTCATCTAAGATTAAGAATGGCGCATCTTCTATCATACCTCTAGCAATAGTTAATAACTGCTTTTGACCAGAACTAATAGCATCATTATCTCCAACCATTGATTCTAATCCACCAGGTAATGTTTTAATAAAGTGATCTATTCCTACTACCTTACACGCTTTCCATACTTCATCTTCTGAAATATTCTTCTTATTAAATTTAATATTATCTTCTATAGTTCCATTAAATAACCAAGTATCTTGTAAAACCATAACAAATAAATCATGAATATTTTCTCTAGTTAAATCTTTAATAGAAGTTCCATCTATAATAATATCTCCATCATTAATATCATAGAATCTCATAAGTAGATTAACCATAGTTGTTTTACCAGCACCAGTAGGTCCAACTATTGCAATCTTTTGACCTTGTTTAACTGTAGCACTAAAGTCTTTAATAATTGTTCTATTATCATCATATCCGAATTTAACATGTTTAAACTCGATATTACCTTTAGCATCTTTTCTTGATAACTTACCTTTAATATTTTCTTGTGAAGGCATTTCAGCTTCATCAATAAATTCAAATACTCTTTCACCAGCAGCTGCTGTTGATTGCATTGCTGTTAAACTTTGAGCAATTTGTGATAAAGGATTAGTAAATAATCTAACATATATCATAAACGCTACAATAGTACCAAAACTTGTCTTATCATTCATAACAAGTAAAGCACCAACAACACATACAGCAACATAGCCAAAGTTACCTATGAATCTCATAAATGGATGCATAATACCACTTAAGAATTGACTCTTACGATTACAATTAAATAATCTTTCATTAATACTATCAAATTCTTCTAAAGCTTCCTTTTCTCCATTATATGCTTTAACTACATTATGGCCAGAATATATTTCTTCAATATGACCATTAATATTACCTAATTCTTCTTGTCTTTGAACAAAGTACTTTTGACTTATCTTCAATAACATAAATGAAACTATAAAACCTAAGATACTAGATAATATTGCTGTAATAGCCATAGTTGGATTAGTAACAAACATCATAATTATTGAACCAATAAACATTGTTGTACTAGATACTAAAGAAGCTAAACTTTGATTAGTATTCATAGCTATTGTATCAACATCATTTGTTACTCTTGATAATATATCTCCTGTTTCATGATTATCAAAATATCTAAGTGGTAAAGTATTAATCTTATCACTGATATTAGTACGTAATTTCTTAGCAAAACTATTAGATATATAAGCCATTATTCTCGCTTGAGTATAACCAAATAAAGCACTTATAACATAGATACTTCCAAGTATTAAAGCTCTCTTAGTTAACTCCTTAGTATCTAATTTAGGTTCAATTAACTTATAAATACTTTTAGGCATTTGATCTAGTTTAATTAATAAATCATCAGTAACCATTGATTCATCCATTGAACTAATTATATTAATAAATTCTAATTGATCTTTACTACTTATTTTGGTATCTAATATTTCTATTTGTGGAAGTAATTCTAACTTCTTATCTTCACTTAAAGAATTAAATTTATTCATTATTTCTTTATAATCAATATCATCTATTTCTTTAACTTCTCCACTATCAATTATCTCTTCTCCCCAAGATAAGGAAGCTCCTTTTATTGAATAATTATGTAATAAATTACCATATATACTTTCAGAAACTATTTTTAAATTTTCTGTATTGGGTTTAATACCATCACTAACAACATTAGTTAAATCAGCTAACTTATTAGGAGCTACTGTAGCTAAAGCTGAACTTAACATTGCTAATGTTATGGAAATAATCATATATTTTTTCCATTTACCAAGGGCATTAAATAATCTAATTATTGATCCCTTAAAGTCTTTTGATTTTTCACCAACTTGCATTGGTCCTCCATGTCTAGGCATTATTTAATTCCTCCTCACTAAGTTGTGATAAGGCAATTTCTTTATACACTTCACATGTTTTAAGTAACTCTTTATGAGTTCCTATTCCAACACATTCACCTTTATCCAAAACAACTATCTTATCTGCATGAATAATAGTTCCTATTCTTTGAGCAACTATCATACTTGTAGCATCTTTTGTATATTGTTTTAATTCTTTTCTTAATGTTGCATCAGTCTTATAATCTAATGCACTAAATGAATCATCAAAAATATATATTTCTGGATCTCTAGCTATTGCTCTAGCTATAGATAGTCTTTGTTTCTGTCCACCAGATACATTAGTACCACCTCTAGCAATATGAGCTTCATAAGTTCCTTCCATTTTTGTAACGAACTCTGTTCCTTGAGCTACATCAATAGCTTTCTTAACTTTTTCTAAATCAGCTTTCTCTCTACCATTACTACCATAACTTACATTACTTTCTACAGTACCAGTAAACATAACAGCTTTTTGAGGAATATAACCAATCTTATTATTTAAAGCTTCTAACTTATATTCTTTAACATTAACTCCATCTACTAATACCTCTCCATCAGTAGCATCATATAATCTAGGAACTAAATTTATTAATGTAGATTTACCACTACCAGTAGAACCTATAAAAGCAATAGTTTCTCCTTTATTAACCTTAAATGATATATTTTTTAAAATATATTCATCAGCATCTGGATATTTAAAACTAACATCCTTAAATTCAACTGTTCCCTTATCTTCAGTATTGCCTTCAAATGAACCATCTTTAACACTTATATCTTCTTCTAATACCTCAGCAATACGTTTGGCAGATACTTGTGCTCTAGGTATAATCATAAAGATAAATGTTAACATTAAGAATGAAATAATAACTTGCATTCCATAACTAGCAAATACAACCATATTACTAAACATATTAATCTTATCTACCATACCCATACTCATAATAAGTAAAGCACCTATACAATAGATTCCTAATTGTTGAAAATGCATTACCATATTCATTACTGGATCCATAATAGCAAATGTTCTTTGGTTAGCTAATTGAGTATTAGTTAAATCATTATTAACTTTCTCAAAACGATTCTTTTGGAATTTTTCAGCATTAAATGCTCTAATAACTCTAATACCAGTTAAGTTTTCTCTAGTTACACCATTAACATCATCAGTTAACTTTTGTAATCTTTCAAATCTAGGAGTAACCGTCTTAATAATAAATATATTAGTACATACAATTATTACAACTCCTAAACCAGTAATTAAACTTAATTCACTACTCTTACCTAATATCTTAGTTAATGCCCATATAGCCATAACAGGTGACTTAATAATTAAGTTTAAACCCATAGCTAATAACATTTCTATTTGAGTAACATCATTAGTTGTTCTAGTAATTAAACTACTAGTACTAAATTTCTTTATCTCGGCAATTCCAAAACTTTCTACTTTTGTAAATATTTTTCTTCTTATAGTTCTAGAAAAATCTGCACTTAATAAAGACGAAAAGAAACCACAACTAATTTCACAAGCCATACTTCCTATTGCACATAATAACATCCATTTACCGGCATTCAATATCATTGCCATTGTACTATCTTCTGTTTGTACTAATTTCGTTATCTCACTCATATACTCTGGCATTTTTAAATCTAACCATACAGATGTAATAACTAATGTAGCAATAATCAAAATCAATAAATAATCTTTAAAAGTAAAATTCTTAAAAAGTTTTATCATATCTTCTCAATATTCCTTTCTATCTTATCTAATACAACTTTAAAAGTAGCATATTCTTCTTTAGTAATACCTTCTAAAGCTGTTTTATTAATACTATCAAAATCATTACGCATTTTATCAACTATCTCTTTTGACTTACTAGTTAATTTAAGTATCTTCTTTCTTGAATCAATAGAAGATTCTTCTCTAATAACTAAAGAATTCTTTTCCATACCATTTAGTATCTCCGATAAAGTTGATTTATTAATTGATTTTAATTCTTGCAAAATATCAGTAGCACTTACTTCTTCATGGTCTGAAATAAACATAAGTAATCTCGCTTGTACAGGTGTAATATCTATATTCATTTCACGACACCTATTACCAATAGCTCTATGTATTTTACTATTCAATCTTTTAATTTCTAATGTAACCAAATTCTTCAATCTGCTCACCTCTTTTAGTTCGGATACGAACTATTTAATTATATACCTTTTTATTTATAAATACAATAAAAAAGATAGTTTATTTTAAATATTCTAAACTACCTTCATTATCATTACTTATTACTCTTACTTTAAATCCATTTATCATAGTCATTGATGGTTTAACATGACCTACATCAAAGTTATAAATAACTTTCATATTAGGTAATGCTTTCTTAATCATATCTTCATAAGATAGATTTAAAAAAGAACTAGGAAATCTTACCTTACCTATAATAATTGCTTTTGTATATCTAAACCAACCAGCCATTTTAAATTGAATTAAAGTACGATACAAATCTTCTGGTTGCATACTAAATACATCAAAATACCATATAGTATCTTTATACTTTTCTAAAAAAGAATTTGTTTTATCAAATCTAGTACCAATAACATCTTTTAAGGACTCAATACATCCACCTATTAATGTTCCTGTCTCATCTACATCTCCATTAATATTTATCCATTTATTCTCTTTATCAAAGATATCATCATCACTTTCATAGAAAGGATATCTATTTTGTTTAACTAAATTACCTTTTAATATTTCAAAATAATTTAAATATGATTCATGTAAATTATCAGAACTAAATCCACTCATATTACATGGTGAATAGATTGTAGCTATATCTAAGTTAGTAGTAACCGTATATAACAAACTAGTAGGATCACTACTTCCACATAACCATTTAACGTTATTTTTTATAACATCATAATTTACTTTATCTAACATATCTATTAAGAAATCTCCACCTGAAGTAATAGCTATTGCTTTAACATTACTATCTTTATATAGAGATTCTAATTCTTTAGCTCTAGTAATAGGATCACTACTTACTATACCATTTGTTCTAACATTTGGAGTTTCTAAAATATCAAATCCCAAGGATTTGATATTCTTATTACTTTTCTCATACTTATCTATTTTTTCTAAGACACCACAACTACAAGCAGTAGTACCAATGGTATCTCCTTTATTTAAGTACTTAGGAGTTATCATTTGCAAGTAGCTCCTAAATCTTCTAATTGTTCTTTAGCTTTTTTCAAATCTATTTCTTGATCTTTAAAAGCTTTATCTACATCATATGACATTCTTAGTGTTATCTTCTTACCATTTCTTTTTATATCATATGTTTTAACACCAGCATCTTTTTGTGTTTCTTTAACTTCTTTCTCCATAGCTTCAACTGCTTTTTTAGCATCGTCTTCACTTTCAAAAGTAGTTACAGATGTTGCTTTATATTCAACTGGTTTATCTTTCTTAAATTTTAAAATAAATGTTTCTTGATCAGTTATAGATCCTAAATTATTTTCCTTAGTACAAGTTAAAGTCTTAGTATTACCAACAGATAATGCAATTGCTATAACTATAATTAAAACAACTGCTATCCCTAGAATAACTCCAATTTTCTTAGGATCATTAAATATCTTTTTAAAATCAAAACTAATCTTACTTCTCTTTGTTTGATTACCAAATGGTTGTTGCATACCCATATTATTATTCATCATAGGTTGGTTACCCATTTGATTATTATACATACCTTGATTGAAATTATTATTATTCATCATAGGTTGATTATTCATTTGATTATTATACATATCTTGTTGAGGCACACCCATATTATTATTCATTTGATTGTAATTATCATAACCTTGATTATAGTTATCATATCCTTGATTATAATTGTCATAACCTTGATCATAACTATTATTCATCATTTGGTTATTATTCATTTGATTATTATTCATTTGATTATTATTATCAAATTGACTAAATACACCAAGATTATTGTATTGTTGAGTAGCATCCATGGGAGGATTATTCATACCTTGATTATTATTATCATCAAAGCCAAAGAATTTACCACCTTTAGATGTTTCTTGAGCATTAACTTGATTATAATTATTATCCATCATAGGTTGATTACCCATTTGCGTATAACTATCATATCCTTGATTATAGTTATTCATTTGACCATAATCGTTCATCATAGGTTGGCCCATTTGGTTATTATACATATCCTGTTGAGGCATTCCTTGGTTATAATTATTACCCATCATTGGTTGACCCATTTGATTACCATACATATCTTGTTGTGGCATTCCCTGATTATAATTATTATTCATCATAGGTTGACCCATTTGGTTACCATACATATCTTGTTGAGGCATTCCTTGATTATAATTATTCATCATAGGTTGTCCCATCTGATTATTCATCATTTGGTTATTATTCATATTTGGATCGTAATTATTACCATATTGATTATTGTCATTCATATTACCTTGGTTAAAAAATTTACCGTTCATAATAATCACCTATTCTATATAAGATTATAACATATAAAAAAAAGAAATAGTAAACTATTTCTATGCTACCATTTCATTAATTTTTTTATAGATATCTTTCCATGTATCTAATCTATTTAAATCCTTAGAAACTTCAGTAAAATCATTACCCATTTGAATAGTTTCAATTCCTTTACTTTGAACAGCTTTACAGTGTTTAGCACAATCATCTATAAATACATCTATGTTCTCTAATAAACATGTTTTTGCTTTATCTTTAGCATTAACAATTAATTTATCAAAAGGAACACCATTTCTTTTCAAATAATCTAATGATAATTTATAAGGATCTGGATACTCTTCATAACCTCTAGCAGTTATAAAGATTATTTTATGTCCATCTTTTTTTAATTGATTTAATATTTCAACAACATCTTCTCTTAAAGGTGCCATTTTAGCCATTATACGGAAATTTTCCCATCTAAATTTATCATAGTCAGGTAAAGTATTATGTAACATATTATAAGATGGTTTTTGAGCTAATAACTTTTTCATACTCATACCATACTTAACAGAAACTATTGGTAATAAAGTTTCATAAGAGTATGTAATTGTATCATCGATATCTATACCAATATTCATATTCCTCACCTATTCTTTATAAATTATAACTAAAATCCCCTTAAATAACAATATTATTCATCTTTATCTTTTGGTTTACTAACATAAGTTGGTAATGCAATACCATCCTTAGTAAATAGATTAATACCATAAAATAAAGCAATACATAAATCTGCTAATAAAAATAATACATATGATAGACTTTTATGAAAACCGAAAACAAATAACATAACAAATAAGATAAGAACAGAAATAATAAAGTTTCTAATACATATAAACTTTGATGGCTTCTTATATACTCTTACCTTATCTGGTCTAGTAACACCAACTTCTTCATATTTATCTAAGAATTTATCAACAACATTTTTTTCATTCTCGTTCTTCATTACTATCACCAATTATATTTTACCATAAAACAAATAAAAAGTAGAATATCTACTTTTTATAGTTCTTATTGTAATAACTGATTAGTATTGAATTAACAATACTTTGAATAATAATAGATAATCCAAATAATAAAGCACCTATTATTTCATCAAATACTAAACATATTACTAACATAAAGATCAAAACATATGTCATTATCACTATTGTAATAACATCTGCTTTACCTTCTATTATTAGATTCTTAGTATCTTCCATAATTTTATTATCTTTATATAACAGAATTACTGATACCATAAAAATAACAAAACCTATAACAAATAATATACCTCCATATAACTTTATAGCACCATTACTACTATTATATAAAAGAGGAATACTATTAAATATTTTCTTAACAAAAGATATTCTTTCCAAGGTAGTACCGAATAGTAAGAACAGACCTATAATATAAAGTACTAGACCTATTACAAAACAACATATTGCTAAGCCATTTTTCCTTCCATTCTTTCTATTCTTTTTCATAATCTACCTACTTCTCTAAAGCTTCTTTCTTTAAATTAATAACTGGTCTTACAATTAATGTTGTATCAGAAGTTATACTACTCATACCAGTCGTTTCATAAGTAGCATAAATATTATAGTATTTCATATGTAATCTTTTATCTTCTTGTTCAGACTCATTAAAATCTTTTAAATTATCATATACATTTGATACATCTGATTCTTTAGTATCAATCATTGTTGCAAAATAATTATTTGTTAGACAAATATAATCAGGACAATTGTTTATTTCATATGCATCTAATCCATCATCATAAGTAACATCTAATAAATTCTTCATATCTTCTTCATCAAATAATCTTACAGTATATCCATTTCTTTCAACTAAATTACCATGGCCCAACTCTGTAGCATATTCATTCTTTAAGTACTTATTTAAATCACTAGTTTCATATATACCATCAATTACTTCCGTAATACCTTCATCACCTAGATAAAGAATATCAGCACTTATTAAAGTAACATAATCATCCTTTTCTGAAGAATCATATAATACATACCATTCAGAGTCATGGAAATCAACCACATCACCTTTTTTAAAAGTTGTATATGTTTCTTTCTTATTACTAAAGATTCTTATTTTAGCTCCTTCAGTTTTTCCAAATGTTTTAATAGCAACAAAACCTGTAAATAAAAGAAGAAGAACTAAAACAACAACCATTGCTATTTTTTTCTTCATATAAACCTCCTGTTAATATTCTTTATATTCTACTTCTTCATTAAAGCTTTCGTCAATTGATAACATCTTGTTATGCAATAAATTCGCAATTTCTTCAATATCAATATTATTCATCTTAATTAAAATACATTGAACATCATCAGTAGCTACAATTATTTTAACTACATTACCTGCTTTATTAACAGTTTTAATAATTCTTTTAACAGATATTAAATTAATTTCATGAGTCTCTTTACCTTTTTCTTCATATACCAAAGTCTTACCTGATAAATAATAATTACTTGGTATAGTCTTCTTTACTGGTAAATTTTCTTTATCTATTTCTTCATGAACTTCTTCAATAGCAGGTTCTTCTTTTTCTTCATATTCATCTGTTATTATTTTTTTCTTTTCTGTGTCTCCTACAACAGCTATAACTTGTGTTTTAAATTCTTCTTCACCATCATCTTCTGGTGTTTTCTTAAATAATTCATATAAACCAACAACACATAATACTAAACCTAAAATAGGACATATAAATATATATTTACCTGTTTTAAATGTTTGTACTACAGTAGGATTATTCTTGTGATAATAAACATCTATTTGATCTTCTATATTAACTTCATCTTTATAGTAGAAATTATATTTATAACTAGTATTACCTACATCATAAATAACAGTAACATCATTTTTACCAGTACCATCACTGTCTTTTTTAACAGCAATAACTTCTGCTTTAGTTTGTACTAAATCTCTATCTCTACGTACAATATATATACAAATAACTAAAGATAATAGAAGTAATATACCTACAACTAAAAACAATATACTTCTTAAGTTTACTTCCTTATTAGTCATCATTATCAACCACTTTCTACTTTAAAATATTATAACATAAAGGACCACTAAAAAAAAGTATATAATCTTTCAATTATATACCCTTACCTTTACCTTTTTGCATCAATTCTTTATATCTCATATGCCCTTCATAAAGCCTTCTGCAATAGAATATTTTACCCTCTTCTTCATCATAACAATCAGCTAAACCAGCATCTTCTAAATACTCTCTTAAATCTTTAACACACTTTGTTAAATCAAAGACTTTTATCTTAGCAATTAAGCCTTGAGAATCTAAATATTTTCCATATGCTCTATAATAATCTCTTTCATCTTCATAATCTTTTTTTCTAGGCATTGGTACATTACGTTCCGGATTATCTACCCATCTATAACAATCAGTAAACTTAATATAGAATTCATCTACTGTCATATATCCATCTTTTTGAACATCTTGATAATGAAAGAAATCAAATAACTTTTTAAATTCATCAAAAGGATCTTTATCTCCAGGTTTAACAGGAACACTAAAACCTATTCCATAACCTATTAAACCAATAAAACCTTCTTCTTCCGGAACAGTACGTTTTCTATTAGCAAAATCATATAATATTTCAGTATTCTCTGGTGATAACAAACCAATAGCAATCCAAGAATTATCATTATCATAATCATTAGTTTGTGTTGTTAAAATATTCATATTCCATAAATATTCTATTGCTCTTCTATTTTCTGGAATAACAAAATTTTCAATATGTTCCATTACCTTAGCAATTGGATTAGCAACATTATAATAATTTTTACTAGTATCCATACCTATCACCTATTCTAATTATAACATAAAAAAAGAAGTAAAAATTACTTCTCTTTTAAATCAAACTTAATCTTTAATTCATCTAATTGTTCTTTAGTTAATTCAGCAGGACTACCCATCATTAAATCTTGACCAGATGCACTTGGTGGGAAGGCTTGAACTTCTCTTAAGTTTGGTTCATCTTGAATTAACATAATAATTCTATCTAAACCAGGTGCCATACCACCATGTGGAGGACATCCATATTTGAATGCTGTAAAGACAGATCTAAATCTCTTTTCAACTTCTTCTCTAGAATATCCAACAATTTCAAATCCTTTAGCTAAACTATCTAAATCATGGTTACGAATAGCACCACTAGCCATTTCATTACCATTACATACGAAGTCATATTGGTAAGCTAAAATATTCTCTAAATCACTAGTATCATCATAAGCATGAATTCCACCATGTGGCATACTAAATGGATTATGACAGAAATCCCATTTTTCTTTTTGTTCATCCCATTCAAACATAGGGAAATCATTAACAATACATAACTCTAATCTATTAGGATCAATTAAACCTAAGTCATTACCAACACGTAATCTTAGTTGACCTAATGCTGGTTTAACAACATGTCTATCACCAGATACAATTAATACTAAGTCATTATTCTCTAATCCTAATTGTTTCTTTAAAGCTTTAACTTCTGCTTCACTTACTACTTTAGCAATAGAACCAGTAATTTCTTCACCAATCTTTAAATAAGCTAATCCAGAAACTTTTTTACTCTTAACAAACTCAGTTAATTCATCTAATTGTTTACGAGAATACTTATCAGCAGCATCTTTAGCTACAATAGCATTAATAATACCTTTTTCTTCAATAACATTTTTAAATACAGTAAATTCAGTTTTCTTAAATACATCAGTAATATCTTGAATCTCCATACCAAATCTTAAATCTGGTTTATCAGAACCATATAAGTTGATAGCATCATTATATTGAATTCTTCTAAATGGTCTTGGTGATACTTTCTTATTACTAAATTTAGTAAATGTATCATAGAATATTTCTTCACCAACAGCTAGTACATCATCTTCATCAACAAATGACATTTCTAAGTCTAATTGATAGAATTCTAATGTTCTATCTGCTCTTGGGTCTTCATCTCTAAAGCATGGTGCTATTTGGAAATATCTTTCAAATCCACCAACCATTAATAACTCTTTATAAATTTGTGGAGCTTGTGGTAATGCATAGAACTTACCAGGATATACACGTGATGGTACAACGAAGTCTCTTGCTCCTTCTGGACTAGATGCAGTTAAAATAGGAGTTTCTACTTCAGTAAATCCTAAATCATACATCTTATTTCTTAAGAAGTGTAATACTTCATTTCTTAAGAATAAATTATTCTTTAACTTATTTCTTCTAATATCTAGATATCTATATTTTAATCTATTATCTTCAGAAGTATTAACATCATCTACTATTGGGAATGGTAATTCTTCACAAGTATTTAGAATTTCTAATTCTTCTACTTCAATTTCAATATCTCCAGTTTTTAAATTAGGATTCTTACTACTTCTTTCAACTACTTTACCAGTAACTTCAATAACATATTCATTCTTTAATGAATTAGCTACTTCATAATTCTTATTATCAGGATTAACTACTAATTGAATTATTCCAGTTCTATCTCGTAAATCAATAAATAATAATCCTCCTAAGTCACGTTTCTTAGCTACCCAACCAGCTAATGTAACTTTTTTACCAACAGATTTCATATCTACTGTTTCATTATAAACTTTCTTCATTTTTCTCACCCTTCTATAAAATAAAAACTAGTCTTCATCCACAAGGGACGAAAACTAGTTAATTCCGCGGTACCACCCAATTTACTACTTAGTAGTCACTTTATATATAACGGCTTACACCGGATTATATTTCTATAATCAACTCCTGAGTGTCTTCATATTTTCTTCATTATTAGTTCACACCAACCACTAACTCTCTTTAAAGTAAGAAAACATTACTCTTCTCAATCAACATTTATACCCGTATTTTAAAACTAATTATCACTAAAGTCAAATGATTTTAGTTAAATCTCCATGTAATGGAATAACTCCCCATCCTTCTAATTCATCTAAGTATGGTTCATAAAAATCATTTAATAAATATACTTTTTTATTATGATAAAATCCAAAAGATATTTCACATAAACTATTAGGACCTATATAATTATCAATTCCCTTTTTGGGAACATTAACAATCAAAATATATTCATTCTTTTTATCTGTTATTCTATCAAAGTGTTTTCTAGAAGCAATCACCTTAGGTAAACCTTCCATACACTCTTTAGGTAGTAATACATTAAATCCCATATCAGTTAATTTATCACTAACTTCCAATATAGAATCTTTAACTTTCATACTTCCACATAAAACTATATTCTTCATAATTAGTCCTTAACAATTGGTCTTTTAACAACATGTCTTTCAAACTTAGTTTCCTTTTCAATAGTTTGAACAAGTTCAATTGCTTTCTTTTGTAGATCTTCTAAAGTACCATCATTAACAACTTCATAATCATATTCAATTTCATCAACTAATGCTTCTGTAACATGAGCTTTTTGATCTTTAGTTAATCTACTAGTAAATCCTGGTCTAGTTACGTGAACAGTAACTGTCTCTGGATAAGCTAACTTAATTGAAGCAAACTCTTCAGGTAACCTTCCATCACTAATTGTAATAATATCAAAATATCTAGAATAGATATCTATATCTTGAATAATTCTTTTAATAAAGAAATACTCATCAATTTGTTTTCTTATTAACTCTGTACCTAAATCTTGTAATAACTGTCTTGGTTTAGTTTCATTATCTCCATCCCATTTAGCTATTTCTTTAGCATACATCTTAATATAATAAGCGATTTGAATATTAACAACATCCAATCCTCTACTTCTATAATATTCATCAATATATTCTGCTGTTGAATCTTTACCTGTATTAGCTTTACCACCAATTAAAATTATTTTCATAAAATACTCCTTTATACTCTTATACTTCTACTATTTATACATTGTGATAACAATTTAATATAATTAATTCCATATCTCGGTTTTTCATACATATATAATTTTACTTTACTAAATTCCCCTTTAGGAATAGTAGCTACAAACTTATGTAATACATCATTAAATAATTCTTCTTTAGAATCATATATATGTAATCCTTTATATCTTAACCAAGAATTTTCTAACCAATAGTAATTTCTACCATCTTTATAAACAAGAATAGTATGAGACATATCATATTCTTCATCAGGATAGAATATAAAATATGATCTAGACTCTCCTCCAGCTTTATTAACTAATTCTCTTTCTAATTCTACTTGATCAAAACAAGAGCCAATCTTACTCTCTAATAATTGTTTTGGACTTTGTAAATAGAAATCTTCTTTAAAGTTATGAGTAAATCCACCATATACATTACCTTGTTTATCTATATAACCTAATTTAATATCACTTAATTTATCTTTAATACTGTCATATACTTTATCATATTTAAGTATTAATGTTCTTCCTTGACTAAGAACATTAAAACCTAATTTAGTAAATAAATCTAATGCTTTAACATTATCTTTATAAACCCAGATATACAAAGGCTCTAAATCTTTCTTTAACTTGTTAATAATACGTGTTCCAATACCTTTATTACGATATTCTTCAAATAGATATATTTCATCTATCATATAACCATCTTCATAAGGTACTGTTAAATAAGCTCCAGCTATCTTCTTATCAATAAGAATCATCTTATAAGAAGAACAATTTAATTCAACATTTTGATTAATACTCTTCTTAATCTTATTCTTCTCCGTAAAAGATAATTTCTTATCCATATCATCATCAATCATAGTAACTAATTTCATACTAGTTAAGATATCTAAATCCTTATCTTTAGCACTAACTACCTTCAAATCAAGCATAGCATCACCTTCTTAAGTTAATATACTAACAAAAAAGAATTGAAAAAGAAAGACTAATCTTTCTTTTCTTTCTTAAGTACAACAACTCCACGAGCTTTACAGCTATCTTTTCCTTCAGGACAATAGCCTTCTACTACACATGTTGGTCCTAATCCTTCTCCCATTAAAGGAGCTACTAGTTTAGCTTGAGCAACCATTTGATCAGCTATCTTCTTTATTGCCCATTGAGCTTTATTACATGTTCTCATTCTACTAAACCACTCTAACATACGACCATTCATAGTTGTATAGATATTACATGCATTTCCTGATAGATAGAAATAAACTAAATCTTCTTCTCTAACGCCTTGTTCTTTAAAGTATTCCATCATTAATTTATTATTTCTAAATATTTCTCTATATTCATCTTCGTGATTAGCTTTAATACTATCAGGTATCATATAATTATCTAAATTCCACATAGGAACAAAATCAGGTACTATTAAAGAATGTAATCTATGTCTTGTAATATGAGTTAAAACAGCAAGTTCAATTGGAATCTCATAAGAGAAACAAACTTGTTCTAACTCTCTTTGATTTTTACTATGAATTAATGCTTGCATCATCTTACGTTTAATATCAGGTTCTACTTCACTTAATCTATGTAAGTATTCAGCAGCATCTTTTTGTGATAATTGATATCTACCCATTAATATATTACATAAGATAAACCAATCTGGATTATCAGTATACTTTGTCATTCTTACATTAGGTAGTAATTCTCCCCTACCTAATTCTAATGTTTCATAATAATCTAAATCTGAAGTCTTATCTGCTTTCTTCATTAAATCATCAACAAATGACATCTTATCTTCATAGTATTTCTTTTCTTTTTCACCATCTAAAGCTCTAACTAAATATGGTACATACTTATGAATCATTTCTTCAAATTTTAAACCTAATTCATGTAACTCCGTAATATTAGAATTCTTACCATACAATAAATCTGCTGTCATTCTTAAGAACTCATTAGCGTCACAACCCATAATGATATTACTATAGAATGAATATGGTAAAACATATCTACAATCTTCAATAGGTAATTCCTCATCAACTAAACTACCATACTTATCAAATAATGATTGCATATAATCCTTATATTCTTTTCTAAGTTTACGATTATTACTTAAAACATTACCATCTTTATCTTTGAAATCTGGAACATAAAAACCAGCTGTTCTAAAGTCTACATTTCTTCTAGACTTAATTGTAAAAGATGTTAATCTATACTCGATAATTGTTTGTTCTACTACTGGAGTAACATTCTCAATAGCAAATACTAAATAATCATGTTCAGATATAGATTTATGTCCATAACCTACAACTGCTCTAGCTAATTTTAAATTAGCTTCATAATCATTTCGTGATTCAAAAACTTCTGTAACAGTTCCATCAGCACGAGATAAATTACCTGCAGCAGCAACTATTTGCAATCTCTTTTCTATTTCTTTTTTGGTGTTTCCACCAAGCATAACGATCTTCATAAAAAACTCTCCTTTTACCTTTCTTATCTCTACCAACTTCAATATAACTCATGCCTATATAAAATACAAGTGTATTTTGTACACTTTACTAAAAATTTAAACAATCCCCCATTTCACCACGTCAATAGATTTACAACATTTACAAATTAAATATGATATACTTAATAAAGGATGTGATAATATGCAATTTATTAAAAATCTATCTGAAGAAGAATATACAAAATTCTGGGAGACAGTTCCTAACAATCATTTCCTTCAAAGTTATGAATGGGGTATTGTTCAAGAAAAGAACCGTAATCAAATTCCATGTTATGTTGGATTAAAAGATGATGATGGCAAACTAGTTGCAGCTGCTTTACTTTTAAAGAAAAAAACACCTCTTAAGATGTGCTACTTCTATGCTCCAAGAGGATATACCATGGACTTTTCTAATAAAAAAATATTAAATGAATTTACTAAAGAATTAAAAAACTACTTAAAAGAAGAAAATGCTATTTATCTTAAACTAGATCCACCTATTATGTATCAAGAAATAGATGAAGAAGCTAATAAAGTAGAAGGTGGTTTAAATAACTATCCTATTTATAATAACTTCTTAAATATTGGCTATAAACATAAAGGATTTAATAAACTATATGAAGGTAATCAACCAAGATATACTTTTAGAACATACTTTAAACAATTTCAAACATTTGAAGATGTTGAAAAAACTTTCTCAAAAAGTTTCTTCCGTCCTGTTAAAAGAAGTTATAACTACGACTTAGAAGTATACTTAGCTGATGAAGTTAAAACTTTCCATGATCTTATAAAACTAATATCTGAAAGAGATGGCTTCCATGAATATACTTATGATTATTACAATGATGTCTTTCAAGAATTCTCTAAAAGAGGACATATCAAAGTATTTAATGTTAAAATCAATCCTTCAAAACTAATAACAAAGTTTGAAGAAGAAAAAGCTAAAGAAAAAAATGATGATCGTCGTGCTAAGATTGAAAAAGATATTGAATATTTTAAAGAAGTAGTAAAAGAACATCCAGAAGAATATACATGTGCTTCTCTAATTTGTACATATTCTAAAACCGGATCATGGTCATTATATATTGGTAATGATGCTGTTGCTACTTATACAGGTACAGTTAATAGATTATATTATGAATTTATAAAAGATGCTTATGAGGCAGGTTATGAATATGCTGACTTATTTGGTGTTGTTGGTGATCCACATACCAAGTTTAAAAATCTTGCCGGTATTTGCGAATACAAAAGAAAAATTGGTGGCGACTATATTGAATTCATTGGTGAATTTGATTTGATCAATAAACCATTCTGGTATGCTGTCTTACCTGGTCTTTTAAATATATATCGAACAATTAAAAAATAGAGCAATGCTCTATTTTTTTTCTTCAGTTAAATCTAATAATTCAATAGATAAAACATTCATACCATCAAAACATACTTTAAATACCATTGGTGCTGTAAATGTTCCATCCACAATACTTTTTTCATTATAAGTTAAGATAACTTCATCATCATAGTTTTTACCAACTTCACACCATGCACTAAGTAAACATGTAATAGCTGTACTATGAGAAACAACTGCTACTCTATTACCAGTTTCAAACATTAAAATGTTCTTCATAGCTTCTACCATACGTTTTTTAGTTTGGTTAAGTGATTCTCCACCAGATAACTTAAAATCAAAATCACGTGCTTGTAAACGATGAAATTCTTTACCTTCCATTGAACCCATATCACCAATCTTGCGTTCATTTAATCTTTCATCGACATTAATAACTGTATTATTCTCCATAGCTAAATACTTAGCTGTACTTAATGATCTAACATAATTAGAACTATATACAGCATCTAACTTTTGTAATTCAGGATGTTTACTTAATTCTTCAGCAGACTTTTCTCCACTTACACTAAGAATCGCTTTTTCATTACTAACTTGAGAATTCTCTTTAACATCAATAATCTTATAATTAGCTTTTGTAATAGCTTCACTATGTCTAATTAAATATACTACTGTTTCCATTAAAATATCACCTCAAAGAATCCAAAAGATATTAACATCATAATTACACCAGCAAGTAAAACACCTAACATAACAGCTGTTATCGTTCTTTTAAAATCTAAATCTAAAATACTTGCTGCTAATGTACCTGTCCATGCTCCTGTACCAGGAATAGGAATTCCTACAAATAATAACAATGCTAAGAATAAACCTCTACCAGCTTTTGCTTGTAGTTTTTTTCCGCCTTTTTCACCTTTAATTAAACACCACGTAAAAAACTTTCCTATAACTGGTTTATCTTTACCCCATTCCAATACTTTTCTTGCAAACAAATAAATAATAGGAACAGGTAACATATTACCTATAATACAAATAATATATGATAAGGTTTTATCTAAACCAAATCCAACAGCAATAGGAATTGCTCCTCTTAATTCCACTAAAGGAACCATTGAAACAAAAAATACTAATATATATTTCCAAAATGTACTCATTTTCTTCACCTAATTTAACTTAAATAATTATACCATAAAAAAAAAGAAAAGACATTATAGAGTCTTTCCTCTTTCTAAATCTTTTTTCTCACTTTCAGATAAGAATGAATAATAAACTCTACTTTTTCTTATCTTCTTTAAGTTTTCAATAAATACTACATTAGTAGGTATTTGTGAATAATCTCTTATTCTTATACCTTGTGCTTTATTTTCTTGTCTAATAGATCCTTCTACTAAACCTCTAACATCTCTAATAAAATCTAAAGCAATTTGTAAACCATCATTTCTTTCCTTGCGCCAATTATTTCTAGCTTTACCAACATCTTTTGCAGGTGTTGCTCCAGCTCTATAACTAGATACGTTGTTATGATATACAACAGCACTTTCTCTTATGTCTTTAGCTTTAAGTTTTAAAACATTAGTTAAATAAGCAACTTCTTCTTCATGTTCTTGAACATAAGCTTCATTAGCATTTAAGACTTCTCTGAAACGTTTAACTAATTCATCAAAATTTTCTAATAAACCAATAATTTCTCTTTGAGCATTATTTTGGTTTTGACCATTTGTTAATGATTCACGTTCCATAAATCCATATTCAGAAATAACTCTGACTAATCTATCATAAGCAATAAACATCTTATCTACATTACTCTTAGGATTCTTAATTAGATTTAAAACATATGCATAAGCAATACCTAAATTTTCTAATCTTCTTTTATAGTCTCCATTGAATCTTGTGTTGTTAATAATTGCTTTTCTTTCTAAAAACATACTTTTTAATGATTCTTCAGTAATGCCAGCTTTTAATTCATCTTCTTCCATTACCTCTGAAAAATATAAATCAACTAAATATTTAATATCTCTTCTCATATTAATTCCCCCTGAATACAAAGCGTATTATAACATAAACCAATAAAAAAAGACATTAAAAATGTCTTATTCACCTAAATCAACGTTATGATAAATATCTGTAACATCGTCAATCTCATCTAATAAATCATATAATCTATTAAATAGTTCTAAATCTTCACCTTCAAGTTTTACTAAATCTCTAGCATACCAACCTGCTTCATCTACTTCAAAGTCAACATCAGGTATAATACTTTCGATTATCTCTCTAGTTTTAACATTATCAGCATACTTAACTGAAATATTTACCATACCATCACTATCAGTTTCACATTCAACTGGTTCAATAGCTGCATCTAATAAAGCCATTAAAATATCTTCTTCTTTATCAGATTTAAAACCATATACAGCTAAATTATCATAATTGTATGAAACAGAATTAGAAACACCTAAACTCTTATGAACCTTATTAAATGCTGCTCTAACTTCACCAACTGTTCTATTAACATTATCTGTTAATGTTTTAATCATGAAAGTTGAAGCACCAGGTCCAAATCCTTCGTATAGTATTTCTTCATATTCATCTTTACCTGCTCCTTTAGCTTTATCTAAAGCTCTATTTATAATATCAGCAGGTACTTGCATTTTCTTTGCTTTTTCAACTAAATGTTTTAAAGCACTATTTGCTTCTATCTCAGGAACTCCTCTTTTAGCAGCTAAATATATTTCTTTTGCAAAGTTAGTATATACTTTACCTCTAGCAGCTCCTGTTTTCTTTATTTTAGCTTCTCTAACTGCGTAAGCTCTTCCCATAATAACACTCCTTAATTAAATAAGTTTAATACCTTGTATAAAACGATACATAAACTTATCACTTTCTATTTTTCTTAACTTACGTATTAAAAGATAACTATTATAGACATGATAGTAATTAATTTTTTCCTTTTCACAAATATATTCTAATGACTTAATAACAGCTTCTTTTGTTGTCTTAGCCCCAAAGAAATTCATTACTCTATTCTTTAACTTTTTATCTATTCCTCTAGTTATAAACTTATAATACTTATCACTTCTAGGTTTAAAACAATACTTATAACCATCTAAATGTTTTAGATATCTTAAAGTATCATAATATCCCATAAAAATATTATCTCTAATAATATTTTGGTCCAATTCAAATATTGATCCAGTATCTCTACTAGCTTTAATTTCAACTACTTTGATACCTTTAGGATATTTTCTAGCAATACCCATACCTTTAATGTCAATAACGTATGCCTCATCATAACCTTTATCTTTTAATAAAATAACTGGAGAATTATCATAAACGCCACCATCAATATAATAATGATTATCTATTATCTTCTTTTCACTGATTCCAGGAAAATAACAACTAGCCATCAAATATTCTATTAACTTCTCTTTATTTTTAATTTCTTCCTTATAAACATAAATTGGTTTAAAACCAGATAATCTAACTGTTACTAAACCAAAATCCTTTTTAGAATTCATTAACTTATCATAGTCAACCACATTATAAATTCTATCAAGTATTTTACTATTATTTATTCCTTTATTCTTAACAACGCTTTTAACGGTAGAAAGAGCCCCTTTAAGGAACTTTTCATCTAATATCTTATCATTGATACCTTTAACAAAATTAGCGTCAAAATCAAGTAATTCGCCCGGATTTACATTATACCAAAAATTAAGTAATTCACGATACATATTACTTGCTAACATACAAGAGTTAAAAGAACCAATAGAAGTTCCTACAAAACCATCCAATTTAATATGACAATCTCTAAAAGCATAATAAGATCCAATTTGATATGATCCCTTAACTCCTCCACCTTTTAGTACTAATCCTCTTTTCATAAATCTTTCTTCTTATATTTACCTAAAAAAGGTAATACTAATAAACGAGGAATAAATCTTGTTACTTTATATTTATATTTAGTTAAATTACCATAATATACATCTATATTTTTACTTCTAAAATGAATAATATCTTCTAACTTATCACCATCTGAATAACATCCACCATAATAATTCTTTTCTGCACATATTAAAGTAGATAAATATCTAACAGATAAACCATACGTTTTAAAAATATGATATATATAATCACTAAATGTTGTCCTAAACTTTTCTCCACCAGATACATTAAAGATTTTCTTATTTACCTTATCTTTATAATCTATAGCAGCAACAAAAGCATATCCAGCATCTTCACTAGATAAAGTCTCAAAGTATAAATTCTTATTAACATTATAAATTAAAGATTCCGGACCAGGATCACCTAGTATATATGCTAATCTAAATATACTATAATTCTTTATATTATCCTTAATATAATCCTCACATAACAATTTATATTTAGAATAATAATCAAAATCATCCACATTACAGTTAGTCTTAACTGTAATTTTATTATTATCTTCTTGTTTACCATAAACAGAAGTACTTGAAGCATATAATAAGAAACAGTCAGGATTATAACTCTTAATAGAATCCACAACTGTCTTAGTACCTTCAAAATCTATTTCCTTACATAATTCTTCTCTAACATTAGCAAATGGAGGTAATACACCAGCACAATGTATAACAACATCTTGATCTTTAACTAAAGCATCTACTATCATCTCATCACAGACATCGCCATATACAATGCTTATTCTTTTTCTAAAAGGTTTTAATCTTTTATAAACATGTCTATTTTTTAATTCTAATGCTGTGATATCATACTTACCTTCACTAAGTAAAAACCTAATTACTTGTAATCCTACTGTACCACCAGCACCAGTAACTAATACTTTTTTCATATTCTTCCCTCCTTCACCATATTAATAATAACACAAACAAATTAACTAATAAAGTTCCTCACAACTTGTAGCATTTAACGTTAAATCAGCAAATTGACCCTTCTTATATAAAGGATAAGCTGCTGCTCCAATCATAGCTGCATTATCTGTACAATATACAAATTTTGGAACAGATAACTCAACACCATATTTATCAGTTAACTCTTTAATTTGACCTCTTAAGAACTTATTAGCTGACACACCACCAGCAATAATCATATTCTTAACATTATATTTCTTAATTGCTAATTCACTCTTACGTACTAATTCATCAACAGCAGTATCTTGAAAACTTCTAGCTAAATCTGCTTTTCTAATTTCATGACCTCTTTGTTCTTCATTATGTACTAAGTTAATAATAGCACTCTTTAATCCACTAAAACTCATATTAAATGAATCATCATTCATTGGAATAGGTAAATCATAAGTATGCTCTCCTTCTAAAGCTTCTTTCTCTACTTTAGGTCCACCAGGATATCCTAATCCAATCACACGAGCTACCTTATCATAACATTCACCAATAGCATCATCTAAAGTACCACCAATATGTTCAAACTCATAATCACCTTTCATTAGAATCAAATCAGTATGACCACCACTAACTACTAATGCCAGTAATGGATACTTCATTTGCGTTTCTAAATTATTAGCATATATATGACCTGCAATATGATTAACTGCTATTAAAGGTTTCTTATAAATCATAGATAAAGTTTTAGCAAATTCTACACCTACTAATAAACTTCCTAATAATCCAGGACTATAAGTAACAGCAACAGCATCAATATCATCCATAGTCATACCTGCTTTAGTCATAGTTTCTTCAAATACCATTGTGATATTCTCTGTATGCATACGAGAAGCTATTTCAGGAACAACTCCACCAAATTCAGCATGAGTATCCATTTGTGTTAAAACAGTTAAATGAACACATTCAACACCATTTCTAACAATAGCCATACTCGTTTCATCACATGATGATTCAATAGCTAATATATTAACATCTTTCATCTTTAACATCTCTTTTCATAATCAAAGCATCATCATTACCATAATACTTTTCTCTTTTACTAATTATATGAAACTTATTATTAATATATAGATTAATAGCATCTTTATTATTCTCATTGACTTCTAACATAACACTTTCTAAATCATCAAAAAGATCAACACTATAATCAATTAAATCTGTTGCAATACCTTGTCTTCTATATTTAGGATCTACAACAATATTAACTATATCCATATTTTCATATAACTTATTCAAATGAATAAAACCTAATAATTCATCTTCATAATAACCATATAAATAATCGTAATCAGAATTAATAATTGCATCCAAATCAAATACCTTATTAAAACTCTTGTTAATAAGTAAACCTAATTCGTTAAATTTTTCCTTATCATCAATTGTCAATTCTTTTATCATTTAAAGCACTTATTCCTTTTATATATAATGGTTTAACCTCATGAGGATTTAAACTATCCTTCTTTTCCACAAAAGCATATACCTTTTCATAATCAATATCTAAATCAGTAATAACATCATTACCTTTTTTATAATCCATATATGCTGTTTTATTCATATAAACAATATCATTAATTAAATTATTGTCTTTATCAAATTCTCCTACAAAAGCACCATTTCTATCTTCTAAAGCAATACACTTTTTATCGCCATCAGCATTAATAGCTAATATGCTTAAAGAATCAATAACTCTAATAGGAATTTGTAAACAATAAGCAATTGTTTTAGCAATAGTAACAGCTATTCTTTCTCCTGTAAATGAACCAGGTCCTGGAACAACAATTACTTCGTTTATATCATTAACCTCTAATTTAACTTCTTTTAATAACTCATCTAATAATGGCATAGTAATCTCACTATGTTTGTTAGAAGATAAAACATTCTTCATACCAACAATTTTGCCATCCTTAAAAACGATTAAAATAACATTTTTATCATGTGTATCAATAAACAATGTGTACATAAAATCGCCCCTTCCGTGCCATATTATACCACAATTAAGCCAAAAGAAAAAACTCTTTCGAGTTCTATAAAACAGCCTGACACAAATCTTCGTATTTTTCTCCATGAGGAGTAAAAACTAAAACTCTAGTATCATCATCAACTACTTTAATTTTAATGTCTAATCTTTCTTCTGGTAGTTGTTCTTCTATCATTTCTGGCCACTCAATAATAGTAACTGCATCTTGATTTAAATAATCAGATAAACCTAAATCTTCAGATGAATCATCTAAACGATAAACATCCATATGATTTAATTGCATTTCACCATCTGTATATACTTTAACTAGAGTAAATGTTGGACTAGTAATAGTTTCTTGAATACCTAATGCTCTGGCAAATCCTTTAACAAATACTGTCTTACCACTTCCAAGTTCTCCAGTTAAACAAATAACCATTCCTGGGAATTTTTCACTTTCAATATTTTCAGCAATCTCCATCGTGTCATCTTCGGATCTTGATGTATACTTGTAATTCATATTATGTCACCCAAATAGATTATAACAATAACAAATTACCAATTTCAACAAATATAAGAAATTTTACACATTTTTTATCTGACACAATTCATCATTCCGTTATATATGTCTTTATACGTACCTCCAGAATAATGTAAACCATCACCTGTTTGGAAATTACCATTTATCAAATTAAATGTATCACAATACTTAATATTAGGTTTACCACTGGTACCAACCTTTAACTGGTTATTAAAAGAAATAATATTAACATTCTTAGTACTATAACCATGTTGAGCTTCTATCGCTTCATTAACTGGATTAACAGAAACTAATATTATATTATGTTTACTCCATGCTCCACTGGATAATTCATTATATTTAACAATATATTTATCTAAATCACTTAATAGATAATTAACACCCATTAAAGAGAAAATATTATATGTAACATTTGGATTCTTTTGAATAATAGCATTTACAGTTGGAATAGCTGTTGATTCAAACCATGAATAACCCATAGCAGATTGAGATATATAAATATCATTACCTGAATAAGCTGGTCCACCATTAGAAAATGAACAACCACTAACACCAGCAGCTACTGTTCCACACATACCAACAGTACGAGAATCACCAATAATTATATTATTAGAAGAAGATTTTAAAATTTTTCCAGATGTACCAGGACTACCTGCCGTACCATCAACTATTTCTGGATGTTCTTTCTTATATTTCTCCAAAAAAGCCCTAGTAGCTTTTCGCTGAGCTTCCTGTTCCTTCTCGTACTCTTTTAGCTGCTGCTCGCTTCTTTTCTTCTCTTCTTCTTTTAAACGCTTCTTTTCTTCGGCTT